>WBZU01000316.1_pt1 | contig 43721 bp, 45 predicted proteins | sample 5204311 | NCBI WGS metagenome assembly WBZU01 (sample SAMN12344359, study PRJNA552823) | activated sludge metagenome | biome: Activated sludge suspended growth; feature: Nitrification reactor; material: Wastewater; isolation source: activated sludge from nitrification reactor of wastewater...
CGAGCGGCCACTATGTCCTATATAGGGCACAGAGGGAACCGTCCGCCCATCGGATTCATCGCCGGAAAGCAGTCAGTGAAGTTTCGATTCCCGAAAGCTGCCAGTCGTCACTGAGTACAACGTGCCCATTCCGGACCGTGGTTCCTCCGAGGCTCCAAAGGCGGGTATCTGATTAGAACGGCCGGTCGGGCAACTTGGCGACTGGCTACTTTTCGGCCTTATGCAAAGCTTTCCATAAGGCCGATTATGCAAAGAACCCGATTATGGAAAGCGGCCGGTCGGAACGCCTGTATCGCTCGTTGGCAGCGCCAGGCAGGAATCCGACCTTTGCATAATCAGAGCGACTTCAGGAAGTTGATGAGCGAGTCAGGTGCCCGGTAGCGCTGAATCTTGACCGTCGGTTCGTGCAGTTTGGCCAAGGCACGCTCCTTCATGGTCAGATCAGCCTCGACGTAATGATGGGTGGTTGCCGGACTCTCATGCCCGAGCCAGAGCGCAATCACGCTGATGTCGACGCCGGCCTGCAACAGGTGCATTGCTGTCGTATGCCGGATGGTATGTGGCGAGATGCGCCGCTTGGCCAAGCCAGGGAAGGCACCAGTTGCTGACTGCACTGCCAACGCCAATCTCAATGCGACATTGGTTCGCGTCATGGCTTGGCCATTGCGGTTGGGCAACAATGCGGACGCCGCCTCGAACTGCGGATTCAAGCGCAACCAGGCGCGAACTGCTTTCACAGTCGAGCGCCACAGCGGCACGCTACGCTGCTTGCGACCCTTGCCGTGCAGATGCACGCAGGCAGCGCCCGCGTCGAGCACGACATCGCCGACCTTGACTGCGATGATCTCCGAGACGCGAGCCCCTGCGTTGTAAAGCATCAGGAACAACACATGATCGCGTTGGCTGATCCAGGTTCCGTCTGGCGTACCGATCACTGCCAGCATCTCATCGCGGGTCAGGTAGCCGAACATCGGTCGCTCGAAGCGCTTCACCGGAACCCCAAGGGCGCGCTCAATTACCTGCAACGACGACACGTCTCGGTGGGCAGCGAATTTCAGAAACGACCGCAGTGCCGCCAGACGGGCATTGCGGCTACGCACGGAATTGTGTCGTTGGCGTTCCAGATGGTCGAGGAAGGCCATGATCAGATCCGGCGTGATGTCGGCCAGTGCCATTGCGGTCGGGGCTTTCCCAAGGCGGGACTCGGCAAATCCGAGGAACAGCATGAACGCATCGCGGTAGGCAGTGATCGTTTGCGGACTCAAGGCCCGGTGCTGTGTCAGATGTTCGGCGAAGTAGGCTTGCACGAGCGCAGCGAATGACGGTGGCGGCTTCGGTGGCGTGAGCTTACTCATCGCAGTCTCCCGCGAGATCGGCGAAGCGCTCGAACTTGCCGCCAGCCAGTGCCATCAACTCGGGAACGGCCGTCAGATACCAGTAGGTGTAGAAGATCTCGGCGTGCCCCAGATAGGTCGACAGCGCCAGCATCATTTGATCGATGTCGGTGCCATCGGCATGCCAGAGCATCAGGCGCCGGACGACAAAAGTGTGACGCAGGTCGTGAAGGCGTGGCGCATCGTGCGCGCCGCGATTGACCCAACCGAGTTCGTCACGCAACGCATTGAAGACACGGTGAGCCTGCCGGTCGCCAAGCGGTTGCCCGAGTCGCTGACCACGGCTGCCGATAAGGAACGGGGTCTCGGCTGTCGTCGGAACATGCTGTGAGCGTTGCCGCCGGTAGCGCGCCAGCGCCTTGATCGTGGTCGGGTGGATTGGCAATTGCCGGGACTTTGCGAACTTGGTTTGCCGTATGGTCAGCATGCCGCGTTTGAGATCGACATCGGCGTCGCGCAGGTGAAGAGCCTCGGACACACGCAGTCCGGTCGAAGCCATCAGGCCGAACAACGTCTCGAAGGTCATCGGGCGCAAACTGCCTCGAGGCCCGAGCTTGCGAGCAGCTGCCAGCAATTCGACGATCTCGTCTTCGCGGTAAATGTGCGGCGCCACGCGACCGGGCACGGGTCCGAAGATCGACTCGTCCGGGATTTCGGTATCCGGCTCGAACTGCCTCAGGTATCGGGCAAATAGCCGTATCTTCTCCAGGCGACGTGCCCATGTCCCCGGCGTTTCGCGGTTTCCCTTGTCGTGCCGTGCCCAGTCCGCCATCAACTCGACGGTCAGTGCGCCGCGATGATGTCGGCTGTCCGCGTAACGCGCAAAGCCCGATAAGAGTGTGTCCCACGAGTGCAACTTGAATCCAAGGCGCCGGCGCTCGGCAATAAAGGCATCGACCCTTGCCTGCAAACTGGCGAGCCGGCTCATGATCCGCTCCCCGGCCATGGCAGCGGCACGGCAGACAGCTTCGGCGTGTCGAGCTTGGCGTAGATCAGCGTCGTGTTTAGCGAACGGTGCCGCAGTACATCAGCGACTTCCTTGAGCGAGCTACCGTTCTCAACCAGTCGGCATGCCAAGGTGTGACGAAGCGCATGCGCGCTGAAATGCGTCAGGCCAATGCGGCGGCCGGCTCGTTTGATCACCTTCTGGATCGCCATCGATGAAATCGGTTGATCGCACTCTCCCTGGCAACGGATGAAGATCGCCGGATTGCAGGTGTGTGGGCGTTCATGTTGTAGATAATCGGCCAGTGCCAGCCCGGTCTCCATCGGCAACGGCAGGATGTCCTGGCGCAGCGACTTCGTGCCCCGTAGCATCACCGTGCCTACTTGCCAGTCGATGTCGCTGATCATGAGACGGGCAATTTCGCCGGCACGGAGCCCCAAATCCAGTGCACAGCGGACGATGGCGTACCCGCGCTTTTGCCACCGCCGGGCGGTGGCAAAGGACTTCAGCAGGCGATCAGCCTCATCAGGTCTGAGCGCCCGTGGCAATGACGCCAGTTTCCAGTGAACCGGATTTGAAATGACCGCGGTCAGTCCGCCAACCTGATCGCCGCAGGTGGTCCGGTAACGGAAGTAGCTACGCAAGGCCGAAGCCAACTGTGAGGCATTTGATGGCGATCGATTCACACCCTGTTGGTCAGCAAGGAACCGACGAATGTCCTCGGGGCGCAGCTTGGCAATATCGATTGGGCGATCAGCGAATTTCCGTCGCAGCAGACGCCCTATGATCAAAGCAAGCCGATGGCGGGTGCCCTCCGCCAATCCTCGTACATCGCTTAGGTGCTCGTCGTAGCGGCGCAGTTCCTCGGTGACATCACGGGATAACGACGACGATGGCTGCATGCTTGGCGCAGCCCGGTGCAAAGAAGTGTGATTCATAACGGTCTCCTGAAGTGGAACAACCACTTCAGGAGACCGTTGAAATTATGTCTACCTTCCGGAAACCTCAGGCTCCGCCAATCCGCTCTCTGACTACTACTCGGCCTCTGGCACGCCAACTACTTTCCATAATCGAGCTCTTTGCATAATCGGCCAAAGCCGACCTTGGGCTGGCGGTCGGCATCCGACGGCAATGCAGCAATTAGCTGCCGCTCAACCGGGCGCGATCTGGGGGGGGTAGCGCTTGCGCCCGCCAAATCAGCCACCATCCACCGTCACCGCCGAGTTCAAGGGCATGTTCTGCGGCTTGAACGACGCCACGAAAATCCCGCACCGCTTGAGAAAGTGGCACAGGGCAGCGACCAGCGTCGATTTGCCAGCGTTGGAAGTGGTGCCTTGCACTATCAGGGCAGAACCGGTCATGGCGGCCTCGTGAAACGGGAGGCGCATTATCACATTGCCCTTAGTTCACCGTGCCAAGCCGTAATAACCATTTAAATAACGCACCAGCCGTGTTGTCTCCTCCTGCGTTAGCGACTCCACACCGCGTAGCTGGCGGTAGGAGTGCATGCGTGTCAGGCTCGGCGTCCAGTCGCTGCGCCGCGACAGTAGCAGACGGCGTGCGTCGTGGCAGGCCAGGCATTTTTGTTCGACCAGTTTTTCCGTGCCAGCACCGTCGGGTTTGAACTGGCCGCTGCGCACTTCCGCGGCGCGTTTCTGGTCCATCTCGGCCTTGCCGGCGATGCGTGAGGCGAACTGCACGTAGCAGACTTCACCGTCGCGCACTTCGCGGCTGCCCCGCCGTTCCTCGATATTGACCAGGTGTTCGACGTAGTCGCCGTTCTTCGTGCGGCGGTTGATGTTGTAGTTGTAGAACTCGGAAAACACCACGTCACCGTTGCGCAGCACCTTGACGGCCATTAGTTGGTCGTCGCTATCGGGCCGTTCCGGCAGGTAGGCGACGGCGCCATCCGGGGCGATGCGCCCGATACGGCCGCGTTCGTCGCCGGAAAACCACAGCACGCCATCCGCTGCCGCCGACATTTGCTGGATGTAGGTGGCGTCGGGCAGTTTCTGCTCGGTAAGTTTGCCATCGGCGGCGATGCGCCCCAGCACGAAACGGCAGTGATCGGAGAAGGCGAGGCCGCCGGCGACCGGCGTCAGGTTGCTCGGACAACTGTTCTCCCACGCCGCCACGGTGGTCCACTGGCCATCGTGCGACAGCGTCGCCAGTTGCCCTTTGGGCCGCGCTCCATTGTGTCCCGGCACGAGGATGGTCACCCAGGCGCGGTCCTGGCGGTCGAAGGCCAGTGAAGTCGGCCAGCCCTCGCGCACGGGAAAATCGTGCATCTTTCCCTGACCGTCGATGCGACCGACCTTGGCGAGCATCGCGCTGCCATGGCCGGCGTGTTCGTCACTGTCGTTTTCATGCCCGGACATCTGCGTGAACCACGCTTCACCCCGGCGGTCGACCGCGACCATGCCGGGATGGCCGTCACGAGTAGGAAATTCCCGAATGCGCCCGTCGGGTGCCAGACGACCGATCTTGCCGCCGTCCATTTCGACAAACCAGAGGTTGCCCCGGCGATCCAGCGTCAGGGCGCTGGGTTCGGCATTTTTCGTCGGCAGCGGATAGGCCTTGACGCTGCCGTCCGGCGCCAGCCGCGACACGGCGTTGTTGTCGCCCTCGGTGAACCAGATGCCGCCGGTTTTGTCTTCCACCAACTGGTAGGAACCGAAAGGCCGGCAAGCCTGGGCCGGCGTCGCCAGCAGCACGGCCAGACTGAAAAGAACGGGAAAAATCACTTGTTTGCGCACGCAGCACTCCTTGCCAGTCAAAAACGTAAAATGAATTCGCCGCGCAGGGTGCGCGGTTCGCCATGCCAGAAAAAGCCGCTGACGTAGTCGCGGTCGAAGACGTTATCCAGCGCCAGCGTCGCTTCCCAGGCTTTGGCCCGCCAGCTCGCCGCCAGATCGAGCACGTCGTAGGCCGCTTTTTCCCAGCGGTAACCCTGGCCATCGACCACGGTATTCGCTTCGTCGGTGTAGGCGCTGCCGACCAGGCGCCATTTGGCGCGGGCGGAAAATCCTGCGGTCGACGCGTAATTCAGGACAAAATTTGCCTTGTGCCGGGGCATGTCCGGCAAGGCGTTGCCGACCAGTTGCGGCGCCGATTGGTCGCGGACGATACGGGTCCGGGTGTAGGTGTAATTGGCGTCGAGTTGCCAGCGCTCGGCCAGCGGCTGCGACCAGTGCGTTTCCAGCCCGTGCGCTCGCACTTCGCCGACGTTTTGCGCCTGCTGCACCATCGGCGCGCCGTAATCGAGGATGCGTACGGCAATCTTGTCCTGCCAGCGGGTGGCGAACAGGGTGACGCCGCCGTTGCCACCCGCCGCGCTGCCCAGCAGGGCGAGGTCGGCGGTAGTCGAGCGTTCCGGCTTCAGGGCCGGGTTGGCCAGCGTCACCGAGCCGGCGCTGACGAAACCGTTATACAACTGCGTCGCCTGCGGCGGCGAGAAACCACTGCCCAGGCTGCCGCGCAGGCGAAGGGTCTCGCCCAGCGGCCAGGACAGCGCGATCTTCGGGCTGGTCGCCGCCTTGACCACGCCGCCGCCACGCGTTTCCTGGCCGGGCGGGCCGGCATCGAACACGCGCGACGACACATAGCGTTGCCAATCGCGGCGCAGTCCCAGTTCCAGACGACCAGCACCGAGCGGCAACTCGCCGGAAGCAAACAACGCCTCCTTGCGGATCAGCGAATCGGCCTGCGTGCGCAAGGCGCGGCTGGCGTAATCGCTGGCGCTGAATTGTTCCGACAGTTCGATCAGGCTGCCGCCCAGCCGACCCTGCCAGCCGCCGTCCTGCCAGGCCAGCGCCGCCGAGGCCTCGCGTTGGCGGGTGTCCTGGGTCAACCATTGCTCCGCCGCCAGGCCGGCGGCGTCGATGCCGGTACCGCGATCCCGCACGCCGGCCGTGGCATTGCGGTCTTCGCCCAGCGCGCCTTCCAGCGACCAGCGTTCGTTCACCTTCCAGGCAAACTGGCTGCGCACGGTATCGGTTTGCCAGTCGAAGGCCCAGTTCGGGCGACCGAGAAAGGAATGGTTGTCCGAGTGCTTGATGTTCAGTGAACTGGAAAAGTCACTACCGTTCCAGGCCAGCTTGCCGTCGACAGAAGTAGCGCGGCCATGCTCGTCGGCCACCGTGATCTGGTAGGGAAAAGGCGAGCGCGGCACGGTGCGGAAGCCCTTGTCCTCACGGCTTTCCGCCAGCAGCGCCCAGGCCAGTTCGGCGCGCTCGCCGCTGCCACCCACTCGGGTATAGCTGCCGCCACGGGAATCCAGCCCCTGCGTCAGGTTGACCGCAGGATTCTGCCGACCGCCGGCCCGCCGCGTCGTCACGGCAATCGCCCCGCCCATCGCCTCGGCCCCGAAACGCGCCGACGCCGCGCCGCGCAACACTTCGATGCGCTCCACCTGTTCCGGGCGCAAGGCCGACAACTCGCTCACCGAAGAAACGAAGCCATCGACCACCACGGCAATGCCGCGCACCCCGCGCATGCTGATGACGCTGTTGTTCTCGTCCAGCCCGACTCGCCGCTTCAGCATCTCCAGCAAACTGGCCGGCTTTTCGCGGGCGATGTCGGCGGCGGTGATAACCGAGACGTCGGTTTCGGCCGTGTTTTCGCCCTGCGCCAGCACACTCGCCGGCAAGCTCGCCAGCAGGAATACCAAGTACCAGCCCCGCCGCATCACCAGGTGAAATTCCGCAGGCGGCGAGCCGCCACCCAATCGGCCAGCGGCACGAGAAGCAAGGTGGTCGCCGCCAGTCCCGCCGCCACCCAATGGGTCGGCAGACTGCCGCCACCGGTCGCATAGGCCGCCCGCAGCCCCTCGCTGAGATAGGTGGTCGGCAAGAGCAGCGCCACGCTGTCGAAAGGCGGAATCAGCATGGCGAAGGAGTAGAAGGTACAGCCGAAAAAAGTCATCGGCATCATCAGCAGGGAAAAAACGTCCTGCCCCTGTTTGGGCGTGGACGGCGCCAGCAACACCGCCACCGCCAGCAATGAAAACAACAGCGAACCAAAAAAACAGAAATAGGCGGTCAGCAACCAGTTTTCCGGGACGATGCCGAGGATGATCCAGATCAGGCCGACCACCACGGCGGCGCTGGCCATACCGTAGAGCGTGCCGCTGGCGAGCAGGGCCAGCAACAGGGCACGCACGCCGACCGGCGACAGCAGCCAGGCTTCCATGGTCCGGAAGTAAAAGCCGGACAGGATGGAACTGCCGACCACCAGATACGGCGCGCTCATCAGCGAAATCGCCACCACCCCGGGTGCCATCACCGCTGCATAGTTGCCGGAATTTCCTGCCGGCAGCATGCGCCCCACAACGTAGCCGAACACGAAGAGATAGATCGCCGGTTGCAGCACCATGCGCGTGAAGCTGACCCGCAACGACCGGCACTCGACGGCGAAATTGCGGGCCAGCATGGCCCAGACAAAATTCATCGCCCATCCTCCACGCCCGCCGCTTCCTGAAACAAGGCTTCCAGGCCGCCATTCAGCCCGGTCGCCAACGCCATCGGCGTATCGCAGGCGACAATCCTGCCCTGGCGCAGCAACGCCACCCGGTCACACAGGCGCTCAGCCTCTTCCATGTGATGAGTGGACAGGAAAACCGTGCCCCCGCCGTCGCGAAAGTCGCGGATATGCCGCCAGATGCTCGCCCGGATTTCCGGGTCTAGACCGCTGGTCGGCTCATCCAGCACCAGCAAGCGCGGCGAGGTGAGGAAGGCCTTGGCCAGCATCACCTTGCGCTTGGTGCCGCCGGACAGGTGCATGATTTCCGCAGCGGCCTTGTCGGTGAGGCCGAGTTGCTCCAGCCAGTGACCGACCCGCGTCGTGATGTCAGCCCGGCGCAGGCCGAAATAACGGCAATGGAAAACCAGGTTGGCACGCACATCCAGATCCACGTCGAGGTTGTTCTCCTGGGGTACCACGCCTAACTGGCGTTTGATCGTTTCCGGCTGCTCGCCGGGATCCACCCCCAGCACGCGCACCGTCCCCCGACTCGGCCGCATCAGGCTGGCCAGAACCTTGATGAGCGTGGTTTTGCCGGCGCCGTTGGCGCCAAGCAAGCCGAATACTTCGCCCGGTTGCACTTGCAACGACAAACCGTCGAGCGCGCGCTGCCCATTGGGATAGACGACCCCCAGATTGTCGACAACGATAGCAGGTGACATTCCTACTCCACCCCGATGGCCTGGCGCAGACGACCGGCCTGCTCGACATCGGCCATGCCTTGCGCCAAATCCGGCGCCAGCGCCCGGAAAGTGGCGTGTATTCGCCCGCAGTAATCCGCCGCCGGCAGCTCGATATTGCCGTTCGCTAGGTAGGCTTCGGCATAACACTGCCCGCCACAGGCTCCGCGCACCGCGCACGCCTGGCAACGCGGCCGGCCCGCCGTGGTCGCCGCCGCAAAACGGGCAACGATACGGCGCGAACGCGCATCGGGATAGTCATCGACGTGGCCCATGGCCAATTCATCGACCCCGACGAAATGTTCGCAAGGGTAGAGCATGCCGTCGGCAGCCAGGGCCAGGATGCCGCCCCCGGCCAGGCACGGACGCTCCGCGTCTTCACCGGCCACCGTGTGGACGGCCAGACGCAGGGCATGCTCGCAAGCCGTCGGCGTTTCGCCGGCCAGCAGCGCCCGCAAGCCGCGCCGGTTGAGGTCGGCCATGGCATGCCGCAATTGCCGTTGCTCGGTGGCCGACCAGATCACACCCTGGGCCGGCAATACGCGCACCGACTGGGCACCGAGCGCGTACAGAAAAACGACCGTTTCCGCCACCTGACCGACATTGGCCGGCGTCACCGTGGCCCGCAGGGCAAACGGGATGCCTCGTTGCCGAAGCCGTTCGAGATTATCCAGAATAACCGGGAAGGCCGGCCGACCATCGCGGAATACCCGCCCGCTATTCGCCACGGCATCGCCATCGAGACTGATCGCTAGGTAAGCGATGTGCCGTTCGAGGAAATCGAGCATCGCCTCATCGAGCAGGGTGCCGTTGGTGGTCAAGGCAAAGGACAGCCCGCGCCCGCTTTCGGCCGCGAGGCCGCTGGCGTAGCGAACAGTTTCCTCCAGTAAGGGGAAATTGAGCAGCGGCTCGCCGCCGAAGAAGGACAGGGTCAGCCGTTCGCCGGCCAAGGGCAGCAGGCGCTCCAGGCCACGCCGCATGATGGCCTCCGGCATATGGCGTTCCGGCTGGCCGAAGCCGCCCCCGGCAGCGTAGCAATAGGTGCAGGCCAGATTGCACTCCTGGGCCACCACCAGGTAGAGATTGCGCAGAACCTCAGACATGGGAAGGCGGCGGTGCACCGATCATGCCGCGCACCTTGCGCAGCAACACTTGCGCCTGCTCAGGCTGTCCCATGGTGTCGACGAAAGCAACCAGAACCTTCTCGGCCACGGCCTTGAAAACAGCGCAATGGCCGCGATCCGGCTGGCGAACGGAACCGCTCTGGAACCAGCCATTGGCATAACAGCCGCCGCCGCACAGATAACGCGCCCAGCACCGCTGACAGCCGTCGACCGAACGTAGATCAAGGCCGGCGAAATCTTCATGCAAACGCTGGAAATCCGGGCTGGCCGGATCATCCACCCGCCCCATGGCAAATGCCGACTGTCCGGCCAGACCATGGCAGGCATAGATAGACCCGTCGGCCATCACCGCCAGATCGCGCCCGATATTGCAGTGACGCAGCAGGCGCCGCTTGGTCAGCAGGCCGGCGACGATCTGGAAGGTGTATTCGTGCCAGGGTTCGGCGGCTTCGTCGAGGTCGGCCAGGTCCGCCGCAGCGTTCCCGGCCTGCATCGCCACGTAACGCTCGAACACCTCGCCGGCCAGTGCCCAATCGGCCTCTGCCGGCCCGAAAGCCGGGGTGAGGGCGGCATTGTCGGCTCCCAGGCTGCGCAGGTAGGCGAGGGATTCCTGATAATGGGGCAGCCCCTGGGCGGTCAGCGTTCCCTTGACCGTGACCCGCAAGCCGGTGTTTTCCTTGAGCAAACGAATCGTCGCCACCGCCCGGTCGTGAACGCTGAGTTCCCCTTTTTCGGCATGACGATGCCGGTCATTGACCGCCTTGATGCCGTCCAGACTCACCGTCACCGCCACGAAATGACGATCCAGCAAGGCCAGGATCTCCCGATTCATGACCGTGCCGTTGGTGGTCAGGCTGAAGTCGATGCGAATATCCCGTTCCTGCCGCAAACGTTCGGCGTAGTCGACCAGGGGTTCGATCAGGCCGACATTGAGCAAGGGTTCGCCGCCATACAGCGCAATGGCATAGGGCACGCCCGGTCGCCAGAAGAAGCGGTCAATCGCCGCCTTGGCGGTGGCGAAAGACATCATGGCCAACGGCGCCATCGCCCGCCCGCGCTGGTTGTAGCAATACGTACAAGCCAGATTGCAATCGTGGGCGGTGTACAAACACAGGCTGCGCACCTCGCCTTCATCACCACCAACGGGCGGCAGATCGGCTTGCTCCCTGCCCGCCTCCGCCGCGAGCATGGCAGCCGCCTCCGGTGGCACCTCGCCATGCCCGGCCAGCCAGGATTTCAGGCGTTCGCCGATGCCTTGCGGCACGGCATAGAACTTGCCACTCTCGGGAAAATAGACGATGCCGGCCTCGACGATGACATGACAATCAGGCGCCATGCATTTCGCCCTGCACCCGGCTATCAGCTACACCACCGCGGATCGCATTGCCCAACCGAGTGACCAGTTTGCTGCGCTGTTCCGGTTGCTCCATCAAGGCCACCAGATCGGGCAGCAGTTCCTCGACGACGGTCTTGATGTATTGGCAATGGCGCGCTACCGGCGGCGAGATACTGCCGTGCTCGGAGAAGGAGAATTTGGCGCACGAACCGCCGCACAGGTAACGCGCCCAGCAGTCGCGACAACCCACGCGATTGTCCACCGTGGCATCTATGAACTGTTGGCGGATACCCTGGTAACGTTCGCTGGACTTCAGTTCGGGATCGCCGACGTTGCCCATCTTGAAATCCTCCTGGCCGACGAAGCGGTGGCAAGGATAGACATCCCCCTCAGCCGTCACCGCCAGCAGGTTGGTCCCGGCATTGCAGTGGTAGTAGGCATGGCGGCGGGAAACAAAGTAATAGAGGATGTAGAAGGGATACTCGAAAGCCACCGGCGCTTCGCCATCCATGATGCTGGCGAGACCGCGTCGGTTGATGTCCACAACCTGCTTCAGGAACCGCTGGTAGTCGGCATCGCCGATATAAAGCGGGCCATCCTTGGGCGCGTCGACATCGACAATGCCGATACCGCCAGGATTGAAGCTTTCCATATGCTGATAAATTTCATCCACCTGATCGCAGCCGGCGCGAGTAACGATGGAGCGGAAGGACCAGCCAAAAGGCGCATCCTTGGTCAGCTTGCGGATATTTTCCTCGGCCAGGTCGTAGACGCTGTCGCCCGACTTGGCCACCCTTTGAGCGTCGTTCAGTGCTTTCGGGCCATCCAGACTGAAAGTGACATCGCTGATGTGTTCCCGGAAGAAAGCATCGATTTTCGGGTTGTACAGGGTGCCGTTGGTGACGATACAGAGATTGATATCCGCCTTGCCCTCATCGCGGTAGCTCTGCACCAGTTCGGCGGTCTTCTCCATCAACGGAAAATTCATCAGGGGTTCGCCGCCGAAGAAAGTGACAAAGTGCTTGCCTTCTCCTCCCGAGAAAAACTGCTCGAAGGCGCGGTTCATCACCGTTTCGCTCATGCGGCCACGCTTGCCGTATTCGCCCTCGTTGCCGTAGCAATAGGCGCACTTGAGATTGCATTCCTGACAAACGAAAAGATAAGCGCCAATTACCTTGTCGGTAATGTCCTCCGGCGAACGTACCGATCGCGCCGGCTTGGCGCGCTCCATATAACGGTCGGCAAACTGGTTAAGCTCTTCCCAGCGCGTTGCTTCGCCATCACCATCGAGTGTTTGCGCCACTTCGACTTTGCGCAGGACACCGTAGGTTTCGGCATCAATGGAAAACAGCGCCACCGGCAGCGTCAGAAAAAGAAAATGGCGATCATCTTTCCGGAAAACATGAAAATTCTTTTTTTCGAGCATGGTTTTTCCAAGAGGGAAGCCCGGCCACGGGCGGTTTCGTTAATGGTTGGAAAAAAAGCCGGCGCTGTTCAGCGCATGGCCCCGCACTTGCACATCATCCCGCCTTGCGTGCCGCAGCAAGCCATGGCGGTCATTACTTCAAATGCTTCGTTACAGCCTTCCAGAGTCTCAAAACTGATTTCCTTGATTTCCATGTGAATCTCCTTGAAGAGTTTTTGCGCGTGGCCAGGCTAAACAGGTCAGGTATGCCGCGAACGGCGCAAGAAGCGGTCGCGGCACCTTTTGCAGATCAGGCTTGCTAGAACTTCGCACTCACCCCAGCCCAGAAGTTGCGGCGATCTGCGTGTTCGTATTCCCAGACGACGTATTTGCTGTCGAACAGGTTGTTGACCGCGACAAACACCTCGCTACCGGGTACCGGCAGCTTCATGGAAACCTTGGCGTCGGCGACGAAATAGTCGGAGGCACGATGGTCGGAGGTATTGGCATCGGTGAAATAGATGGAACTGACATAGCGGCCGCCGATGCGCGCCTCCCATTGACTGGATGGCGCGTAAACCAGACCCAGATTCAACTTGTGGGGTGCGATGCGCTGGGTGTGCTTGCCCTCCAGCGTCGTGTCATTGGGATTCTTGCGAATCACCGAGTCGGTGTAGCTGTAATTGGCATAGGGTTTCCAGCCGCCGGGCAGGCTGCCGTCAAAGCCCAGTTCAAAGCCGTTTACCGTCGTCTTGCCGATATTCACGTACTGCCAGGCCGGGCCGACCGGGATGGTGGAAATCTTGTCCTGATAGTCGGTGTGGTACAGGGCTGCGCGTAACTTGCCCCAGGGTAGCTGGTGATTGGCCCCGATCTCGTAGGTCGTTGAGGTCTCCGGCTTCAAACCGGTATTGTCGAGCCACATTGGATTACCGCCAGACGATTTCATCCAGTTCAGTGCCGGCACATAGGCCGTTCCGGCAGACAGATAAACCGAACTCGCCGGCGACAGGTGGTAGCGCAGACCCAGCCGTGGATTGAAGACGCCGTCCGATGAATCGGGATAGGTCGTCGCACCGTTGCTCTTGTCACCATGCATCTTGATCCAGTCGTAGCGCCCCCCAACGGTCAGCGTCAGATCATCAAAACGATGCTCATCCTGGGCAAACAGGCCAGTTGTCGTTTCCTGAGAATCTGTACGGGAGCTACCGCCATTCAGGAAATCATCCCAACCGACTTGATACCAGGCTGTTTGATAGGACGCTCCAACAATCAAGGTGTTGCCAGCAACTGGATGCAGTTCCGTCTGCGCTTCGACGGTATCCGTCCGGCTCTTGCGATACCAGGTGGCAGCGAGAATATAACTGCCCATGTTGTAATTCCACGCTTGGTCATCCCACGGCATGAATTGCAGCAATTCCGCATGGCGATATGTCAATTTGACCGAGTTTTGATTGGCAAAATCCTTGCGGTACCCAAGTGAATAAGCATCACCTTCGTTCTTGACGCGAAAATTGGGACGCCCACCGAACATGTCCGTATCAGTTCTGAATTGCTGGAAGCCAAAGGTGATTTCCTGATCGTCTGACGGGCGAATACCACCATTGAGGTTCCATTTTTTATCCGTCCATGCCCTCGATTTCAGATCTTTGCTTCCATCCGGATCAAGTTCCCGTTGCGCGACATAGCCATCTGTACGGAAATCGAACACGGACAACCGAAAGTCGACTACTTCGTTCGCCATCCCGGCTGCCGCCCCAAATGACCGCGCATCATGCGAACCCAAAGCCGCTTCTACCTCAGCCCCGGCCGGACCGCTCCAGCGTTTCGGAATAACGTTGACCACGCCGCCGATCACGTTTGGCCCATAAAGTGCAGACGCCGGACCACGCACGAGTTCGATCCGCTCGACATCCTGTGCAACAAGAAAATTGAAGCCACCACGGCCAACCACGCTCGATATGGACGAGTCGGTCGGCATGCCATCGACCAGAACCACCGATGTCGCGCCAGCGAATGAACCGCCAACCCCACGTATGGAAGGACCACCGTTGCCCCCTATGGCCGAACTTTCATTGAAGTCCACCCCTTCCATATTGCGCAGGGCGTCCTCCACCTTGAGCAGGTGCTGGCGCCCGATGTCCTTGCTGGTAATCACACTGACACTCGCCGGCACCTCATCAATCCGCCGCTCCGTCCGCGTCGCCGTGACCACGATTTCGCTCAGGCTCTGCTCGGCATGTGGAGCCGCGACAATCACGTAGCTGTCGCCATCGCGACGGAATTCCAGGCCGCTGCCTTGCAACAAACGACCAAGTGCCTCTTCAACACTCATTTCACCCCGAATGGCCTTGACCTTCTTGCTGCCGACGAGATCGGCCGCATGAACGATCTGCACCCCGCTCTGGTTGGCCAGTTGGCGCAACGCAGAAGCTAGCTCCTGCTGGGCAATTTCAACACTGACGTTCGGTCCGGCCAGCACAGCACCGGCCTGGCAGGCCAGCCATACAGCGACGGCAAGGTATTTGCGGACGTTCTCCGAACGGGCCGGCGTTTGTTTCTGCAGCATGTTTCCCCCTGATAACAAATGGCGACGAAATGCGCCTTCACCTACCAAGACGAATGCAGCGACGACCTCCCTACCTGAAACCGGCAAGCTGCGACAACATGTCACATGGAAATCACCCGGCAAGGCCTTTAGCATTGCCGCATGTCCTTCACCCTTGCCCTGAAGTCCCCTGGCGAACTCGACCTGGCGCAGCTTTACCGCGAGCATTTCGACCATTTGCGGGATTACCTGGCGCGCCGGCTCGATTGCCCCGATGCCGGCCGGGATGCTGCACAGGAGATTTTTCTTCGCTTGCTGCTGAAACCGCCGGTCGAGACCATTCAAAATCCCCGCGCTTTCCTGTTGCGCAGCGGGCGCAATCTGCTCATCGATCTGGCGCGCCTGGCCAAGACCCGGCCGCTGCTGCTGCCGATTGACGATTTTCAGGATTCCCTGCCCGACCCGGTGGCTGACCCGGCGCGCATTGCCTCGGCGCGGCAGCAACTACAGGCCCTGGCAGAAGGCATCGAAACCCTGCCGCCCAAGTGCCGGCAGGTTTTTTTCCTGCATCGCTTCGACGCCCTGACCCAGAACGAAATCGCTGCGCAGATGGGCATTTCGGCCAAAATGGTGGAAAAGCAACTGGCCAACGCCATGCTGCAATTGCGGCGCCTGTGGAGCAAGCATTCGGCTGGCGTTTGACATCCCGCCCCAGCCTGCCGAGAATCCGGCGCATGCCCCATTCGCCCCAAGCCTCTCCAGCCGCTGACAACAGCGAACGCGCCCAGGAAGAAGCCGCCTTCTGGTTTGCCCGACTGCATGGCGAAAATGTTTCCCGCGAGGAAAGGGCGACCTTTGCCGGCTGGCTGGCAGGCAGCCCGGAAAACGCCCGGGAATTCGGAATTCTTGAGCAAATCTGGAACCACTCGGCCTGCCTTGCACCGCAAGCCAAGCCGCGCGCGCGACGGTTGTTGCATGGTGCCGCCGGACTGGCCGCCATGGCCCTGCTGGCCAGCTGGCTGTTCCATACCGCGCCGGGCGAGCTGGTCGCCACCGGCATCGGCGAGCGGAAGCACCTGCAACTCAGCGATGGCAGCGAACTGGACCTTGCTCCGCGCACCCGCTTGCACTTCCGCCTGGACAAGGATCAGCGCCATATTGAGCTGCATGAGGGGCAGATCGCCATCAACGTTGGCGCTGATCCGCAACGACCGCTGGAAGTTGTGGCCAATGGGCATCACATCCGCGATATCGGCACCCGTTTCGTGGTGGAAACCGGGGCGAAGCAGACCCGCGTCAGCGTCGCCGAGGGCCTGGTGGAAATCCGGCCGGCCAATGGCGATGCAGCGACGCAGCGTCTCGCGGCGGGCGAAGAGGTATCCGTGACTGATGGAAAAATCGGCCCGGTTTTGGCCGTTGACCGCAGCATTTTGCTGGCGTGGACCAAAGGCCAACTCGCATTTGAAGGCCAGCCGTTAAACGAGGTGATCGCCACCCTCAACCGCTTCCGCAAGACGCCGATCATCCTGGACGAGCCAAATCTCGGCGGCATGCGCATCAGCGGCGTTTTTCTGATCGACAAGGAAGAAACCGCGCTGATCGCCTTGAGACAAATCGCCGGTCTGCGCTTTCTGGAAAGCAACGGGATGGTGCACGCCAGCACCGATCATTCCCGCTGACCCTTCAACAACCGAATGGTTGTGGCACGTTCATTTGCTTCGCCAACGCCAAACGACTAACAGTGGCGGAACGCTCCCCGTCCGATCCGGTGACCGCCCCGGCCGAGGCTGGGAACCTGTGGAAGCTCGACGACGCCAAAGGGGTTACCTCTGCGATTACATCAGCGGGGTCGGCGTAACATATGGAAGTTGCAATAAAAAAGACAACATACACCAAGCCCCCAAATTTCATCAGTTCCTCCAATAGCATTGGTGATTAAATGGGCCGGGCTCGACTGTACTGATGCCCTAAGAGGGCATTGAACTCGATCAGTGGCTAAGCGGCAGCTAATTGTCACATTGCCGTCGGATTCCAACTGTCGCCCCAAGGTCGGCTTTGGCCGAGTTGCGGGAATTGAGCATCCGGCAGGTTTTTGATTGAAGCGGCCCTTTGAGTGTCGCCTGTCTGGTGCCGACGAACTTCCGCTGATGGCCGAAACTACGCATTGCTTTCCATGCCTGTTAGCGGCCGTTGGAAGCTCCCCAACCAAACTACCGATCACGCCACAACTCTGTGTAATTGGCCAGCGCGCTCCTCACAAAACGCTCCTGCGGGAAATCCTCAAGCATTTGCCGAATCTGTTTTAGAGCAGATTCTCTACGTTGCGCCACATCCGCAGCACGGAGAGTCAGATCGTAGGCATTTTGCACATCACCAACGCTGGCTTCGTAGGCACGGCCCGCACAAATCCAATAGAGCGCGAGCAGCCCACTATTGAGGGCGAAGCGCGGCTCCGTCATGGCGAAATCTTCCGCACTGCGGATCAGCGTGCGGTGATCCACCGGTGACCTCTGCCCCAATTTCAGCGCCAAATCGTACAGTTTGGCGTCTTTAGCCGCAGCAAACCACTTCCCTTCCTCACCCGGTGTGCTGGCGACAAGATCGCTCAAAACATCTGCCGGTTTCATTTTGGGATATTTCCGGCAAATTGCACGAAATGTCGCAAGGTAAGTTCCCGCCCGGTTGGCCGCCAGGGCATAGCGTTGGTACGCTTCATCAGCCAGACCGGATGAAAGAAGGATGGCTTCGCAGACTTCGGCGATTCGCCCCAAGGGCTCATTGAGACCCTGCGTTGCTTCGGCATAACGCAAAGCCTCAGACTTCTTGCCCATGGCAACGAGGGCTTTGACGCCCCATTGCCGATATGTCCAAAACTGATACGGACATTTATCAATCAGTGCCAGCAACTGATCATGCTTTCCTGCGCCAAGCATTGCCGACAAGCACATTGAGGTCGCATGAAAAAATCCATGTTCGGTTGGGTAGCGGCCCCACACCGTTTCTACGGTTTCGGCTAGGCGGTCACCCCATTCACCCGCAAGATCAGCATTGGCGCACAACTCACCCCAGAAATCGCCGAGGCTTTCGATATACGGTATCGAATCATCGGCATGAGCCTGATATAGCTGTTCCAGCCATTTGCGTCTGGTTGCCGGGTCGGCTGGCGCTTTGGCAATAATCGGCACGAGCGCCTCAATCGCTCGATTGACGGTAGTGCCAATGGCGCCCGACGAACTGTCAATATTCTCCAGTGCGGGTGAAAGCTTGCTCAAGAACGAAACCGCACCTTCCGCCGCGAGCATGGGTTCCTTCCGGTTGAACGCCTTGATTTCGGCGAGCGCTTCTTTGATTCGAGTAATCGCCGGCTCAGATCGCCAACCAAAAGCACCTCGGCGAAAGCGTGTAGAAAATGTCCAGGCGTGTTTGCTGGCAGCTTTACTCATCGCCTAATAAACCAGATTGGTAGTTTTGGGCTGTGAGTTCCAATACCTCACTCGGTGAGGCGCTGGCGTCAACGACGCGATGGAGCAATCCATAGGCAACACGCCACTGTTGTGTGGCGCACATCAAGGTGACTGTTTTGTCGTTCAGTCGCAATATCCGACCACTTCGTTGTTGATGGTTGCGATCCATAAAACCAACCACGTCACCGACAGCGACTTCGTTACGGCCAAGTCCTTGCCGAGGCTTTTCACGAATCTCAACATCGGCCCCATCGAGGTTGATTGCTGCATATGAAATCAGCCAGCGCTTTTGTGTGGCAAGGTCGAGCACCACGGCCTGCTTGCATCGAAGTTCCTGAACCTGCCCTTGATGGGAACGATTGGTGGCCGGTTCGAAATATTCGATGATATGTCCAACCCTTAGCCGTGACCGAACGGCATCCATCCAACCAGGTTGATCAAGCACACGATCAATGGCGGCGCGCAGACGGTATAGCTCGAAGGCCGAAGCATTGTTGAGGGTGGCAATGGTTTCTGAGAAGTTCATGGTTCAGGCAGGCAAAATCTTTCTGTTGGCCAGATTGGTTTAATTCAAATTTAACAGGTTTGCCGGGATCGCCGAAGTGGGCATGCGTGCTCAGCACGGTATGGCGAAAATCAGACTCCGATCAACAACAGAAGGAGTTTGTCATGGAAGCTACTCAACACAGCGAGCCCTGGAACAAAGGCAAGCTGGTCGGTCAGAAGCCGCCACTTAAACCCAAGGACATCTGGGCAATCCGCATCTATCTTCAGAACGAACACCAGATTCGAGATCTGGCAATGTTCAACTTGGCCATCGACAGCAAGTTACGCGGATGTGATCTCGTCAATCTCAAGGTGCGCGACATTACGCATGGGAATCAGATTTTGGCCCGAGCGATGGTCGTTCAGCGAAAAACCCAACGGCCAGTTCAGTTTGAACTCACAGAACCCACAAGGACTGCCGTTGCCGCCTGGATGGAGAAAGCTAAGCTGAGGTCCGAGCAGTATTTGTTTCCTAGCCGACTCTCAAAATCACCTCATGTATCAACGCGACAATATGCGAGGATTGTGCATCAGTGGGTCTCGGCCATCGGACTCGATTCGAGTGTTTATGGCACTCACACGATGCGGCGAACCAAGGCAACATTGATCTACAAGCGTACCAAGAATCTGCGGGCAGTTCAGTTGTTGCTTGGTCACACCAAGCTGGAAAGTACCGTCCGTTACCTTGGTATCGAAGTTGATGACGCCTTGGAGATTTCTGAACAAACGGAAATTTAAGTGCTCATGGCGGTCGCACGGCGATATTGTTGTGCTGAGTTGTGTGACCGCTTTGGGGCGAACCTGCCAACTCACCCTATCGGCCACGAGCGGACCTTCAGATTTTTGTCCGAAAGCAGCCGCTCGAGCCCTCCTAAGGCAATTAAAGTGAATCGAATGGGCTTGTGACGGATCGGGATACCTGCAGCACATGGGTGTAAATCATGGTCGTCTGAAGGCTTTGATGACCCAGAAGCAATTGAATTGTCCTTATGTCCGTTCCCGCTGCCAGCAAGTGCGTCGCAAAACTATGGCGTAGACAATGGATGCTCGCATGCTTCCTAACCTCGGCCCGGTCGATTGCCTGTTTGAATGCCCGCTGAATCGTCGAATCCGAGGCATGCCAGCGCACCTTGCGACCGCTGCTGCCCCAAGGCCGAAGGACAGAAGACGGAAATACATACTGCCAGGCCAGCGACGCCGATGCTGATGGATATTTCTTGGCCAACGCATCCGGCATGGGCGCTAAGCCGGCGCCAGTCGCTAAGTCATCTCGGTGCAGAGCAGCGACCCGCAAGAGATGTTGTTGTAGCGGCGACACCAAGCGCTCCGGCAATACCGTCGTCCGATCCTTGCTGCCCTTGGTATTGCGAATCGATACTACCTTTGCCGACAGATCAATATCCTTGATCCGCAGGCTGACGCACTCATGGACGCGCAGTCCGGCCCCATAGATCAATTCCGACATGAGTTTTGAGGTGCCCACCATCTGTCCAAGGGTGGCACGAACCTCCTCTGTTGTCAGGACAACCGGCACTCGGATTCGGCGCTGTACACGCTTCAGGTTGGTCATATGCCCGAGCGGTTGGCCAAGCACTTCGCCATAGAGAAAGACCACGGCATTCAGCGCCTGTGATTGTGTCGAGGCCGCGACATGTCGTTCGGTCGCGAGGTAATTCAGAAACGATTCGACCTCGGCAGGACCCATTTCCCGAGGATGACGTTTGCCATGAAATAAAACATATTGCCGAACCCAATAGCGATAGGCGTCTTCGGTATTGCGGCTGAAGTGTCGGCGGCGGCAGACGATGGAAAGTTGGTCAAGCAGACGGGGGCTATCACCCCATAAGTGTCACTCCTCAGGTTGTACAAAAAGCTAAATGATAGATGTAGGCGGGCAAGGGAGGAGCAAAAAGCCATGCAGCATATTCCTTTGTTATACTGACAGTAAGACCTCTAAGGCACTGACAACAATGCAATTTGAGCAACCAACCCAACGTCAACAATATCAATTGTTATACGGACCCCTGCGTCCGTGTAAACACTGTTGGGCTCCATGTTCAAACTCTCGGACCACACTGACATATGAACGACAAGTTACTTAAGAAGTACCTTGAATACGCCAGCACCGAGGAGGCCTTTGCAGTTCTCTTTGTGAAGAAGCACCTCGCTCAGGCGAAGGGGCACTGGATCGATATTGTCGAGTGCCGACGCTACGAGATGTCCTCGGATAAATTGCATTTCCGATTCGTCGTTGGCGGCCTCTATAAGAGAAAAGTCCAACCGCAGTATCCGTCTAAATCCGAATACACCAACGATGGAAAATTCGATGAGCGCGGGTATTACTTGATGACGCGAGCCATAACGTGGGAAACCGCCCACAAGGATATAGAGCAGCAAAAGTCAAAGAAGGTAGCCCCATCCAAGTTCAAGATGACAGGTGTGAGCTACCCCAAGATTCAATGCGAGGACAACTATTTTCGGGACGATGCACCGCCTGAAATTAAAGCTCTTGCAAAGAATCTTCACGACCGGACAAATCCACTGTGGGACAGGGCCATGCAATACGTCAACGATCAGGAGTTTGTTTATAAGATCAAACAGGCGTCCATCATCTAGCGTGGCGCCCAACACTGCGGTCAAGGCCGCTCCCTCCGGTCGCTGGACGCTGCGCGATAAATCGCCGCGCCGCGCCCCTTACCTACAACGTTAGAAGGCTCCGGTTTCTCATGTCACTTCGCTACCCGTCGCTTGCTCTTGGCTCGGTGCCTGTTTTGGCTCGTCGGCTCAGCGTTTTCGGCGTTGCTACGGTCAACCGGAAATTTCAGCCAAAAACCAAATCCTCGGGTTCAGCGGCTTTCCCGGCTACCCGGCACTTTCCGCTCGCCGCCAGCGGTCGCGGCTGCAAGCCGTTCGCTTGCGCCACCGCTTTCCCGGCAAACCCTTCTAACACTGCGGTCACGGCGCTCCCTTCGGTCGCTGGGACAGCCGGCAAGCCGGCTGTCCCTTACCTCCAACGTTAGGAAGCCTCTCAATGGACTGCCCAAACTGCCAACAGAAAATTCCGTTCTTTTCAAAAGCGATCCATTCGTGGGGAAAGATTAAAACATGCCCGCATTGCGCTTCTCCGATGCGCCAAGATTTTGCCTATGGAAAATTCTTCACATTGGCATTCGCTGTTGGCCTACCGATTACGTTGCTTGGCGTATTTATCCCTGCCTTAGCTTTCTTGAAAAGCTCGTTGGCCACGGGGCTCATCATGGGAGTCCTCATCATGTTCTGTATGCGTTTTAAGCAGGTCGAACCATGAGCTCTGCAGGCTTTGGCTTCCTAACATCCCGCTCCAGCCGACCGTCAAAAAGCTGCGCTTTTTGCCGTTGGCTGAGCTAGCACGTTGGGCTGCATACGAAAGGTATCGCACATGAGGGGCTACGCGTACGTGAGATCATTAGCGGCTTGCGGCTCATGCATTGCGTTGCTTCTGCCCGCACACGGCGTATCGAGTGTCCTCCCGATCATCGATGCCCACAGTCAATTTGATGAGAACACGTCGGTTGAGCAGGTGATCGGGTACGCGGCCCGTGCCGGCGTGACGCAGGTCCTGCTGTCGGCACGAGGACGCGTGACGACGGAAGACGTCCGCAATCTTGGCTTGACGCACCCCACCTGCGTCGTGCCGTCGGTGCGGACGAAAGGCCGTGCATTTGACGAGAATCGGCCCGCTTACTACAGGCTGCTCGATGAGCAATTAAGGGAGCCGGCATTCAAGGCAATGAGCGAAATCATTCTCGTGCACGCGCCCAAGGGCAAACGCGCACCCGAGGTCAACGTGGCAGCGGACACGCCGCAAGTCAAGGAAGCAATAAAGCGCGCCATTACAAGAGGCTGGCCAGTAGTGCTGCACTACGAATTCCGCTGGCTCACGAGCGCCTATGGTGCCGGTGCCCGTGCCACGCGCATGGCGGAGCTCAAGTCTCTGGCCAACCAGCATCCCGAGCATCGGTTTGCCCTGATCCACATGGCGCAGCTCGATGCGAGTGATGCGTCAGAATTACTTGCGGAACACCCCAATCTGGTGTTTCTCACTTCGCATGCCAATACGCTGGCGGTCAACGAAAGCGGACAACCGTGGACAAACATGTTCGCCGATGATGAACTTGCTCCTGAGTGGAAGGCCCTGGTACTGCAACACCCTGACCGCTTTGTGCTTGCACTCGACAATGTCTGGCCCGAGGACTGGTCCGAGAAGTATGTGCAGCAAGTCGAACTCTGGCGAAAGGCGTTGGGTAAGCTGCCGGCTGAAGTCGCACACGCCGTGGCTCACGGCAACGCTGAGCGCCTCTGGAAGCTCGCACCCGCGATGCCTGGCAATGGCTGCGAGGCGCGAAATTGACTACTCAGAAAATGTGCCATGTGCGTTGATATAAGGGTCTTTAAAATGCTGAGAGTGGATGCAATGCCGCCCAACCCTTCGCTCAACCGGACGTGCAATGGCATGCCGGTTAGCTCAAACGTTGGGCATCAGGAGAGTAACGTGACCGAATCACTACAAGAACTGCTACTTGAACTCGAACAGTTTGGCTTAAGCAACGATAGTGCCATTGCTGATCGGCCTCGACGTATGCTGAACATCACTCGCGACACTGGAGAGTTTCTTTCGGTGATTGTTCGGGCTATGAATGCTCAACGCGTGCTGGAAATTGGAACCTCTAACGGCTACTCAACTCTCTGGCTTGCCTGTGCCGCAAAGGCCATCAATGGGCACGTTACGACCGTTGAACTATCAGATTTCAAACTTGCCCTTGCGGCAAAGAGCTTCGAGCGATCTGGTCTTACTCCGTTCATTACGCAGGTTAGCGGTGAGGCTGGTGCCATGCTCAGGGGTAGCCCCGAATCAAACTTCGATGTTGTTTTTCTCGATTCCGAGCGCTCAGAGTATCTGGGATGGTGGCCAGACATCAAGCGAGTTCTTCGTGAAGGGGGACTTCTTGTCGTTGATAATGCCACCTCCCATTCTGCAGAGATGGCGCCCTTTGTGGCATTGGTTTCCGCAGACCCCGACTTCGCCACGTGCACCGTGCCGGTAGGGAACGGAGAGTTTTTGGCTACACGGGTTTCTCTGTAGCCATGCCGCCCAACCCATCATTTCACCAGTCCTGCGCGAAAAGCCGTGCAGGCCGGTGAATTCAAACGTTATGCCTCTATCTAAACACCATCGCGTAGCACTAAGCGCTGCGTTATTGCTTTTGCTAAGCGCGTGCGCCTCACTTCCCGAAAGCGATTTCGTGAAAGTAGAGGGGGTTCGTTATGTACCGCCGCCATCTTCACCAATTCCAAACTATCGGTTTGGCTGGATACCTGTACCCTTTGAAGAAGCGCAAGCGTTTGCGTTTGCCATCGGCTCAAGGCAGTACCGCAGCTTCTGGGATCGCCCCCCAGGTGAACTTGGTCGCGGTTTCCCAGCGGCTACCAAGTTGGCAGAGAATGAACTACACAAACGTGGACTATGCCTTGACGGTGTGGTCAGAATGATTAACAACTTCTCTGGTGATCAACACACAAACCACACGCACTACCTCGTTGAATGTGTAAAGGCACCTTAGTCCATGTCCACAAGTCATAACCTTGCATTCGAGAGGGACGCTTCGCGGCAAAGCCGCTCGCGCCCATCACTTTTGCGTTCCTGAACGTCCGCTTTTCCAAGGCCCGACCGGCAGCAAAGGGCGTGCGCCGTGCAAAGGCGGCGCTTTTCCAGTGGGTGAAAGCCCCACCCGGCGAAATGCTCCAGCCGGAAGCAACCGGAGCAGTCATGGAGGTAACGAAATGGCTGAAGCCTTCGGATAGCGGGCCACAAATTCTGGTGGCAGCGCGAGTGTGCAGGCCGTAACGCGAGTGAACGCTGAATAAGCCTCGAAAAGGACGATGCACAGGCCGACCCAGCAGCCCTTCTGGGGAAGGCTGATACGACTGAAGGGATGAGCAAGGATGTACCGTCAGTCGCTGTGCCGGGGTATTGGCGACAGCATGTACACAAGGAAAGCGCACGCAACACGGGAAGCCCTATGGCGTGGTCAGGGATGGCCAACCGAACACCCGTGAGGGATGGTTCGGGCGTCATAGGGTGGCGGAGAGGTCCGTAGTACCGGGGAAGCCGGGTAATGCCGGTGGAGGGAAGGGGCCTTGGTTCATGACAGACGCACTACGTAGTGAGGACGTGGAGATTGGGCAACCTATCAACTCCGTTGCATGTTCAGAAACTGCAGATGGCGTTACACGCGAAAGCGAAGTCGGAATCTGGATATCGTTTCTACGCGCTGTACGACAAGATTTATCGCACGGATATTTTGGCGCATGCCTATGCCCAGTGCCGCTCCAATAAGGGCGCGCCGGGTGTGGATCGTCAGGATTTCGAGGATGTCGAGGCGTATGGTGTGCGGCGATGGCTGGAGGAACTGGCGCTTGCGCTCAAAGAGGAGAGCTACCGACCGGATCCAATTCGGAGAGTGTTTATCCCGAAAGCCAATGGCAAGTTAAGGCCTCTGGGCATTTCAACGCTGCATGATCGAGTGTGTATGACAGCAGCCATGCTGGTACTCGAACCTATCTTTGAAGCTGATCTTCCTGATGAACAGTATGCCTACCGGCCGGGCCGCAATGCCCAGCAGGCGGCAGAAGAAGTGAAGAACCGGCTCTACCTTGGACAAACGGACGTTGTCGATGCCGACCTGTCGGACTACTTCGGCAGCATTCCACATTCTGAACTGATGAAGTCGCTGGCGCGACGCATCGTGGATCGGCGTGTGCTACATCTTATCAAGATGTGGCTGGAGTGCGCGGTTGAGGAAACCGATCAGCGAGGACGGAAGAAACGGACGACCGAGGCCAAAGATCAGGGGCGAGGTATCCCGCAAGGCTCACCGATCTCGCCGCTGCTATCGAATTTGTATATGCGGCGGTTTGTGCTGGCGTGGAAGAAACTGGGGTTGGAGCGAAGCCTTGGCAGTCGCATCGTCACCTATGCCGACGACCTCGTGATCCTGTGCAAGTGTGGCAAGGCGGAAGAAGCCTTGCAATGGATGCGCACGATCATGGGGAAACTGAAGCTCACGGTGAACGAGGAAAAGACACGAATCTGTCAGGTACCGGCAGGGACGTTCGACTTTCTGGGTTACTCGTTTGGACGGCGATATGTGCCGCGCACAGGGAAGCCGCAGATCGCTCTGTGGCCGTCGAAGAAAAGCATTCGACGCATGGTGGAGAAAATCCATGACATGACTGAGCGGCAAACGGGTTGGCAAGAGACCACGGAGCTGGTGGGCAAGTTGAATCGGACGCTACGCGGCTGGGCGAACTACTTCAGTGTAGGGAACGTCAGTCGCGCCTATCGTGCGCTCGACAGTTACACGGCAACGCGGTTGCGTCGGTGGTTGCGCTACAAGTACAAGCTCAGACATTGCAAGGGCGGGAGCTATCCACTCTCGCACCTCTACGGGTACTTTGGTCTCGTACGTCTGGGCGCACGTGGGCGCAGCGAGGCGTGGGTGAAGGCGTGATGTCGTGTCCGAGAGCCGGATGCGGGAAATCTGCATGTCCGGTTCGATGAGGGGGATGTGAAAACGGGGTTACGGCAGAGTTACTTGGGCACCGCCAGACGAAAGGGGCGGACAACAGACATACCAAGCCTAATGCTACCGCGTCACATCTCTACTCTACACAAAGGGTGAGTAGCGGAAATCGAAAAGCTGCCGCTCAGATTCGTCAGGCCAGAATTTCCCTGCCGGGCGTACTTGACCGGCGGCATACCAACGCAGAGCCGTCGCTCAATCGGCTCGCCTCCAATGGCCGCTGAGGCCGAGGAGTTCACGTTCGGCAAACGCTCTGAACAACCGCACCACTCTGAAAACTACCGTTGCCACGCTCGATCGATGAAGCTCCGTATTGGGTCGATTCGAGCCGTTCAGGTGACTGCGATTTCGCACCTAAACGTTCGTACGGTATTGCTCGAAATCCGCCCAGCCCGCGACGTATCCCGACTCTTCGCCGTCTACCCAACGTCTACCGCGTTCGCCGATCTCCAGGCGGTTTTCCGCGACTTCGCGGGCAACTTTCGCGGCGTCTCCGGTCCGGAGGGCGCTTTTCAGTTGGTAGTCTCGATAGATCGACACGTACGCTTTCGCGACCTTGTAGCGTTTGGTAAGCCAATCGTTGGCTTCTTTGTCGAACCTGAGCAGCGCTTCCCCCATAGCCAGCACTTCGGCAGCAGCGGGTGATTCGCCGAACGTCAGTACGACCAGTTCTTTAATCTTCGCCTCATGCTTCGCTTTCCGTTCGGCTTCTGCGTTGGCGGCCGCCCGCTTCGCACCTGCCTGGGCGTTGTGGAATATCCCGTTGAGGTGCTCGAAAAATTGGGCAGCTTGGCGGAGGAAATCTTCTTCAACTCGCGGAACAGTGCCTCCGCGTTGTGCTAGGGAGAGGATTTCTCGAGCGGCCGATGCCGCTTTCGCTGCATTCGTTCGGAAACGTTTGGCGTTCACTTCTCCCTGGAAGCCCGTGAAGCGCTCTTTGAGTAAGGGGAAGAGATTGCTTGCGTTCGGCTCAACATGAGCTTTTTTGGTAATTTTCAGCGGGGAGGGAACCCGCTTTTCGACGATCCGTTCGACTTCGACTACCTTCTCGACGATGAGGGGTTCGGCGGTCTTCGCCGCCGCGATAAGTTCGCGCTGCCGTTGTCGCCAAGCGCGTGCGCGCTCGGCGTCGCTGGAATAGGTGCCAGGCCTGCCGCGCTTGCGTTTTTCAGTTACGTCGGCCATCTCGGCTCCATGTTTTCGTTCGAACGCAAATAACGGTACGTCTTTTCGAAAAACCAGGCAATATCGAACGAACGGAAATAATCGGGATTATTTTCCGAATGCGATGGATTTTTCCCTGAGTGCGTTGATCATCGCCTCAGGAATTTCCTCGCCACGTGACTCTATCAAGCGTTCGATCGGAATGATGGCTTCGGCAGGAATGATGCAATGCCGGGCCAACCGCCAGACGTCTCGATAGCTGGGCTTCTCATGCGCGGTCGCTGACCGGGCGTTATAGGTGCGCTGGGCGATGGTGGCGTCCTTCGACCAGTGCGGAATCAGCCCGAACGACCCCAGCAGCAGTTCACGAAATGGTACAGCGTCGTCGCCGACATCGGCGAATTCGTGTTTTCGGACCAAGGGACCGTAATAACCCGGCCATAGGATCGGCTTGAGCCCCAAGGGCAGACCTTCCACGCCGAAGTTGGAGCGGAGCCGGTTCGGGTCAGTTTGAGGGTCGTAGTGGGAACACATGCCGCCCAGAATACCAAACAAAAAACCTCTCGGGTTTGGACGCCGAGAGGTTCTTGGAGCCAGCCGGCTTACTTGGTGGCGGGCGTCGCGACGGGGGCTGCAGCTTCGGTTTTCGCAACCTTGTGACCGTGGTGATGCTTCTTGGCCGTGGCCGGTTTTTCGGCCGGCTTGGCAGCGTCGGTCTTGGCCTCGGCCTTCACCGGTTCAGCCGCCTTCGGTGCTTCAACCTTCTTTTCTGCGACGGCCGGGGCGACCACCTTGGCGCTCGGTGCAGCCGGCGCACTAGCGGCGCTGCCCTGGGCAAACGAAGCGGATGCGAAGCCAGCCACAACAGCCAGGGCGATAAGGGTCTTAGTCACTTGCATTTTGAATCTCCAGAGTAGTTCGTTCGTATTGGTCGGTCTTCGGTGCTGACAACCATTTGCAGCGCCTTGTGCCGAATAACGCGGCGGATGACGACCTGGATGTCAGGTGAAACGTAAGGCTGTGTATCAGCTCGTGACCCAGATGTATTCAGGGATTTCAGGGAGTCAGGCGCAATGAAATAGACATACAGTGTTGCTCTTTTGAAACTACTGTACAAAAATACAGTCAATGTAACAAGGAGCGCCCACATGATCCGCATCGTCTGCCCCCACTGCCATGTTTCGCTATCGAGCGCTGAACTCGAACAGGCGACCGTTGATGACCAACTGAGCTTGCTCTGCCCTGAATGCAGTTCGGTGCTCGTGTCCGAATCTCGGCACGAGGGGGAATACCACACCCTGCAAGAGCACTACGCCGAATGCCCGGTTGCCCATGCCTGAGATTTCACAGTCAGTGACCGAGGGTTTGGGCATCTTCATTCCACTCCTCGGGGCGCCAAAACTTGCCTTGCCGCTGGGCGAGGTCCGGGTGTCTGCCGGGTTTCCGAGTCCTGCGGCGGATTACGAGGACCGGCGCCCCGATATCAATGAATACCTGGTGCGCAATCCCGTTTCGACCTTCTTCTTTTCGGTCGAAGGCGATTCGATGGAAGGGGCACAGATTTTTGATGACGACATCCTGGTGGTTGATAAAAGCGTCCGGCCACGGCATGGACACGTCGTCATTGCCTTCGTGGACGGGGAACCAATATGACATCGATGCGCTCTCTAACGGTGGGTGATGCCTAAACCCGAACTTACTTTGTCAAATTTCAACCACTAGGTCAGGAATGAAACTCGGGTTTTCAACTCCACGCCGTGAGATATATCCCCTAGGATTGCAGACGACACGACATTTCCCCAAATGGTAATCAAAGTTGTCGTGCGTATGCCCATGAATCCATATGTTGGCTTTCTCAACGAGGAGATCCAAGTGACTTGCGAATGCAGCGGAAAGTGGCTCTGCTTTAAATCGAGGGGCAACACTCAATCCTGAAGGCAAATGGTGGGTTACCACGACTGACTTCCCTGCAAAGGGGATTGCCAATTCAGCGGTTAGCCAGGAAACTGAATCCCGATGTAGCCGGGCCGCTTCAACAGCGAGGAATCGATTTTCCGGAGAGCAGCGAATGATGCGGTGATCGTTTAGCGCCTTTTCGGCGTTTTTCATGCAGAACACCATTGCATCATCACCAAACAGCTTGTAGTCGGTCCAGAGCGTAGCGCCAAGGAATCGAACAGGCTCACCTGTTGCCGGGTCATCAAGCTCAATTGACTCGTCGTCAAGCAACCAGATGGCAACACCCTGTGATCGTGCTTCTTCCGCTCTTTTCTTGATCTGCTGACGAATGCTGTGCAATTCGGCGTTATAGAACTCATGATTACCGATCACGTAGAGGATTGCTGTTTTGCTACCTTTCCAATTTTCGATTGCCCACTCAATACCTCTTGTGTGTAAGTCGATATCTCCTGCCAGTACGACCACATCCGCATCTACCTCGGGTGGATGGAAGCGATCAAATTCGTTGTGGAGGTCAGAGATAACATACAGTTTCATCGCATGATTTCCCATTTAGGGGTGATTGCAATACATTGCTTTCGGCAATCCTTATCTTGTAATTGGTCACGTAAAGGTTACCGGTCGCTCATCTGACCCAATGCCGACGGCCGCTAAGGCCGAGGACTTGTCAGCGGGCAGTCGTCTGGAGCGACTACTGCACTATTTTCCAGGCCTTTAGCACGCGACGAGCCGAAGGTCGGCATTGGGTTGAACCCAGGTATTCCTCCATGTTCGTGAGCGGATGCTACCGATTGCCGACAGCGCCGATGGTCAGTTGTAGCGGATACGTGGGCAGCGGAGAGCAGAACCAGCCCGAACGGCAGTTCGGGGGTATTCCGGAACTTGATTTGGCAATTGGCACAGTATTGCCCGCATTTTCGGCAACAGGTCCGAATATGCATTGGCCACATAAACTTCGCTAACGAATATTAATGGTACACGGTTGGAAAGCGATCCTTAATTGGCTCTCTCATCCGGTCCGGTCCGGTATTGGGATTAGGCACAAGTCTCTTACTTCAATGTAAAGCCCGACGCCTGGCGACGACAATTCTCAAAAAATCCGGCCTCGCCGATGCCGTCGGCTACACCTTGAACCATTGGCAGGCACAGATCCGCTATGCCTCGGATGGGCTCATCGAAATCGATAGCAACGCTAGCGAACGAGCTCTGCAGATTACGCCTGAGGATTTCCGATTGAAAAAACGTTTGAGCTGGCTTAGGCGGGGCAAAGTAGTCTGGGAATACCTCACTAATCATGTACGTCGCTTTGAGCCCCTGTAATTTATCGAGCGACTTCTCGATCGACTTGATTGACCTCAGGATACTACTGCGCGCGCTGAGCCTGAGGCTTGAGTCACGACCGATGTAGTTTTTACAAATGACCTCAGCCTTAGGGTTTGCCTCGGAAAAAGCAGTAGCGATTACTGAAAATTCATCGGCAAGCCTGAGTTCCGCTTGATACAGCCAGTCCTCTCGACCGGCGAACTCTGCAAGCTGCGTTAGTTCCACTGAAATGTCCATTTTTTCTGTCATTTGCATCCCATATATGGCATGTGAGATATATCTGAAAAGATTATCTCGACGTACGGTTTAGCATGGAGCTGACGCAGAGAATTCAATGACGACTCGCCATGTTAAATAGTCGATTTTGGACTATTCGAATCTGGACTGCAACCTCCCGGCATTCCCTTTTGGTGTGCCGATGGAAAAATCCATTCATTCTTCCGAATATGAGCGTTTCCTAGCTTTGCTACGAAAAACTCGGATGCAAAGCGGGTTGACCCAAGACGACATCGCAACGAAATTGAACGCCACACAGTCGTTTGTCAGTAAATGCGAGCGTGGAGAGCGGCGATTGGATATCGTTGAGCTTGGTGCATGGTGCTCTGCGCTCAACGTATCGCTCGCGTCATTTGTTGAGCGTTTTGAGAAGCAGTTAGAGGAATAGCATTGTCGTTAAAACGGCAATTGCTGTTTTAACGACAATGAACAGCAATGCTTGATTGACGCCATAGCGGCCCCTTTTTACAGAACCGTCGTCGCTGAAAGGGTGGCTATAGTGAATCCCTATCGATAGTTTACTCAGACTGCCATCGGTGCAGTGAGCGACGAATGGTGCTGATATCCCTCAAGGCGAAAGTCGCTCGGCTCAACTTTTTCCAGCCAATCCGGTTCGTATTTGCCTGTTACTGAATAGTCAGGAATGCGGTCCGACAAAAGCAACTTCGGTGCAGCAAACGGCTCGCGCTTCAGCTGTTCTTGAAGCATTTCCACGTGACTTTCGTAGATGTGCGCATCGCCGATGAAATAGGTAAACCAACGTGGAGTGTAGCCAGTCAGTCGGCCGACCAAGTGAAGCAGTGCGGCCCCTTCTGTTAGATTAAATGGTGTTCCCAGCCCAACGTCATTGCTGCGGATATAGAGGCACAGCGAGATTTCACGTTTCGCCGAGTTGACCAGGAATTGATACAGCAGATGACATGGAGGGAGCGCCATTTCCTCAAGCTGAGCCCAGTTCCAGCCGTGGAACAAGATTCGACGGCTACCTGGGTCATTCATTATGGTGTCTAGACATTGTCGAAGCTGGTCAATTGCCTTGTAGAGCAGCACGCTCGTTGTCTTGCCGTGCTCTCCTACATCCTCAACGACTCCAACTTCTTTGTAGCCTTTGGAAATTGCATCTGCAAGCTGCGCGGCTCCTTGTGGTTGGCTCTGGTCAAGCAGCTTGTACGCCGGCCACTGACGCCATTGAACACCGTACACGGGGCCTAGGTCGTCCATCTGGAGTCTATAGGGATTCGCCAGCCACTGGATATTTTCATTGGCATTCTGGTCCCAGACCTTGCAGCCTAGGCCACGAAAGTCGTTTGCGCTACGGTAGCCCCTCAGGAATCCAACCAATTCGCCCACGGCGGACTTGAAGGCCAGTTTCTTGGTAGTTACCGCCGGAAAACCTTCCTGGAGATCAAATTTCAACATTGCTCCGGGAACGCTCAGGGTGCGAATGCCCGTTCGGTTGCCTTGCCAGGAGCCGCTGTCAAAAATTTCCTGAACGAGATCTAGATACTGTTTCATATTCTTTCCTTAAGTACCAAAATTGGTACTGGGTATAGCTCGGCGCTGTGGCAAACGTAACCAAGTGCTGAAAGGCAGCTATTTTGGCTGTTTAGAGGAGATTTGGACAATATTTGTGGCTGAAGCTCGTCTGAGGGGGGCTATTTCTTGCTCTGTGGCAGCTAATCTCGCTTGAAGTACGCGAGTTAGATCCTGTGCTTGAGCAAGTTGCTGGGTGGCATCGTCGAACCGCGTTTTCCAGAGAAGCACTTCCTCTCTGCTGTCATATAGTTGTTGCTTGTAGCGCTCAATACGAGACTCTTCCTTTGCGATCGCAGCCGTTTCATCGATGGCTAGCTTTACAGGCGTCTTGCGTGCATCTTTAATTTTTCGAAGTTGGTCTAATGGCCACTTCCGATTGTTCAATGTCCCTCGACTGCAATTGGCTAGCTTGGCCAACACATCCTGGCTGGCTTTTAGTTTTGGATCACTTTCGATACGTGCCAAGGCATCCTGAATCCGCCGGGTTACTTCGACGAATTCCTGTTCGTTCTTTTCCTGGAGTGCTGCTGGTATGCCGGAGGTACTCATGATCGCTCCATTTCAGCCAACTGGCCGAGGTCTGCTAAAACTTGCTCGGCAGCGTGCATTGAAGCCAGTAAAGGTTCTGTGGCGTGAGCCATGCGTGGATCGGCTGCCAGTGTCCGGTTCTGGTCAAGAATTTTTCGCCAAACAGGGGCGTGAGTCCGAGTAATCACAGCTTGTTTGCAAGCACCTGGATTACACTGAAGTGAGCCTATACACGGCGGGGTTTCTTTTTTCCCATCTTTTAGAAGCGTATCCCGTCTGCCGCCGCAGTATCCGATGCCGACGCTGGCAAACGGCAAGCCTTGCTTTGCCAAATTCTCAATGACTTCGTCTACAGTCCAGCCTTGGGCAGCCATGCCCTCGAAGTAAGCCTTACGACGCACAATGAAAGCTTCCGCTCCTCCTCCTGCGACTGGACGGTCAGGGCTGTATAACTCTTTAGCCGCTTCAAGGTATGCAGAGTCCGAGTGAAGGGCTCGTTGCGTTGCCAGATCACCAACATTTCCGTACATCATAGTTACGTCAGGGGGTAAGGCGTGCAAGGCGGTATGCAGGTGCTTCAATTGATGCGCAATGAATAGAAGCCCCACGTCGGCGCGAGCAAGTTGATGCGCCAATGTATGCCGAAGCTGATGGGCGTTAATGCTCCAGTCGGCCCACCTCCCGGAGGTGTCTATCTCATGCAAATAATTTGTGATAGCAGCAGTGAACCCATTAAGCGAAAGTGCCCGTGGGGTTGCTCCGAGAGGGACAGTTTCAGACCCGGAAAGCAAAAATGGGTTGAAAGTCGCTTGAGCAATATATTGGAGACACGTAACGGCATCGCGCATTATTGGTATGGCAGGCCATAAATCGGCACCTTCTTGGGCATCCAATGCCTCATGTTTGACATGGGTTCCCGTTAGGACGTGTACCCCATGAATGGTTTGAATGCACAGGTTCGTAAACGTGGTTAAGTCGCTGTAACGGGCGCCTGTGTAAAGCCCAATAACGGTGAAAGCGGCACGTTGCACTCGATAAAGCCAACTGAATACTTCCTTGCGCCCAACGCCGTAAATGCACTTGAATTTTTCGGCTTGCGGGGAGGGCCCTGTCCGTTTCTTACCCGACTTGGCTGCAAAATTTCTATCGTCTTGCCGTAGCGCGATGTAGTCAGCAATTAGCGCGGAACCGACGGTTAAAGTACTGTCAAATGTCGGCTTTTGTGGTGTCCCTGCTTTGTCGTGCGATTCCTCCCCAATGAAGTGCAGAAAGCCAAGCACATCCGAGCAAGCGGTATTAGACAATAACCTGAAAAGTTCATTGGGCATGACTCGCTGGTAGTCGGTTCGCTTCTTCGGTGTTTTGAATGGGAGTGTTTTGATGTCCTGGGTGTTCCATTGCAGCGTCCGTTGCTGGAAAGCTGCTGCCATGATGGGGCTGGCTAGTAGCTTGAGACCTTTTTTGAGATGCCCCCCATCAACTCTCGGTGAGTTAGCCAAAATCTCCCTTATGGCGCGCAGCGGTACATCGGTTAGCGACTGAATGGGATTCAGGTGAGGAGTACTACCCCAGCTATCCAATTGGTAATGCTGTAAAACATCCGAAAATAGAAGAACAAGTGCCCGGATTGTGACAACGAGTGTCTGTGGCTTTACAGATTGAACACCGCGAAGGCCAAATGCAGAGGGAAGTTTTAGGTAGAGGTAACCCAATACCTTGAGTTCATTAGCCATCATTTCAGTTATGACGGCGCCACGATGGTCGTCAAATTGATCTTCTGAGGCATCAGAGCAATACATGGCCCAGTTGATACGCAGCCGGGCCGCTGGAACGGACGAGAGACGTGCCACATTCGCGTTCGTGAAATCCCACTCTTCATCACCAAAGCAGGACTTGGCTGACACTCTGGTGTCACCATTTACAAAAGGACGTCCCGCCAGGACATCTTCAAGTAGCAATGATGCAAACGCGTTCATTGGCAAGCTCCACGATATAGCAACGGGTCAACCACGACATCAAGTGTGGTTGCCATGTCGAATGCCCATTCAATTTCGTCAGAGGTGAACTGGCTTACATCGGGGTTAAGCAGGTTATCCAGCACGGACAATGTTTGGTTATACAGGTGGGCATGTGGAAGGTTCTGCACGTTGTTTGCCTGTGTCGCCATAATCTGGGCTCGGTATGTAGCCAGAACAGGTAGATGCTCCTTCAGCACAACAACATTGCGGCAGAATAGGCACATGTTGAATCGTGTGCAGGCCTGTCCTGGAACGAAATCGACGGCACGTTTCACCCGGTCGGGAGGGTCGAAGACATTTTTGCAGTCAGCGATGAGACCTTTGAATAGAGAAATGGGTTGGGGTGTGGCCGCAATAGGTTCCAGCGGTGAGAGTACTTCTGCCTGGTTGGCCCGAATTTGAACCAAGGCTTCTGAGACGATTTTCCTGGCCGGTTCATCAAGCCGATTGGCCGCTATGTAGCGAACTGTCTGGGTAATGGATTTGTGCCGAGCAACCTGCTGGATTTCAAAGAAATCTCGGCCTTCCAATGCCATTTGAGTGAGTTTTGTTGAGCGAAAGCGCACCATGTTGAAGTTTAATGGTTCGCCAAGGTCATTGCGGAGGTCGTATTTTTCAACCATTCGCTTGCACCAGGCAGACGTTCTTTTGTTCGCCAGCGGCACTGTTTGATTGTATGTATTAGGTCCTTTGGATCCTTGGATAAACAGGAGGCGCCGTAATGGGTCGCTTTCTGGAAGCGACTGTCGAATTTTTGAAGTTAGTTTTAGTATTGTCGTAACTGCACGCTTAACCTGAAGCGTCTGCTTTCGTTTTAGACCACGCTCTTCTCTTTTCTCTAATAAAGGAAGATGTAATTCCTTCTCGCCATTTGACCGCTCTTTTTCGAATAGCAAATACGGCATGCCCGTGAGTGGATGTTCGTCTTGCAAACAGTCGATTTGTAATCTCAGGATTGATGAAGGGTTGAGCCCGGTGAGATATAAAAGATCAATAGCTAGTGGCATTACAAGATATTCATCTGCAATAGCAGAAACTCCCCAGGTGCGATATAAATTATGTAGTCCCCCGTGATAAACATGGGCGGCATGAAGGAATCTTCCATGTTCTTTCTTGGCTGCGCCAAATCCAAGGATTGGCTCGCAATCAAGTACGTTCTCAAAATACCATCGCATATTTTCAGCAACGCCAAAGCCATAGCCATTTTTCCTGCCACGCTTAAATTCAAAGCGCGGGTCTCTGCCTTCGTCAGGCGACTGTTTTGTGTATCCGCCAGCAACTGTATAAGAGAACCTGAGTTCTTCTGCCACAGCACTGAGAATTTGGCTGAGTTCCTTGTCCGAATAGCAGGCATGCGCATCGGTTTCACTAGCTGTGCTGCCCCATCCTGTCTCTTGTATGACTTTGGTATTCAAAAGGCCATAAGCGGCGGCCTCCTTCATTACCTGCCTGACTGCACTAAAATGGCCAGTAAGGGTGTAGGAGCTTAAGCATATTTTTTTGGCGTTAATGCACGCCTGAAGCGTCTCTTTGAACCGCAAAAGTGCAAACTCGTCCCATTTGTCAGCCAAGAGATAAGGCCTTAGTCCCTCGGTAGCCTTAATGTGCTGGATGAAAAATGTTTTTGCGGATTGATAATTATCCTTTGAGCTGTCATTCGACATGCGGTCTTTCCGCTTATCGAAAATCCATTCAAGCTGGGCAAACGGAAATTGCGCTGTAGCCTCCGGAGGCTTTCCATATTTGCGCAGGTCAAGTTGGACAGTATTTTTAAGTTCAGACATTGCGAATCCCAATTTTTCGTACTTTGGGTTGTTTCTTTTCCGGAAGGTAAGTTACGTCCAGGATTGTTTGAGCTTCCTCAAATCGAAAGCGAATATCACTGGGGCCACCATCTTCCGTCATGCGCTGTAGGACAGGAGCAGGAATGTGAGTGTAAATTTCGGTGGTCGATAATTGGTTATGTCCCAAGGCGCGTTGGAGCACAACCAGATTGTCAAGCAAGCTTTTGCCATGTTCTGACTTCATGACTGAGTAAGCCGTCCCATGGCGCAGTCGGTGGGGGGAGGCTGCACTGAGCCGAGTGCGGGCGAGTGCGTCAGCAATAAATTTCTGAATGGCCTCAGCGGTTATCAGTTCACCGTAGGTGTTTAAGAAGGCAGGCTTGTCTCCTTCCGGCCAGTCGTGATTGGTGAAGTATGTTCGGGTCTTGAAATAGCGATTGAGTCGGGCTAGCACGGCCCTCGATATGATGGTGTAGCGCTCCTTGATTTCGCCGCCGCGCCCCTTGCTCCCGCGGACGAATAGCGGAAAATACATCTGGGTTGATGGGTACTGTTCTAACAAGGGGAGATCTTTTTTCAGTACACGAGGTACTTCAGAGACTCGAAGGCCCGTGTCGAAGATGAAGTGAGAAATGAGTCGATGGAGCTCCCAGTGCATGCCAAGTAATAGAGTAACGACATCATCTACCGTAAGGTAGCGAGGCATTCGCTTGCTGGGCTTGGAGGTTCGGTAGGCTAAATTTTCATAGATGGGGTTGGCTTTGACTCTGTTTGCTTCTTCTGTGGTCAGCCAATCCGTAAACATTTTTAGTACTACTTCATAACCTCGAACGGTTGATTTGCCTAGGCCTCGGGCTATGCAAGAACGATAAAATTCATCCAGAACGGGAAGCCCGATGGCTAGTATTGCGTCATCTACGCGGACTTGCCCGAAGACTTTGTGTCCTTCCAGAAAGGAACAGAAATCGCGGATACGTCCTGCGTACAACTCGAGAGTACCGTTCGCCATCTGCCGGGGGGAACGCTCGAGGGACTGGATGAAGTTGGTGGGCAGAACGGCTACCCGCTCTGATGTGTCGAGTAGTAGGAGTTTTGGTGGCTTGCTTGTGCGGGAGCGATGGATGTCCATTAGCTATCGTTTGTTGTATGCATATGTACATTATTGTAGTTCTAAAATAAACATGGATGTATAAAAAAACAGACGGAAGGCTTCTGAACTGTACAGAATTTTCATGGTTGTTTAAAAGAAAGATGTCGGCGCTGCGCTGGTAGAGTTGGCAGGACAGCTTGCCGTTGGCTACATAGAATTGGAAGAGGCAGTGGCACGGCGGCAAGGCCATGCTGTCCACATCGCCCGGGTTCCAGGCCGAAACGATGTGACGGCGGGAGTCGGGATTGTTTTTCAGACTGTGTACCAGTTGGCTGATCTGGTCGATCAGGCGGCCGTCCGGCGTTTCCCAGCGACGCCATTGTTTGCCATAGACCGGGCCGAGATCACCGTTCTCGTCGGCCCATTCGTCCCAGATTCGAACCCCGTTTTCCTTCAGGTAGGCAATGTTGGTATCGCCCTGGAGGAACCACAGCAGTTCGTGAACGATGGATTTCAGGTGCAGTTTCTTTGTCGTGACCATCGGGAAGCCTTTGGCAAGGTCGAAGCGCATTTGCCAGCCAAAGACGGAACGCGTGCCGGTGCCGGTGCGGTCGGATTTGTCATGTCCGTTCTCAAGAACGTGGCGCATCAGGTCATGGTAGGGCTGCATTGAATCTGCTATCCGTGCGATCTATTAACCTGGCTATTTTACATGTCGGCGCGATGGCCCGTCAGCGCGGATCGATTTCCGGGTTGTGATTTGATTGGCATAAGGGAATAGCTCACGGCGGCGCAAAGAATATTTGGATTACACTGTAAAAAAACATTTTGTCCGGAGGCGTTGTGCTCAACAAGGTAGCAGGCCTGGGCGGCTTCTTCACCCAGAAAATCGATCATCCGCTCGCTGAGCAGCGGGAGTTGCGGAAAGTGCTGGCCGAACTGCCGTCGGACAACGCGTTCAAGGCGCTCGACGAGATTGCCGGATGGTTTGACTCCCTGGCGGGTGTGGCGGATTTTCCCGGTGATCGCCTGTTCGACATTGTCCAGCAATTGGAAGCCGCCGCCCAGCCGATGCTGAAGCGCCTGGCGCGCGACTATTTCCAGACTGCGCGCCTGTCGCGCACCGAAGAAAGGCGCCTGTGGTTTATCAATCATGGTTTTTGGGGCCGTTTGGCCACCGCTTACGAGTGTTGCCTGTCGAAGCTGGGTGAAAAGAACCGTGCCGGAGAATTGTCAAAATCGAATTTACCGTTGCTGACGATCAGGCTCATTTCAGCCTTGGGGCAGTTGCTTAAATGGGAGCAGTTTCACTATGGTCCGTCACGAGGCGACTACTGGCGTCGCCTGGGTGCTGCTGTACTGGTTGCCGAAGCGGAGGGGGTGGCGGGCAAGGCTGTCGCCCTGCCGGGTAAGAGCGGAATGACGACCCCCATGCAGGAGTACCAGCGAGTCATGGCGTTTCAGGCGGCATCGCTGGATAGCCTGCTGCCTATTGAGATTGAAGTGGCCGAGCGCCTGATTTCCCATTTTCTCAGCGGTTTCGTTTTTACGACGGTATCGTTGCCCGACAGTGTGTACTGGTCGGATCTCAAGCTTGCGCAACCGCCGTTGCGACTGGCGCGAATGCCGGCTCAAGCTGAGCCGACACAACGTTTCATGAAGCCCGGTCCTGCCCACGAAGCCATGCGTTCCGTACTTGAAACCCTTGAACGTGGTGGAGAGATGCCGGCTGAGATTGCTCTTGGCGGGCAGTATCCGGTGGCGCTTCTGGTCGCAGTCCTGCGGCATTTGACCAATTACCTGTCGGCAACGCCGCCACAGCGCCAGCATGATCGCCATCGCGTGATGCACCGGATGTCAGTGCTTCATGGGTTGATTAACGCATATGTGGTGTTTTCCGACGAGTTTGGCGGCCGTCCGTCAGGCTTGCAGATCGAAAGCTGGGTTGTGGAAAACGTCAGTCGCGGTGGCTTCGGTGCAGTGTTGAAGAACATTCCCGAAGAATGGCTCAAGGCGGGGGCTTTGGTGGCGATGCAGCCAGAGGGGGGCGAAAACTGGCTGCTGGGGGTTATTCGACGCTACCACCGGGAAGGGCAAATGGAAGCGCGTGCGGGAATTCAGGCGCTGGCCACGAAAGTGATTGCCATCGAACTGAGGGCGCGCCAATCGTCGAGCTATGCCGCTGCGGCGGGTACGCCAGCCCTGATGCTGCTGGATGGCAATGAGCCGAATGAATTTCGGGTGGTTTTGCCGCCCGCCACTTTCAATCCCCGCGAAGAGATGGAATACCTTCGCGATAGTCACCGATATATGTTGACGCCAGTGGCGCTGATTGAAAAGACAGGGGATTATGAATTGGTGCGCTATCGTCAGCGCGAGATCGGTTGATCAGGGCTGCTTGGTCCGAATTGCGGATTTGGGTCGAAATGCTTTGATTACGGTTTCATTGGTCTCGACATAGGGGCCTCCGATCAGATCAATGCAATAGGGAACTGCAGAGAAGATGCCGACGTGCGCCACCGATCCGTCCGCGTTACGCACGCCTTCCAGTGTTTCCCGGATCGATTTCGGCTGGCCGGGCAGATTGATGATCAGCGCCTGCTTGCGAATGACAGCGACTTGCCGCGAAAGGATGGCGGTCGGCACGAAATTCAGGCTGATCCGGCGCATTTCCTCGCCAAAGCCAGGCATTTCTTTGTCGGCAACAGCCAGTGTGGCTTCCGGTGTGACATCACGCAGGGCAGGGCCGGTGCCACCGGTGGTCAGGACCAGCTGGCAATTGCTACGGTCAACCAGAGAAATCAGCGTATTTTCAATGGTTTCCCGATCATCGGCGATCAGCCGTGTTTCGGCGCGCCAGGGCGTGGTGAGTGCAGACGACAGCCATTCCTGCAGGGCGGGAATGCCCTTGTCTTCATAAACACCGCTTGATGCGCGGTCGCTGATCGACACAAGGCCGACAACCAGTTCCTCACGCATCACCGGCTTCCTCTTCTGGTGGCGTCGTTCCCTGCTTATCCAGTTCTTGCAGAATCTGGAAGATGGCGCGGAAATTTTTTGGTGGCTTGTTGTTTTCCCGCTCTTTCAGGGCATTGCGGCGCAATTGGCGCATGTGCTGGAGGTCGATGTCGGGCCAAACAGCAGCAATTTCCGACAGGTAGGCTTCGTCTTCGAGAAAGCGATTCCGAAATCGCTCAAGGCGATGCAGGCGTGCTGTTTCAGCGGATGACTCACCGCGCAACATGGCCAGGCCGGCACGGATGGGCTCATCATCGACGCCCCGCATCAACTTGCCGAGGTACATCACTTGCCGGCGGTGAGCGCCATGAGCCGTAATTTTTTGACATGCGCGAACCGCCTCGAAAATATTTTCTGGCAGATTGATCGCCTTCAGTTGGCCGACGGATAGCTCGACCAGTTCTTCCCCGAGGTCGCGCAATTCATGCATCGCTTCCTTCTTCTTGGTCTTGGAAGGGCGGCCGGTGTCTTCGGTGAAATCTTCTTCTTGCATGGGTTGCGTCCGGTGCGGGCAATAACGGGCTGTTATGATAGCGACTTTCCCGCTCCGACGCCGCCTCCATGTCCGAAACTGCCGCATTTTCCTATTCACACGCCACCTTGCAGCAACTCTCCGAGGACGTGCTCAAGCACGCTCGCGCCAAAGGGGCGACCGCTTGCGAAGTTGATGTCTCCGAAGGCTTCGGGCAATCAGTGACGGTGCGCTGCGACGAGGTCGAAACCATCGAATTCAACCGTGACAAGGGCATCGGCATCACCGTCTATTCCGGCCAGCGCAAGGGGTACGCCAGTACCTCCGACTTTTCGGCGCAGGCGCTGCGTGAAACGGTTGAGGCAGCGCTCGACATCGCCCGCTTCACGGCTGAGGATGATTGTGCCGGTCTGGCCGATGCGGCATTGATGGCGAAGGATTGTCCGGATCTGGATTTGTTCCACCCCTGGGCGTTGACCGTGGAAGACGCCATCGAGACGGCCCGTCGCTGCGAACAGGCCGCCTTTGATGCCAGCCCGCTGGTCAGCAATTCCGAAGGCGCGTCGATTTCAACGCAGCAGGCCCATTTTGTCTCGGCCAATAGCCTGGGATTCATGGGGGGCTACCCGACTTCGCGCCATTACATTTCCTGCTCGGTCATTTCCGGCGAACAGGATGCCATGCAGCGTGACGACTGGTACACCACGCACCGGGATGCGCGGCATCTGGATGATGCGGCGCAAGTGGGCCGTATTGCGGCTGAACGTTCGATTGCCAGGCTGGGCGGGCGCAGGGTCAAGACCGGTGAATTCCCGATCATTCTCGAAGCACCGCTAGCCGGTGGTTTGCTGGGCAGTCTCGTGCATGCGGCGAGCGGTGGTGCGTTGTATCGCAAATCGTCCTTCCTGCTCGATCACTTGGGCAAGAAAATCATGCCTGACTTTGTGCAGATTGCCGAGCGTCCGCACATTAAGTGCGGCTTGGGGAGCGCCTCGTTTGATAGCGATGGTGTCGCGACGCGCGACCGTTATGTGGTCACCAATGGCATCCTGCAGGGCTATTTCCTGAGCACCTATACGGCACGCAAGCTGGGCATGCAGACGACCGCGAATGCCGGTGGCAGTCACAACCTGATCATAGAGCCAGGCGACCTGGATATGGAGGGGCTGATGGCCAGAATGGGGCGAGGGCTGCTGGTTACCGAACTGCTCGGCCAGGGTATTAATTACGTGACCGGCGATTATTCGCGCGGTGCGGCCGGCTTCTGGATTGAAGATGGCAGGATTGCCTATCCGGTTGAAGAAATTACCATCGCCGGAAATCTCAAGGACATGTTTGCCGGTATCGTCGCGGTCGGTCGCGATGTGCAGGTGCGCGGTACCAAACAGACGGGATCAATCCTGCTCGACCGGATGACGGTGGCGGGCGAGTAGGCGTCGCTCTAAGGGTTTTCCTCAACTCGTCAAGATCCGGGTTTTGACTAGAATGGAATGGCATTCAAAGACGTGCCCTACAATTTCTTGAGGAGACAATATGCAACGTCGTGATTTTCTTGCCAAGGCAGCGGTTGGTGCTGCTACCGCTGCAACCCTCGCCGCGTGCGGCAAAAGCGAAACGCCGGCTCCAGCGGCACCGGCCGCAGCCCCGGCCAGTGCTGCACCGGTCGCAGCCCCGGCGGTGCAGGGTGCGCTGCCGACCATCAAGTGGCGGCTGACTTCCAGCTTCCCGAAGAGCCTGGATACCATTTACGGTGGTGCCGAAGTTCTGGCCAATCGTCTGCGTGCAATGACCGGCGGCAAATTTGATATTCGCGTTTTCCCCGGCGGCGAAATCGTCCCCGGCCTGCAGGCGCTGGATGCCGTGCAGCAGGGGACGGTCGAATGTTGCCATACCTGTTCGTATTACTATGTCGGCAAGGACAAGACCTTTGGGTTCGGTACATCGATCCCGTTCGGTATGACGGCCCGC
>WBZU01000317.1_pt1 | contig 43674 bp, 39 predicted proteins | sample 5204311 | NCBI WGS metagenome assembly WBZU01 (sample SAMN12344359, study PRJNA552823) | activated sludge metagenome | biome: Activated sludge suspended growth; feature: Nitrification reactor; material: Wastewater; isolation source: activated sludge from nitrification reactor of wastewater...
GCCGATGGCGACGACCGCCGAAGCGCCCAGCCGCTCGGCCACCAGGTCGACCGGGTCGGTGGTCTCCTCGTAGGGACGCAGGGAGAACACGTCGGGGCGCTCGACCACCCGCGGCGCCTCCAGCCTCGGCACCACCAGCTCGGCGTCGTCGGCGGTGACCACCAGCGCGGTGAGCCGTTCGAGCGGCATCGCCTCGTACCCGGTGAGCCACGGGAGGTCGGGCCCCACCGAGAGCACCATGGCGTCGACCCCCTGCTCGACCAGCGCGGCGCGCACCCGGGCCAGTCGATCGGCGTGGACGGTCACGGCAGGCCGGCGTGGGGCACGTCGACGGTGGTGGTCAGCAGCACCGCCTCGCGAGCGTTGGCCCGGTTGTGCTCGAAGAAGTCGGGCGCCGAGCAGAGCAGCATCGTCCGGCCGTCGTCGCCGCCGAGCATGAGGGCGTAGATGCCGAGCCCCTCCGGCGCCGGCAGCTCCTCGACGATGGCGCCGCCGGGGGCGATCCGCACCGCCCGGTTGCCAAGGGCGTCGGCCGCCCAGATGTGGCCCTCGGCGTCGAGCGCGCAGCCGTCGGGGGCGACGGTGATCTGGCCGAGGCCCTCCTCGAAGGTCTCCGCGTCCGGCAGGGGACCCAGCTCGGCCCACACCCGCCGGTTGGAGAGGGTCCCGTCGGCGGCGAGGTCGAACGCGGTGTAGCGGTTGCCGATCGTCTCGCCGACGATCAGCGTCGCGCCGTCCGGGGTGATCACCGTGCCGTTCGGGAAGCGCAGGTCCTCGGCGGCCACCGTGACCGTGCCGTCGGGGTCGACCCGCACGATCGGCGCCGAGGCGGGGGCGCCGCCGCCCATCAGGTCGAACCCGAAGTTGCCGACGAAGGCGTGGCCGTGCTGGTCGACCACGAGGTCGTTGAGGTGGCCGCCGCAGTGCTCGGAGAGGTCGGCCAGCTCGGTCAGGGCACCCTCGGCCCAGCGCAGCACCCGGTGGTCCTTCATCGACGAGACCACCAGGGACCCGTCGGGCAGCCAGCCGAGGCCGGAGGGCTGGGCCTCCACCTCGAACTGCACCGACTCGGTGCCCGAGGCGTCGTAGGTGGCCACCTGGTGGCGGTAGAAGTCGGACACCCACCAGGTGCCGTCGTGCCAGCGGGGCCCCTCGAAGAACCCCCCGCCCTCGAACAAGGTCTGCAACGTGCGCGCCATGCGGCGGACCGTACCGCTTCAGGCCCCGCTCGTCGGCCCGCCCCGCCAGGTGCGCCACGCCTCGAGCTCCTGCAACCAGCGCTGCCTCGTCCGGCGCCCGGCCGGGAGCATCCGCGTGACCCAGAGCCGCAGATCGGGTCGTTCGTCGCGCTGGGCGACGATGTCCCACCGCACCACGCTGGCCCGCGCCGCCGCGAACTCGTCGACCTCGTCTCGGGGGAGCTCGATGGTGCGGAACCACTGGTGCACCCGCAGCACCGGCCCCGCCGAGCGGACCCACCGGCCGGCGACGTCGGCGGACATCGCCGCGAACAGCGCCCCGCAGACGACGCAGCCCGCCGCCGCCCCCGGTCGGCCATCGCCGGCGCGGGCCACCGCGCCGGCGACCCCGAGGGCCACGGCGGCGAGCGCCCCCGCCCGGGCCACCCACGCGAACCACCCGGGCGGAGCGATGGCGATCGCCGGCTCGACCGACCCGCGCTCGTCGGCCACCGGGCTCAGTCCGCGTAGGCGGGCAGGCCGTCGATGCTCGCCGCGTTCCTGTCGGCCTGGTAGGCGGCGAGGCCGTCGGGCCCCTTGCCCTCGGCCCACGGCGCCAGGCGCTCGCGGTGGCCGACCACCTCCATCTGCGGGACGCCCCAGCCGCACGAGGTGGTGACCGCCTCGACGTGGAGCCGGATCACGGCGCGGGTGCCGAGCCGCTCGGGGAACCGTTCGGCGAGGTCGGCGAACTCGGCGGCGTCGGGGGTGATCGCCTCGCCCCGCCCGTAGAGCCGCACGATGTTGGCCGCCCGGTCGAACGAGCAGAACATGATCGTGAGCCGCCCGTTCTCGCGCAGGTGGGCCGCCGTCTCGGCGCCGCTCCCGGTGAGGTCGAGGTAGGCGACCGTTCGCTCGTCGATCACCCGGAACGTGTCCTCGCCCTTGGGCGACACGTTCACGTGCCCGTCGGCGGCCAGGGGCGCGGTGGCCACGAACCAGATCGGCTGCTCGGCCATCCACGCCGCGAGGTGGTCGGGGATCGAGTCGTAGCGCTGGCCCATCGCCCGAGTCTGGCCGCTCAGCCCGACGACACCACGGCAGTTCCCGCCGCTTCGCGGGCGTGGTAGCTGGACCTCGTCAGGGGGGACGACTCGACGTGGGCGATGCCGAGGTCGCGGCCGATCCGGGCCAGCTCGGCGAACTCGTCGGGGGTGACCCAGCGGGCGATCGGGAGGTGGTGGGCGGTCGGCCGGAGGTACTGGCCGATCGTGACGATGTCGACGCCGATCGAGGCGAGGTCGGCGAGGGTGGCGATCAGCTCGTCGAACGTCTCGCCCATGCCCACCACGAGCCCGCTCTTGGTGGTCAGGCCCGCGGCCTTGGCGCGGGCCAGCACCGCCAGCGAGCGGGCGTAGCCGGCCGAGGGGCGGACCGCCCGCTGGAGGCGGGGCACGGTCTCCACGTTGTGGTTCAGCACGTCGGGGCGGGCGGCGAGGACCACGGCGAGGGCCTCGGCGTCGCCCTTGAGGTCCGAGATCAGCGCCTCGACCTCCACACCCACCGTGCGGGCCCGGATCGCCTCGACGGTGGCGGCCACGTGGGCGGCGGCGCCGTCGGGGAGGTCGTCACGGGCGACCATGGTCAACACCGCGAAGCGCAGGCCCATCCGCGCGACGGCATCGGCCACCCGGTCGGGCTCGCCCGGGTCGAGCGGGAGCGGATGGCGGGTGTCGACCAGGCAGAACCCGCAGGCCCGGGTGCACCGCGAGCCGGCGAGCATGAAGGTGGCGGTGCCCTCCGCCCAGCACTCGTAGATGTTCGGACAGCCCGCCTCCTCGCACACCGTCACGAGGTCGAGGTCGCGCATCGTGCGCTTCAGCTCGAGGTACTCCGGGCCCATCCGGGCGTCGGCCCGCATCCAGGACGGCTTCCGCTCGCCCGCCGAGAGCCCCTGGACCACGCCGACCTCGGCCAGGCGACCGAGCAGCCGGACGCTCGGGCCCGCCTCGGCGGCGCCCTCCTCCCGCCCCCGGGTCGGGGCCGAGCCGGACGAGGCGGGCCGGGTACCGGCCCCGTCGCCCCGGGAGAACGGCGCGAGGTCCTCCGGACGGTGCCGCCAGGCCACGTCGTGGCGGTCGTGGCCGTCGGCGCCCCAGCGCTCGACCGCCCGGGCCACCACCCGATCCACCACCTCGGCCATCGACGCCTCGACGCCCTCGGCTCGCAGCGACGTCACCGCCTTGCCGGCGATCCCGCAGGGGACGATGTGGCCGAACATCGACAGGTCGGGGTCCACGTTCAGCCCGAAGCCATGGAGGGTCCGGCCCCGGGTGACCCGCACCCCGATCGCGCAGATCTTGCGCGGGACCGGGCCGTCGACGTCCACCCACACGCCGGGGTAGCCGGGGAGGCGATCGGCGGCCAGGCCGAGGTCGGCGAGGACGTCGATGACCAGCTGCTCGACCGAGCGGACGTAGGCGACGGTGTCCGGCATGGTGCCGCCGCCCTTGCCCGGCAGGTGCAGCAGCGGGTAGCCCACCAGCTGGCCGGGGCCGTGGTAGGTCACGTCGCCCCCGCGGTCGGTGCGGACCAGCTCGGCGCCGACCGAGCCGACGTCGTCCACCAGCACGTGCTCGGTGGTGGCCCGAGCCCCGAGCGTGTACACGTGCGGGTGTTCGAGCAGGAGCAGGTGATCGTCGGCGGCATGCTCGAACAGGCCGTGCTGGAGCGCGTGCGCCTCCTGGTACCGCACCCGCCCGAGCCACCGGACGCGCAGCACCGCTAGAGCTCCGAGGCCCAGTCCCGGGTCTCGAGCAGCTCCTTGACCCGGGCGAGGAACCGGGCCGCGTAGGCGCCGTCGAAGGCCCGGTGGTCCCAGCCGAGGGTGAGGTTGCCGACCGAATGGATGGCGATGCTCTCGCTGCCGTCGGGCAGGTCGATCACCACCGGCTTCCGGTGCACGCCGTCGGTGGCCAGGATCATCACCTGGGGCTGGTTGATGATCGGCAGCAGGAAGGCGTTGCCGGTGCTGCCGACGTTGGTGATCGTGACCGTGCCGCCGGTGATGTCGTCGGCGGTCAGCGAGCGGGCCCGGGCCCGCGAGGCGAGGTCGGCCACGTTGCGGGCGATGGCCCGGAGCCGCTGGTCCTGGGCGTCGTGCACCACCGGCACGATCAGGCCCTCGTCGTCGAGGTCCACGGCGATCCCGAGGTTGACGCTGCCGTGGACGACGAGCGCGTCGGCCTGCTCGCCCATGGACGCGTTGACCAGGGGGAACTCGGCCAGCGCGTCCACCAGGGCGCGGGCGACGAACGGCAGGTAGGTGAGCGACACGCCCTCCTCGGCCTTGAACGCCTCCTTGGCGCCGGCGCGCACCCGCTCGATCGCCTCGAAGTCCACCTCGGTGGCGACGTAGGCGTGGGCCGACGTCTCGAGCGAGCGGACCATGTGCTCGGCGGTGATCGTGCGGATCTTGTTGAGGGCGACCTCGGTGCCCCCGGCCACCGAGGCGGCGGCGACCGCGGCGACCCGGGGGGCGGCGGGCGCGGGGCGCTCGGTGTGGGTGGTGGCGTGGGAGGCGATCGCCGGCTCGGCGGCGGGCGCCGGCCCCCGATCGCGGAGGTGGGACTCGACGTCGGCCCGGGTGATGCGACCGCCGGGACCGGTGCCGGTCACCGCTGCGGGGTCCACGCCGGCATCGGCCAGCAGGCGCCGGACGACCGGCGAGAGCAGCGGCGCGGGCCCGGCGGCCGGCGCAGGGGCGGCGGGCGCGGGAGCCGGGGCCGCAGCCGGTTCGGCCGCCGGAGCCGAGTCGGCCGGGGCCGGCTCGTCGACCGCGGGCGCCTCCGGAGCGGGCGCCTCCTCCACCGGCGGCGCCGCAACGGCCGGCGCCGCTTCCTCGGCCGCGGCGGGCGCCTCGGCCGGCGGCCCCGCGCCGTCGGCGATCACCGCCAGCTTGGTGCCGACGTCGACCGTGTCGCCCTCCTCGACGAGGATCTCGGCGAGGGTGCCCGAGACCGGGGACGGGACCTCGGAGTCGACCTTGTCGGTGGACACCTCGAAGAGCGGCTCGTCCTCGGCCACCTGGTCGCCGACCGCCTTGAACCAGCGGGTGATCGTGCCTTCGGTGACGCTCTCGCCGAGCTGGGGGAGCTCGATGTCGGCCATGGGGTTCGCCTTCGTGGGTCGCGGTCGGGTGGGTTGGTTCTAGCGGCTGGTCAGCTGTTCAGGCTGCGGCCGGTGAGGGCGAGGACGGCCTCGCCGAAGTTCTCGCTGAGCGACGGGTGGGGCTGGAGGAAGGCGGCGACCTCGTCGACCGTGGCCTCCCAGTTGACCGAGAGGTAGCCGGCGCCGAGCTGCTCGGTGACCCACGGGCCCGACATGTGGACGCCGAGCAGGCGCCCGGCGGTGCCGTCGGCCTGCTTCTCGGCGATGACCTTCACCATGCCCTCGGCCTCGCCGATGATCAGCGCCCGGCTGTTGCCGCCCCAGCGGTGCTTGGCCACCACCACGTCCAGGCCGGCGTCGCGCGCCGCCTGCTCGGTCATGCCCACGAAGGCCACCTCGGGCTGGCAGTAGATGCACCAGGGGACCTTGGCGTAGTCGACCGGCACGGCGTCCTCGCCCAGGATCTGCTTGACGACCAGGATCGCCTCGGCGTAGCCGACGTGGGCCAGCCCGGGGGTGGCGATCAGGTCGCCCACCGCCCAGACGCCGTCCACCGCGGTGCGGCAGTGCTCGTCGACCACCACGAAGCCCCGCTGGTCGACCTCGACGCCGGTCCCGTCCAGGCCGAGCCCCTCGGAGCACGGGCGGCGGCCGACCGACACGATCACCGCGTCCACCGGGAGGTCGTCGGCGCCGTCGAGGTGGAGCGTGGTGCCCGAGCCGGCCGGGGTGTGGCCGGTGACCGACACGCCGGTGCGGACCTCGATGCCACGGCCCTTGAACGAGCGCAGGACCGTGTTGACCACGTCCTTGTCGACCCCCGGGAGGATCTGGGGCAGGGCCTCGAGGATCGTGACCTCGCTGCCGAGGTCGGCGAGCATCGAGGCGAACTCGCAGCCGATGGCGCCGCCGCCGATCACCGCGGCCCGGGGCGGCAGGGCGCCGAGCTCGAACACCTCGTCGGAGGTGAGGACCGGGCCGCCGGGCTCGAAGCCGGGGATGACCCGAGGGACCGAGCCGGCGGCCAGGATGACGGCGTCGCCGGTCAGGTCGATCGAGGCGTCCGGCCCCTCCACGTGGACCGACCGATCGGCCCCGAGCGTGCCGATCCCGTTGAACACGGTGACCTTGCGGGCCTTGAGCAGGCCGGAGAGGCCCTTGAACAGGGTGTCGACCACCTCCTGCTTGCGGCCCATCATCGTGGGGACGTCGAGCGTGGGGGCGGAGGCGCCGACGCCGAAGCGCTCGGCGTGGCCGACCGTCCGGAACACGTGGGCGGTCTCGAGCAGCTCCTTGGCCGGGATGCAGCCGCGGTGGAGGCAGGTGCCACCGACCTTGTCGACCTCGACCAGGGCGATCTCGAGCCCGGCGGCCGAGCCGTAGAGGGCGGCGCCGTACCCGGCCGGCCCACCGCCGATGACGATCAGATCGAAGTGGGTCCGGACGTCTTCGTTGGTGGGAGCGTCGCTCACGGGGGTCCTCTCGGCGCGGGTGCGCCGGGCAGCCTACCGAGCGCCCCCGAACGCCCAGCCCGGCTGGGGGCCGAACACCGGGCCGGACCCCGCCGTGAACGGCGCGGCCACCACCAGCTCGACGTTGCGGGCGTCCGCGCTGCCGGCCTTGCGCATCGGGTCGGCCGACGCGTCGTTGGCCCCGAGCAGGCGGGACACCCCGGACAGGCCGACGACGTCGGCGGCGTCGAGGTCGGCGCCGGCCGGGGCCGCGTGCTCGATCATCGTGGCGATCAGCGAGATCGTGCCGTCGAGGTTGTCGACCAGCTCGAGGACCCGGGCCTGCTGCGGCCAGTCGACGTGGCTGGCGGTGGTCACCTCCCAGAACCCGCCGGGGAGGCCGGGCGGCGGACGGTGCGCGATCAGCTCGTTGGTGTGGGTGTGGCCGTTCACCCAGGCGACCACGTTCGGGTACCGCAGCAGCACCGAGGCCAGCTCGGCCCCCTGCACCCGCCGCTCGGTCGGGTGGGCGGGGTCGGGGTCGACCGCGTCCATCGTGGCCGAGGTGTGGTGGCTGAAGACCACGACGTACCGATCGTCGCCGCCGCTGCGCACCGGGTGGCCGGCGGCGTCGAGGAAGCGACGGTGGTGGGCGGCGAGGCGGGCCTCCAGCCAGGCCAGCTGGCCGGTGCCGATCGAGCCGTCGGCGCCGCCCGGTCCGCCGGCGTGGTTGGTGGTGTCGAGGGCGATGCCCACCACCCCGGGGGCGAGGTCGAACTCGTGGTACAGCCGCCCTCGGGCGACGTCTTCGGGGTGGTAGCCGTGGGTCCCGGTGGGCGAGGCGACGTGGGCCCGGACCCAGTCGGCCACCGTGGCGGTCCGCCGGGCGTCGTCGGCCACCACCTCACGGGCCGGGATGGCCCCCCGTCGGAGGTCGGCCAGCACCGACGGCGAGTCGCCCATCACCCGCAGGATGAACGCCAGCGCCCCCTCGCCCGCCGGCAGCGCCACCATCTTGCGGTCGCCACCGAAGATGTCGTCGAGGGCGTCGGTGCGGGACGCGTTGCCCTGCACGTTGCAGTCGTGGTTGCCGTAGACGCTGAACCAGGGCACGTCGAGGCCCGGCGAGGCGAACGGCACCAGCGCCCGCTCGAGCAGCCCCGGCGCATCGGGGAATCCCAGCTGCGCCTTGAACGTGTCGTCGATCCCGGGGTCAGGATGCCACCAGCTCCGGTCGGCGCCGAGGCGATCCTGGGCGCCCTGGTAGGTCCCGAGCTCGCCGCTATCGGGCGTGACCGTGCCGCCGTCGAGGATCGTCAGCAGCCACCCCAGCTCGTTGCGCTGCTGGTTGTCGATGTTGTCGCCGGTGCACACCACCGCGTCGAGGCGGCGGCCGGCCACCGGCCCGTGGCCGAGGGCCCGCACCCGCTCGACCATCGAGGTGGCGACGTGGGTGGTCAGCAGCTCCTGGGGCCGGAACGCCCCGCCGAAGAGCGGGTCGACCAGATCGAGGAACTCGACCCGACCGGGGCTCTGGGCGTCGATCAGGTGCTGGTCGGTGAACTGCACGAAGGCGGCCACGGCCCGCCGGCGATCCTCCCGACCGGCCTTCGGCGCCGCCAGGTCGGGCCGCACCCGCGTCGGTTCCCCGGGCCCGTCGACCAGCCGGCGGAACGGGCCCGGTCCGGTCGGGCGGATCGTGGCCTCGAGGGTGGTCCCGGCCGGGGCCAGCGGCGGGATCGGCGCCGACCGGCCTCGTCGCAGCACCGCCGGCGCCGCCCCGGCCGGCACCCGCCCGAGGGCCAGGCCACCCGCCGCCACCGCGCCGCCCACCAGGAACCCCCGCCGGCCGACGCCGCCCCGCGCTCGTCGGTCGCGCGCCCGACCTTCGTCTCCAGCCACGTCCCCGTCCCTTCCCCTGAAGTTTGAACGGCGTTCATGATGGCACGGATCTGCGCCGGACCGCGGGCCGGGTCAGATGAGCAGGACCTGGAGGGTGAAGGCGACCAGGATCGCCAGGCCGCACACCAGGGCGGCGAAGATCAGCTTGCGGGTGCTCACGGGACCGGGAGCGTACCGGGGGCCGCGCTACGGTCGCCGCGCCCGTCCCCTACCCAGGAGGCCCCCGGTGCGAGATGCCACCGGTTCCGTCCAGTCGGTGCTCGTGCTCGGCGGCAGCTCGGACATCGCCCTGGCCACGGTGCGCCGCCTGGTGGCCGATCGCTGCCGCACGGTCGTCCTGGCCGGCCGTGACCCCGTCGCCCTCGGGCCGGCGGCCGAGGAGCTGCGAGCGGCCGGCGCCACCACGGTGGACGTCGTCGCCTTCGACGCCGCCGCCACCGCCACCCACGAGCAGGTGCTCGGCGAGGTGTTCGCCACCCATCCCGATCTCGACGTCGTGCTCCTCGCCTTCGGCGTCCTCGGCGACCAGGACGAGCTCGACGGCGACCCCGACGCCGCCGCCCGGGTGGCCACGGTCAACTTCACCGGCGCGGTCACCGCCGGGCTGGTGGTGGCCGACCGCCTCCGGGCCCAGGGCCACGGCACGCTGGCCATCATCACCTCGGTGGCCGGCGAGCGGGTCCGGGCCGACAACGTCGTCTACGGCGCCACCAAGGCCGGCCTCGACGGCTTCGCCGAGGGGCTCGACCACCGCCTCGAGGGCAGCGGGGCATCGGTGATGATCGTCCGCCCCGGCTTCGTCCGGACGAAGATGACCGCCCACATGGACGACGGCCCGATGGCCACCACCGCGGACGCGGTGGCCGACGACGTGGTGGCCGGCCTCAAGCGGGGCGCCCACGTCGTCTGGTCCCCCGCCAAGCTGCGTCCCGTGTTCGGGGTGCTCAAGCTCCTCCCCCGGCCGATCTGGCGGAAGGTGGCGGCCCGGCGATGACCGACGACACGACGACCGCCACCACGACGACCGCCACCACGATCACCGGCGGGCCCACGCTCCCCCAGGAACGGCGGTTGGTCACCGAGATCCCGGGGCCGCGCTCGCTCGCCCTGCACGAGCGCCGGACCGCGGCGGTGGCCGCCGGCGTCGGCTCGACCCTGCCGATCGAGGTGGTGGCGGCCGGCGGCGGCGTGATCGTGGATGCCGACGGCAACTCCCTGATCGACCTCGGCTCGGGCATCGCCGTGGTCAACGTCGGCAACGCGGCCACCCCGGTGGCCGAGGCGGTGGCCGCCCAGGCTGCGGCCTTCACCCACACCTGCTTCATGATCACGCCCTACGCCGGCTACGTGGAGGTGTGCGAGCGCCTCAACCGCCTCACCCCCGGCGATCACGAGAAGCGCTCGGCGCTGTTCAACTCCGGGGCCGAGGCGGTGGAGAACGCGGTGAAGATCGCCCGCCACGCCACCGGCCGCTCGGCGGTGGTGGTGGTCGAGCACGCCTACCACGGGCGCACCAACCTGACGATGGCGCTGACCGCGAAGTCGATGCCCTACAAGGCCGGCTTCGGGCCCTTCGCCCCCGAGGTGTACCGGGTGCCGATGGCCTACCCCTACCGCTGGCCCGGCGGCCCCGACGCGTGCCAGCAGGAGGCCGCCGCCGCCGCCATCGACCACATCCGCACCGAGGTCGGCGCCGACCGCGTGGCCGCCCTGCTGGTCGAGCCGATCCTCGGCGAGGGCGGCTTCATCGTGCCGAGCGAGGGCTACCTCCCGGCGCTGGCCGCGTTCTGCCGGGACAACGGCATCGTCTTCGTCGCCGACGAGATCCAGACCGGGTTCGGCCGCACCGGCCGGTGGTTCGCCAGCGACCACGAGGACCTCGTGCCCGACCTGATCACCACGGCCAAGGGCATCGCCGGCGGCCTCCCGCTCGCCGGGGTCACCGGCCGGGCCGAGCTGATGGATGCGGTCCACGTCGGCGGGCTCGGCGGCACCTACGGCGGCAACCCGGTGGCCTGCGCGGCGGCGGTGGCCACCATCGACCTGCTCGCGCGGGACGGGTTGGTCGACCGGGCCGCCTGGCTCGGCTCGGTGCTCCGCACCCGCCTGGAGGCGATGGCCGCCGACGACCCGGGCATCGGCGACGTGCGCGGCCGTGGCCTGATGCAGGCGATCGAGCTGGTCGAGCCGGGGACCACCACGCCCGACGCCGCCCGCGTGAAGGACGTCCTGGCCCGCTGCCACCGCGCCGGCGTGGTCACGCTCGGCGCCGGGACCTACGGCAACGTGATCCGCTTCCTGCCGCCGCTGGTGATCGGCGAGGACCTCCTGCACGAGGGCCTCGACGTCGTGGCCGACGCCCTCGCCGCCACCCGCTGACCCGGCCTCGACCGCACCGGCGGGCGGGTCAGCCGTCGCGGCGACCCCACGGCGAGCCGTAGTCGTTCAGGAGGTCGAGGTAGGGCACCGCGTCGAAGGCCTCGGGGCCGAGCACGCCGGCGCCCTGCCAGACGCCGGCGTCGAGCAGTTCGAGGGCGACCACCGGGCACACGGCGGTCTGCCAGACCACCGCCTGGGAGCCGTACTCCCCCATCGTCCACTCGTTGTCGACCACGTGGAAGAGGTACGTCTCGTGGGGGTGGCCGTCCTTGCCGGTGCCGGTCACCCAGGTGCCCGCACAGGTCTTGCCGCTCATCTTGTCGCCGAGGGTCAGCGGGTCCGGGAGGCAGGCGGCCACCACGTCGCGGGGCGAGACCTGCGCGCCCCGCACCGACACCGGGTCGGTGCGGTCGAGGCCGAGCTTGTGGAGCGTGCGCAGCACGTCGATGAACTCGTCGCCCAGCCCGTACTTGAACGTGGCGGTGCGGCAGTTCACCCAGCGCGGGATCAGGAGCACCTCCTCGTGCTCGACGTTGACGCACTCGACCGGGCCGATCCCCTCGGGGAAGTCGAACACCTCGGCGCCGCTGAACGGCTCGGTCGTGTACCAGCCCCGCCCGGCCTCCCAGACCACCGGCGGGTTGAGGCACTCCTCGATCGTGGTCCAGATCGAGAAGGTGGGGGCGAAGTCGTACCCGGCCACCACCAGGTTGGCGCCGTCGCGCACGCCGACCTCGTCGATGTCGTCGAAGATCACGTCGGCGGCGTAGCGGGCGAACACGTCGGACAGGCCGGGCTCGACGCCCATCCCCACCAGCGCCAGCTTCCCGGCCGCCTCCCACTCGCCGGCCTTGGCGAACTGCTCGTCGCCGAGCTTCAGCCCGGTCTCCTCGTAGGGCCGCTCGGGGTGGGGCTTCGACAGCGACATCGCCATGTCCACGTAGTGCGTGCCGGCGTCGAGGGCGGCGTCGAACAGCGGCATGACGAAGCGCGGGTCGGCCGCGTTCATCACGACGTCGACGCCCTCGGCGCGGGCCAGTGCGGCGACTGCGGCCCAGTCGGACGCGTCGAGGGCGACGCCGGTGCCGCGCTCGCCGAACGACGCCGCCGCCGCCGAGGCCCGCCCGGCGTCGATGTCGGCCACGACCAGGCGCTCGACGAACGAGCGGCGGGCGGCGATCTTGGCGAAGGCGGAGCCGACGCCGCCGGCCCCGACGAGCAGGATCTTCATCGCGATCTCCCGTTCAGAACGCGCTCATCACGTGCTTGAGGCGCGTGTAGTGGTCGAAGCCGTAGCGGCTGAGGTCCTTGCCGGTGCCGGAGTGCTTGAAGCCGCCGTGGGGCATCTCGGCCACCAGCGGGATGTGGGTGTTGATCCACACGCAGCCGAAGTCGAGCCGGCGGGACACCCGCAGCGCCCGGGCGTGGTCGGTGGTGAACACGCTGGAGGCCAGGCCGTACTGGGTGCCGTTGGCCCAGCGCAGCGCCTCGTCCTCGTCGGCGAAGCGCTGCACGGTGATCACCGGGCCGAACACCTCCTGCTGGATCAGCTCGTCGTCCTGGCGCAGGCCGGCGACGACGGTGGGCTCGTGGAAGAACCCGGCGCCGCCCACGGCGTGGCCGCCGGCGAGCACCTCGGCGTGGTCGGGCGCGCGGTCGAGGAAGCCGGTCACCCGTTCGAGCTGGCCGGCGTTGTTGAGGGGGCCGAAGTCGGCCTCGGCCGACGGCGGGCCGGTGGTGGTGCGGCGGGCCTGCTCGGCCAGCGCGGCGGCGAGCTCGTCGTGCACCCCGGCCGAGGCGAGGACGCGGGTGGCGGCGGTGCAGTCCTGGCCGGCGTTGAAGTAGCCGGCGACGGCGATCGCCTCCGCCGCCGCCTCCACGTCGGCGTCGTCGAAGACCAGCACCGGCGCCTTGCCGCCGAGCTCGAGGTGGACGTCCTTCAGGTCGGCCGAGGCCGCCGCCATCACCTCGCGGCCGGCCCGCACCGAGCCGGTGATGGCCACGAGCTGGGGGATCGGGTGGTCGACCAGCGCGGCGCCGGTGGTGCGGTCCCCGCAGACCACGTTGAACACGCCGGGCGGGTACACCTCGGCGGCCAGCTCGGCCAGGCGGATCGTGGTGACCGGCGTGGTGTCCGACGGCTTGAGGACGACGGCGTTGCCGGCGGCCAGCGCCGGCGCCAGCTTCCAGACCGCCATCATCATCGGGTAGTTCCAGGGGGTCACCTGGGCGACCACCCCGATCGGCTCACGGCGCAGCCAGGAGGTGTGGCCGGCCAGGTACTCGCCGGCGGCGGTGCCCTCGAGCAGGCGGGCGGCGCCGGCGAAGAAGCGGATCTGGTCGACCATCGGCGGCACCTCCTCGTCGAGGGTGAGCTGCACCGGCTTGCCGGTGTTCTCCGACTCGAGGGCGACGAGCTCGTCGGCGTGCTCCTCGACGAGGTCGGCGAAGCGCAGCAGGGCCCGCTGGCGCTCGCTCGGCGTGGTGTCCCGCCAGGTCTCGAAGGCGTCGGCCGCGGCCCGGCAGGCGGCATCGACGTCGGCCGCGCCCGAGCGCGGCGAGGTGGCGAACACCTCGCCGGTCGACGGGTCGACGAGGTCGATCGTGGCGCCGTCGGCGGCCTCGACCGCCTCGCCGCCCACGAGGTTGCGCAGGGCTCGGGTGGTCACGGACGGTGCCTCCTCCGCCACCGGGGGTCGGGGCGGAGGGCCGATGGTAGCGGTCGTCGGTGGTACCGTCGCCGTCCGGGTACGAGGGGGAGGAACGGGCTGATGGTCGACGCCGACGGGCGCGAACGGGTGATCGTGGTGGGCCAGGGATACGTGGGCCTGCCGCTCGCGGTCCGGGCCGCCGAGGTGGGCTACGACGTGGTCGGCTTCGACCTCGACGCCGAGCGGGTGGCCGCCCTCAACGAGGGGACGTCCTACATCGAGGACATCCCCGACGAGCGCCTCGGGGCGGTCGCCTCGGCCGGCGCCTACCGGGCCTCGAGCGACCCGGCCGACCTCGCCGGCTTCGACCTCGCCGTCATCTCGGTGCCCACCCCCCTGCGGGAGGGCTCCCCCGACCTCTCCTACATCGAGGCCTCGGCGGTCGAGCTCGGCGGCCACCTGACCGCCGGTGCCTGCGTGATCCTCGAGTCGACCACCTACCCCGGCACCACCGAGGAGCTGCTCGCCCCCCTCCTCGAGGAGCACAGCGGCCTCAAGGCCGGCCAGGACTTCCAGCTCGGCTACAGCCCGGAGCGGATCGACCCGGGCAACGCCACGTGGACCCTCGAGACCACCCCCAAGGTGGTCTCCGGGATCGATCCGCCGAGCCTGGCCCGGGTCCAGGGCTTCTACGACCGCATCGTGGCCAAGACCGTGCCGGTGCGCTCGCCCAAGGAGGCCGAGCTCACCAAGCTGCTCGAGAACACGTTCCGGCACGTCAACATCGCCCTGGTCAACGAGCTGGCCATGTTCGCCCGCGACCTCGGCATCGACGTGTGGGAGGCGATCGACGCCGCCGAGAGCAAGCCGTTCGGCTTCATGCCGTTCCGGCCCGGCCCCGGCGTCGGCGGCCACTGCCTCCCGATCGACCCCTCCTACCTGTCGTGGCGCGTGAAGCAGTCCCTCGGGATGACCTTCCGGTTCGTCGAGCTGGCCAACGAGGTCAACGAGCACATGCCCGACTACGTGATCCGGCGCCTCACCGCCGCCTTCAACGAGCGCGAGCTCCCGGTGAAGGGGCGCCGGGTCCTGGTCGCCGGCGTCGCCTACAAGCGCAACACCGGCGACGACCGCGAGTCGCCGAGCAGCCGGGTGATCGAGCTGCTCACCCAGCTCCAGGCCGACGTCGTCGTGTGCGACCCCCACGTCGACCCGGCCCGCAGCCACGCCACCGACGGCGCCACCTGGGTGGAGCTCACCGCCGAGGAGATCCGCCGGGCCGACGCGGTGATCGTGCTGGTCGACCACGACGAGTTCGACCTCGATCTCGTGGTGGCCGAGGCCTCCTACGTCCTCGACACCCGCCGCTGCCTCCCCGCCGCCGACAACGTCGAGGCGCTCTAGCGCAACCGATCAGGCCGGGCGGTTGAGGCGGCCCGGCGAGGTCGGCGCCAGCAACGAGCTCACCCGGTCCAGCTCGCCCACGAGGTCGGGCTGGTCGTCGTCGTAGCGCGGGAGCTGGTCGACGTGCAGCGGCGGCACGTCGACGTGGGCGATGCCGGGGTGCAGGGGCGTCGAGCCCTCCTCCCCGTCGGCGAAGAGCACCTCGTGGAGCTTCTCGCCCGGTCGCAGGCCGGTGTAGACGACCTCGATCGGGCGGTCCGATTCGGCGATCAGGCGCCGAGCCACGTCGTCGATCCGCACCGGGATGCCCATGTCGAGGATCAGCGCCTCGCCGCCGCGGCCGAGCGCCCCGGCCTGGATGACGAGTTGCACCGCCTCCTCGACGGTCATGAAGTACCGGGACACGTCGGGGTCGGTCACCGTCACCGGGCCGCCGGCGTCGATCTGGGCCTTGAAGGCGTGGAGCACCGAGCCCCGGCTGCCCAACACGTTGCCGAACCGCACGCTGAGGTAGGTCCCGCTCGGACCGGCGAGGTCGTCGGCCCCGGCGGTGAGCCGCTCGGCGATCCGCTTCGTGTACCCGAGCACGCTGGTGGGATCGGCGGCCTTGTCGGTCGAGATGTTCACGAACCGGGAGACGCCGGTGGCCTGGGCCACGTCGAGCAGCGCCTGGGTCCCCCACACGTTGGTCTTGAGCGCCTCGCTCGGGTGCATCTCGAGGAGGGGCAGGTGCTTGAGGGCGGCGGCGTGGAACACCACGTCGGGTCGGTGCTCGTCGAACACCTGGCGCATGCGGGCCCGGTCGCGGATGTCGGCGACCACCAGGTTGCGGCTGTCGAGCATCGCCCGGCCCTCGATCGAGAGCTGCACGGCGTGGAGCGCGGACTCGTCTCGGTCGAGCATGACGAGCGCGGCCGGGGCGAAGCGGTAGAGCTGGCGGCACAGCTCCGAGCCGATCGACCCGCCGGCGCCGGTGACCAGCACCCGCTGGCCGGTCACGTACCCGGCGATCGAATCGATGTCGGTGTCGTGCTCGTGGCGCCCGAGCAGGTCGGCCGGCGTGACCTCGCGCATGTCGGCCACCGACACCTCGGCCCCGTAGAGCTCGCTCGAGGACGGCAGCACCATCAGCCGGAGCCCGGCGGCCGCCGCGTGCTCCTCCACCTCGCGGATCAGGGCGGACCCGGCGCTGGGGATGGCCAGCAGCGCGACCCCGGCGCCCTCCGCCGCGGCCACGGTGCCGAGGTCGGCCCGCCCGCCGCGGACCGGCACGCCGCGCACCCGCAGCGACCGCTTGGTCTCGTCGTCGTCCAGCAGCGCCACCGGGAGGTACCGGCCGCCGGGGTTCCGGAGCATCGCGGTCACGATCTGGTGGCCGCCCTCGCCGGCGCCGATCACCACGACCCGCGCCACGTCGTCGCCGCTCGGGCGCAGGCGGCGCTCGTGGTTGAGGCGCCACAGGTACCGCACCCCGGCGCTCCCGGTGAGCGCGAACCCGCTGGCGATCAGCGGGACCGACAGGGGCACGAACCGGCTGGCGATCAGGTCGACCGCGTAGAGCACGGCGGTGCTCGCCGCCACCGCCCCCACCAGCGTGGAGGTCTCCTCGAAGGACCCGAACCCCCAGTGGCCCGAGTACAGGCCACGGAGGTGCCCGAGGAGGATCAGCACCCCCCCGGCCAACACCGCGAACAGCAGCGTGCGGCCGACGAGGTGGTGGGGGATGCCGAACTCGTAGCGCAGGTAGGCGGCGACGACGACGGCGAGGCCCATCACCGATCCGTCGGCCAGGGCCTGGAGGCGCCGCCGGGTGATCGCCCTCACGGGCAGCGCGGGACCGTCGCCGACGACGGCGTCGGAAAGCTCGGTCGTTGACGTCGACGACTCCTGGCCGGAGCGCCCGCCTCCAGCACCACCTGCGATGGCCCCATCTCCCCCTGCGCTCGGCCGGAACCCCCGTCCGGCGCCGGACACGGTACCGTCACCCGGTCATCGTCGTCCACCATCGCCCCGGAGGGGACCGTTGGCCCCCACCGACCTCGACGAGCTGGCCCGCCAGCGCGTCGCCTCCGGCGCCCGGCGCCAGCGCCGTCGGCTCGCGATCATCGCCGCCGCCGGGGCGGTCGGCATCCTCGCCGCCCTCGCGCCGGCCACCCTGACCGGCCGGCCGGCGATCGACGCCGTCGAGCGGGCGATCCTGGGCGCGCTCACCGCGTACATCGGGGCCCACGGGCACCGACGGACCTGGTTGCTCGCCGGCGGCGTGGCCGCCCTGGCCGCCCGTGGCCCCTCGCTGGTGCTGGTGCTCGCCGCCCTCGTCCTCGTACTGGTCGGCATGACCAACCGATGGCGCTCCAAGCGGCTGGGCGTCGGCGTGGCCGGCCTCCTCGTCCTGGCGGTCCTCTGGTTCCCGGCCGACGGCTCGCCGGTGCTCGTTCACCTGGTCGGGTTCGCGGTGATCGCGATGCTGTGGTGGTCCGGCATCCCCGAGCTGCGGGACCGGGCCCGCTGGCTGGTCGGCGGGGTGGTGGCGGCCGCCGCCGCGCTCACCCTGGTCGCGATCGTCGCCGCCGCCTACGGCGCCCTCGCCGCGCGTACCGAGGTGGAGCGAGGCACCCAGGCCGCCCGTCGGGCGCTCGCCGCCGTCGAGCGGGGCGACGCCACCACCGCCAGCGACGAGCTGGCCACGGCACGAGCCCGCCTGCTGGCGGCCCGCGGAACGCTGGCCAAGCCGCTGGTGCCCGGCCGTCTCGTCCCCGGCCTGGCGCAGCAGGTCGACGCCGTCGAGGTCGCCGTCGAGCAGAGCCTCTCGGTGGCCGACGCGGCGGGGGAGCTGGTCGACATCGACTACCAGGGCCTCCGCTACGACGGCCGCCTCGACCTCCCCACGATCGAGGCCCTCGCCCCCCGGTCCGCGGCCGTGCACGACGCGCTCGACCAAGCCGTGACCTCGATCGACGACGCCCGCGACGCACCGCTGCTGCCCCCGTTGCGCGACCGCCTCGACGAGCTGTCCGACCAGGTGATCGACGCGCGCGACTCCGCCTCGGTGGCGAACTCGGTCGTCTCCCAGCTCCCCGACCTGCTCGGCGGCCACGGCACCCGCCGCTACCTCGTCGTGTTCCTCACCCCCGCCGAGCTGCGCGGCGCGGGCGGGTTCATCGGCAGCTACGCCGAGATCGTCGCCAACGGCGGCGAGGTGCGCCTGATCCGATCGGGGCGCATCGCCGACCTGATCGACGCCGTCCCCCCCGGGATCCGAACGCTGATCGCGCCCGAGGATTACGTCCGGCGCTGGGCCCGGTTCAACCCCCAGGACTACATCCAGGACGCGACCTTCTCCCCGGACTGGCCCATGGACGCCGAGGTCCTGCGCGGCCTGTATCCCCAGTCCGGCGGCACGGTGGTCGACGGGGTGATCGGCGTGGACCCGACCGGGCTCGCCGCCCTGCTCCGCCTCACCGGGCCGATCTCCCTCGCCGGCATCGGCGAGCCCCTCACCGCCGACAACGCCGCCGAGGTGCTCACACGCACGCAGTACCTCGAGTACGGCGACCGGGCCGAGCGGGCCGAGATCCTGGAGGAGGCCACGCGGCGCACCTTCCTGAAGCTGACCGAGGGCAAGCTCCCCGCCCCCCGGACCCTGGCCGACTCCCTCGGCCCGGCGGTCCGGGGCCGGCACCTCCAGATCTGGAGCCCGCGGCCCGACGAGGAGGACCTGTTCGCCCTCCTCGGCGCCGACGGCCACCTCCGGGTCCCGGCCGGCGACGACGGCCTGATGGTGTCGCAGATCAACAACGGCAACAACAAGATCGACGCCTACCTCCAGCGCACGATCACCTACCGGCCGACGGTGGACGCGAAGACCGGCGGGCTCGCCGCCACCCTGACCGTCGAGCTCCACAACGACCTGCCCGGGGACCCGGCGGCGTTGCCCACCTCGGTGGCCGGCAACACCCGCGGCGCGCCCCGGGGAACCAGCCTCTCGATCATCAGCGTGATGACCCCCAACCTGGTCACCTCGGCCACCGTCGACGGGCTGCCGATGACCCTCGCCCAGGACACCGAGGCCGGCCTGCGCACCTTCGAGACCCCGGTGGTCCAGGTCCCGCCGGGCGGCACGGTCGTGCTCACCTTCGAGCTGCGCGGCGAGCTCGACCTGAGCTCCGGCTACCGCTTCCGCTACCTGCGCCAGCCGGTTGCCAACCCCGATCAGCTCACGGTGGACGCCACGGTGAGCAACGGCGAGCTCGAGGCGGAGGACCGCTGGACGAACCAGGCCACGATCACCGACGCCACCGATGCGTCGGTCGACGTCGACCTGCCGCTGCGCCGCTGACCTGGGCGGCTCCCGGGCCGAACGCTCAACACCACGTTCGGCCGGCCGATGGGGCTACGATCTCTACCCATCACGCGCCGTGGGAGCGCGGGGGGAACACCCGGGAGTCGGAACAGCATGCGCAAGGTCATCCTCGGAGCACTGCTCCTCGTCCTGGTGGCGGCATCGCCCGCCGCGGCACAGTACGGGACCACCACCACGACGGGCGTCCCCGTCACCCCGCCCACCACCGCCACCACGGTGCCGGGCACCACCGCCCCCGCGTCGACCACGACCACCAGCACGACCTCGCCGGTGACCACCGAGCCCGGCACGACCGAGCCGGGCACCACCCAGCCGGTCACCACCGAGCCCGGCACCACCCAACCGGGGACCACCCAGCCCGGTGGCGTGAGCGGCAACGACGGGGACCAGGGCACCGGCACCTCGGGGACCAACACCTCGGGCGGCGTCGGCGCCTCCGACCTCCCCAAGACCGGCTCCGACCTCAACGGGGCGGGCCTCGTCGGCGCCGCCCTGCTGGTCGGCGGCGGCCTCCTCGTCCTCGGCGCTCGCCGTCGGCGCTCGCCCGGCGTCGCCTGATCCCTCCCCCGGGGCCATCCCGGGGCGCAACCGAATCCCACCCCACGGCCCCGCTCGCAGCGGGGCCGTGGCGCGTCACGGGCCCGAACCGGCACGTGACCGGCTCCGGCACGAGATCGGACATCGTTCCGCACTTCCCGCCATCGGGTCACGCCAGGGGCTACGTTGCGCAGCACCGCCGGCCGCCCGGGCCCGGCGTCACACCCCACGCAAGGAGCATCCCGCGATGATCAAAGAGTTCAAAGACTTCATCATGAAGGGAAACCTGGTCGAGGTCGCCGTCGGCCTGATCATCGCCCTCGCCTTCAAGGCGGTCGTCGACAGCCTCGTGGCCGACGTGATCACGCCCATCATCGGCGCCGTCTTCGGCAAGCCGGACTTCTCCAGCCTGACCCTCGGGATCGGCGACGGGAAGATCCTCTACGGCAGCTTCCTGAACAACGTCATCTCGTTCCTGATCGTGGGCTTGGTGCTTTTCCTGATCGTGAAGGCCTACAACCGGGCCGTCGAGATGGCGAAGCGTGGCGGTGACGTCGAGGAGGAGGCGGTCGACGAGCAGGTCGCCCTGCTCCGCGAGATCCGCGACTCGCTCCGCACCCGCTCCTGAGCCTCACCGCTCGAGCCTCCTTCGCCGGCCGGCGCCCTCGGGCGCCGGCCGGTGCGCGTCGGTGGAACGGGTGAGGCGACGAGGAACGCGGCGCCGGCCCGGCAGGATGGGGCGATGGACATCGCCATCACCGGTTCGAGCGGGCTGATCGGACGGGCGCTGACCCGGTCCCTGGAGGCCGACGGCCATCGGGTCGTGCGAGTGGTCCGCTCGGGCGATGCGCCCGACGCGGTCCCGTGGGACCCCGCCGCCGGCACGATCGACCAGGGGGCCCTCGAGGGCATGGATGCCGTGGTGCACCTGGCCGGCGAGGGCATCGCCTCGCGGCCGTGGACCGACGCGCAGCGCCGGCGGCTCGTCGACAGCCGGCGAGACGGCACCCGCACGTTGGTGACCGCCCTCGCCGAGCTGGACGCACCGCCCGCCGTCCTCGTCAGCGCCTCGGCCATCGGGTTCTACGGCGACCGGGGCGACGAGGTGCTGACCGAGGCGGCCGCTCCGGGCGACGATTTCCTCGCCCGCCTCTGCGTCGACTGGGAGGCCGAGGCCGGCCGGGCCACCGACGCCGGCATCCGCACCGCCTGCATCCGGACCGGCATCGTGCTGGCCCGCCACGGCGGCGCGCTCGCCGCCCAGCTCCCCGCCTATCGCCTCGGCCTCGGGGCCCAGGCCGGCGACGGCTCGCCGTGGTGCGCCTGGATCGCCCTGGCCGACGAGGTGGCCGCCATCCGCCACGTGATCGACCACCCCGACGTGTCCGGTCCGGTCAACCTCACCGCGCCGAACCCGGTCACCAACGCCGAGCTCACCGACGCCATCGGACGCGCCGTGCATCGACCCACGTTCCTGCGCATCCCCCGCCTGGCCCGCAAGCTCCCCCTCGGGCTCGGCGACCTCGTCGGCTCGCTGCTGTTCACCTCGGCCCGCGTCGTGCCCGACGCCCTCGAGCGATCCGGCTTCGAGTTCCGCCACCCCGAGATCGACGGCGCCCTGGCCGCCGCCCTCGGTCCGGCGGACTGACCGCCCGCGCCGGGTCGACCGGTCAGGCCGCCGGGCGGTACCCGCCGATCCAGACGGGGGTGTCGGCCGCCGCCAGCAGCTCCCGGTCGCCCGAGGAGTTGCCGTAGGCCCAGAGGTGAGCGGGCGGCTCCTCACCCAGCCACTCGGCCAGGCGCCGCGCCTTCTCGGGGCCGCGCACGTTCGGCGCGGCCAGCTCGCCGGTGAGGCGGCCGGCGCCGTCGTCGGCCAGCTCGACGGCGATCACGTGGTCGACGCCGTGGGCCTCGGCCCACGGCCGGAGGTACACGCCGAGCGACGCCGAGACGAGCACCACCTCGTGGCCCTCGGCCCGGTGCCAGCGCAGCTGGCCGGCCACGTCGGGCCGCAGGCGCCGTTCGAGGCTGGCGGCGAAGCGCTCGCCCTCGTCGGCCACCCACGCCGCCGACCGCCCGGCGAACAGCTCGCGGAGCAGGGCGACCTTGGTGGCGTCGCGGTGGTGGAGGTCCGCCTGGAGTCGCCCGAGCCGGGCCCGCGTGGCCGTCGGCGCCACCCTCGCCACGGCGGCGCCCACCGCCCGGGACCCGCAGGCGCGGACCAGGAACGGCAGGAGCACGTCGCGGCGGCTGAGCGTGCCGTCGAAGTCGAACGCGGCGACCCGACGGCGGGAGGTCACTTCGGCTGCATCCGGATGCCGGCGTCGATGCGGATCGACTCGGCGTTCATGTAGCTGTTGCGGAGCAGTTCGGCGGCGAGGGTGGCGAACTCGGAGGCCTGGCCGAGGCGGCGGGGGAACAGGACGCCGGCGCCGAGGCGCTCCTTGAACTGCTCGGACGCCTCGCCCTCGCCGTAGATCGGGGTGTCGATCAGGCCGGGGAGGATCGTGTTGACGCGGATGCCGACCGCCGAGAGGTCACGGGCGATCGGCAGGGTCATGCCCACCACGCCGCCCTTGGAGGCGGAGTAGCTGGCCTGGCCGATCTGGCCGTCCTCGGCGGCGACCGAGGCGGTGTTGACGATGGCGCCCCGCTCGCCGAACTCGTCGGCCTCGTTCTGGGACATGGCCGTGGCCGCGAGGCGGATGCAGTTGAACGTGCCGATCAGGTTGATCTCGACGACCTTCTTGAAGATGTCGAGGTCGTGGGCCGAGGCGTACTGGCCGTCCTTGCCGATCGTGCGGGTGGCCCAGCCGATGCCGGCGCAGTTGACCAGCGCCTTGAGCGGGCCGAGCTCCTTGGCCGCCTCGACCGAGGCGATGACCTGGTCGGTGTCGGTGACGTCGCACGGCGCGAACACGCCGCCGATCTCCTTGGCCAGGGCCTCGCCCTTGTCCTGCTGGCGGTCGAGGTCGGCCACCACCACCTTGGCGCCGAGCGACGCGAGCTGGCGGCTGGTGGCCTCGCCGAGGCCCGAGGCCCCGCCGGTGACGATTGCGCTGATCCCGTTGATCTCCATGGCCCGGGACTCTATTGACCAAGCGGTCAAGTGTGCGAACCGCGGGCCGGGAGGTGGCCCCGCCGACCAGGACCGGGGCGGTACCCTCGCCGGGTGCCCGCCCTCGCCGCCCTCCCCTTGCGGCGGCGCCGGGTGGCGGCGGTCGTCGGCGCCGCCGGCCTGGTGCTCGCCACCCTCCTCGCCGGGTGCAGTGGCCAGCGCCCCACCTTGGCCGACGCGGCCACCCCCACCTCCGGCGCCGGGACCGCCACGAGCGCGTCCACCGCCCCGACCTCCACGGTGCCGGTCGTCCGGTCGCCGAGCCCCTCCACGATGATCGGCTACATCGCCACCCCCACGGGGACGCCGATCGTGTACGCCGGCCCGGAAACCAACACCCCGGCGCTCGACATCGGCACCACCACCGACGCCGGCGCCCCCACCACGTTCGCGGTGGTCGGCGACCCCACGCTGCCCGACACCAACTGGTACCAGGTCCTCCTCCCCACCCGGCCCAACCAGGGGGTCGGCTGGGTGCCGGCCCTCTCGGTCACCCTGACCAAGACGCCGCTGCGGGTGTTCGTCGACCTGGCCAACCACACGCTCACGGTCCAGGACGACGGCAAGGAGGTCCTGAGCGCCCCGGTGGCGATCGGCACCGCCGAGAACCCCACGCCGAAGGGGGCCAGCTACGTCACCGAGCTGATCCAGAACGTCGATCCCGACGGTGCCTACGGGCCCTACGCCTTCGGCCTCGCCCTCCACTCCGACACGCTCACCGAGTTCAACGGCGGCCCCGGCCAGGTGGGCATCCACGGGACGAACGAGCCGAGCAAGATCGGCCAGGACGTCTCCCACGGCTGCGTGCGGCTGAGCAACGACGACATCGAGCGCCTCGTCGATCTCCAGCTCCCCCTCGGCGTCCCGGTCTTCATCTCCTGACCGGCGTGGACCGAGCCGACCTCCCCGCCTTCCGCTACCACCCGGACCCGGTCGGCACCGGCGCGGTCGAGCCGATCCGGTCCCGCTGCCGGTCCTGCGGCGAGGTGCGGGGCTGGATCTACGTGGCGGTGCCCTACGCGGTGACCGACCTGCGCGACGCGCTGTGCCCGTGGTGCATCGCCGACGGATCGGCGGCCTCCACCTTCGACGCCCGGTTCACCGACCTCCACCCCGCCGACGTGCCGGCCGGCGTCCCGACCGCGGTGGTGGAGGAGATCGTGCGGCGCACGCCCGGGTTCGCCGGCTGGGATCGCGAGCGCTGGCTGTTCCACTGCGACGACGCCGCCGAGTACCTCGGGGCGGTCGGATGGGACGAGGTGGCCGACCTGCCCGACGCCGTCGCCGCCCTCGAGGCCGACCTCGCGTCGCGCCGCATCACCGGCCGACGAGCCCGCGCCTTCCTGCACGACCTCAACCCCGACGGCGGCTCGACCGCCTACCTCTTCCGCTGCCGCACCTGTCGCCGCCACCTCGCCTACGCCGACCGCGACGACGACTGACCCAGCCGTCCCCGACCTCAGCGGTGGTGGTCGGGCTGGATGCGGAGGGTGGCGATCGTGGTGGCCAGCAGCTCGTAGTGGCCGACGAGCAGGACGAGCTCGACGGCCCGGCGCTCGTCGAGGTGGGCCCGCAGCTCGGTCCAGGTGGCGTCGGTGAGGTCCTGGTGGGCGTGGAGCTCGTCGACCGCGACGAGGATCGCCCGCTCCCGATCGGACCAGCCGTCGGCCTGCGGGCCGGCCTGGACCCTGGCCAGGTCGTCGGCGTCGACGCCGGCCTTGGCGCCGAGGCGCACGTGGTGCTCCCACTCGTAGGTGCACCCCCGCAGGTGGGCCACCCGGAGGATCACCAGCTCGGACTCCCGCCGGGGCAGCGACCCGCCCGGCATCAGCCGGCCGGCGAAGTGGAGCCAGCCGCGGTAGAGGCCGCGGGTGCGGCCGAGGGTGGTGAACAGGTTGGGCGGTCCGGTCCCGCTGGCCCGGCCGAGCACGACGCCGCTCACCCAGTTCACGACGCCGACGTCGGAGCGGCGGCCGGGGCCGACCCTCGGCGTCGTCGCCCCACCGGGGTCCGCGGCCTGCTCCTGGAGGAGGTCTCGGGTCACGCGTCCGCCTCCGCCGTCGGCTGGGGCGTGGTGAGGTCGGGTCGTTCGGACCGGGCCAGCTCGAGCGCCTCGGCCACGTTGGCCCGCAGGTAGCGGTCGACCACCCGCTGCGCCGTCATCCGCACCGGCAGGATCGGGGCGACCCAGGCCGGGGCCACGATCCGCCGGGACCGCCGGGCGATCCCCCGCTCCAACGCCCGGATGCCGACCTCCAGCGGAGCGACCTTGGTGGCGGTCCCGCCGCCGGTGAGCTTGGCCGCCGCCGCGGTGCCGAAGCCCCGGCTGGTCATGTCGGTGTCGAGCTCGGCGAAGTACGCGACGCCGACCTTGGCGCCCGTCGGCGCCAGCTCGCCCCGCAGCGTGTTGCCGATCGCCTCGACCGCGGCCTTCGACGCGCTGTAGGCGCCGAGCAGCGGCGGGTTGACGGCGGCGGCCAGCGACGAGGTGACCAGCGCGTAGCCGCCCGGGTGGCTGACGTGGGGTCCTGCGGCCCGGACGGTGAGGTAGACGCCCATCACGTTGACCTCGAGGGTGCACCGCATCACCTCGGGGTCGCCGCCCACCAGCGGGAGCTGGGCGGCCACCCCGGCGTTGGCGACCACCACGTCGAGCCCGCCCAACTCGCCCACCAGCTCGGCGACCACCCGCTCGACCGCCTCCCCGTCGGTCACGTCGAGCTCCCGCCACGGGGCGTCGCCGCAGGCCGCCGCCACCGTGGCCAGCAGGTCGGGTTCGAGTCCGGCGAGGGCGACGCGGGCGCCCCGCTGGTGGAGGCGCCGGGCCAGGGCGGCGCCGATGCCCCGAGCGGCCCCGGTGATGAGGACGCGACGGCCGGCGAGGGAGGGCGGAGGTCCGAACATGCCCACCGAACTACCACGCCGCCGCCCTGGTCGGCCCCGCCCGACCACCGCCCGCCCGACGATCCGGGCCGCGGCCATACCATCGAGCCCGTGGAGATCGTCCGCCTGGACCACGTGCAGCTCGCCATGCCCGCCGGCGGCGAGGACGCGGCCCGGTCGTTCTACGCGGGGCTGCTCGGCATCCCGGAGGCGCCCAAGCCGCCCCACCTCGCGGCCCGCGGCGGCTGCTGGTTCGAGCGGGGCGACCTCAAGGTCCACCTCGGCGTCGACGCCGACTTCCGCCCCGCCCGCAAGGCCCACCCCGCCCTCCAGGTCGCCGACCTCCCCGCCCTCCGCGCCCGCTTGGAGGCCGCCGGCTGCCGCGTGGTGGACGACGAGCCCCTCGAAGGCCACGACCGCTGCTACGTCGACGACCCCTTCGCCAACCGCATCGAGCTCCTCGAACCCCTCATCTGACGACGAGCCCGGCCCGTTCCCGGATCCGCCCGGGCCCGCGATGGGCCATCCTGGGTCGAATGGCGAGTGCCCGAGGTGAGGTGTCCTTCAAGAGGAGCGCGCACCGTTGGTTCCTGGTCGCCTGCATCGGCGGGTTCGGCCTCATAGGACTCGTCGACATCCCGGCGTCGGCCTACGAGGGCGGGTACTACGCCTCCGACTCGGCCTTCGTCATCGCGTCTCGCACGTTCTCCGCGCTGGTGGCGATCGGATCCCTGTTCTTCGGGATCAGGGTCGCTCGGATGGGGATCTTCGCCGATGAGACCGGCCTGACGGTTCGCAACGTCCTCCGGACCCAGCGCGCGCTGTGGGGTGAGATCGCGGGATTCGGGCCCCCGGGCGCGTACGGATCGCTTCGACGCACCGGCCTCAAGATCGTCCTTCGCGACCGGGCCGGCGATCTTCGCCACGCTCTACAGCCCCGGAGCGCTCAACCGACCCGGCTTCGCCGACGACACGCTCGCCCGGCTGGAGGCCCTACGCACGCAGTACGGCGGCCGCTGAGCCTGATCTCGCGGGCTTCGGCTCGCTGCTCGACCGCCAACAGCATCGCCTTCTTGGTAGGTGCTTGACCTCGTCACCCATCAAGATCCGGATCTTCTCGAACTTCTGCCAATGCCCGTCCAGGTCGAGCAGCGATCCGATCTCCAAGTACCCGGTGGCGATGTCGATGCTGCTCGCCATCTCCGACCACTCACGCAGGTAGTCGAGCCCGTTCCGCCCGCCCTCGCCGTTGTCGACGATGAACGGCCTCTCAGCCACGATCTGCCTCGTCCGATGAGGAGCCACCTGGCGGCAGCTCGCGTTGGGCGTCGAGAGCAGCGTGCTCACGGAGGTAGTCGCGCAGGTACGGCATCGTGAAGTCGACCCTTCCATGGCCAACCGGCTCGATCAGCTCGGAAGCGATGAGCCGCAGCCGGTATTGGCTGGCGTAGTTGGCGTCGACGTTGAGCCTCGAAGCGATGTCGCTCATCTTCGAGGACCCCTCGTCGTGTGCCATCGCGAGGAGGAAGGTCCGCGCCACACCGGGGAGGTCAGCCAGCGCCGGCTCGTGGACCAACGAGCCGAGGCGGCGACGAGCGGCGACGATGCCGGCCCCGACGTCGTCCTCGGTGATGTCGCTGCGCCGGGGCTGCTGTCGCCAGATGTGATAGCCGACGAGCTGGATGAGGAACGGGTAGCCGCCGGTGGCCTCCGCTGCGCGAATCGCCAAGTTAGGAGAGATCCGGCGTTCGGCATGCTCGATCGGCTCGGTGATGGCCGTGGCCACCTCCGGAAGTGCAACCGGACCCAGCGAGTGGCGGTCGGCCCGGCGTAGGAACGTCAGCACGTCGTCGTTCAGCACCGCACTGACCGCGGACGGCAGCCCGGCTCCCACGAACGCAATCTCCCGCTCCTCCCGCACGAGGTGCTGCAACACCGTTGCCACTTCCCGTAGCTCCGGAACCATTTGGTGGTGGATCTCGTCGAGGGTGAGCAGCAACCCGGCACCGTTGGCTCCGAGGAGGTCACATCCGGCGGTGAGCTGCGTGCGAAGCGCCGGCGTGACGTCATGCGCCTCGCCGGTCTCCCATGTTGCCCCGCCGAGTCCCATCGGCGCGCTGACGCCGGTCACCTTGGTCTTCGAGCCCTCCGGATCGATCTCGCTGAGCAGCGCCGGCAGGTGTTCTCGTACGAGCCGGTTCACCAACCCCTCGGTGGCGGTCTCAGAGATGACTCGCCACCCCTGCTGGCGAGCTAGGTCCTCGACCTCGTTGAGCATCACGGTCTTCCCGGTCCCCCGCGCTCCCGTGTAGAGGGTCATGCGCCCGGGCGCCCCGGGGCCGTCCTCGAGAGCGGCGACGAAGTCGTCCAGCAGATCCGCACGACCGACCAGTAGCGGTGGGGAGACGCCAAAGGTCGGCGTGAAGGGGTTCCGGGCCACGGCGGGCACCCTACCCCCACCCGTCATTAGAGGTTGTTAGATCTATTAGAGATCGTTAGAGCCCAGAGGAGTCCGCTCGGGAACGCCCCGGGGGATTGGGGGCAATCCGCGAAGTAGGAGTCGTTCATCTCGGGGTCGGCCTTCAGGTCGGGTCGCACGATGGCGATCGCACCGCCCGCGAGTGCGAGCTGGTGCTGCGCCTCCGCCAACTCGTTCACATGCTCCACCTGAGCCGGCGAGAGGTAGAACGACAGGCCATTGACGCGGTCGTAGGCCTCCGAGAATGCAGCAGGTCGATCCTCGGCGGCGGCATCCGCGAGTAGCACAGGGCGTCCTCGATCGATTGCCGCCGCACCTTGGGCATGAGGTGCGGGACCAAGGTCATATCGCCGTCCTCGGACACGATGACAACGACCGTCGGGCAAGGAGCAGTCGAGGTCATGGTCGTAGTCGAAGCTGATGAAAACGGGCACCAGCGCCCATGGGTGAGGTCTCCTTCTGGTCTGCCTCTGCCAGGAGAGTACGGAGACCCTGTGACAAGAACGCCGCTCCGTGGGCCAAGAGCTCGGCTCAGATACCCCACGGGCGGTCTACTGCCGCGGCGACCCCCAGCCGCCACCACCGGGCGTCAGCATCCGGAGGACGTCGCCGGCCTTGAGCTGGATCGTGCACTTGTCGGGGAGGCGCTCGGCTCGCGTCTCGTCACCGCCCGGCAGCAACCAGTTCTCCCCGACCGCTCCGGGTTCTCCGCCAGCCATGCCCCATGGCTGCGAGACCCGACGCTCGGTGATGAGCGACACCGTTGCGTCTTCGAGCACCTGGAGGTCTCGCTCGATGCCCTCACCACCCGGCGACCAGCCGGCGCCGCCGCTCCCGCGTCGTAGCCGGTACCGCAGCACCCGCAGCGGGAAGGCCCGCTCGATCGCCTCCGTGGGGGTGTTCCGCGTGTTCGTCATCGCGGTGTGGACGCCGCTCATGCCGGGGAGCGGGGGGCCGCCGGTGGGGCGGGGTGGGCGGCCGCCTTGGCCGCCGGCGATCGTCTCGTAGGTGACCCAGCCGGCGCCGCCGATCAGGAGGTTGTTCATCGTGCCCTGGCCGGCGGCGCCGACGCGACCGGGACAGGGGCCGGCGAGGGCGCCGAGGCAGACGTCGGCCACCCGCTGGCTGACTTCGACGTTGCCGGCGCCGACCGCCGCGGGCGGGCGGGCCGCCACCACCGAACCGATCGGGGCGACGACGTGCACAGGGCGCAACGCACCGCCGTTGGCCGGGATGGTCGGGTCGACCACCGAACGCAGGGCCCACGCCACCGCCGAGACGGTCACCGCCTCCACCGCGTTGACGTTGCCGAGGCGCTGGGGGTCGGTGCCGGTGAAGTCGAAGGTGACCTCGTCGCCGGCCACGGTGAGGGCGAGGCGGATCGTGGTGGGCACCTGCTGGTCCGGCCCGGGGCCGAAGCTGTCGAGCACATCCTCGAACCGCCACGTGCCGTCGGGGAGGGCGGCCAGCGCCGCCCGCATCCGGCGCTCGCCGTAGGCGACCACCTGGTCGAGCACGCCGGCCACCGCCGCCGTCCCCACCGCGTGTCCGGCGACCGGCGCGCCCCCACCGACCGCCGCACCTCCGCCCGTGACCGCACGGGCCAGCGTCGCCGCCACCTCGACGAAGCGGCGGGCACCGAGGACGTTGGCGCCGATCTGGGCGTCGAGGTCGCCGGCCCGCTCGTCGGGCGTGCGCGACGACGCCACCAGGATCGCCGCCACCTCCGAGGTGAGCCGCACCGGCGGGATGCGGAGGCCCTCCTGCTGGATCTCGGTGGCGTCGGCCGGGAGCGAGCCGGGGGCGGCGCCGCCGAGGTCGGCGTGGTGGGCCCGGTTGGCGACCCAGCCGATCAGCGACCCGTCGAGGAAGGCCGGCGCCACCAGGGTCACGTCGTTGAGATGGGTGCCGCCCGCGAACGGGTCGTTGAGGATCACCTGCTCGCCGGGCGCCACCTCGTCGCCCAGCGCGTCGATCGCCGCCGCCACCGAGGCCGGCATGGAGCCGAGGTGGACCGGGATGTGCTCGGCCTGGACGAGCAGCGTGCCGCCGGCGGTGAACAGGGCGGCCGAGCAGTCGGCCCGCTCCTTGATGTTGGGGCTGAACGCGGCCCGCCGCAGCACCTCGCCCATCTCCTGGGCCACCCCGGTCAGGCGGGCGATCAGCACCGACAGGTCGGCCGGCGAGAGGCCGGCGGGACCGCTCACGGCGCCACTCGGGTCACCACCAGCGCGCCGCTCGTGGGGTGCGGGTCGCCCCGCCAGCCCTCGGGGACCCAGATCGTGCAATCGGGCTCGGCCACCACCGCCGGGCCCTCCACGGCCTCTCGCGCGCCGATCGGCAGGTCGTCCACGCCGACCGGCGAGGCGAGCCGGGCGGTGGCTCGCAGCGCCACCACCTCGATGGGGGTGCCCGGGCGGGCGTAGCCGTTGCGGCGCTCGTGTTCGGCGGGGAAGGCGGCGACCGTCGGCACCCGCAGCTCGTGGGACTGGCCGGCGTACCGGCACTCCAGCGAGGTCGCCACCTCGGCCCCCGGGATCGCCGCCGCCGCCTCCGCGGCCAGGGCGGCCAGGGCCTCGTCGAGGAGCACAGGGTCGGCCGGGCCCGGCCAGGATCGGACGACGTCGTGCTGGCGGGGCGCGGTCAGGCAGCCGACCGCCGAGAGCACGCCCGCTCGCGCCGGCACGACCACCGCCGCCATCCCCAGCGCCTCGGCGATGGCCACCGCGTGGACCGGGCCGGCGCCGCCGAAGGCCACCAGCGCCAGGCCGGCGGGATCGATCCCCCGGGCCACCGTCACCGCTCGGACCGCCTCCTCCATGGCGGCATCGACCACCGCCAGCACGTCGTCTGCGCCCACCCCGGCTGCCGCCAGCGCCGCCTCGGCCGCGGCCCGATCGAGGCGACCCAGCCCCGGCAGCTCGGCGTCGGGGTCGAGGTGGCCGGCCACGAGGTCGGCGTCGGTCACCGTCGGCTCGGCCCCGCCCCGCCCGTAGCAGGCCGGTCCCGGGACGGCACCGGCACTGCGGGGGCCGACCGCCAGCGCCCCGCCGGGATCGACGGCGGCGATCGAGCCGCCGCCGGCGCCGATCGTGTGGACGTCGAGCGAGGGCTGGCGGATCGGGAGGCCGCCGACCATCCGATCGCCGGCCGGCGCCGGAACGCCGTCGAGCACCAGGCACACGTCGGTGCTGGTGCCGCCCATGTCGAAGGTGACCGCGTCGGGGAATCCACTGGCCACCGCCGCGGCGGCGCCGGCCGCCACCCCGCCGGCCGGGCCGCTCAGCAGCAGGGCGACGGGCAGCTCGGCCGCCCGGTCGAGCGGCAGCAGGCCACCGGCCGACGACAGCACCAGCACCTCGTCGGCCGCCCCCGCCAGCCCCGCCAGGTAGGTGCGACAGATCGGCCGCAGGTAGGCGTTGGCGGCGGTGGTGACCGTGCGCTCGTACTCGCGGAACTGGGGCGACACGTCGACCGACGCGGTCACGTCGTGGCCTCGTCGGGCCAGCTCGGCGGCCACCAGCCGCTCATGGGCGGGATCGAGGTCGCTGTGGAGCAGGCAGACCGCCACCGCGTCGACGCCGGCGGGGACCTCGGGCACGTCGGCCCCGGCCACCGGCTCGAGCTCGGTGCCGTCGGGCCCGAGCCGGCCGGCCACCTCCAGGCGCAGCGAACGCTCGACCAGCGGCTCGGCCCGGTCGGCCCAGAGGTCGTAGAGCGACGGGCGGTCCTGGCGGGCGATCTCGATCACGTCGGCGAACCCACGCGTGGTCACCAGCGCCACCCGGGCGCCGCGCCGTTCGAGCAGGGCGTTGGTGGCCACGGTCGTGCCGTGGGCCAGCACGCCGGCCCGAGCCGTCCCGGCGGACCCGGCCAGCACCGCCGCCGCCCCCGCCCGCACCGCGTCGCCCGGGTCGGCCGGCGTGGACGGCACCTTGGCGATCCGCCCGTCGGCGGCGACCACGTCGGTGAAGGTCCCGCCGGTGTCCACCCCGATCCGCATGCCCGGCGAACCTACCTGCGGGCGAACCCTCCTCAGCTCCGCAGGACGGTTGTCCGGCAGCGGGGGCCGGGCGTCGCCGCCAGCCGGGCGTCGGCGGTCACCAGCGGGACGTCGAGGACCTCGGCCAGGGCGACGTAGCAGGCGTCGTAGGCGGTCACGTTGTCCCGCAGGTCCCAGATGCGTTCGGCCAGGCCGACCACCGCGAACCGCTCGAGGCCGAGGGCCCGCCAGGCGCGCACCGCCCGCCGAGCGGCCCGGTCATCGATGGTTCCCCGCCGCACCTGCCCCCGGAGGGCGTGCAGCACCTCGGCATCGATCAGGTGGGGTCCGGCCAGTGCTTCGCCTCGCATCTGCTCTCGGGCCTCACCGTCGGCCAGGAGGCCGAGCACCGCGGCCGACGCGTCGAGGACGATCATCGGTCGCCGCGCCGCTCCGCAAGGTCGGCGACGATCTGGGCCGGATCGATCTCGTGGTCGGCCAGTCCGTCGAGCAGGTCGGCGTTGCCGGCCCGGCGGGACAACTCGGCGAGTTCGCGGACGGCGAACGCCGACACGGACATGCCGGCCCGAGCAGCGAGTCGGCCCAACCGCTCGCCGACGTCGTCGGGCACGTTCCGGAGGTAGAGGGTCGCCATGTCGCAGAATGCTAGCTCGCTGCCAGCGATCCACCACGGCGAGGCGATCGGGTCAGCCGGTGTAGTCGGGGCGGCCGGTGACCGGTGCGGCGGGGACGTCAGGCTGGATCAGGCCGCCGTTCGTCCCCGGCACGGTGGTCGAGGGCCCGGCGGTGGGGGGCACGGTGGTGGGCGTGGTCGGCTCGGTGGGCTCGTCGTCGGCGGGCACCTCGCAGGCCGCCGTCGAACCCTCGGGCTGGAGGCAGAAGACGTGGGTGCCGCCCTCGCCTCGGGGGGCGGTGATCGACACCACCTCGGGCCGGGCCATCGAGCCGTCGGTGGACGACGTGGACCAGGAGCCCGGCGCGTCGGCCGAGACGATCTGCCAGCCGTCGGGGTAGACCCGGGCGCCGGGCACGACGAGGTCGGTGGTGCCGGTGGCCGACGCGTCGTCGAACGCGACCACCAGCGTGCGGGTGGCGGGGTCCCAGCGCAGCCGCACCGGGGCGCCGGCGATCGCTCGCGCCCACGGTTGGGTGATCTGGCCGATGTTCGGGCGGTCGTTGCCGTCGGCGTCCCACACGCAGTACGACGAGCCGCGGCAGCCGGTGAACACCGTCCAGCCGCTGCCGTGGCGGTCCATCAGCGCCAGCGACCGCTTGACGAACTCGTCCATCCCCGGCCGCTCGGGCTTGGCCAGGCCCCACTCGCCGAACAGGACGGGGACGTGGTAGCGGTCGGGGTAGGCGTCGATCACCGAGGCGTACCCGTCGAAGAACGACGAGTCGAACTGCTGGACGCCGCCGGGGGTGTAGGTGGCGAACTCGATGTTGGCGTCGTACATGTGCGGGTAGAAGGCGACGTTGCCCCCCTCGATGGCGCCGAGGCTGGTGGCGATGCCGAGCGAGGCCACGTTCGGCGGCTCGATGAACACCCACTTCTTCGGGTCGATGGCGCGGATCGCGGTGGTCAGCCGCTGGTACATCGGCGTGAGCTGGGTGCGCTCGACCCGGGCGGCGGCGGCGAACAGGTCCTCGCCGGGGCGGATCTTGCCGAACGGTTCGTTGAGCAGGTCGTAGCCGAGCACGTTCGGGCGGGCGCCGAAGCGGGTGACGACCTCCTCCCAGACGTCCACCTGGGCGGCCCGGAAGTCGGGCCGCTCGTACAGGTTCTCCCACGCCTCCTGGGTCCCGGGCTGGAGGTAGTTGAGGAGGAACGAGCCCTGGTCGACGAAGGGCTGGCCGCCGTCGTCGGTCACCCACAGCGGCATGCCCTTGCCGTTGAAGGCGGTGGAGAACGTGTCCTGGTGCATGTCGAGGGCGACCCAGATCCCGTGGGCCTCGGCCCGGTCGAGGACCGTGGCGATCTCGGCGAAGTAGTCCTCGTTCCAGTGGTCGTCGGTCGGCTCCATCTCGTCCCAGTAGACGGCCAGGCGCAGGAGGTTGAAGCCACGGGCCTCGGCGTCGGCCAGCAGCTGGTCGGTCGCCGCCTCGGCGGGGTGGTCGGCCTTGACGTTGATGCCCCGGAACTGGAGGGCGCGCCCGCCGGCGTCGGCGATGTACTCGTTGCCGTCGGCGCCGGTGACCTGGGACCACGGTTCGACGTCGAAGGCGGCCGGCGGGGAGGTGCGGGGGGCGGCCCCCGCATCGGGACCCACGAGCCCGCCGATCACCGCCAGCGAGGCGGCGACCATCACCGCCGCGCCCGCGCCGGCCACCAACCGTCGGATCCCCACGACCTGCCTCCGATCACCGGCCCCCCCGGGCCGGCCGAATCGGTCGACGGTAGCCCGCCGGGCTACGGGACCAGGACGTACAGGTCGTCGTCGAAGGCCTTGCGCAGGTCGGCGTGGAAACGGTCGAGGCGCGCATCCTGCTCGTCCCACACGAGCACGGCCTGGTCCGCGGCGGCCACCAGCCAGGCGTCGCGGCGGGCCATCGCCTTGCGGAAGTCGTCGGGGGTGGCGGGCGACTTCTTCTCGAGCTGGACCGCCACCGCGGCCCGGCCCCGCAGGTCGGCGAAGCGGGCGCGGGCCGCCGTCGACAGGTTGCGATCCTGGTCGGGGAAGGCGACCACCGCGGCGTAGGGCACGTCGGCCCGGATGGCCGCCTCAGCCGCCAGCAGCTCGGCCCCCGGGCGCAGGCCGGTGAGCACGACGAGGTCGGGGTGCACGACCGCCTGGGCGGCGATCCACTCGCCGAGGCGGCGGCGCACGTCGTCGGCGGTGGGGTTGTCGTCCCAGCCCCCGAGGCCGTCGGGCGGCAGGCCGGCCACCAGCAGCAGGTGCCCGGCGGGGATGCGCCCGTCGCGGCGCCGGCGCTCGGCCCGGCGCTCCTCGGGGTCCAGGTCGGCCAGCCGCGCCGCGCCCGCCCCCACCGCCGCCGCTCCCCCGCCCCCGGCCTCTCGGAAGCGGTCCCGCTCGGCCACCGCCAGGGCGTCGACCAGGTCGTTCATCGGGTCACCCGAGTGGCCCTTCACCCAGGCCAGCTCCAGTTCTTCGCCCCGAGCGTCGACCGCGGCGAGCAGCGGCTCCCACAGGTCCCGGTTCTTGACCGGCTCGCCCGCCTTGGTCTTCCAGCCGTTGCGCCGCCACCCGAGCGACCACTTCTGGATCCCGTCCTTCACGTAGGTCGAGTCCATGACGACGGTGAGCGGGCCGGGGTTGTCCTCGATCGCCCGCAGCACCGCGGTCAGCTCCATCCGGTTGTTGGTGGTGGCCGCCTCGCCGCCGCTGGCCGAGTGGGCGCGCGACGACGCCCACCCCCAGCCGCCCGGCCCCGGGTTCCCGCTGCACGCCCCGTCGGTGTAGATCCGCAGTCGCTCGCCGGCCACCGCCAGAGCATGGCAGCCGGCGGGTGCGACCCGGGGCGGCGGCGGGCACCATGGTCGCCATGGCCATGGACGACGACTTCGTCGAGCAGCTCCCCGACACCGACCCCACCGAAACCGTCGAGTGGCTCGAGTCGCTCGACGCGGTGGTCGACCAGCAGGGCCTCGTCCGCGGCCGCTACCTGCTCCAGCGCCTCCTCGCCCACGCCCACGACCGGGGGCTCGGGATCCCGGCGCCGCTGCGCACGCCCTACGTGAACACGATCCCCCTCGCCGACCAGGAGGCCGAGCACTGGTTCCCCGGCGACCTCGACGCCGAGCGCCGCATCCGGGCGTTCATCCGCTGGAACGCCGCGGTGATGGTGGTGAAGGCCAACGCCGCCGCCGAGGGCATCGGCGGCCACCTCGCCACCTTCGCCTCGTCCGCCTCGCTCTACGACGTGGGCTTCAACCACTTCTGGCGGGGCAAGGACGACGGCGGCGCCGGCGACGCCGTCTACGTCCAGGGCCACGCCGCCCCCGGCATCTACGCCCGGGCCTACCTGGAGGGTCGCCTCACCGAAGCGCAGCTCGACGGGTTCCGCCGCGAGCTGTCGGTGCCCGGCGGCCTCAGCAGCTACCCGCACCCCCGCCTGATGCCCGAGTTCTGGGAGTACCCCACGGTCTCGATGGGCCTCGGCCCGATCAACTCCCTCTACCAGGCCCGGTTCGACCGCTACCTCCACCACCGCCAGATCGACGACACGTCGGCCAGCCGGGTCTGGTGCTTCGTGGGCGACGGGGAGACCGACGAGCCCGAGACCCTCGGCGCCATCTCCCTCGCCGGTCGGGAGGGCCTCGACAACCTGACCTGGGTGGTCAACTGCAACCTCCAGCGCCTCGACGGGCCGGTGCGGGGCAACGGCAAGATCATCCAGGAGCTCGAAGCGGTCTTCCGGGGCGCCGGCTGGAACGTGATCAAGGTGATCTGGGGCTCGGCCTGGGACGAGCTGCTGGCCCGAGACGTCGACGGGGTGCTGCTCCGCAAGATGGACGAGACCGTCGACGGCGAGTTCCAGCGCTACACCGTCGAGGACGGCGCCTACATCCGCGAGCACTTCTTCGGCCCCGACCCGCGCCTGCGGGCGATGGTCGAGCACCTCTCCGACGACGACCTGCGCTGGCTGCCGCGCGGCGGCCACGACTACCGCAAGCTCTACGCCGCCTACGACGCCGCCACCCGCGAGCGGGGCCGGCCCACGGTGATCCTGGCCAAGACGGTGAAGGGCTGGACCCTCGGCACCGAGGTGGAGGGCCGCAACGCCACCCACCAGATCAAGAAGATGTCCAACGAGCAGCTCCGGGTCCTGCGCACCCGCCTGCACCTCGAGGAGGAGATCCCGGAGGCGGCGCTGGCCGACGGGGCCGTGCCCCCCTACTTCCGTCCGCCCGACGGCTCGCCGCTGCACACCTACCTGATGGACCGGCGGCGGCGCCTCGGCGGGTCGCTGCCCAAGCGGGTCGTGCGCACCACCCGACCGCTCGAGCTGCCCGCCGACGACGTGTTCGCCCCGTTCCGCGCCGGGTCGGGCACCCAGGCGGCGTCGACCACCACCGCCTTCACCCGGCTCCTGCGCGGCCTGGTGCGAGACGACCACGTCGGCCGGCGGATCGTGCCGATCATCCCCGACGAGGCCCGCACCTTCGGCATGGACGCGCTGTTCAAGGAGATCGGGATCTACGCCGCCCAGGGCCAGAAGTACGAGCCGGTCGACCACGACCTGCTGCTCTCCTACCAGGAGCGGATCGACGGCCAGCTCCTCGAGGAGGGCATCACCGAGGCCGGCGCCCTGGCCAGCTGGACCGCGGCGGCCACCAGCTACGCCACCCGCGGCGTGCCGATGATCCCGTTCTTCGTCTTCTATTCGATGTTCGGGTTCCAGCGGGTGGGCGACCTGATCTGGGCCGCGGCCGACGCCCGGGCCCGCGGCTTCCTGCTCGGTGCCACCGCCGGGCGCACCACGCTGCTCGGCGAGGGCCTCCAGCACCAGGACGGCCACAGCCACGTGCTCGCCTCCACCGTGCCCACCTGCGAGGCCTACGACCCGGCCTTCGCCTACGAGACCGCCGAGATCGTCCGCCACGGCATCGAGCGCATGTACGGCCCCGAGCCCGACGACGTCTTCTACTACCTGACCCTCACCAACGAGAACGTGGTGATGCCGCCGATGCCCGACGGCTCGGGCCCCGGCATCGTCGAGGGCCTCTACCGCTGGGCTGAGGCGCCGGCGGGCGACGGGCCGGCGGCCACGATCCTCTTCTCGGGGGCCGCCCACACGGCGGCCCGGGCCGCCGCCGCCGAGCTGGCCGAGCGCTGGGGCGTTCGGGCCGAGCTGTGGTCGGCCACCTCCTACCAGCGGCTGCGGGTGGAGGCGATGGCGGTCGAGCGCCGGAACCGCCTCCGCCCGGGCGCACCGCCCGAGACGGCGCGGGTCACCGACCTGCTGGCGTCCTCGGCCGGCCCGATCGTGGCGGTCACCGACTTCCAGCGGGCCGTCCCCGACCAGGTCGCCCGCTGGATCCCCGAGGGCCGGCGCTGGACGAGCCTCGGCACCGACGGGTTCGGCCGCTCCGACACCCGCGAGGCGCTGCGCCGCTTCTTCGAGACCGACGCCGCCCACGTCGTGGTGGCCGTGCTGTCGGCCCTCGCCGCCGACGGCACCATCCCCGCCGACCGGGTGGACGAGGCGATCGCCCACCACCACCTCGACGTCGACGCCGGGGTCCCCTGGCGCGGCTGAGGGGCGCAGCCCGGCGGCGCGGCCCTCGGGACCCGTACCCTGGGTCGATGGCCGACGTGTCCTTCCCGATCACCTTCGACGACGACGCCAACGAGCTGCTGGCCCACGATCCGCTGGCCCTGCTGTTCGGGATGCTGCTCGACCAGCAGGTGCCGATGACCTGGGCCTTCCGGTCGCCGATGGTCATCAAGGAGCGCCTCGGCGATCGCTGGTCGCCCGCCGCCATCGCCGCGATGGACCCCGAGGACCTGGTGGCGGTCTTCTGCGAGAAGCCGGCGGTCCACCGCTACCCGGCGGCGATGGCCCGCCGCGCCCACGCCATCGCCGTGGAGATCACCGAGACCTACGGCGGGGACACCGCCGCGATCTGGACCACGGCCAAGAGCGGCGCCGAGCTGTACCGCCGGGTGTCGGGCCTGGCCGGCTTCGCCGCCGAGAAGTCCCAGATCTTCGTGGCGCTGCTGGCCAAGCGGTTCGACGTGAAGCCCCGGGGCTGGAAGGCGGCGGCGGGCGCGTTCAGCGACGCCGAGCCCCGCTCGGCCGCGGACGTGGATTCGCTGCCGAAGCTGCGCGAGGTCCAGGCCTGGAAGAAGCTCCAGAAGGCGGCCAAGAAGTCGAAGTCCGAGTTCTCCCTGGCCGACGCCTGATCAGGAGACCTCGATCACCCCGCTGGTCACCGAGCGGGTGTAGCCGGAGGCGGCGTCGCCGGCGGTCACGCAGGAGATGACCACCCGGTACCGGGCGAGGGCGGGGATGGTGGGCGTGGTGTAGCTCCAGCCCATCGCCGAGCCGCCACCCCGGAGCACGCCGGTCCCGGCGTAGGTGAAGTACACGTTGGCCGGCCACATCGGCGCCCCGTAGATGCCGCCCGGGTTCATCAGCCCCCAGGCCCGGTCCATCAGGTCGGGCTCGGCGGCCAGCACCGCCTGGGTGTCGGGGTCCTGCACCTCGACCGAGGCGTCCGACGCCTGGTCGATGGTGGCGCCGGGCACCCAGTGGTGGCGGAGCCACTCCACGCAGGCCACGGGGAGGGCGACGGCGATGCCCTGGCCCTGGTAGTGCGCGGGCCCGCACTGGCCGGCATCGTGCTCGGCGGGCATGTTGACCGAGCACTGGAACGGCTGGGGGTCGGTCGGGTTGCCGATCACGCTGGTGGGCAGGCCCCAGGTGCCGGGGTAGGCGGTCCAGGTGATCTCGGAGTCGTCGGCGACGCCCCGACCGACCGACTCGCACCCCGTCATCACCAGGACCAGGACAACCCCGATGAGCACCGCTCCCCGTCGCGTTCGACCACGCATCGCGTTCCCCCTCACGTTCCGCCCGACGACGGGCGCTCCGTCAGGCGTCCACGTTACCGCCCCCCGCCGGTCAGGCCCGACGGATCAGCTCGACGGTCACGTCGAGCTCCTGGTCGGCCTTGCCGGCGTAGATGCCGCGGAACGGGCTGACGTCGTGGTAGTCCCGGCCGGCGGCCACCCGCACGTGGCGATCGGCCACCGGGTTCATGCTGGTGGGGTCGAGCGGCCAGACCGTGCCGGTGAACGCCGCCACCCAGGCGTGGCTCTCGCCCACCTCCGCCTCGTCGAGCGGGGCGTCCGCCTTGGGGTGCAGGTAGCCGGACACGTACCACGACGGGATGCCCATCGAGCGCAACAGGGCCAGGGTGAGGTGGGCGAAGTCCTGGCACACGCCGGCGCCCTGCTCGAGCACCTGGGCCGCGGTGGTCCGCACCCCGGTGGCCCCGGAGCGGTACTCGACGCGGTCGTGGACCCACCCGGCGGCGGCCTCGGCGGCGGCGGCCGGCGTGGCGTGGGCCGCCGCCAGCTCGGCGCCCACCGCGGCCAACTCGTCGTCCCACGCCACCGTGGCGGTGGGCACCAGCAGCTCCTCGAACTGGTCCCGGAGCTCCACGTCGCGCAGCTCGTCCCAGGTGACCTCGCCGGGGTCGGCCGGCGCGGTGGCGGTCTCCACCGTCGTGCGCCCGGTGACCACCAGCTCCTGGTGGGGCGTCTGGACGTCGAAGTGGTGGACGACCGAGCCCCAGTAGTCGACGTGGCGCACGACCCGGGTGGCCGGCTCCACCTCGACCCGGCTCGACAGCACGGTCTGGTGGCGATCGGACCGGGGCTCGAGGCGCGCCTCGTTGTAGGACTGGGCCACGGGCACCGAGTAGCGGTAGCGGGTGGCGTGGGTGACCTGGAGGCGCCAGCTCATGCGGTCCGGTCCGCCGTCCACTCGATGAACGCCACCCGCTGGAAGTAGCGCTGGGTCACCAGCTCGCTGGCGTGGGCGGTGACCTCCTGGAGCCGGCCGACCACCTGGTGCAGGTCGGCGGCGAGCACCGCGGGATCGGCGTAGGACAGCTCGCTGCGGATCCGCCCCACCTCGCGGGCCGCCGCGCTCGTGCGCACCAGCGCCCGCCGGCGCCCGTTCGGGCCGGGGCGCTGTCCGAAGCCGTCGACGTCGTCGAGGGCCGCCTCGGCCTGGGCCAGGGCGTAGCAGACCGACCGCGGGAAGTCCGGGTCGAGGAGCAGCACGCTGAGCACGCGGGACACGTCGATGTCGCCGCCGTAGGTGCGGAGGAACGCGTCGTTGGCGCCGCAGGACACCAGCACCCCGCTCCAGTGCGAGGCGTTGGCCTGGGCCGGCACCGCCCCGAGCAGGCGGGCGGTCATGTCGACCCGTTCGAGGCACCGGCCCACGGTGAGGAACCGCCAGCCGTCGTCGTGCAGCGACACGGTGTCGATCAGCCCCCCGACGAGCGCGACGCGGTCGCGCACCCACTGGAACAGGAGGTGCGGTCCGAGCGTGCGGGCGGCGCGGACGTGGTTGTCGAGCTCGTGGTAGGTGCGGTTGAGCGCCTCCCACACCTCGGTGGCGAGCACCTCGCGCAGGCCCCGCGCGTTCTCCCGGGCGAGGCGGAGCGAGCCGGCCACCGAGCTGGGGTTGTCGGTGTCGTAGGCGAGGACCTCGGTGGCCTTCCAGAGGTCGATCGGCCCGGTCTCGGCCAGCGCCGCGAGGCGGTCGGGACCGACGCCCATCGACTCGAGCAGGGCGGCGCCGACGTGCTCGTCGTTGACCTGCACGACCATGCGGTGGACGTGCACGTCGAGCAGCCGGGCGGTGTCGTCGGCCCGCTCCAGGTACCGACCCATCCAGTAGAGGGCCTCGGCGATCCGGCTCAGCACGGCGCCACCTCCCGATCGTCCTGCTGCTGCTGTTGGAGCTGCTGCTGGTGGTGGCGCTCGTGGTCGTCGGCGGGGCCGAACTGGAGCGGCACCGGCGAGGCGGCACGGGCCGGCGCCTCCCGCTCGACCGGCACGGTCAGCTCGACGCCGAAGGTGGCGTCGTCATCGGCCAGCACCCAGGTGTCCTTCGAACCGCCGCCCTGGCTGGAGTTCACCACCAGGCTGCCCTCGGGCAGGGCGACGCGGGTCAGGCCGCCGGGCAGCACCCAGACCTTCTCGCCGTCGTTCACCGCGAACGGCCGCAGGTCGAGGTGGCGGGGCCGGAGGCGCCCGTCGACCAGCGTCGGGCCGGTCGAGAGCGACACCACCGGCTGGGCGATGTAGCCCCGAGGGTCGCCGATGATGTCGGCCCGGCAGTCGGCCAGCTCCTCGTCGGTGGCGTCGGGACCGAACACCAGGCCGTAGCCGCCCGAGGCGTCCACCGGCTTGACCACCATCTGGTCGAGCCGATCGAGCACGAACTCCCGCACGTCGTCCTCGCCGAGGCGGTAGGTCTCCACGTTGCGCAGCAGCGCCGGCTCGCCGAGGTAGTACTCGATCAGGTCGGGCACGTAGCTGTAGATCAGCTTGTCGTCGGCCACGCCGTTGCCCACCGCGTTGGCCACCGTCAGGTTCCCCGCCCGCACCGAGTGGATCAGCCCGGCGCAGCCGAGGACGGTGTCCGGGCGGAACTGGAGCGGGTCGAGGAACTCGTCGTCGATCCGCCGGTACATCACGTCCACCCGCTCCTCGCCGGTGGTGGTGCGCACGTAGGTCACGTCGTCGCGGCAGACGAGGTCGCGGCCCTCCACGAGGTCGACGCCCATCAGCCGGGCCAGCAGCGCGTGCTCGAAGTAGGCGCTGTTGTGCACGCCGGGGGTCAGGACCACGATGCGGGGATCGGCCGCCCGGGCCGGCGCGGTGGACCGCAGGGCCTGGAGCAGCCGACGGGGGTAGTCGTCCACCGGCGCCACCGCGCTGGCGCCGAACAGGTCGGGGAACACGCGGGTCATCACCCGGCGGTTCTCCATCACGTAGGAGACGCCCGACGGATTGCGGAGGTTGTCCTCCAGGACCCGGAACTCGCCGTGGTCGTCGCGGATGATGTCGACGCCCGAGACGTGGATGCGGACCCCGCCGGCCGGCTCGATGCCGTGGACCTGGCGGTGGAAGTGGGGCGACGAGTGGACCAGCTTGCGGGGCACCACGCCGTCGTGGAACACCTCGCCGGGCCCGTACACGTCGCCGAGGAACGCCTCCAGAGCCCGGACCCGCTGGCGGATGCCGGCCTCGAGGCGGCGCCACTCCTCGGCGGAGAGCACGCGGGGCACCAGGTCGAGGGGGAACGGCCGCTCCTGGCCGGAGAGGGCGAAGGTGACGCCGCGGTCGCGATAGGCCCGGCTCAGGCCGTCGGCCCGGGTGGCGAGGTCGGCGGTGGTCTGCGGCTCGAGCGTGTCGTGCACGGTCCGGTACGTGTCGCGGACCCGCCCGAAGCGGTCGAACATCTCGTCGTAGGTCCGCCGGATCGACCCCGCGTCGTAGTCGTCGAACAGGTCGCTCACCCGTGCGACCCTGGCCGAGGGCGGTTTCGACGCGGTTCGGCCCGCGTGAACGCTCGGTGACGAGCCGATCGGTTCAGCCGACCGCGGCACCCAACCGGACCTCCTTGCGGACCCGGAAGGCGGCCAGGACCCCGAACACCAGCAT
>WBZU01000278.1_pt1 | contig 43657 bp, 52 predicted proteins | sample 5204311 | NCBI WGS metagenome assembly WBZU01 (sample SAMN12344359, study PRJNA552823) | activated sludge metagenome | biome: Activated sludge suspended growth; feature: Nitrification reactor; material: Wastewater; isolation source: activated sludge from nitrification reactor of wastewater...
CACCTAGCCCATATTCTTCATGAACGCTTCTGCTGCAATCGTCGATCTGCGGTTGCGACAGGCCGGTGGCTTGCGGGCTCGTCGAGCACGCGATCATTCCCACGTGGCAGAATCCGCCAACGAGACCTCTCAATTTTTTTTGGAGAGATCCCTACCTTTTACGGTTGGCAGAATCACAGTCAACTTGCTAAGGTCTGCCGACCATTTCTCCCGTGCAAAGGAGGACCATCATGCTCCCGACCAAAGGTTATGCCGCGATGGCCGCGAAGGAACCGCTCGAGCCGTTTTCGTTTGAACGGCGCGATGTCGGTCCACACGATGTGTTGATTGCGATCTCGCATTGCGGCATCTGCCATTCCGATATCCACCAAGCCCGCGACGAATGGGGCATCTCGCTCTTCCCGATGGTGCCCGGCCATGAGATCGTCGGAACCGTCGCACAAGTCGGCACGGCGGTGAGTACGTTTAAGACCGGCGATCGAGCCGGTGTCGGGTGTTTTGTGGATTCCTGCCGAACATGTGGACCCTGCCGAGAAGGGCTCGAACAATACTGCGACGGGGGCACCCTCTGGACCTATAGCGGGCAAGACAAAACAGGCCAGATCACCCAAGGTGGATACTCCGCCCAGATCGTTGTCGATGAGCGGTATGTCCTCCGAATTCCAGCGGCGCTTTCGTTGGCCGGAGCAGCGCCATTGCTCTGTGCGGGCATTACCACCTACTCCCCCCTACGGCAATGGGGCATCGGTCGCTATCACAAACTAGCCGTTGTCGGCCTTGGCGGGCTTGGGCATATGGCGGTGAAAATCGCTAAAGCCATGGGAACGGAGGTGACGGTCTTAAGCACCTCGGAAAATAAACGGCAGGATGCGAAGCGGCTGGGGGCAGCACACTTTGCGGTGACGTCGGACCCTCAGACGTTTACGAAACTCCAAGGGTATTTCCACTATGTCCTCGACACGGTTTCGGCCCCACACGATTATAACGCCTACCTCAACCTCCTCAAGACCGACGGGACCATGATCCTCGTTGGGGCACCGGAAACCCCGACCCCGGTCGAGGCCTTTTCGCTTATTTTCAAACGACGGCGCCTGGCCGGCTCTCTGATCGGCGGCATCAAAGAAACCCAACGCATGCTCGACTTCTGTGCCCAACACCAAGTCGAGTCCGATGTTGAAGTGATTCCCATCCAGCAGGTGAATGACGCCTACGAACGGATCCTCTGCGGCGATGTGAAGTTTCGATTCGTGATCGACATGGCGTCGCTGAAGTAATCACCGACAGCAAACCAAGTAGCTTCTCGGCAGACTATGCTTTAGGCTGTCTCTTGAGTTTCGACGTACCACTGAACCGGTAGGCAAGGTAGGACTGTGGCGAATTCCTGGCCTCTGCGCTTTATGTCGGGTCATCCTCAAGAGCTTCGACAGTGAACATGAAACGGACGATTTCCGCAATCTTCGTTCGACTGGGACCATTCAAGCTCTTACCGTATCGAGGATCGTAGTGCTGACAATAGTCTGCCGCCAGCTTGTAGCCATGCGATGGCGACTGGTCGTGCCAGAGGTACAGGCTCAACCCTTCCTCTACCAGCAGCAGGTTCCAGTTGTGAATGATGCGTACTGGCCCCCATTGCTGTTTCTCGTGTTGATTTTGAAAGTCCCGCAGACGGTCGTGCAACCGCCCTGCCGCCTGGCGGTCCAGCTGAGGTGTTATCTCATCCAGACCGGCCAGCAAGGTACGTGCTTCCAGGAACAGCGCTGCTGCCGCTCCACTCGTTTTGCCTCTGCGGGAAACGGCCCTTGCTGCGACCCAGAGGGCAAAGGCGGACAGCCGCGTCGGACGCTCAAACCACTTCTTCAACACCGTCAATCGTGTCAGACTTGCCTGACCCTGCGCGTCAATCTCGTCAACGATCTTCAACAGTTTTTCAGGGACGCTCGTTCGCATATCAGACTTGCGATATCAGATTTCTTGCTTGGGTGCGCGGTCTTGGGGTCGTTTCAAAAGGGGCAACGACTCGGGCGGAACCATCAGGGTGATGCTGCGCGCCTGTCCGGGAACACGTCGAATAAAGCCGCGCCGCTCCAGCGTGAGCACCATCTGATGCACGGTCGGCGGGGTCACCTGGAAGAACCGTTGCATGTCCGCCTCGGACGGTACACAGCCGTTCAGAATGCCGTATTGATGGAGGTAGGCCAGATACTGGCCTTGCAGTTCAGTGTAGGGCAGTTTCATTCGCTTGCCAGCTCTCTTTCAAGCAAATAAACCTGGTCCCGAAGATAATCTCCATAACCCCAACCAATGTGGTCGGCATGATCCCCCAGCCGCTGAATCCGTTCCCGGAACTCCGGATATAACGACGGATCGTCCTTTCGCAACAGCTGCGTCATCTCATGCAAGACGGATTCGAGACTGTTGTAGAACGCCTCGTTGATGTCGCCGAACTCTCGCGTGAACTGCGTGCCGTTCTCCACGTAGGTCAGCATCAGGTCAATCGTGCCTGCCAGGTTGTCCGTGGCCCTGCGGTAATCGCGGATGGCTTTGCGTGCCTCAGCCAGTTTGAGCTTCCCGAATCCTCGTGAGGGAAAGAATTGCTCGATGATCGTGCGCCGGTACCGTTCCACGGCCGTTCCGTCGCCTACCTCGGCCTGCACGCGAGCATGCAGAAAATCGCGAGTGCCGGATGATGCATCGTAGAGGTCTTTAACCAGTTCCACCAATGTCGGCTTCGACTGCGCGTCCGGATGTCGGCGAATAACCGACCAGCCGATGGGCTTCTTCTCGCTTGTCATAGCTCTCCCTGGAAGGCGCGGTGGAGCATGGATTGAAAGAGGGGTGCGGTTAGCAGGATATCTTCCACTGCAAGCGAAAATGGCTGGGGGACTAGGAATCGAACCTAGGTAGCCGGCTCCAAAGGCCGGCGTCCTACCGCTAGACGATCCCCCAGCGCGGTACGGAAGTAGTGCGTGGGAATGGGTCAAGAAGGAAATTTTTGGCTGGGGGACTAGGAATCGAACCTAGGTAGTCAGATCCAGAGACTGACGTCCTACCGCTAGACGATCCCCCAACCGGGCTTCACAGTAATATATCAATCGCATTTCCGTCAAGATCGACGCGGGTTTGGGAAGAGAAAACCTTCATCCGTTCGAGGCACGCTCAATCCCGTTTCGCAGACGCAGCAAGGTTCGATCCCGCCCCAACACTTCCATTACCTCGAAGAGGCCCGGGCTTGCCGTTCGCCCAGTGAGCGCCACACGAACCGGTTGGGCCAAGGCGCCCATTTTGATGCCTTCTTCTTCGACCAGCTTCTTGAAGCTTTCCTCCCAGGTTTGTTTGGAAAAGGTGGGAAACGCTTCAAAGCGCGTGACCAGCTTCTGCAGCAACGGAGCCATCGCCGGTGTGAGAAACTTCTTGGCTGCCTCTTCCTCAAGGGGAGCGACTTGCCCGAAATAGGGTTTCACCCATTCCACCATGTCGACCAACGTCTTCGCCCGCTCTTTCACTAAGACCACCAGCTGTGCGAGCCATTCGTCCGAGACACCCTCGACGTCCTTTTTCAACCCTGCTTGGTCTAACAACGGCACGAGAGCTTGAGCCACCTGTTGTGCAGGGCTCGTCTTGATGTATTCAGCATTCAGCCACAATAACTTGTCCGGATTGAACACGGCAGCCGACGTCTGGACATGATCCCACGAGAATTTTTCGATAAGCTCCTGCCGAGTAAAGAGCTCCTGATCCCCATGCGACCAGCCAAGTCGAACGAGATAGTTAACCATGGCATCGGGCAGGTACCCCATATCTTTATAAGCCATGATCGACGTCGCCCCATGGCGCTTTGAAAGCCGCGTCTTGTCTGAGCCCAGAATCATCGGGAGATGGCCAAAGCGCGGAACGGCAAACCCCAGCGCTTCGAAAATCGGAATCTGTCGCGGCGTATTGGTCAGATGGTCATCCCCCCGTACCACATGCGTGATGCGCATCAATGCATCGTCGACGACGACCGAAAAATTATAGGTCGGATAACCGTTGGACCGAAGAATAATGAGGTCGTCAGCCGCACTGTTATCGAAGGTGATCGCACCCTTGATGAGATCGTCCACAACGATCTGTCCTTCCCGTGGCGCTTTGAAGCGAAGGGCGGCCTCGCTTGGCGGACTTGCAATTCCTACGTTGCGGCAGCGGCCGTCATAGCGGGGTGATAGGCCTTTGGCCTCAGCTTCCTTCCGCCGAGCCTCCAGCTCCTCCGCCTTACAGACACACCAGTATGCATGCCCCGTCTCGAGTAACTTCATGGCATGGCCGCGATACAGATCCATCCTCTCCGTTTGTCGAAATGGTCCCTCATCCCAATCGAGACCGACCCATTTCATCCCCTGAATGATGGCCTGAATGGACTCATCGGTCGACCGACTTTGATCGGTATCCTCAATCCGAAGAATGAACGCCCCCTGTTGTTGGCGCGCAAACAGCCAATTAAACAAGGCTGTACGCACTCCACCGATATGCAGAAAACCCGTCGGGCTGGGAGCGAACCGGACACGAACCTCACTCATATCAACATTGTCCCTTCTTTACACAGACGAAGCCGCCCATCTATACCACGCTGAGAAAATCCTTGTACACCGCCGAGGCGCTTCCATCTCTTAACGGCTTCTGCTATGAGAATGCCGAAGGAGATGGGGATGGCAGAACAGAAGCAACCTGCCACAGTGCTATCCGCGACAGATCTCACGCCTCACGTCCGCCAGCTGGTCCTCAAGCCCAAGACCGCCAAGATTGCGTTCCAACCTGGACAATGGGTGTCCCTTCACCTCCCCATAGGACCCAAGCCGCCGCTCAATCGAGCCTACTCCATGGCCGATCCTTCCTCGCCCTATGGAGAGTTGACGCTGGTATTCGATCTCGTTCCTGATGGAGTCGGCTCTCCGTATCTCTATCAGCTGAAGTCCGGCGATGAGATCACTCTGTCCGGACCCTATGGGCGGTTTATTCTTCCTGAAACTCTCGATCGAGAACTCATACTGATCGGTCGCTACACAGGCCTTGTTCCGATACGATGCCTATTGAAGCAGATGTTTTATAAAAAAAATCATACGCCGGTCCTCTTAATCGCTGTGGCACCCAGCGAAGAGGAGGTGCTGTTCCATCAGGAATGGCTTACCATGGCCGTCCAGGAGCCCCCGTTTCGCTATCTACCGATTGTAGCGGATCAGAATGAATCCGTAGCCGTGGAGAAAACTTTAGCGATGCTGGGCCCACTGCTCACTGGCCAGCCTAAAGTGATCCCCATGCTCTGTGGAACCAAAGCCTTTGTCCGTCCTCTTCGGGCTTATTTTATGGATCAAGGGTACGATCGAAAGGAGGTCAAGATCGAAACCTATGACTAACTGAATCATCGGTCTTCATCAGTGCTGTCGGATCCAACCGAACTGATCGACCGATGATACCGGCGAAGAGCGCAGTTGCTCTTCTTCAGTGGCCTTCTCGAACGAGATTTTTATTCACAGCGGGAATTTCTACGACGATATTCGCTTTCCCATTCGGGACACATTGGCAACCCAGGCGAGACTGAAGTGTCGTCATGGGAGCTTCATCCAGTTGATCGTATTCGTCATCGGTGCCTTCATTACAACTTTCCAAGCCCTGCTTCACAATGACGTGACAGGTTGAACAGGCGCAGACCCCACCACAGACATGCTCCAGATCTATTCCATGGCCCATGGCGATATCCAAAATGCTCCCTGGTAACCCCGTGACACCGTAAGGAATCTTTTCCGGGTTGACGGAAACGGTGGTCGAGGTTCCACTTGGTTGGATAAATGTCACGGAATAGGAGGCCGTAGGAAGTTCGTAATCGGCTTTCTCAATGTAGGGGTTCGTCCCACCCATGTGCCTGTTCCTTTCTGAGACGGATTAGATTTTTGTCACGTATTGACACAATTCAAATCTGCATGGTAGCCTTAATGCGACCATATTGATCGGAGATCATTATAGTCTCCGATCTAACCGATCGGCAATAGTCATGTTGAAGATTTCGAAAAAAGCTGATTACGCCCTAATGGCACTCCAGCATATCGCCTCCGTCCAGTTCGGCGATGTCACGCCTGGCCGCGTGGTGAATACGAAAGAAATCGCCGAGGAATATAACATTCCGCTGGAACTGCTCGCGAAGGTCCTTCAGGTTCTCTCTAAGAACGGCTTGATCGAAAGTCACAACGGCCCCAAGGGTGGCTATCTCCTGGCACGGAGCGCCAGACAGATCACCATTGCGCAGATCCTTGAAAGCATCGAGGGCCCACTGTCCATCACCGACTGCTCGCACGAAAGAGATGGCGACTACTGCATGCAGCGTGAACACTGCAACATCCGCACGCCGCTCTTGAAAATCCAAGACAGCATCTACCAGCTACTGAACAATATGACGTTGGGAGACATGTTGGGGGGAACACCTCTGATTACCATTCAGTCTCCTTCGGCACAAGGAGTCGAACAATGAAGCTTCCTATTTTCCTCGATAACCATTCCACCACTCCCATGGACCCACGTGTGCTGGAGGCCATGCTGCCCTACTTCGTGGAAAAGTTCGGGAACGCGGCCAGCCGTAACCATGCCTTTGGCTGGGCGGCTGAAGAAGCCGTGGAAGAGGCTCGGAAACGGATCGCGAAGCTGATCAAGGCTGATGCCAAGGAAATCGTCTTTACCAGTGGCGCCACGGAATCGGACAACCTCGCCCTGAAGGGTGTCCTGGAGATGTACAAAGAAAAGGGCACCCACATCATCACGTCATCCACGGAACATCGGGCCGTGCTCGATACCGCCAAGTCTCTGGAAGCCAAAGGGCTGGCGACCGTGACCTACTTGCCGGTCGATAAATACGGCATGGTGAACCCGCAAGACGTGCAGAGCGCCATCACAGACAAGACGATCCTGATCTCAGTCATGCTGGCGAACAATGAGATCGGCACGATTAATCCCATTGCGGAGATCGGCAAAATCGCCAAAGCAAAAGGCATCTTGTTTCATTGTGATGCCACCCAGGGTGTCGGAAAGATCCCGGTCGATGTCCAGGCCATGGGGATCGACCTAATGTCCTTCTCGGCCCATAAAATGTATGGCCCGAAGGGGATCGGGGCCCTCTACGTCAGGAAGCGAAACCCGCGCGTGCGGATCGCACCCCAGATGGACGGCGGCGGGCATGAACGCGGCATGAGGTCCGGTACCTTACCTGTTCCGCTGATCGTCGGATTCGGGAAGGCCTGTGAACTCTGCGAACAGGAAATGACAGCAGAAACGACTCGGCTGACCAAGATGCGCGACCGGTTGCAAACCGAAATCATGGCGGCCCTGGAGGAGAGCTATCTCAACGGTCATCCGACGAACCGGTTGCCCGGCAATCTCAACATTTCCTTTGCATACGTCGAAGGCGAGTCGTTACTCATGGGCATGAAAGACATCGCACTCTCATCCGGATCGGCCTGCACCTCGGCCACGCTGGAACCTTCATACGTCTTGCGTGCGCTCGGTGTGGGAACTGAGCTCGCGCACTCGTCGATCCGCTTTGGCTTGGGCCGTTTCAATACCGATAGCGAGATTGACTATACGATCAAGAAGGTTATTGAGATCGTCACCAAGTTACGAGAAATGTCCCCGCTCTACGAGATGGCAAAGGAAGGCGTCGATCTGAAATCCGTTCAATGGGCCGCGCACTAACCTAAAACGAGACTCGCTTATTTCGGAGGATACCATGGCATACAGCGATAAAGTCGTCGATCATTTCAACAACCCTCGCAACATGGGAAGCTTCAAGAAAGATGAAGAAGGTGTAGGCACCGGCATGGTGGGAGCACCGGAGTGCGGCGACGTGATGAAGCTGCAGATCAAAGTGCAGAATGATACGATCGTCGATGCCAAGTTCAAAACATTCGGCTGCGGATCGGCCATCGCCAGCTCCAGCTTGGCCACCGAATGGTTGAAGGGCAAAACGATTGAAGAAGCGCAACAGATCAAGAACACGGACATCGTCCAGGAACTCAATCTGCCGCCGGTCAAGATTCACTGTTCGGTTCTCGCGGAGGATGCGATCAAAGCCGCCTTGGCTGATTATCAAAAAAAATCTGACGGAGAAGCATCCGGCACCAAGTAACAGCGCTATCTACGAAGGGAGTGCCTCCATGGACACAACGAATGTCGAAATACAGGCTCCGGTCATCACACTCACCGATGCTGCCGTGAAAGAGATCAAACGATTGATCAACGTACAGGGAATCGAGGAAGGCGGCCTTCGACTCGGCGTGAAAGGCGGTGGCTGTTCTGGCCTGAGCTACACGATCAATTTCGACGACAAGATCGGGCAATATGACCAAGTATATGAAATCAACGGAGTGAAGGTCATCATCGACGCCAAGAGCGCCATCTATCTTCAAGGCACTCAATTGGATTATCAAAAAGACTTGATGGGGGGGAACTTCAAGTTTCTCAACCCCAATGCGAATAAAACGTGTGGCTGCGGAGAGTCGTTCTCCGCCTGATTCTCCACGAGTTTTTTAACCGATTGGTGCGGCGCGCACCATACTGAATGCCTCCATGGACCAACACACACCAGAGTCACCACAGCCGCGCGGACTGCAGATGGCCCGGAGCATGTGCTGGCACTGCCAGTCCGCCGTCACGGGGGAATACTTCTGCGACCGGTGCGTCAAAGTTCAGCCGGTTTCAAAAGAGACCGACTATTTCACCTGTCTTGGGTTTCCTCGACGTCTCACGCTGGACCCAAAGAAACTCGAGGCCAAGTTCTACGAATTGAGCCGGACATTCCATCCTGACTTTTATCAGACGAAGAGTCCGGCGGAACAAACGATTAGCCTCGGCAATGCCGCCGTCCTCAATACGGCCTATCGCACACTCCGAGACCCCATTCAACGCGCGGAATATTTGGTGGCCCTCGAAACCGGTTCCGTGAAAGACATTCGAACGTCTCCTCCAGCTGAACTATTTGAAGAGATCTTGGAACTACAAGATACGCTTGAGGAATTCAGATCATCGGAGCGGGATTCCCAGGAAGGTCGTGAGCTTCGTACCATCCTTGAGACCGAACAACGAGGGCTCGAACAGCGCAGACAGGAAATGGAAGCTCAGCTGCATAGGCTGTTTACAGACTGGGATCAGTTACAAGATCGTGGGGAAGCGACGAGCCAGGCGAGGGAAGAACGAGACCGGCTCCTGAAACACATGCGGGATCTCCTCTCCAATCGAACGTACGTCACCAGCATCGTCAACGACCTTGCTGCCACGATTGCCTGAGACAGCCTGCCCAGCACGTAAGAACATGACAAGAATTGTCGGTATCGACCTCGGCACAACAAATTCTCTGATCGCCTTCATGAAAGAGGGCCAGCCTTGCGTCGTCCCTGACCGCAACGGTCGTACGATGGTGCCGTCGGTGGTCGCCTTGACGGACAATGGGTTGATTGTCGGAGATTCGGCTAAGGAACACTTGACTCGAAATCCCGAGCGAACGGTCTATTCCGTAAAACGTTTCATGGGTAAGGGTCTCGCCGATGTGCAAAACGAACTGGCGTATTTCCCCTACACACTCACGGAGACCGGCGGTGTCATCCGGATTCGGCTCGGCGAAAAGAGTTATTCCCCACCACAGGTCTCCGCCATGGTGCTCAAGGAATTGAAGCGACGCGCGGAAACCTATCTGGGGGAAAGTATCAGTAAAGCCGTCATTACCGTTCCCGCCTACTTCAACGACAGTCAACGGCAAGCGACCAAAGATGCCGGGCTCATTGCCGGATTGGAAGTCCTGCGCATCATCAACGAGCCGACCGCCGCCTCCCTGGCTTACGGACTTCAAGGAAAGACACAAGGGACGATCGCTGTCTACGACTTCGGAGGCGGCACATTCGACATCTCAATCTTGAAGCTCAAGGACGGAATCTTTGAAGTCCTGGCGACGAATGGCGATACCCACCTGGGAGGAGACGATCTCGACCGGCTGCTTGTCGATCTGTTTATCGGACAAATCCAACAACAGTATCGGATCAACCTGAGCAAATACCCCGACCATATGCAGGCCGTCCGTTTGGAAGCAGAGCGAGCCAAGATTCGCCTTTCTGATGATCTCAAAGCCACGATCACCATCGAACTACCGGATGACAAGGGACACTTCACCAGAGAATTGACGCGTGAGCAGCTCGAATCCCTGGCGATGCCGGTCATTGAACGGACGCTGGCCCCCTGCCGCATGGCTTTAAAGGACGCCGGACTTACCTCAAAAGACATCGACGAGGTGGTATTGGTGGGTGGTTCCACCCGCATGCCTTTGGTTCGCCGACGCGTCGAGGCGCTGTTTGGAAAGGCGCCGCATTGTCACTTGAACCCGGATGAAGTCGTCGCACTCGGCGCTGCCGTGCAAGCCGATATTCTGAGCGGTGGAACGACGGACATGTTGCTGTTAGATGTGACGCCCCTGTCGCTCGGCATTGAAACGATGGGCGGTGTCATGAGCAGTTTGATCCGCCGAAACACGACCATCCCAGCAAGCGCCAAAGAACTGTTCACGACCTACGTCGACGGGCAAACCGGCGTCGATATTCATATTCTGCAAGGCGAGCGCGAACTCATCAAAGACAACCGCAGCCTGGCACGATTCCGGTTGAAAGTACCGCCCCTTCCGGCCGGCGTCCCACGCATCGAGGTGACCTTTCTGATCGACGCCAATGGCATCTTGAACGTCACGGCGACGGATATGCGAACCGGTCAGAGCCAGTCGATCGACGTCAAACCTTCCTATGGGCTTTCGGATGCGGAAGTGGAGCGGATGATCGAAGACTCATTTAAGTTTGCAGCCGACGATGTCAACGCTCGGAAGTTGATTGAAGCTCGGCTGGATGCCGAAGCACTACTAAAGACAACGGAGAGGTCGCTGACGGAAGCGGGACATCTGATCATGGCGGATGAAGCCAAGGCTATTCGAAACGCATCGTCTCAACTGGCCTCAGCGAAGGACGGCTCCGATCCCCATACCATCCGCGCACGGATGGCAGAACTCGAACAGGCTGCAAAACATTTGAACGTAGTGATGCTGGACGATTCCCTGAAAAAAAGCCTACAAGGGAAGAAAGTCACGGAAGTCACGTGAAAAGAGCCTATAGCTGATGGCTTATGGTCGGAGCCCCCGGCTATAAGCCATACGCCATCTGCTCGTAAGGAGTGCGCAATGGACCTGAAATGGCAAGACGCCGAAGACATCGCTATACGGCTGGTGGAAGAACACCCTGAGACGGATCCGTTGACTGTACGGTTTACCGATATGCATACCTGGATCGTGGCGTTGCCGGACTTTAAAGACGACCCCAAGAAATCGAACGAAAAGATTTTAGAAACGATCCAGATGGCGTGGCACGAGGAATATCAAGACTCGAAATCGTAAAACGACGAGACCCAACCGTTCTCTGAAATCTTCCTCTCTTTCATCACCTCCGCCGTGTGCCTCTCAGTCCTACTGCTCGGCGTCACCGGTCGGTTGCCCTTCAGGAATCTGATCCAGTCTATAAAAATCCGTTGGGTCGAGTCGTCGCTGCACCGCCTGTGTCGGTTCACTGCCCTTCGTGAAGAGTTCCACAGTTCCCTGTTGGCCTTCGTTATCCTGATCGGCCTCCAAAAGGCCTGTCGAGGAGTCAACTTTCACAAACGTGACTCCATCGGGAATCTCAAAGGGAACGACCGGAAGCTGTTTAAGGGCCTCCCTCATAAAGGCCGTCCAGATCGGTAGGGCCGACCGAGCTCCGGTTTCGCTCTCGCCCAGCGACCGCCGGTCGTCGAATCCCACATACACACCGGTCACCAAGTTCGGAGTCCCGCCGATAAACCACGCGTTGATGTAGTCGTTCGTCGTCCCAGTTTTCCCCGCGATCGGACGACCCAGCGTTTTGGCAGCCTGCCCGGTTCCTTTCTGGACAACATCTTCCATCATATTCGTGATCAGGTAGGCCGTTTCCTTTGAGATGACCTCATGCGGCTCGGGCTCGATGGATTCAAGCGTTTTCCCTGTGTTGTCCTTGACTGTCTTGATCGCAAAGGGTTCCACACGACTGCCCTGATTCAAGAACACGCCATACACCGACGTCAACTCCATCAAGCTCAGCGACGACGTCCCGAGCCCCAGCGAGAGATCAGCTGGAAGCGGGCTCGTCACGCCGACGGCACGGGAGAACTCGATGACATTTTTCACACCGACCTTATCCAACAACCGAACCGTGGCCAGATTATGCGACTGCGCCAAGGCATCCCGGAGACTCACCATACCGTGAAATTTCCGTCCATAGTTCTCGGGCTTCCAGGTTTTGGCTTCCTCTTCCTGTTCATAGACCACGGGTGCATCGAGGATCTGAGTGGCTGGGCTCAAACCCTGACTCATCGCGGTGGCATAGATAAGCGGTTTAAATGCGGATCCTGGTTGCCGGTGTGCCTGCACGGCACGATTGTATTCGCTCCGAGCAAAGTCGTAGCCACCGACCATCGCGCGAATCGTCCCCGCCTTCGGGTCGATGGCAATCAGTCCCCCTTCCACAACCGGGGTCTGTTCAAGCGTCAGAAGCACCCCCTCCTTCGTCAGCCTCTTCACCCCAACTTCGATGACATCGCCAGGCTTCAAGAGCTGCTTCACATTGGGATTCACAACAAAATCGACCGTCGGGTCCGGCCCTTTGAGCATCCGCTTCGCCCAGGCCATGTCGTCAAAGGCCAGTTTCCCTGTGAACGGCCCGACCTGAACGAGGAAGTGATCCTTTGTTATCTTTAAGACGACCCCTTCACCCACATACCCGGGTTTGAGCAATTGCTCCCCGGAGTTAAGCTCTGAGGGCTGAAACCTGTCGATATCCACCGTTCGTCGAGGCCCTCGCCAGCCCTCCCGCTTATCGAGTTCTCGAACGCCGATCAAGAACGCCGCTTCAGCTGCTCGCTGCATCTCCAAATTCAAGGTGGTATGGATTTGAAGACCACCCTTGTACACCATCGATTCCCCGTACTTTGCCACGAGCAATTGCCGGACATACTCGACGAAGTACGGAGCAAGATGCTCGCTAACCGGTTGATGGAAATTCAGTGTGTCACGAACAGCTGCTTCCCGTTCCGCAGACGTGATGAACCCGACTTCCTCCATCCGCGCGAGTACATGTTCCTGCCGCTTCTTCGCCATGTCGTACGCAGCAAACGGCGAAAACTTGCTCGGCTTCTGCGGGAGTCCTGCCAAGAAGGCCGACTCGGCCAGCGTCAGTGTTCTAACGTCCTTGTCGAAATAGGAGCGTGCCGCCGATCCGACACCATAGGCTCCTTGTCCGAAGTAGATTTGATTCAGGTAGGTTTCAAGAATCTGCTCTTTGCCCGACACTACCTCCATCTTGTAGGCCAGAATGACTTCGCGGATTTTGCGTCCATACGACCGTTCAGAGGAGAGAAAGAGCGACCGAGCCAATTGTTGCGTAATAGTACTGGCACCTTCGACCTTCTTCCCGCCATGCCGAATATTCGTCCAAGCCGCCCGCAACATCCCGATAAGATCCAATCCCGGATGCTCGAAAAACCGGGCATCTTCCGTTGCGATTACCGCCTGCGTCAATGTTTTGGGAATTTCAGGGAGCGGAGTCAGAATGCGGCGTTCAATGAAGAACTGGCCGATCGGCTGACGATCGTCCGAATAGACGGTCGTCACCAAACTCGGTTGATAGTTTTGCAAAAGGTCGAGCGAGGGAAGATCTTGGGCAAAGTGCCAAATGACACCCGCCACTGTCGTAGCTCCCGCGATCATGGCGGCCACCACACCGAGCATGATCACCTGCCATCGGCGCAGGCGACGACGCGGCTGTTCCTGATTTCTTCCAATCAATCGACTGTCGTTCGGCATCGAGTCTGGAATCCTGTCGACATGAGTCGCGAGGTACGCAAGAACTTACAATGTGCCATGTGAAAACTCAAGCAAGGCACCGATTGCCCCCCCTCGAACTCTTGCGTCTGTTGATCTCAGCGGAAAAGAACATTTCGTTTCTAAAATGATTCACTTCATAGTAGAAACATGCCATACCTCCACGGGAAGAGTGAGCCTTGGCCTAGCCACCGACTACACAGCCGCGGGCGACAACAACGAATAAACAAGAAGGCCTCGCGAATACTGATTGTTCATTCTGCCACCACCTCAGAAAACCGGGCCGCTTAAGAAGATGATAAGGTTTCTTGCATGATCGAACAGCCTGTTATCAATCAGCCGATCCTTCTGGTCGAAGATGAACCAGATACCGCCGCTCTCGTGACGCTCATCTTGCAGGAAAAGGGCTATCAGGTCGTGCATGCCGCCGACGGCCAGGACGCGCTGAACAAGATCGCTTCGATGCCGCCTCCTTCGCTCGTGCTGCTGGACATCCAACTACCCCATGTCGATGGGGTCACTATTTTGGAGACAATTCGAGCAGCGTCCGACTGGCAAAACGTACCGGTGGTCCTCCTGACGGCTGTCGTCGATCCGTTCTGTATCCGTAGGGCGGTGTCCATCAAGGTGCAGGATTACATCCTCAAACCATTTAAGCGCGACAGTTTGCTGCGATGTATTGAGCGGGCCCTGATACCGCCGGCACGCCCATAACGATGCCGTCTTCCTCCCCGGAAGCTCGTCCCCATCAGTAGCATTCGGAATTTCTCTCACGCACATCGGACCTACGCCAACCCCACATCGCTGCGCACTTAGAGAGACAAGCGCCCCCCGGCCGGCTGATCCGGACTCGACCCCAATCTGACACTTTCATATCGACCTGTTGCTTGTGTCAGGGTATCGTCTTCGAGTATACTGCCGAGTTTGCGCCTCACTACCGGGGCGTCATTTTTGTCATTAAGGAAGCACCGTCACCATGTCCACCGTACGCGCCCCTCAGGACCGTCGCAGCGATATCCGCAATATCGCGATCATCGCCCACGTCGATCACGGCAAAACGACCCTGGTCGATGCCGTACTCCGCCAAACTCACGTCCATCGCAAGATCGATGACATGGGCGAACGCATCATGGATTCGATGGATCAGGAACGGGAGCGTGGGATTACGATCCGGGCCAAAAACGCCAGCGTCATCTACAATGGAGTGAAAATCAACATCGTCGATACGCCGGGCCACGCCGACTTCGGCGGGGAAGTGGAACGGACGCTTCGAATGGTGGACGGTGTATTGATTTTAGTCGATGCCAAGGAAGGCCCCATGCCGCAAACGACCTTCGTGTTGCGGAAGGCGTTGGCGTTGGGACACAAAGCCATCGTCGTCATCAACAAAATCGATCGGCCGGACGCAGTCATCGACGACGTGGTCAACCGCACCTTCGACCTGTTCGTCCATCTCGGGGCCACCGACGAGCAACTCGACTTTCCGATCGTCTACACATCGGCCATTAAAGGAATCGCCACGCTCGATGTCAACAAACCGGGAACGGATATCGTCCCATTGCTCGATACCGTGCTGGAGAAAATTCCTGCTCCAGCCATTACCGTCGATGCCCCGCTCCAAATTCTTGTGCTGGCCCTTGTGCAAGATCCCTACAAGGGCAAGATGGGAATCGGCAAGATCCAGTCCGGTTCAATTGCCAGACGGCAAAATGTCATGGTGCTCGGAAAAAATGGTGCACAGATTCCAGGTAAGGTATCCGACCTCGCCGTCTATTCCGGCCTAGACCGGGCCGACACCGAACAGGCAGCGGCCGGCGAAATCGTTGCCGTCGCCGGACTTGATGACGTGAGCATCGGCGACACCATCGCCGACGCCGACAACCCGGTTGCCCTCCCGCGCGTGTCGATTGATGAGCCGACCGTACAAATGACCTTCTCCGTCAACAACAGTCCATTCGCCGGACGCGAAGGTAAGTTCCTCACGTCACGCCACCTGCGCGAGCGCCTGTTCAAGGAACTGGAGACCAACGTGTCGCTCCGCGTCAATGAGACCGACAGCGCCGATCGCTTTCTTGTGGCGGGACGAGGCGAACTTCACCTCTCCGTCTTAATCGAACAAATGCGACGGGAAGGGTACGAACTGCAAGTCTCCCAACCGGAGGTCATTGTTCATCGCGAAGGCGACAAAGTCATGGAACCCTACGAGGAACTGACCATCCAGGTGCCGGAGACCTATCAGGGAACCGTTATCGAAGAACTCGGGAAACGCCGAGGCGAGATGCGGCACATGAAGCTGATTCACTCCGACGTCGGCACCAGCGAGATGCATTTGGAATACCACATTCCGACCCGCGGCATCATGGGACTGAAAAACGTGCTGTTGGCAAAGACCCGCGGCACCGTCATTCTACACCATGTCTTCTCGGCCTACGAGCCAGCGGAAGAACGAGATCTCCTCGTGACTCCACATGGCTCGCTCGTCGCGTACGAAGACGGGGTGAGTACAGGCTATGCCATCTTCATGACCCAGGAGCGGGGTGCCATGTTCATCGGCCCTGGAGTCGAAGTATACCGAGGAATGGTCGTCGGCCAAAACAGTCGGGACGAGGATCTGGACGTGAACGTGTGCAAGGAAAAGCATCTCTCCAACATGCGGGCCTCCGGGTCCGATGAGGCCTTGGTGCTCACCCCTCCGCGGGAGATGACCTTGGAGTTTGCCCTGGAATATATTGGATCCGATGAACTGGTGGAGATCACGCCGCAAAACCTCCGCCTCCGTAAACGATTACTGAATCCGGATGACCGTCGAAAGGCCAAGAAAGCCGGCAAATGAGAATCAGAAAAAAATCACCCAAGCCTTCGGCTAAGCGACCACCTCTCTACTTTATCGGATATCGAGGCACTGCTCCTGGTACGGATGAGGTCAAGGCCCTGTATGATCGAGAGTACGGTGGACCGCTCGTGATCCAGCACGAGGAGGGATCGCCCGAGTCCTGGCAGGCTACCCATGGCCCATGGTCAGCCCATGTCGTCATGCCCCTTCCGACGGATCAGGTTGCCGCAGTCATGAAACAATTGTCGTGGGAACATGACCTCATGGGAGCGATCGCCCCATCCATCACCGCTCCTCGCGACATGCCGGATACCATCCTCCTGGCGACGCGCCTGGCTCGCTGCTTGACCCTGTTATCACAAGGTACGGCCTATGACGTCATCACACAGGCCTACGTGAATCCATCAGATTGGCAGCAACGGGCGCTGTCAAGTTTCCTGCTGGACGACCACGTCACGATCGTTCATGACGACAATGCTCACCCAGATCGGGTCTGGTCGTATTCACTGGGACTCAGCAAATTCGGGATGGACGAGATCGAAATGTTTTCAGCGAAGGGACTCCCGGACGGTTCCAACAAGGATATTTTGTCCGCATCCGGCAGCGAATTGTTGCGACTGGGCCAGCCGATGAAAGTAGGGACCACGCTCGATCTTCCTCTGCTCGGACGTACGGTTCACGTTCGAAACTACCGGACCGCTGCCCCGGCCGGCCGGATGCTGGGATTCCGAGAACTGCACACCTCGTAAATGTACCCCTGCCACGACCACGCACCTCTCCCGATAGGCCTATCGGCCCGTTGACATCCCTTCGAAACACAGGTTACAAGGTTTATGGTCTGAGTGGGGTCCTACCTATTCCGAGACCTCAGTACAGCTATCATCCATACAGATGTTCTAATAAGGAGGTTTGCGATGAGTGACGTGGCACCGGAAATCAAAGTGGGCGATACAGCACCGGATTTCAATCTGAAGGATCAAGACCAGAAGGACGTGAAGTTGAGCGAATACAGGGGAAAGAAAAACGTCGTCTTGTGCTTCTATCCGCTGGATTGGAGCCCGGTCTGTCAGGGTGAAAACAAGTGCCTGACCGACGACTTCCCGAAGTTCCAGTCCGCCAACGCCGAATTGTTCGGCGTCAGCTGCGACAGCTTTTTCTCCCACAAAGCCTGGGCGGATTCATTGGACCTGAAGCATCGCCTGTTGTCCGACGTGCACCGGACAACGGCCAAGTCGTATGGCCTCTATTTTGAGCCCTTGAACTGTTCCAAGCGTGCGACCGTCATCGTGGATAAGAACGGCAAGGTCGCCTATGCGAAGGTACAGGAAATCAAGACCGCCCGCGAGGACAAAGAGATCCTCGACGCGCTCGCGAAATTGAGCTAATAACATAGGACTGAGTAACGAGGACTGAGGGCTGGGCGACTCTGACGCTCAGTCCTCAGCCTTTACACCTCAACACTCGTTATGAGCGGAATCGTTCAAGACGTCAGCGACGCCAACTACAAGGAATTCACCGACAGCTCCGGTGCGGTGGTCGCCTATGGCCTGGCCACTTGCGAACCCTGCAAAGCCTACGATCCCATTCTGGAGGAGACCGCGGCCAAATTCCCGACCGTCAAGGTCGGCAAGGCCAAGATGCATGTCCCGGGGCGCTGTCGCGAAATTAAAAAAACCCACACCTTTGAAACGTATCCCACCACCCATTTCTTTGCGCATGGTAAGTTATTGTTGACGCGCGAAGGAGTCGTCGAGCCGGCCGAACTCGCCGCACTCATTTCCGACTACTTACTCAAGTAGCCCCGTGGCTGACCAGTTAGGAGGCGAGCAACGCAATGACGACCATGATACTTGGTGTGCTGTCCGTCATGATCCTGGCCCTTCCCCTGTCGGCCGGTGCCCATACCGATGAATATTTCGAGTCCGTTCAGGCGCCGCACGGTGGACAGTTGCGGATGACCGGGCCGTATCATATGGAACTGTTGGCCAAGGATGGGGAACTGACGGTCTATGTCACGGACCATGCCGACAATATCATCGGCGTCGACGGTGGGTTGGCGAAAGCGACGGTTGAAACGGGGTCGAACAGGACACAGGTGCACCTCCACCCAGTCGGAGGCAACATCCTCAAGGGGTCCGGCACCTTTTCTCTGATGCCAAGCACCGTGGTCATCGTATTCATGAAGCTGCCGAACCAGGACGGCTATGCCGCTCGATTCATGCCGTTGAAACCGAAGGGTGAACAGGGCGAGAAAGCTCAGGTCCATACGGATGATGCAGGGCCACACCATCATCACCACTCACCGAAACATTGAGAGTGGACAAGGCGCAATAAATGGAGATCAGGCTGAGTTGTAAGGAGAACTGATCGTGAGACATTTGCTCGGGAGCTTGTTCATACTGTGCGTCACGCTGCTGGGGTCGGTTCAAGCCGGTGCCCACTCGGCCAAACACGCCGAACCAGTAAAGTCTTTTCACGGTGGGCAATCACTGGCCGCAGGGCCGTATCATCTCGAATTGGTCGCCAAAGATGGGGAACTCCTCCTGTATGTGAGTGATCATTCGGACAAACCCATTCCCACCGAGGGCGCCAAGGCAAAAGCCACGATTCAGCAGGGATTTGAGAAGGCTAACGAGCAGGTAGAGCTCGTTCCAGCCGGTGAGAATACACTGAAGGGAACCGGGGGATTCATATTAAGCCCTGAGACAGGAATCATCGTCTTCCTGAAATTGCCCCAACGAGATGCCCACGCCGCCCGCTTTACGCCGCTCAAGAGCAAGGGCGGAATCCAGACAAATTGACGGGGAACAACATGGCCACGACACGAGTTCAACCACTGATAAGAGTCTACTTGGTAAACGCACAACATCACTTGTAAAATTCCGTGCAGTAAAGACCTATAAACTCGCCTCGACACCGCCATCAACTGTCAGAACTTGTCCTGTAACGAATGATGCCTCATGAGAGCACAGCCATGAAACGGCCTTAGCCACTTCCTTCGGTTGTCCCAACCGCCTCATAGGTACCTTTCTAACCAGGTCGTCATAGTTTCCCTTGGTGACACGGTATAACATGTCAGTCTCAATACAGCCAGGTGCTACGGCATTGATTCGTATGCCTCGTGCGGCATACTCCAACGCAACCGATTTAGTAAACCCTATGACTGCATGCTTTGTGGCGCAGTACACAGAAGAGCCCGCAATACCGCGCAGACCGGCTATTGATGCGCAATTGACTATAGCCCCTTCTCCTTGTCGCAACATGCATTCGAGCTGCAATCTCATACTATGGACAAGCCCATGTACGTTTATCTCAAAGGTCTCTTTAATTTCCTGTTCCGTGTGATGCAACAGATCGCCTAGTGGTCCTTCAACCCCCGCATTATTAAATGCACAATCAATTCGCCCGTAAGCGTCCATGACATTCTCAATGACCAATCGAATCTCATGTTGATCGGACAAATCTCCACGAACAAAAGAGGCATTTCCTCCTTGGTTGACAATCTCAGCCACCACATCGCTGCCCTCTTGTACCCGTCTCCCCACTACACTTACCGATGCACCACATAAAGCAAATTCTATTGCAACAGCTCGACCTATCCCGCCTGTGCCTCCCATAACGAGTGCAACTTTCCCATCTAGACGCTGTTCTCTATTTGAGGTCATTTTCCTGAAAAGCCTCTCTAACTTGTCCGTGAAGTATCACCCAATTGGGGAGGCATACATACGACTTTTCCATTCAACAGCACCACTTCCACGATAACAATAGACTGAATACCACGGGTCAAACTCGGTGCTTTTCCAAATGGATCGTATATGCCCCCAACGGAATAGAATAATAACAGCCAGCAGTGGTGCAAGCCAGCCACCTCACACCAAGCACCTGATCCAAGCGGCTGAGAGAATCATGGCCATAACTTATTAAAAACCTTTATAGGCATAAGCCAGTGTACTTATACTATACCCTCACCATTAGCTCACCACGACAATTATTTATACGTATATTATTGTAACGCCTTGCGGGGCCCATTGAAGTTCGAGCGCAATAGATATGCCATTGACCGCATACAATTATGACCGGTCGGGAGAATACTGCTTGACGGCGACATCGGAACAGCGGTATCCCAATGACCATGTCCCAATCTTCCACAAGTCTGGCCTATGGGTCAGTCGCACTTGCGGCGGTCCTCTGGGGTGGGTCGATCGTGGCGCAGAAGATGGCGCTCACGTCGTTTTCCGCGGTCGAGGCCTCGGTGCTCCGAGATACCGGCGGGCTAGCGATTCTACTCGTAACCTGGTGGGCCAAAGAGGGTGCGGTGGTGAGGCTGAGCGGTGCCGATGTTCGGCTGCTTGGCCTCCTGGGACTTGGCGTGCTGGGCAACCACCTGCTCATCCTCATGGGCCTGAACTATGTGAGTGGCGCCGTCGGTGGGGTGATCATCGGATCGAGTCCGGTGGTGACGTCCCTGCTCTCGGCCATGTTGATTCGAGATGTGCCGCTGCGAGCGGTTTGGGCTGGTGCGATGCTGTCCTTCGCGGGAGTTGGTGTGGTTTCCGTGGCAGGGTTCCAGGCGGCAGGCGATCAGCCGCTGCTGGGCAGTACATTGGTCTTTCTTGGCGTGGTGAGCTGGGCGCTCTATAGCATCGGGAGCCGCGCGATCATGGATCGGATTTCACCCCTGACCGTCAATTGGACGACTCTGATGGTTGCGACGGTCCTTCAGATCCCGCTTTTATGGACGGACCAAAAGATGATGGTCGCCGGTGTCGCATCAGTGACGGTGTCTGATTGGCTGGCCCTCGGCTACCTCATCGTCTTTGCGACGGCGGTGGCGCAACAGGCCTGGCTGTTCGGCGTCAAAGGTGTCGGTCCCTCACGGGCCTCGGTGTTAGGCAATCTGACCCCGGTCGCAGCCATTGGGCTCTCTGCGTTGATCTTGGGGGAAGCCGTGGGTTGGATTGAAATTATTGGTATCTGTCTCATCCTTGCCGGCGTCTGGGTCGTCAATCGCCAAACAGCCGAACTCAAAGGCTAGGAGCCAAACTCAACAAGCCAGGATTCCGGAGTAGAGATGCGCGTAAGGGGAGGCTCTTGGTGGGGGGGTGACGGTCTGACTGTCGGTACCGTGACAGTCGGAGCGTGAGCGGAAGCAGCCTTTGTCTCATCCGCCTCAGTCCACCCCACAGGTTCTCGCCCCCACTGTCCGACCGTCGCGATCGAGCGATCGTAGCCTCAACTCCTCTCTACCGCAGAATTCTGGATATAATTCCTTGTCTGTACCAAGAGGGCGAGATCAGAGTCCTCAGCTAGGACATCTGAGAATACGAGAACGATACAGCCTGAGTCTGAGCCGATACACCTTATTAATGTCAACCCGTGCCTAACAGGCTGTTGACAAAGTCCACCAGCGGCGTTCTCGCCTCGCTCAGAGGCTCAACGTACGGCAGAGAGTACGATTCGCCTCTTCGCTCGCTGCGGCCTTGCTGGATGGCCTTTCTGAACAGCCTGTGCGGTATTCTCCAGACGTTCGTGACCTCAGGCAGGGCTCCATTTCCGAGCTCGTTCTTGGGTTTGTCAACACACTGCTAAATTAGGCGGCGCACAGGAACTCTTCTGCCTTTTAACGTCATGATGTCTCAACGCCAGAGTGGATGAGCGCCATGTCATCAGACACTCGAACAACAATCTATTTTAAGCCAACGGTCTATCGAGCCCTCAAAGTCAAAGCTGCCATCACAGACCGCTCTGCCTCCGACTTGGTCAATGCCGCTGTGCTGGAATCTCTTCGAGAGAATATCTTGGATCTGGAGGCGTTGGATAGCCGAGTGAAAGAGCAGACCCGGCCTTTCGTAAAAGTGTTGAAGCGAGTATTGTAGCGCAGAGGCCCATATGAATCGGGCCTCACCCGGCGTAGTCGTAAGCCAGGTCGCGGGAGGGAACCAAGCGAATGTTGGTCAGGGTGCCTTGGGTGATACCAAGAGCGAGTTCGTGCCAGATGTCTTGGGCCAACTCTTCACCCGATACGGACTGGCGATGCAGGGCCACCGATAGGTCCTTGTGGTCGAATTTTTCGATCACTCGATCCTTGACCAGTCGATCCAATGCCCCGATATCGGTCACCATGCCGGTCAGCGGATCAATCGTGCCCCTCACCGTCACAAAACAATCCCACTCTCGTCCCTCATGCCCAGGTTGGACGGCGTTAAAGGAGTAGCGCTTGGTAATCGTGGCCCTGTTCGGACGATCCACAGTCGTCACTTCGGCATAGAGGTCTTCATCCTCACAGAGCCGAAGGGTATGGAGCGCCCCGATATCCCGTTGAACCGCAAACTTGTCCCACAGCACATGTGCGAAATTTTCTGAAGTAGGAATACGATCTTTGAAATAGGCCATGTCGAGATTGAGATTCTTGTGGTCGAATTCCTCAATCACATCCAACATCACCCGCTTAAGATCGAACAAATTGACCACCATGCCGTTCGTGGGATCAATGTCTCCTGAGACGGTTAGTTCCAGAAAATAGTTATGTCCGTGCGCCGGGGGATTGTAGCAACGGCCGAAAGCCGCTCGGTTCTTCACCTCGTCCCATTCAGGCCTGATATAACGACAGGCCGCAGCGAATTCAATACGTTTGGTCAGTAATACAGGGGGCATAATTCTCCAGTGCTGAGGACTGAGTGCTGAGTTATGAAACGGAAGGACAATCTCGTCAAAAACTTACCACTTCATTTCAAGTCTGAAAGCCATTCTTCCCTCATGCTGCCTGACACCGGCACTGCTTCACGATAGGCACCGTGGCTGACACGAATCGTTACAGGCTTGGTCAGATTCGCGAAAGCGGCCTGCATCGAGGCAGTGGGGCGAAATCGAACGAAGTGTACGGCGCTGATTTTCGTCTCGTGACTATGGCCGCCTTCAAATTCGCCGAAGGCTTCTTCCCCGTCGGCCACAATGGCCACCTTCTCGCCATGGTCCAGCCCCATAAACTCATCGAGTCGTTCTTTGATGTTCGCTTCGTCGGTAATTTCGATCAACAGCGTCGCACTCAACTCACCGGGTGCCGGAAGGATGGCATTGTACACGTCCAGCTCGTCCTGGACCTTCGCCGGGTCGAAAATTCGTTCGACTCGAATCATTTCCTGAATCTGGAATTGCAACGTACGACGATTCTCAAACACCAGAGTCATCCACGGACCGATTGAAATACGCCGCCGCTGTTTGAGAGCGATGATGTTGGCCCGAAAGCCTTCACGTTGCTTTTCGTACTCTTCGTAAGGAATCAGGTCAGCCGATGTCAGTACCTGCACAGATAGACTCTCTTTTCTTCAACTATTCGTGAGAACCGCACGCCCCCCACTTGTTCACCCTTCGGAAGAAAGCCCATAGGCATCCCGCACAATCTGAATCGGATGCCGCACGGTCTTCACCGGCATCTGCGCAGTAGCTCCGGCCTGCTCTAATTGTAAACCCGCCAATGGACAGTCAGAGGCGACGAGATCCACGCTCGTCTGGTCGATGGCCCGCACGGCCTTTCCCGCGATCTTCATCGAGAGAGGGAAAAACTCGACCTTGGCCGACCAGGACCCATCATGCCCTGAACATTGTTCAATGACGTCAACCTTCGCCCCAGCGCACTCCATCAGTTCTTTTGATTTGAATCCGATGTTCTGATCTCGCAAATGGCAGGGAATCTGATAGGCAACCTTCCCCGGCTCCTTTGTGAAGTCGGTTGCGAGCTGCCCCTCCTTTCTCATCTTCATGAGGTACTCACAGATATCAAATGTCTTCTCGGCCACCTGCTTGGTCTGCTCATCAGGCTGAAGTTCCGGATATTCCCGCTTCAACATCAAACTACAACTCGCCGTGGGCACCACCACATCGTACCCCTTGAGCACCCATGGGTACAATGAGGCGACATTGCTGCGGGCCGCCTGTTGGATGGCCTGGGTGTCACCGATGTCGAAGTTCGGCATTCCGCAACAGCGCTGCTCTGGGACCACCACTTGCACACCGTTCTTTTCCAACACTTGCACGGTAGCCTTCCCGACATCCGTGACCTGCGCATTCACCAGGCAACTGGCAAACAGCGCCACTTTTCGGATGGGTGGATCGGCTGACATGGTCTTGGTCCGGCGCCCAAACCAGCGTGAAAACGTCTCCGACGAGAAGTGCAGGACTTGTCGGTCTTGATGGATTCCGACGATCCGCTGCAAGACACGACGGACGACGTTGTTGCGCAAGAGCCGGTTTGTGATCGCGGCGGTCGCGCTGCCCAGTCGCCCGATGGCATCTGTCATGGTGAGCAGCCGATCCCTCCATCGGACACCTCGTTCCGTCGCAAGTCGCTTTTTCCAGGCGACCATCAAATGCGGAAAGTCGATTTGGTAGTGATGGGGAGGTGTATAGGGACAATGGTTGAAACAGAGCTTGCAGTAGTAGCATTCGTCGACTACTTGATGATGGTCGGTCGGAGTGAGCTTGGAGACATCGCCTTCATACACGTCGATGCGGTCCAGCAACGTGTTGAAGGACGGACAGAGGTTAAAGCAGCGCCGGCAGCCGTCACACACCTCATAGATCCGTAGAGTCTCTTTCTCCAACTGCTTGGCGTCAACGGGGAAAATCAGGCTGATGCCCTTCATGATTCGTCTCTCGGAAAACAATCAGCGGCCAGCTCCCGCCGACGGACTTTCGCCCAATCGCCGAAAACTGACCGCTGAACGTGAACGGATACTCAGCTATTAGCTTTTCAAACTATCCAGTCCCTTTTGGAAGCGATTGGCATGAGACCGCTCCGCCTTCGCCAAGGTTTCAAACCACTCGGCCAACTCGGGGAACCCTTCGTCCCGAGCGGTCTTGGCCATTCCCGGATACATTTGCGTATATTCGTAGGTCTCCCCTTCAATGGCAGACTTGAGATTCGCGTCCGTATTGCCGATCGGCACACCGGTCGCCGGGTCTCCGACATCTTTCAAGAAGTCCAGATGGCCGAAGGCATGGCCGGTTTCCGCCTCTGAGGTGTCCCGGAAGAGCCCACCGACATCAGGATACCCCTCGATATCCGCTCGCCGAGCGAAGTAGAGATACCGGCGATTGGCTTGTGACTCGCCGGCAAACGCATGCTTCAGATTGTCGTGACTCTTTGTTCCTTTTAAGCTCTGTCCCATATCATCCTCCTCGTTGTTCGAAGGCCCACCCTTCCCCCGCGAAGAATATCGTCGCTTGGAAACTGCCGGGTAAGATAGCGCAGCCATCATCGGAGGTTCAAGAGGCTTTCCACCATTCGCTGGGCGGCACCGCCGGCCCTGGACGGATCCAGTCGCCGGTCGAGTGAGTATTTGCGCGGCTGGGTGTTATAATAAATCGTTGTGGTCCTGGCGTATCAGAACTCTTCCATATGAGGCTCTTCGTGAAGATCTTTCTTCCTCACGGCTTCTACCAAACCGTCGGCATAATATCGCTGTCTGTTTTGTTGCTCTCCGGTTGTGCGCAAGACTCGTATCAACGGAGGGCCGATGTGATGAAAGATCACGTCGAAAACTTCTACAGCCACTTGAAGGCTAATCGGGTGGGGTCGGCTGTTCATGAAAATGAACAGATCGAACTCATGGCCGACCAGATGGCGGACAGGGTCAAGAAGCGTGGTCAGATGGGAGGAATCGGGCAAGTCGAACGCGAGTTCGCGCTGATGAAAACGGCGCGGGAAACAAGCGCTCAAAATTGGATTGCCTTAGGGCAATACTTCAGGCTGAAGCAACAGCCGGACAGAGCTCGCGCGTCCTACCAACGGGTCATCGATACTTATACCAATCCGACTGAACAGGCCTACCGAGAGCAGGCGGCTCGAGCGTTGAAAGATCTGGATATCGTCTCGGGGCCTTCATCCGATCCCGCTCGCTGAGCACACTGATTTGAACGTTGTCTGGAGAGCGCTTCTTGTCTGATCCCTCAACCCTGAGACACTCAATGCTCCGTCGTGTATTCCTGCTGGCTCTCTGCCTGGTATCAACGGGATGTGTTCATCGCATTCATGTGACACCGGTGCCCACACGTGTTCCGTCCGATACCATCCCTCGAGACCTCCATGTCACCCTGAGCCCGATTGCACTGGAAGGCCCGGACCATCGACCAGGCATCACATTCCTGGACTGGTCGCATCAGGATTTGACGCAGGGAATCCTCGACTACCTGCGGCAACGAGGCACCTTTGCCTCAGTCTCGCCCGAATCCGGCGACCTTTCGCTTCACGTCGCCGTCAAGCTGGCGCTGAGTTCTCGACGAGGCCTCTATCACTACCGGGTAATCCTGGAAGCAGACATGCGGGAAGCCTCACAGCTGATCAAATCCTATCTCACGGAACAGACTGCGGTAGGATCCTCGGTCCGGTGGGTGACGGCCTCTGATCGTCACCCGATTGAAACCGCGTTGCAGTTGGCGTTGGAAGACTTAATGGGAAAGATTGAGGCGGATAGACTACTCTACCTTAACCACACGACTCGACCATCGTCCTAATCACACGAAAACAGACAGCCCCCTGACGACGGTCACATCTGCGCCACTTGAGCCTGTGGCTCAACGTGGCCAGTATCTACATTCTGATCGAGTCCGTCCTTTGAAGCTTCAACATACTCGTGGCAATCGAGACGGAACGCCTGGTCTCCAAATGCGACATTGTAAAAGTTGCAATGGTGCGGCAGATCGGATTCTGCATGGGTGTTCGGTCGAAAATGTTCGCACGACACGCACATGCGCGCGATCGGGATCTCTCCTTGCAACTGAAGTGCCCGAATCAGTTTCACGAGTGTCCCGAGAAGTGACACCTGTTCCTGAGCTGATAGATTCTCGGTGGCCGATGCCAGAATTTCAGGCCATCGGTTTTCCACATGACCCGCTTTGGCCCCAAGGGCCGTTAAGTGCACCGTCACCACGCGATTGTCGACTTCCCTGCGTCGCCGCCGAACGAACCGTTTCTGTTCCAGTGTTCTGATCACCTCGGACGCGGTCGGCAACTTGACCGAGAGTTCCCGAGCAATGGTCGAGACAGTAGCCGAATGGTTCGGTCGAGATCGCAGAAACGTGAGCACCTGAATTTGCAAGGGACCGATCCCCTGTCGTCCTTTCCGTCTCCAGGTTCGGCTCTTCATCGCCAGACCGATTTTTGAAAGTCCCGTCACCAAACGATCAGGGAGCGAGTCCTGGTCGATCGTGGTTATCGCTGTCATAACTACCCCTCCTCTCCCTATTAGTTCGGCAATCGGCACTAGCTGACCGGCAATTGGCCGGAGGGTAGTCTATTGTCCTGTCTTCCTCCCCGTCAAGCCTGTTTCGCGCCCCAGAGGCTATCCCCTACTTTTGTTTTTCAGCGGACCACGAGCACGCCACAGTGAGCATGTTGCACCACCCGAGTGGACACGCTGCCGAGCAGGACACGGCCGATAGCGCCCAGTCCTTTCGCGCCGGTCACGATCAGGTCTGCCTTATTTTTCTTCGCCACCGTCAAAATCTCATCCGCCGGCTTCCCCAGCCTCACGGCTTCACGTACCTGAAAGCCTGATTTCGCGAGTTTATCCCCGTAACGCTGCACGAGTCCCTTCCCAACCTCTTTCACCTCGGGATACTTCAAAAAGGGCATGGCGTGCACGATAGTAATCTGAACCGGCTCTCGGTCCGGACCATCGGGAGTAGGATTGATCGTACGCATCACAAACTTGACCGCCTTATCCGAAGCGGCCGACCCATCGATGGCCAGAACCAGATGCCGCACAGGCCTTGGGGGCTCTTTCACTACGAGGACAGAGCAAGGAGCATGGTGAATGGCATGGTTCGAGATGCTGCCCAACATGAATCGATCCAAGGCATCCAATCCTCGGGATCCGATCGACAAGAGCCCGACCCCACGCTGCGCATGCTTCATGATCGTGGCTGCCACCGTGCCTCGGTCGATCGTTACGGTCCCGCTTAAGCCGAGCGTGGACAACAAACTCTCCGAATCCTTTTTCGTCACCTTCGCCGCTGTCTCCATCCTCTTCACTTCAGACTGAATATACCGTTCCGTCCCGACGATCACCGGTTGGATCATAAAGGGAGCCCGAAGGCTCGCCGCATCGACGACTTGCAGGACCCGAACGACGGGCTGCACCGCGAACGGGATCTCCGCCAACCATTCCATCGCCCATCGGCCATACTTTGATCCATCAGTTGCCGCGAGAATCTTCATCGTGGATATCCTTTTCTTCAATACAAACCATGCCCTGTGACTTACAGGACCGTCTTGAAACGATCTCGAAACGCCTCTATCGGCAAGTTCGCCACCATGGCATACCGGCCCGCAGCATCCTGACTCCTCAGATCATCCTCATTGAGTCGGATCATATATTGTCGGGCGATGTGGTAGGACTGGGACTCAATCTCGACCATCCTGACCTTGGTCCGTCCGGTGGCATGATCCACCATCTGCTTGAACGGAATCGGAATGAATTGTCCATTCTGTATCGACACCATAGCCGCTGTCCCACCATCCAGCAGATACTGGGCCGCGCAGTACCCCAAGTCTCGGGTATATTCAATATCGTAGGGGATCGGATCGGCGCAACGGAGCTCGTACCCGACATTCTTCGACACCGCGGTAATAGACAATCCGAGTGCGCGAAGCTGCTTGGTCAACTCCCGGCGTAAAACGTCGCCGATATCTATCTCGGTCATCCTCAAGTGGCCGTGCTCATCATGTTCCACATGTTCCAGACCGCCAAGTTCATGGGGGTCAAGAATTTCAATCAGCCCTTCCGCCACTACTGCAACTCCGTCGGTTCGACCCTGCTCAAAGCGCTTGATCATCGCCCCGATCAACAGATCGACCACTCGTTTCAATTTTACGGGCCGTTCACGAAACTCTTCCGGAATAATCGTCAGGGTGGCGCCTGCGGCCTTTCCAATCCCCAATGCCAGATGGCCGGCCTTACGTCCCATGGTTACGACCAGGTACCAGCGCGCGGTCGTACGGGCATCCACCATAAGATTCTTGACGATCTCGACGCCGACATGACGAGCCGTTTGAAACCCAAACGTCGGGACCCCATAGGGGAGATCCAGATCATTGTCGATCGTCTTTGGGACGTGGACGACTTGAAGTCGCCCACCGGCTCGCTCCTCCAGCTTCATAGAGGAAAACGCGGTATCATCTCCGCCGATCGTGATCACCCGTGTGACGCCGAGCCGAGACAGCGCGGACAACACATTGTCGAGCAACTCCGAACTTTTCGTCGGGTTCGCGCGAGATGTGCCCAGATATGACCCGCCTCGAAAATGAATCCGACTGACATCCTCGATCGAGAGTGGGCGCACCTGTCCCGTACCACCTTGCATGAGCCATTTGAATCCATCGATGATCCCCAGGACATCCGCTCCCCCAAGAATACTGCGGATCGTCGCTGCGCTGATCACACTGTTGATTCCGGGGGCAGGCCCGCCTCCCACCAGGATTCCGACTGTCTGACGTTCTGCTGCCATTGACTTCTCCTTATACTGAGGATGGGGCAACGCCCTCCAGTGTCGTTCTCACATCGCTTCCGTCATGGTGGATATTCGCCCTTCGACGGAACTCACGACCGCGAGTCTGTCGAACAGTGACGCGTCCGGTGCTCGTGATAAGCGATTACCCATCAGCTCTCCCGTTCCCTCACCATCTGCGGCATGGTTGTATACTCCATCCGCTCGAGATGGCAAGCGGTGAGACGTCCTTCCCCACGGAACCATTCCTGTGAATGAGCGACTGACTACAACGGGACTGGACGAACAGGCCTTATTCGGGTAGCGAGGTGGGTCAGTCCGATCTTTCGTCCAACCCAACATGAGCACGCAGGCGGTTGTAATCAAAGGCCGTCTTGCCGAGGCGCCGGCGGCCCGGGTCATGCCGCTCCATGTCGTCGATCAACTCCCCCACCTTGCCCGTCATCGCTGGAGTCAAGGCGGCATGCCGAGGCGTCTGCCCACCCAGCGCGACATGAGGCTGATCCGACCATTCCAAATAGGTCTTTTCTAGGAACTGATTGAGCACCGTCCTCTCTTCCTCAGGTGTCACGGTCAGCCTCAGCGGAGCGTCCGCCATTAGCTCATCCGCCGAAAGCTGCCGAGCCGGTGGCACCACGGTTTCACCTCGAAAATGTAATGAGAATCCCAACCCAGCCGCGAGCCGATGTTTGAGTAGATTCAGCCGCTGTGGGTTGTCGCATTCCACGAGAAGCTGAGATGCCGTCAGTGTCAGCCTGGCCACGAGCATACCACCCTCCCGTTGGACCCACTGCCGGGTGACGGGTCGCTTCACCGTAGCAACCTGCCTGTCGGCGGGATCATGCTGCTCCGGAGCCAGGTCGGTCATCCCGGACAGCACATCGGTGAACATGTGATGCTCGTGGTGATCATAGAGTGCAATCGCATACAGATAGGCTTGATCATCAGCTGTGCGATATTCGACATGAACGACAGCATCAATCAGCGCCGCAAGGCGTTGTTCGGCAAATGCCCAGAGGACCATGTAGCCGAACCGCTTGGTGAATTCTTTCCATTCCCCCAGCGCAAAGGATCCGGCACTCATCTCCATTTCACGTCGCCAATCGGACGTCGTGTCGAGCAACGCCTTCGCATCAGCTTGTGACATGGTGACCCCACAGCCGCCCCATACGGCTCGGTCGGACTCCAAAGGAGAAGTCGGGTCATGGATGACCCTGGTGAGCAACGGACGGTCCACGCTCAGATCCTTGACGAATTCACCGCCTGGCAGGACCACCCTTGTCCCATCAGCAAGCGATTGCAACACCAGATCTTGGCCAGCTTGCGGTAACGAGATCGGCTTCAGAACATCGACATAGGAATGCTTCAAGGGATCGAGCCACTGTCGCTCCTCTTCAGGGATGTGTTCAGTGATCACGTCTCGCAGCTGTTCGATGAGGGTCAGCTGTCCGTCTTCGGGATAGTAGTCACAGAAGAGATAGAGACTCGCCAGTGCTATTTCCTGTTCCAGCGGCGCGACAAGCCGTCCTGCGTCTTCCTCAAGATATGGCTTCAGGACGCGCGCCAGCGCGCGCTCTCTCTGCACGCGAAACTCCGGTCTGAGAGAGAAGCGATTCAGCCTCGCGAGAATCGCGTCCAGTGTCTGCGGGCGCGGCACCCACAAGCCCATTCCCTTGTCACTCACGCGATTCATGTATTTCTTCCATGACGATTTCCTCTGCATCGAACCAGTCTCTGAGGGCATTCCCATCTTGACGGCCGCGCTGCTCCCAGAGCTCGTAGGCTTTCTGTGAAATCCGTTCCCACATTCCTTCCGGTAGTTCGATGGGCTTCTCAACCCGCCTCACAGCAGGAACGGGGCGGCCCTTCCCTTTGCTGCTCGTGGTCTTGGGTTTGGTCTTGGTTGTCGTCTTGCGCGTTGGCATGGCTCGCTCCTCGGCTACACGTTGTTTGGCATGGATGGTCTCACAAGGACAGGGCGATGGCTTGGATGAAACTTCGGGCTCCGGACCGTCAGGACTGGGCACGAAGACTTTCGAAGAACGAACTCTGCGACACTACCAAATAACGCGTGGGACAAACCACGTCGACCATGAGTCCCCATGACAATCAACCCCACATCGGGGGCCAGAGCCGCAGTGAGGATCGAATCAGCCGGTAGCCCACCGGAGATGACACAATCAGATACCAGCCCTGACGAGGTGAGCGCTGCGGTGAGATCAGACAGCCGCTTGGTGATCGCTGTCCGGTCAGCGTCACGCTTCGCCACATGCGGCAAGGTGAAGTCCAATCCATACGAAACTGGCTCCAAGACATGGAGAATTCTGATGGAGGCCTTGCATCGTTGAGCAACCAATGCCCCATACTCCAACGCGTCGAGCGAACAGTCCGAAAAATCGATTGGGACCAGAATCCGCTGAATACCCCAGGGAGTATGCGAGGCTCCACCCGCTTTCCCCTTTTCATACCGCTCAGTGTGCACAGCCAGAACCGGGCAGGGCGCCGCCCGAATAATTCGTTCCGCCGTACTTCCCAAAAGGACATGTGCCAATCCGGTTCTGCCTCTGGTACCCACGACAACCAAATCCGGTTCTTCGTCCGTTGCGGCTGCAAGAACTTCTTCACTCGGAATGCCTGTCGCAATCTTCGTCTCCACCAAAATCCCCCGATCGGCTGCCCGTGCTTTCAATTCAACTAACTCTTGCGTTGCCTGCTTCATTAGTTCGGCCAAGTACAGCCGATTGACAGGACTCTCCGGGTCGAGCCCAGAGGGAAACTCCAGCACATGCAGCACGGCCAGCGAGGCACCCCACGACCGTGCGAGCGCGAAGGCATAAGCCTCCGCAGCCGCTGACCCCTGTGACCCGTCGGTCGCAAAGAGAATACTCCGATCTCCCACAGACCCGCTCACACAGCCTCCGCACTCAATAGAAGCAACTCCCCGCTCATCGTCGGATGAATCGAGCATCGAAAAACATGCCGACCTGGTCGCGTCATGTCAAATCGAATCGTGGCGCTCTGTTTCGGATCGAGATATACCCCGCCCACGCCGCGGCCATAGACAATCACCCCATCCTTCTCAATCTGAGTGGGAATACCCTCAAACATGGTCGAGCTGAAATCGTGGCGCTCCGCATCTTCATTTCGTACCTTGATGGCGGTTGGAAATCCCAAGCGCAAGAGGCCCTGCTTCGTCACAAATCGAAAATCCTTGATCGTCACGTCCACCACCTGCTCGGATTGCGCCACCAGGACTGTACCGTACATCCAAGCCAGACAGGCCACGGTGAGAACCATCCCTAACCTTCGCCATTGCATACCACGTTTCCCGAGAATCATACCCCCCTCCCTCTGATCGCTATCGTGACGCCCGCCGTTGCGAATCAGAAACCGGAAGCGGCACGGTCAACACAGGACAACCCGCCGTGCGAACGACCTTTTCCGCCGTACTGCCGAAGAAAATCTTATCCACATTTCCGACTCGCCCGCCATAGCCCCCGATCACAACCAAGTCAACCTTCCCTGTCCGCGCAACCTTGGCGATTTCAGCGAACGGCACCCCCTCTACAATCCGGCGTTCGACCTTTACCTCCGAGGCTACCTTCGATTCCAACAATTGCCTGACGTTTAAACGAGCATGATGGCGCAGCCGACGGCGCTGCGGGGCGGCATCTGACGGAACCGCCAGGAGCCCCAAGCGATGAAATGCGGCAAGCGTACTCGTATCGATCACGTGCAGCACGAGTACCGCCGCACCACACAGCCTCGCCATCTGACAGGCCACCCGAAAGGCTTCCTCTGAACAGGGGGAAAAATCCACTGGAACCAGGATGGTCTTGAAGAGATCCGTATCCTGCCGCATGAACGATCCTCCTGCTATGGAAAACTGAGCAAGGGCGATGCCACTGATACAAACTGATGGTTCACAGCTGATAGCGTGAAGAGACTCCGAATTTGTTGCTTTCGCTCATGCCCTTAGCCATCGACTATTCGCTTCGTCTCCGAAAGTCGTAGCTCTCTGCCACAGTGGTCATTCACTCTCTGTAGCAGAAGGGGGCAAGCGCGGAGCAGCGTGAAAGGTAAGAAATAAAAGGTAGTGAGCGGACAGTCTGAACAATCCTTTTCACCCTATACATCTCACTTGTCACTGCTCTCGATGGCATTGGACTTGCTGCACCTTTGTAATTGAGTCAGGAGGAGAACAATGTCGCGTGCACAGTGGCTCTTACTCGGAGCTATCGCGTTCGGTCTGGTGATTATGATCTACCTCATTTTCTTCTGTCCAACAGCTTGCCAGTGAGGTGCGTATGAAACTGTTACTCGCCGTTGATGGCTCTGACCATTCCTACGAGGCAGTCCGATCCCTCAAGTACCTGCCTCGGGCTGAGGAGTTGCATCTTGTCCATGTGCTCGATGTCCCAAGTCCGGCCTATCCTATGATGATGCCGGAAGTGGCACAGGAACTGTACGAGACAGTCGAGCGAAATATGCGCGACGACGGGACCCGTCTGTTGGATCGCATCCTGTCCTTGCTCCCGTTGGATGTTGGGCCGGTCACGAAGCATCTGGTCGTTGGATCTCCGGCAGAACAACTCGTGGCCTTGGCTGAACAGCTCAAGGTAGGACTGATTCTCTTGGGTACTCGGGGCCTCGGACCGATCAAGGAACGACTCATCGGAAGCGTCTCCCATCGAGTCCTGACGTTCGCGCCTGGCGCCAAACTGATTCTTCCCGGTCCCTTGAAAACGCTACATCATATTCTACTGCCCTTACAAGGAACCTATGATGCGGACCATGCCCTCTCCCTCCTTGAACAGAAACCCTTTCGTGAGTTGCCTACGGTGACCCTCTTCACCGTCCTGCCCCATACCAGGCCCCCTTGGCCGGTGGATGCGGTTTCCGCTGAACATATGGAGACCCATTCTCTCCTCAAAGCGAAGGACTTTCTCGACGAGACGGCAGCCAAACTCCGCCTCTCGGGTTACCAGACCCGCGTGATGACGACATTGGGCACCCCAGTGGATGGAATTCTTCAGGAGGCCAAGGCCTTGAATCCGGACCTGATTCTCGTGGGATCTCGAGGGCGCCGCGGCGTGACCCGCATGATACTCGGCAGCGTGTCCCACGCCCTGTTACACCAGGGCACCTATCCACTGATGATTTTTGGCTGACGATCGAAAGAGGTGTACGATGCCGATGTACGACTATAAGTGTCTCAATTGCGGGAAGGAATCGTTGATCGTGGTAACATTGAAAGAACACGCAGCCGGAGGGATTGTCTGTCCGGCCTGTGGGAGCAAAAAGTTGCAGCAGCTCTTTAGTCCGTTCATTGCTCACACGACAAAGAAAAGCTAGGACTATGCCTACGACTCGCCAACAGATTATATGGTATCGATTCTTTTCTGAAGCGCTCGTGAGTCTCTCCATACTGAGCTGTCTGGCGATACCCACACTCTATGCTCAAGACTATCCACCCGACCATGAGCGCGGGAAAGCCTTGTACGAACACCACTGTCAGAACTGTCATGGCCCGTCTGGTCGGGGTGATGGCCCAGGCGCTACTGCGTTGAAAGTCTCACCGGCCAATTTTCAGCGGTTCCAGTCCTTCCTGAAATCCGATGAAGAGTTACTGCGAACCATCGAGCACGGCGTCGTCTACAGCCCGATGCATTCGTGGCGTGGTCAGCTCACTGATGGAGAAATGCAGGATGTCGTGGCGTACATCCGTGTACTGTCGCAATAGGAACGATGATCGTCCTCAATGCGAGTAGCGGGACCGGTTTGAGTTGGAAGTTGCTGGTTTCGTGTTTCACGTCTCACATCTAGGGAGACTGATAGCAGAAACTTGAAACTCCTGACGGACGGACGAGATGATCAATCTTTGTTCGAGGGAACTGCACCGCAGCGATGGAGCAGTTGGCCCTCCATGACGCCCCCTCATTGTAGAGATTGAGAACGAGTTCGTCACGGGTGGGACACGTGGGGTCAAGGAAGGAGACAAGATCATCCCGGTCCTCGTCAGCTATATCCACCGCTTTGAGGCGCACGGTTATCTCATTTCCCTGACTCTCAATTGGCACCCACCAAACCATTGGTCACTCCGGAAGTAGGGCAAGCGATGGGCAATCCGTTGTTTGACGACGACTCTTGTGTGCCGGCTCGATGAAGGATGCACCGATACAAGGGACAGTATGCCGTATACCAAAACCATGAAGGAGACACGAATGAAGAGATCCTCCGTGCCAATGACGATCGTGGGAATGATCCTCCTCATCGGACTCAGCACCACATGGGTCTGGGCCGCTGCGCCCCAGGCTGCCGATACGGTGTCACCGGCACTTCCTCTCTGCAAAAGCCTGTACAAGAAGAAACCTGTCACGGCCAGGACGTTACAAGAGCTTGTACGCGCTCATGAACGGTGGGTGGAATATCGCGGCAACCAGAATGCCAAGCGGATGGAGCTCTGCCAAGCGGATCTGAGTCGAGCCGCACTCGCAGGGGCGAATCTTGAACGGGCCGATCTGGAAGGCACCGTCTTGCGGCAGGCAAATCTGACTCATGCCACCCTAGATCAAGCCAGCCTGGCTGGGGCTGATCTCACCAAAGCCATCCTCAAAGACGGTAACCTCTCGGGAGCCGATCTGCGTCGTGCCCGACTCACGGGCGCCAATCTTTCTCGTGCCGTGGGTGACGAGGCTGCCTTGTTTGACGCCGTCCTCATCGGCGCCAAATTGAATGAGGCTGCCTTTGAGCGGGCCCAATTTGAGGGTGCCGACCTCAGCTCTGCCGACTTGACCGACGGCAACTTCGCCGAATCGTATTTTTATGGGGCAACACTGAAAGGTACTGTCCTCGTGAATGCTGACCTGACGGGCGCCGACCTGCGCCGCACCATCCTGACCAGTGCCAATCTCTCTCGTGCCAACCTTCAGGGTGCGTTGCTGGATCGGGCACAACTGGAACAAGCCAAACTGGTCGAAGCAGACTTGGAAAGTGCCTATCTGGACGAAGCAAATTTGAGCAGAGCAAATCTGAAAGCCGCGATCCTTCGTGGTGCAGACTTGCGGTACGCGAATCTATTGGGTGCCGGCCTGCAGGAGGCCGACTTGGAAGGAGCCAATCTCGAACAGGCCGCTCTCGTCAAGACTGATGGGAACTTGGCCAAACTCAGGATGGCGATTCTCTACCACGCCACTCTCGATGAGACCAATTTTCTGGACGCCACCCTCACCCGTGCGGTCCTGATCGGGGCCAAAGGCTGGCACACCAACTTTATGAACGGCGACCTCAGCGAAATCTATGCGCCGAAGTCCTCGTTCCGGCAGGGTCAGTTCAATAGGACCAATCTGGAAGGGGCAAATTTCGTCGGTGCGGATCTTCGGGAGTCGAATTTCAGCCACGCCAACTTGACTCAAGCCAATCTACAGGACACGAATCTGCAAGATGCCATGCTCAATTCAGCCAATTTGACGGGTGCTCGGCTGGATTCAGCCGATCTGCGTCGCGCGAACTTCAAGGGCGCCACCCTCTCGTCGGTCATTGGTCTCACACAAGCACAGCTCAACGGGGCCTGCGTCGACGACCAAACCAAATTGCCTCCCGGCTTGAATCGTCCCGCTCTCTGCAGTTCCCTGAAGAAAGAGGGGCGATGACCGCATAACACCAGCACAGTGTCAGTATCAAAGCGGATCGCCGGCAGCTACGATGAAGCGGTAACAAGCCTCGTACGGTTTGCTGATCTACGAAAAGAATCTGATCATCGTTCTCGGCGCGACACACCTCTTTGAAGAACTGGGCACGTTGGAAGAAGTTGCGGGACAGGTGGTAAGTCGATTTTAGGAGTATCTGCAGGAAGTAAAATAATGGGGAGGAGAATGGAAGGTCTTTCTAGCGGAGAACTGCTGGGCACTACACAGATATATAGCCCTATTCATTAGCACGTGTCGTAATCGCGTCTTGATATGCTTCCCAGTCGTGTAGCATCGTTGGGTCCATAACAGCACCGTTCATCCGCACATGAGTATCCTCATTAATAAAGAGCGGGACTTGGTAACTTCTCACTTGTCCGTAATCAGCGCGCGTGACGCACACCATACTTATTCGCGCGCACAAGATTAACATCAACGCATACGCTGCGTTCAAAAGAATCGCTGTGGGACCACAATGATATCGTTCGGATAGACAGGATCATCGAGCTTAACCGGTATCGATTCTTCTTGCCCATTGATCATTCGTAATACCTTTGTCCGACTTTGCGCGGCTTTTTGTGTAAAGCCACCGGCCATCGTCACCGCCTTGTGTATGGTCAGACCCTTCTCATACATATAGTCGCCTGGGCGGCCCACTTCTCCGTTTACATAGAGTCTAGGGGCTTGCGAGACGATGATGAGGTCATTGGGAAGAACCGGAGCATCTAACGGCACCGGGATGGTTTGGGCGCTCCCTCCGGTTAAACGGGTCACCATCACCTCGTCTCGATTAGCTTTTTCCGAAAAACCTTCCGCAAGGGCGAGCGCCTCCCGGACGGTCACCCCCTCTCTATATTCAAATCCCCCCGGCTTCTTGACTTCCCCACTCACCGTGAAGCTCCGATGTTTTGTGATGAATACGGTGACTTTTGGGTGCCGCAGATAGCCCGCTCGAAGGCGAGCCGTCAATTCCTCCTGAAACTCTTGAACAGTTTTCCCCTCAACGGACAAGGCGCCGATCAGCGGCAAGGTAATTGTCCCGTCGCCGTCCACCGTACGCTCCACGGAGAGATCGTCTTCGCCAAACACCTGTACACGAACGACGTCGCTGGGGCCCAACCGATAGATCTGCTGAAGTTCAGCGCCTGTAGTTTCGATAGTCCCTGCAAGAATCAGCGCGATGAATGTAAGACCAATGATGTTGATAGTGGTGTGCGTCACGACTGTTTGACCATGGTGATGATATTGACGTCATGCTGTGTATGGGCCGTGAAAATAGTATCATTCACCAGCTCGACCCGATAACCTGAAACCCTGGCAGTCATTGCAGGGCACGACTGACAACACTCATTTGTGATAAATCCGTCTGTGACAGGCCTCGTTCGGCTTCCGCAATGGCCATATCTCCTGTGGGCTTGAAGGTTGTCACCAATTCACGAAGAAGCTCAATCACGAGATCGGCTTCCTGACGCGCTGCGGCCTGCTCCAGCATCGCGATCCTCGACCTTAGCGTGTAAAGAGTCCAGGGACTGTTCGACCTGACCTTTGCAATCTTCTCCAACCGCGATGGTTCGATCAATTCTGCATGCCCAACCAATTCCTCATACAACTTTTCGCCTGGCCGAAGCCCCACAAACGATATCGCAATGTCTTCTTCCGGCACAAGGCCAGTTAGGCGTATAAGGTGTCGCGCCAAATCCACAATCCTAATCTGGTCACCCATATCCAGCACATAGATCGCACCGGGCTCTCCCATCACAGCCGCATGCAAGACCAGCTGCACGGCTTCTGGAATCATCATGAAATATCGACGGATCTCAGGATGTGTGACGGTCACCGGCCCACCTGCCTTAATTTGGTCAAGAAAACGGGGGACGACACTGCCGTTGCTTCCCAGCACGTTCCCAAATCGGACGATCGAGAATCTCGTTTGTCCACATTCCTCCAAACTTTGCACGATCAGCTCAGTCACCCGCTTGGTCACCCCCATGACACTGGTAGGGTTCACGGCTTTATCGGTTGAAATCATGATGAATTGTTCGACTCCGCAACGGGCCGATGCTTGAGCCACAATTCGAGTGCCGCGCACATTGTTCTTCACCGCTTCGCACGGACTTGCCTCCATCAATGGCACATGCTTGTGAGCCGCTGCATGAAAAACTATCACGGGCTTGAAGGATTGCAAGATCTTCTCCACCTGAGCCTCATCTCCAACATCTCCTACCACGGGACAAACAGAGATTCTGCAGGCATGATCAGCCAGTTCGTTATGGATGGCAAACAAGCTGTTTTCATGCCGCTCGAACAGGACCAACAGGCTGGGCTCAAGTACCGCGATCTGCCGGCACAACTCGGATCCGATTGAGCCACCCGCCCCTGTAACCATAATCGTTTTGCCCTTAATGAGTTGGCGCAGGGATGTGACATCCAGTCCAACGGGAGTTCGTTCCAGGAGATCCTCAATCGCCAAATTCCTAATTTGTGTGATCTCGACTAATCCATCAAGGATGCTTTGGAGATTCGGCACTGTCTGAATTCTTACCTTATGCGGTTCGAACAGCTGTACAAGATCACGCATAACTTTGGGCTTGGCGGTGGGTATTGCCAATAAGACAACTTGCGGGGCAAGTTCTGCCATAATCTCGGCAAGCTGTTGACGACCGCCAAGGACTGGTACCCCATGAATACGTTTCCCCTTTTTTGACGGATCATCGTCAAGAAATCCAACTGGTTTGTATTTATTTACTGAATTCTGTTTCAGTGCCCTCACCAGTCTCTCACCAGCACTGCCGGCCCCGTAGACGACAACTCGTATTTCGCCTTTGGAACGAGGATGCTCATGGAAATATCGACGGCCAAGCCGAGCCCCTCCCACAAGAACAATCACAAGAACCGTGTCCAGTATGTAAATAGATTGTGGATACGCCATGAGTCCTATGCCCCACCGAACGATCAGATAGAACACCGCCATTCCACAGATCGAAGCGGCGATAATATTCCCGAGGTCCCAGATGCCCGTGTGCTTCCACACGCCCTGATAAAGCCGGAAGGTGAGAAAACTCGCCAGACGAACCACCATCAGCAACGGGAGCGTCTGCTCGAACAGCCCCATCGCCCAATCTGGGACAATCCCATCGAACCTGAGCCAAAACGCGAGATAATTGGCCAGCCCGACCAACGCCAAATCAATTATGACAACACAGGACAGATGGAATCGAAGCAATGATGCGATCATGCAATGGACTTATACGTAAGAGATCGGTTTTAGATCAAGAGTGCCCTTCCACTCAGGAGCGGAGTGGCAGCAGGCGGCTATGCATGGCGGTGATGCAACCACGCTACGCTGGAATTGGTACGACCATGAAGAAGCTCACGGCCGTATGGTCTAAGCCATTCGTACAATTCCGGGGAAAAACGACCGAGCATCGCACACCCAAGACTGGGAAAGAATGATCGGATCTCATGAGTAGATGGCATTTTCTGGGAAACATCGAGCGGAGTAGCCACGATGTTCACCTCAAGACCAGAACCGAAAAAGACAAGAGTGAAGATTGCCGCTGCTCTCACCACATGGTCTCGCGACGTCACAATCATCACGCGATCCAGCCCCTCTCGTGCGAGCACTCGACGCATGGTTAAGGCTTCGTCGACTGTATTGCGGACGCCTGTTGCACACAGTGCCCCTACTTTTCTCTCGCGGAAACAGCCGGGATCGATCAAGGTGGACAGCGTTCGCGGCGCGAACCCTTGCTCGACCAACGAGGCGGCATGTTGAATTCGCTTGATATCTTGAGCCAAGACAACGATCACATCGGCTGCTCGCGGCTGTTCAAATAAAGGATGCTGGAGAAATACCGTCACAAGCTGTGGCTGAAAGACCAGCCAATTCAGGCCATAAAGTCCAAGGAGGCAGACGAATGGCAAGACCACAATCGTCAGCGTCACCCAGCCGCCTCTATATGACCGCTTCAGCACAACAATCATCCTTTCTCCATCGCCTCCCGACTTTTTGATCGTGATCGTCAACTGAGTAACCGCTCCACCTGCACACACACGCGGTCTATTTCCTCCAGCGTAGTGTGCGAGTACAAGGGCAACGCAAGGCCTTCGCGACTGACTTTGTTTGTATGCTCTAGTCTCGAGCTCACCCGTCTGGGGAACTGCTGGAAAAGCGCTTGCGCATGAACCGGCGGATAGAAGTATCGCTTCGTCTGGATTCCGGCTCTCTTCAATACCTCCTGAACTTCATCCCGACTCGCTTTCGCGTTGTCCGTGATAAACAAAACAAAATAGTTTCCACTGGTCGTCCGGTCATCAGGGAACTCCTGAACCCAACAACCAGGAAGACTGCTCAGACGGTCTCGATAGGTCGCAATGAGTTCCCTACGCGCTGTGACGAGTTCGTCAATCATTCGCAGTGAGAGTAGCCCGACCGCCGCATGAAGCTCGCTCATGCGCGCAGATAGACCTAGATAATGCATTTCTTCCCCCTTGATGGGGTCTTTACCGTAATCTCGAAGGGACCGCATGTGCTCCGCGAGGGCTCGGTCATTCGTGGTGAGCAATCCTCCTTCGACTGCCGTCACCACTTTTGTCGGACTCATCGCAAATACTTCACAAACCCCAAATCCTCCCAACGGCCAGCCGTTGTAGGTTGCACCGAGTCCTTGCGCACTATCGAAATAGACGGGTAACCCCTTGCGCTGACCCAGATCAAGCAACGCCTCATTATCAGGAGGCAACCCAAAGATCGACACCCCACAAATCGCGACCGTTTTCGGAGACAGATTGCGTTCGATATCCTCGGGATCGATCGTGCACGTTTCCGGCAGACAGTCGCAAAATACGGGAATCAAGCCATTCCATAACAAGGCCTGTGCTGTCGCAGCAAAGGTAAACGACGGTACAATCACTTCCTTCCCCGGCGGCAACCCCAGGGCGCGGGGTATCATCATCAATCCGGCCGTACAGTTTGACAGCGCGACACAGTACTTCGCTCCGGTCTGCTGACAGACCTCTTTCTCGAGCAGTTTGACTGTGGGACCAAGGGTGACGGTACCGGCTTCCCAGCTCGGTCCGAGGAGTTGCATGATTTCGTACACCGATGGAAGGGTCGGACGTATGATTGAAAGCTGCATAGTTTTTCTCCTTCGGCGTTTTCGCCCTTGGAATGTGATGTGTCGAGATAACCGAGTACTGCTCGTGAACTTCGTTCTAGTCAGTGGAAGAGAGTCACGACAGGAGACTCGCCAGGTGTACCCTGCCCCCAACAAGGTAAGAGCACGCTGGTGGTGATGCGATCAGAGTACGGCTAGAGTCTGACGGGAATGGCCCAGTGGTTACACCGCCTCCGGGATAGCGAGGATTCCAGGTGTTCCCTAATAATCGTACAAGACGAAACGAGTCGTTCACTTTCAGCGATCAGCCGCGCGGCCTTCGAAAGTGGCGTGGCGGTATCATCCACCGATCCAACACAGAGGAGTTGTCGTTGTGGATCAATCCTGGTCAGTCCTTGCAACGCAGCAGGATCGCGGAGGATCGAACCGGTACTTACCCGGAACAAGCCATGACTCAATCGACCAATATGATAGGTGCCCGCAGTGGTCGAGAGGGTGAACTGTGAAAATCCATAGCGGAGATAGCGCGCACTGCTTTCGGTCATTCCCAAAACGGTCCAGTGGAGCGCCTCCTTGGACTCCC
>WBZU01000319.1_pt1 | contig 43603 bp, 37 predicted proteins | sample 5204311 | NCBI WGS metagenome assembly WBZU01 (sample SAMN12344359, study PRJNA552823) | activated sludge metagenome | biome: Activated sludge suspended growth; feature: Nitrification reactor; material: Wastewater; isolation source: activated sludge from nitrification reactor of wastewater...
TGCCGGACCCGAGATCGGCTACATCCTGGCCGACTCAGGCGCCGATGTTCTGGTCTTCCACGAGCCGTTCGCCGCGCAGGCCAGGAGCGCCGTCACCGAGTCCGGAGTCCGCGTGCGCCATGTCGTACGCGCCGGTGGGGCGCCGGCGCCGGGCGAGCTCGGCTACGAAGACGTCGTCTCGGGCGCCGCGCCCGAACCGCTCAACGGTGACGTCGACGGCCGCGACCCCGCGTTCATCATGTACACGTCGGGGACGACGGGCCGACCCAAGGGCGCGATCCTCACCCACGACAACCTGCTATGGAACGCGATCAACGTCCTCGGCACCGACATCGGTCTGCGGGGCGAGGACGTCACCGTCGCGGTGGCGCCGATGTTCCACATCGGCGGGCTGGGAGTACACACACTGCCGCTGTTGTACGTCGGCGGCACCAGCGTGATCATGCCGTCCTTCGAGCCGCGAGCGACGTTACAGGCGATGGCCGACCACCACGTCACGGTCCAGTTCATGGTGCCGGCCATGTGGACCGCACTCAAACAGGTGCCCGACTTCGACTCCTTCAACCTGTCTGCGCTGCGTTTCGCCATGGGCGGCGGGTCGCCCGTCCCCCTCACCGTCATCGACTTCATGCGCGAGCGAGGCGTGCCCTTCACCGAGGGCTTCGGCATGACCGAGACCGCTCCCCTGGTGACCGTCCTCGACGCCGAGAACGTCAGCACGCGGGCCGGGTCGATCGGCCGCGTCGCAATGCATGTCGACGCCCGCATCGTCGACGACGACGACCGCGACGTCGCGACCGACACCGTGGGCGAACTGATCGTGCGCGGCCCGAATGTGTTCACCGGCTACTGGATGAAGGCCGAGGCGAGCGCCGAGGCGTTACGCGGGGGCTGGTTCCACACGGGCGACCTCGGGCGCATGGACGCCGAGGGCTTCATCACCCTCGTCGACCGCAAGAAGGACATGATCATCTCCGGCGGCGAGAACGTCTACCCGATCGAGGTCGAGCAGGTTCTCTTCCGCCACCCGGCGGTGCTCGACGCCGCCGTGATCGGCGGCAAGGACGCGAAGTGGGGCGAACGCGTCGTCGCGGTCGTCGTCGCCGACCCGGCAACACAGGCACCGAGCGCCGAGGAGATCGTAGCGTGGTGCCGGGAGCGGCTGGCACACTTCAAGTGTCCGCGTGACGTGCACTTCGTCGCCGAACTGCCGCGCAACGCCACCGGCAAGCTGCTCAAGACCGAGCTGCGTGCGCAGTTCACGGGCATCGAGGGCGGAGTCGTTTTGCGCTGAGTCGTGCCGCTGCACATCGCGGGTTCGAAGCAGGGCCCCTAAATCATGAACTGGGAAGAGGATGCGACAGCATCGGCGGGGGCTAGCGGTTTCGTTCACCTCCCTTGATTTGGTGCGGCGGGTGCCGACGCAGGCAACCCCAGCGCCGGTATGATCCCAGCCCGGCCCAGCGGATCGGACGGCGAACAACGTAACCACAAATCGACAGGAGGCCTGAAAGTGGCCGGTTTGCGCCGCAAACTGCTCCTCGAGGCCGCCGCCGACCTGTTCGCGCGGCAAGGCTTTCACGCCGTGGGCATCGACGACATCGGTGCCGCAGCAGGGGTGAGCGGGCCGGCCGTCTACCGGCACTTTCAGAACAAGGACGCGATCCTGCGCGAGTTATGCGACGCCGCCATGACTGAGCTGCTGGCCGGCGCCCGGCGCGCCACCAACGCCGGCACACCGACGGAGGTCCTGCACGCCCTTGTCGACCTACACGCGGCCTTCGGCGCGCGACGACGCGGCCTGTTGGCCGTCTACGCCCGCGAGCACCGCTCGCTGTCGCCGCTGGCGACCCGTGCCCTGCGACGCCGACAGCACAGGTACGAGTCCTTCTGGGTCGACGCGCTCGTACGAGCACGGGGCGATCTGGACCGTGAGCGCGCACAGGGCCTGGTCGCCGCCGTGCTGTCATTGCTCAACGCGTCCGCGTACATGCCGGCGTCGCTGGACGACGCGACGATTGAGGCGATGCTGGCCGCCGCGGCCGTTGCGGCGCTGTTCAGCCGCGCGGTTACACAGCAGGTAGACGGCGCCCCGCACCGGATTTAGTGTGTGTCGAGCAGCGACTGGGGAATGTCCACCATGCGGGACCGCACGTATTCCCCGAGCCCCTTGGCCTGCGCGTCCGGCCGGGTCGACGAGGCCACCCCGTCACCGAGCAAGCCGTGCACCACCACGTTGAGCGCGCGCAGGTTCGGCAGTTCGAAGCGCTCGATGGGCAGGTGCGCCGTCTCCGGCCCGAGCAGTGTGCGCAGCCGCTCGACGCTGAAGTAGTCGCACGCCCACGCGTACGTACCCAGGGTCATCCCGTGCCCACAGGCCGAGGTTGGCGTTGCCGCCCTTGTCTCCGGACCGCGCGCCGAGTACCGACCCGAGCGGCGCGCGACGTGTCGGCCCGGACGGCACCGGCAGCTTCGCGGGCGGGGCGATCCCAGCCGGCGGGACCGCACCGGTCGGCGGGTCAGGGATCTCGTGCCGTGTGCCGTCGGCGTCGACGAGTACGTGCGTGAGGGCCGAGCGCGCTACGTAGGCCGGCCGGTAGACGCCGAAGGCGGTCTCCGAGGACGGTGGCGTGGTGGTGTGGAAGCCGGCGAAACCAGCCAGGGCGATCTCCATGACCCCCCCCGGAGAATGCTCGGCCCACCTTGCGCGGGTCGGCGTCCTTCACCGTCACAACGCAGGTGCGCGCAGGCTTGCTCGTTCGTCGGTGCATCGGAGACGTCGAAACGCAACAGCCTCACGTCGACTTCGTCGAAGGCGTCGCGTCCGCCGAGAACGTCGAAGAGCTGCTGTTCGGCGAAGGCCGCCTTGGCCTCGATGTCGAGGCCGGTGAGCACCATGGTCATCGTGTTACGGAAGCCGCCCACCTCATTCAACGCCACCTTCAACGTGTCCGGCGGCGGACTGCCTTTCGTACCGCTGATCGCGACGCGGTGCTCATCCTGTTGAGCCAGCCGGATGGTGTCGAAGTGGGCGACGACGTCGGGGCCGAGGTAGGCAGGTTCAGCGATCTCGTAGAGCAGCTGGGCGGTGACCGTGCCGACTGAGACCAATCCCCCCGTGCCGGGATGCTTCGTGATCACCGAAGAGCCGTCCTCGGCGACCTCGGCGATCGGAAACCCCGGGTAGCGGCGGTCGGTGATCTCGTCGAGGAACGCGTAGTTGCCGCCTGTCGCCTGAGGGCCGCACTCGATCACGTGCCCGGCGACGACCGCGCCCGCGAGCCGATCCCAGTCCTCGGGCGCCCAGCTGTGCCACCAGGCAGCTGGACCGACCACCAGGGATGCGTCGGTGACCCGGCCGGTCACGACGACGTCGGCGCCCGAACGCAGCGCCTCGGTGATGCCCCAGGCGCCGAGGTAGGCGTTGGCCGATACCGGTTTGATGTCGCCGACGGGCGGCGTGATTGCGTGGAGGTCGCCACGTAGGTCGTCGCCCTCGACGTGCGCGACGCGCGCGGTGAGGCCGAGACGTGCGGACAGCTCGCGCAACGCGGCGGCCAAGCCGGCGGGATTCAGCCCGCCCGCGTTCGCGACGACCTTGATGCCACGATCGAGACAGGTGCCCAGCACCTGTCCCATTTGGGTGAGGAAAGTCCGCGCGTACCCGCCGGACGGGTCTTTGGCCTGGGCCTTGGCCAGGATGAGCATGGTCAGCTCGGCCAGATAGTCACCGCACAGGACGTCGATCGGTCCGCCCTCGACCATCTCGCGGGCTGCGGCGATGCGGTCGCCGTAAAAGCCGGAGCAGTTGCCGATGCGAACCGGGACGCTCACCGCTGACCCCCTGCGAACTGGCCCGCCACGCGCCCGCCGCCAGGGGGCCCCGCGAAGGCCTGGGCGATCGCGAGCCACTGGTCGGCCAGCGGTCCGTCGGCGACCAAAGCGGTGTCGTCGCGGTGGCGGCGTTGGGTCACCAACAGGCAAAAGTCCAGCGCCGGCCCGCTCACGCGGTTGGCGGCGTCGGCTGGCCCCCACGTCCAGACGCTGCCGTCCGGAGCGGTCAGCTCGACGCGTACCGGGTCCGCGGGGAGGTCCCGACCGTTGGCCAGGTAGCTGAAAGCGCGCGCACCCACCCCGATGTGGGCCACGTGCCGCAGCCGTGCCGTGGCCTCGCGGGTCGCGCCGAGCGCGTCGACGATGTCCTGGCCGTGCGCCCAGGTCTCCATGAGTCGCGCTGTCAGCGACGAGACCGCGCTCATCGGCGGCCCGAACCACGGCAGGCGGGTCGCCGGGGCAATGTCCGCGAACGCCGCAACGAGGGCTGCACGCGACGTGTCGAACCACGCGAGCAGGTCGGCAGCCGGCATTTGACGGTAGCGCTCAGCGATGACGTCGGGTGAGATGCTTCCGTCGGCCATCATCGGCAGGTAGTCGCTGCTGAAACCGTCGGGGTCGGTGGCCGAGCGCACCGCCACGTCGTCGAAGAACGCCAGATGGCTGATCTGGTCGCGGATCGCCCAGCCCACGGCCGGAGTCGGTGCGTCCCAGCCGCGCGGACCTTCGGGCAGCGGTGCGATGAGTTCGCGCAACGCGGCCGTTTCGGCTTCGATGTCGGCGATTACCGACTGCATGGTCACCGCCATGTCAGCGTCCCTTCCACTGTGGTGCGCGCTTCTCGCGGAACGCCGTCGGGCCTTCCTGCGCGTCGTCGCTCAGATAGACCGGCTCCCAGATCTCGTCGGCCAGGTCGTAGGCGGCGGCGAGGTGGTGCTGTGCCGAGAGGTACACGGTGCGCTTGGACGCAAGCACCGATAGCGGTGCGTTCGCGGCGATGCTGAGCGCCAACTGCTGGGTACGCTCGCGCAACTGATCGGCCGGCACCACCTCATTGACTAAGCCGACCTGGTGGGCGCGCTCGGCGGTGATCGGGTCGCCGGTCAGCAGGATCTGCATGGCAACGCGTGGGGGCACCAGCCACGATAGCGGTGCCGCCCACGGCGACCCGCGGCCGACTTTGACCTCGCTGACGGCGAAGGTCGCGTGTTCGGCAGCCACGACCAGGTCGCACTGCTGCGCGAGCAGGAAGCCCCCGGCGAACGCGACACCGTTGACGGCCGCGATCGTCGGCTTCGCGACATCGATGTTGCGGCCGAACTGCGGAGCGAAGTCCTTCGGGGGCACCTTGAGCGCGTTCTGCGCCATCTCCTTCAAGTCCCCGCCGGCGCAGAACGCCTTATCGCCCACGCCGGTGAGGACGAGCACCTTCGCCGCGTCGTCGTCATTGAAGCGGCGTACCGCGTCGAAAAGCCCCGTGCGCACAGCGTTGTTCAGCGCGTTGCGCGCCTCGGGCCGGTTGATCGTCAGCCAGGCCACGCTGTCGACGACCTCGTAGCGAATCGGTTGCTCGGCCACCGAGCCTCCGTCCCTCACCGTCGCCTCGCATGTGAGTGGCAGTTCACCCCGGCACCTCGACAAACGGGTCGGCCAGCTCAACGGTGGCTTCACTCGGCACGCACGGACCATCTTCGCTCGAGACGAGCAACTCGAGGTCGACGAGGCGCCGTCCGCCATCGTCGCGTTTGGCCACGACCTTGCCGCTCAGGGTCGCGGTCTGGCCCGGGTAGATCGACCGGATCATTGAGATTCTGCGGCGCCGGATGAGCGCGTCGGGTCCGGCCCATTCGTTGAGGCCGCGGTCGATGAAGCCATGGAAGAAGAGGGTTGACAGGTAGATCGTGCGCTGGCCCTGGCTGCGCGCGTAGTCGGGGTCGTGGTGACCGGGGAACCAGTCCCATGTCGAAGCCGCGTTCATGCAGATGCGCTTGTAGCTGATCTCGATCGAGACGGGCGTCAGGGTGTCGCCGACGGCGATGTCCTCGAACCGCACGGGGACGCGGACCATGCTGTGCTCGGTGGAGTCGTTCATGGTGCGCCTTCACTATCGGCGGTGTCGTATCGGAAGAGCACGTTGGTGTTGCGCCCGATGATCTCGCCGTGCTGGTCGGAGAAGGTGCTCACCGTGGTGATGAACACGCCGGTGCCCACCCGCGTCGTCTTCGGTTCGGAGATCGAGGCCACCTCCTCCACGATCGACACGTGATCGCCCACCCGGGGCCGGCGTTCGAACTCCGTCGTCGTTGATGCGTTGATGATGTGGTGGCCCGGCAGCGGCACGCTGAGGGCCAGCAGCATGTCCGTGCGTGTGAGGTGCTCCGGCGCCCACTGCGGCGCGAAGCCAAGGGTCATCAACAGCCCGGGCGGGCAGTCCTCACCCTCCCAGTAGCTGGGGTTCGCGTCCTCGACGAGCGAACAGTAGTACAACACCATCGAGCGGTCGATCGGGAACCACGCACGCCGCGGTTCCGTGCGATGGCCGACCCACGCCCGGCCCTCGTCGAAGGTCCCGAATGTCATCCCGAGGCCGGTGACGTCGCTCGTTGGCGCGCTCACCGGGCCACCTGCACGACGGCGCTCCCCTTTATCGCGGGTTCGCCGGACTGGCGCGTGACCACGAGTTCGAGGTCTGCCACCTGCTGCCCTCCGGCCTCGCGCACGCCGGTGACCCTGCCGCCGAAGCTGAGCAGGTCACCGGGCCATACCTGACCGGTGAACCGGATGCGGAACGAGCGGATGTTGGCCAGCCCCACCCAGGCGGTCAGCCGCTGGGCGAGCACACCGCCGTGCAGCAGTCCCATACCGAACACACCGGGCATGCCGGCCGCGCGGGCGAACTCCTCGTCATGGTGGATCGGGTTGAAGTCGCCGCCGGAGCCGGCGTAGCGGACGATGTGCGAGCGCGTCAGCGGGCCGAACTGTGAGCTCGGCATCTCGTCGCCGGCGGCCAACGCCACCGGCGCGGGGGATGTCGTCATTGGGTGGAGCCTCCGGTTTCGATCAAGACGTCGGTCTGGCGCACGACGAGTTCGTCGCGCTGGTTGGTGAAGTCGGTCTCGATCGTCACGATTGTCATGGTGCCGCCGCGCTTGCCCTCGCGGCTGGTCACGTTCGACACCCGACGCGTCTCCGTGAGCTCGTCGCCGACGAACACCGGCGCGAAATACTCCCAGCCGCACTCACCGTGCAGTACGCGTCGCAGGTCGAGCCCGAGGGCGCCGAACATGTCGTCGTCGGCGCGCCAGTGAGCCGAGGAGACGACGAAGGTCGGAGGAGCGGGGATCGCGCCGAAGCCGGCGGCGCGGGCGGCCGCGACGTCCTGGTAGATCGGGTCGTCGTCGTCGAGGGAAAGTGCGAACTCGCGCACTTTGGACCGGTCGACGGGGAACGTGGTCGTGCCCAAGTGCGTCCCGATGAGCGATGCGTCAGCCACTCTGGTCACCTTTCCCGCCGGCGAGCGCCGGCGCACAATCGCGAATGAGGCTGCCGAGGTTCTCGGCGATGCGCTCGGGCGCGACCCCTATCGAGGGTGAGTAGAGAACGATGTGGTCCAGCACGCCCTCGTAGCGGCGCAGCCCTTCTCGGACCTCGGCGGCGGTGCCGGCCACCGCCATCGCGTCGATCATGTCGTCGGTGACCGCGGCGAACATGGCCGGCAGGTCACGCCGCGCGAACGCGTCGCGGATGGCCGCTCCCTGCCTGGCGAAACCGCTGACGTCGAGCACGTGCTCGTAGGTCTTCACCGAGGAGTAGAACGCGATCTGCTGCGCGGCCTCACGACGTGCGATCTGTGGGTCGTCGTGCACCGCGCAGATAACCATCGAGACGATCTCAATGTCGGCGGGATCGCGTCCGGCCCGCTCCGCACCGCGCACGACGGCTGGGCGGGCGACCTCCTCGACGTAAGCCGTGGTGAACAGCGGATGACCAGCCAACCCGTCGGCCACGCGCCCTGCCACCTCGCACATCCGCGGACGCACGCCCGCGGTGATGATCGGGATCGCTCGCTTCGGCGGCGCGACGTCGCCGGTTGGGACGAGATTCATCCGGTAGAAGCGCCCCTCATGGCGCACGGGGCCCTCGTGCAGGTTCCAGATCCGACGCACGAGCGGGACCAGCTCCTCCATGCGCAGAGCGGGAGCGGAGGTGTCCTCCACGCCGTGCCAGTCGCTCATCATGCGGCGTGTGCCGTTGCCGAGCCCGAGCACGACGCGCCCGCCGGAGAGCTCGTCGAGGTCACGCGCCTCGGTGGCGAGCACGAGCGGGCTGCGCCCGACGCCGTACAGGATCGACGACCCGATGCGGCAGCGCTTTGTGCGCGCGGCCATCGCGGCCATCGAGATCGAGCCGGAGCGCGAGTAGAACTCCGAGGCCCAGGCGGCGTCGAAGCCGGCGAGGTCGGTAGCCTCGGCGGTCTCGACAAGGGTGGCCAAGTCCGCGCCGAGCACCGAGACCCCGTACGTGCTCACGACGCCGCCGGCCTGAATCGGACCAGCCCAAGGTTCTCGTTCACCCGCTCGAACACTGCGCGCACTCTTGCGCCGATCGCAACTTCATCGGGGGCCACGCCCTCGAGACTGGCCAACAACTGCGGCCCCTCGTCCAGACGAACGAGCACGACGACGTACGGCTCGCTGCGCGGGAACGAGTCCCACGGGGGGCGGTACACCGGCGCGAAACTGACGATCTCACCAGTACCCGCCGCGGTCTCCCAGGCCAACTCACCGTCATGGCAGACGGGACACACCAGCCGCGGGTAGAGGAACGGGTGGCCGTTCGCGCACCGTTGGAAAACGAGTTCGCCGCGGGCCGCTGCTGCGAAGTAGGGACGGTTGACATCGGTCAGCGGCGGCAGCGCCTCAGGATCGTGCAGACCGTCGAGGGAACTCGAAGCTGCGGTCATGACGCTCCCTCCATCACCATGCTGACGTGACTGCACAGCATCGAGCCGTAGCTGTGCACGAACGCGGTGTCCGCCCCGGGCACCTGACGGCCCTCGGCGCGACCGGACAGCTGCCAGTAACCCTCGAGGATCTGCGAAATGCCAGAGGAGGTCCCGGTGTGCCCGAACCGGATCAGGCCGCCGTCGGTGTTCACCGGAAGGTCGCCGCCCGGATCGGCGCGGCCGTCACGGTAGAAATCGCCTGCCCCGCCGGGCTTCACGAAGCCCGCCTCCTCCAGGATCATCGCCGGGTTGGAGGCGAAGGCGTCGTAGAGCAAGGCGATGTCGATGTCGGCCGGCGCCCGTCCGGAGCGCTCGAAGGCCATCGGACCCGAACGGGCGGCCCCGGTACGACCCGGCCGGGCCAGCGAGGTCAGAAAACCGTGGGTGTGACCCTCTCCAAACCCGAGCAGGTGTACCGGCCGGTGCTTGCCCGCGCGGGCCCGGCGGGCCGAGCCCAGCACCAGCGCGCCACCGCCCTCGCAGGGAATCGAGCAGTGGTAGAAGTGGAACGGCCCGGCGATCGGGCGGGACGCCAGCACGTCCTCCACAGTCAGGCGTTGCGAGCGGTGCGCGATCGCCGCGGGGTTCAACGCCGCCCACCGGTCCTGCGACACGGTGACCTCGGCGATGTCCGCCTTGCCCTGTCCCGTCTCGTGCATCCAGGCCTGCGCGATCAAACCGTACAGCGCCGGCACGGAGGGTCCGTAGGGCATCTCGAACGCGTGGTCACAGACCAGCGCCATCAGTTCGCGCCCGCCATCGCGGATCGGTGGAAACTTGCCCGCCGACACGACCAGCACCGTCTCGGCCTCGCCCCGGGCGACGACGTTACTCGCCATGCGCGTCATGGCCAGATGGGTCCCGCCGCCAAGCTGACAGGTCATCTGAAGTTTCAGGTTGTGCAGCCCGAGATAGTCCATGAGGTCCTCGGACAGGAAGATCGAACCCTCGTTCGTCATCGGCCCGGCGCACACCAGGCCGTCGACCTCGTCTGGGACCACCCCTGCGTCGGCGAGAGCCGCGACCGCGGCGCGCACATGCAATTCAGTGGAGGTGTACGGAACGTTTCTTCCTGGAGCGAGTTCGGCGGCACCGATGATGGCCGGCTGGTCATGTGGCATCCGCGCTCCTCTCGACCACGCGTTCAACGCCGGTCCCGACGTGAACGACGGTTAGCATAGCGTGACTAGGGGGTCCGCGTCACCCCCGGCCCGCACCCGCCGCCAGCGCGGTATGGATTCTCTGGATGTCGTTGCGCCTCTTCCCAAGAGGGTGCTGCGATGACCGAAACCCGCGCCGATCGTGTCGTTTCTCGACGATGTCCAGGTGACAGATGAGGCCGATCGCGAAGCCCGCTGGTTCCGGTGGACGCCCGGCGCACGCGGGCGGATCAATGCGCGCTCAGTCGCGCGTTTTTCTGAAGTGGCGCGGTGACCGACCGGTCCACCGTTTGAAGGCATGTGTGAAGTTCGTGAGGTCCGCGTACCCGAGTTCTGCCGCGATCTCGCTTACAGACACCGATCTGTCGAGAAGTCGCAGAATTGCTCGCTCCTGCAAGAACGACTGACGTAATTCTCGAAAGGTGGTCCCCTCTTCGCTGAGGCGCCGCTTCAACGTGCTCGGGGATATCGAGAGCTCGCCCGCCGTCCGGCTGATGTTCGTTTTTCCGGGATCTTTCTCGAGCAGGTCCCTTACTTTTTCGGAGACCGACGTGTCACGTCGTTGATCGAGAGTTCGCTGCAAATCGGTGACGGCAATCCGGTACGCCACAGGATCGGAGAATCGACAGACCTCCTCCAGCGTAGCCGCGGGAACGTGGACGAACGAGCTAGGGGCGTCGAAGAAGATCCGACCCGCCAACACTTCGTCACGAAGAACCCACGACTCAGGCGCTGAATGACTCAGATGCAGTTCAATATTCGGTACGGCACCCGCGAGCATGTCGAGCAGACGCAACAGCGCCAGCCCACCGTAGGTGACGGCCAGGCAGTTCAGGCCCGCGTCACCTGTGCGACCGGTGAGCCCGATCGTGAGGCCGCGTTCAGTCGAATGGAACGACGGGCTGAGGGCCGTTGTGATCACCGGCAGATAAGCAAGTAACTCGACAACCTCGGCTACCGAGCCCGCGCTGACCAACGGAACACTGAGTGCCCCAAAGGACGTCAGTTTGGCGTGTTCAGCGAACGCGAAACCCAGACGGGTTCCCTGATCACAATCGAAATCGGGATATATCTCCCTGAACCACCGCAAGGGGACCTGCGCGTCGCGCCCCACCAACATCGACTCGGTGACGTGCTCGCGAACCATGAGGCTGCGCAGCGCAATGCTGGCGTCATGCCCCAGCGCCTCACTGTCCAGCATCTGCAGGAAAGCAAGCGCTGGCATACCCGAGTCGTCGAGTTTCACGTGCCTCCCTGCGCGTGAGCTAAAAACACAACTCTTTGACTCCTGCGAGCCTAGCGACGCTGGTCACGCGCGACAACACTAATTACAAGGAGTTCCAGATTGAGGAGAGTTAGTCATGGCAGTCGTCACCTTCGTCTCTCATGACGGCGAGAAGTACGAAGCCCCCTTGGCCGAAGGGCAGTCCTTGATGCAGATTGCGGTCAACAACGCGGTGCCCGGCATCGACGGCGATTGTGGAGGGGAAGCCGCATGCGGAACGTGCCACGTGATCGTCGCTCCCGAGTGGTCGGACACGGTGGGTCTCTGCGGCGCCAACGAAGAGGAGATGCTCGCGATGAACCCCGAGCGTCAGCGGACGTCGAGGCTGTCCTGCCAGATGGCCGCCTCCGAGGCATGGGATGGCTTGACGGTCGAGCTACCTGAGTTCCAGCTCTGAAACAACGCCATGGATTTGGAGGAAACAATAATGAGTATTCCCGCGGCAGTGGCCGCCAAAGCCCAGTCTGCCGTGCCTCTGGAGCTGCAAATCCGCGGCGCACACCTCTACGACAAGACACGCCGGTGGGTAACCGGAACCAATGGTAAGAAGATCTTCACCGAGACGCCCATTCCTCCGGTCGAGGACATCGATATCGCCGACATCGATCTCAGCAACCCGTTCCTCTACCGCCAAGGCCGCTGGAAGTCCTACTTCGAACGCGTGCGCACCGAGGCGCCGGTGCACTACCAGGCTCACAGTCCGTTCGGCCCGTTCTGGTCGGTGACCCGCCACGCGGACATCATCGCCGTCGACAAGAACCACGAGGCTTTCTCCGCAGAGCCGTTCATCATCATCGGCAGACCCCCTCGCTTTATGGACATCGCCATGTTCATCGCGATGGATCCGCCACAACACGACTTGCAGCGCGCTTCCGTCCAAGGGGTTGTCGCGCCGAAGAACCTGCGCGAGATGGAGGGGCTGATCCGCTCGCGTGTCCAGGAAGTGCTGGACGATCTACCGGTGGATCAGCCGTTCAATTGGGTGCACCACGTCTCCATCGAACTGACAGCGCGCATGCTCGCGACCCTGCTGGACTTCCCGTACGAGCAGCGGCACAAGCTCGTGGAATGGTCGGACCTCGCCACCTCCATGGAGCAAGCCAATGGTGGTCCTTCCGACAACGACAGAGTGTTTCGTGGCATGGTCGACATGGCGAAGGGGCTCAGCGCTCTCTGGCATGACAAGGCGGCCCGTACCGCCAACGGGGAGCGACCGGGCTTCGATCTGATCACGATGCTGCAGGCCAACGAGGACACTAAGGATCTCATCGACCGCCCGATGGAATTCCTCGGCAATTTGGTACTGCTGATCGTCGGGGGAAACGACACGACTCGCAACTCGATGAGCGGAGGGGTTCTCGCCTTGAACCAGTTCCCCGATCAGTTCGAGAAGTTGAAGGCGAACCCTGACCTGATTCCCAACATGGTATCCGAGATCATTCGCTGGCAGACCCCGTTGGCGTACATGCGCCGAGTCGCGAAAAAAGACATCATGTTGAACGGGCAATTCATCCGCAAGGGCGACAAGGTCGTGATGTGGTACGCCTCGGGTAACCGCGATGAGCGTGTCTTCGAGCGGGCCGATGAGTTGATCATCGATAGGAGCAACGCCCGCAATCACATCTCGTTCGGGTTCGGCGTGCACAGGTGCATGGGAAACCGACTTGCTGAGTTGCAGCTTCGAATCCTGTGGGAGGAATTGCTCCCTCGCTTTGAGAACATCGAGGTGGTCGGCGAACCCGAGTATGTGCAATCGAATTTCGTCAGGGGTATCAGCAAGCTGATGGTTCGCCTCACTCCCAGGCCAAGTGCGTGACTCCCGAACGAGCGGTGATCGTCGGCGCGAGCCACGCCGGCGCGCAGTTGGCAGCTAATCTTCGAAGGGAGGGGTGGTCTGGGGAGGTCGTGCTCATCGGCGACGAGGGGGGACTGCCCTACCACCGGCCTCCGTTGTCGAAGGGATACCTGGCCGGCAAGAACGGCCTCGACGACCTCCTGATTCGCGGCGCTGATTTCTACGAAAAGCAGCACATTCGACTCTTGAATGCGACCGTGGAGGCGATCCACCGGAGTGCCAAGCGTGTGTCTCTGAGCACCGGCGACACGCTGACGTACACCAAGCTCGCGTTGTGCACCGGTGCGAGGGCCAGACGACTCCCCACACCAGGGGTGGATCTTCCCGGAATTCACTACCTGCGTACCGCTGCAGACGTCGAGTTGATCCGTGCCGCCGCTACACCGGGTCGGAGGGTTGTGATCGTGGGCGGCGGTTACATCGGGTTGGAAACGGCGGCCTCGCTGTGTTCGCTCGGCATGAACGTCACCGTCCTCGAGGCAACCGAGCGTGTACTCGAACGGGTCACCGCGCCGGAGGTTTCCGCGTTTTACACCCGAATCCACAACGGCGAGGGAGTGGAGATCCGAACACACGCTCTCGTCGAAGCCTTCTTCGGTAACGGTGGGGTGCAGGAGGTGGTGCTGGCTGACGGCGAACCGATCCCCGCCGACTTGGTCATCGTCGGCGTCGGTGTGGTGCCGAACACCGAGCTCGCCTCGGCCGCAGGATTATCCGTCGACAACGGCATCGTGATCGACGACCAGGCCCGCACCAGCGACCCCGACATCGTGGCCGCCGGCGACTGCACCAGCCACACCATGGCTCGATACGGCTCGCGTATTCGTTTGGAATCCGTATCGAGCGCCGGCGAGCAGGCCAAGATCGCTGCGGCGACAATCTGCGGAAAACACAGCGCAATCGCTGCGCTTCCGTGGTTCTGGTCCGACCAGTACGATCTCAAACTCCAGATTGCAGGTCTCAACGCCGGGTACGACGAAGTGTTGCTCAGTGGTGACCCGTCGCGTGAGCGTGACTTCAGCTGCTTCTACTTCCGCGAGGGCGAACTCATCGCCGCCGACTGCGTCAATCGTCCTCGCGATTTCATGTCCAGTAAGCGGGCCATCAGCCAGCAGCTCCGAGTTGACCGCTCAGAGCTCCTCGCCGGCTCGATCTGACACGAGAGCTTGCTAGTTACAAACTGTGGACAACTCCCAGGTACCTGAGTGCTACGCGGGAGATCCGCTCACCGGTGGTGGCGATGTCCGCGGCTGGGAGTACAACATGACTCACTGTCAGTCGCACCAGAACATCTGCGACCTCCTCAACGTCTTCGGGATCGAGATCGTCGAAGTGGTCGTTAAACCACGTGATCAGAGCCGCGGAGCAGAGCTGAAGCAGGGAAGCCGACGTCGGCAGAAGAGGTAGGACTCCAGTAGACGACGAGCCACCGCGATCATTCCCCGAAGGGTTGGACGTCAGAACTGCCTTGAGGAGCGGGCTGTCTTCTGCTTCACAGAGGGTGAATTGCACCGCTGCGGTGATGCCGCCCTGCACGTCGCCCACGTGTTCGGCAAGGACGGCAAGAATGCCTTCCATAAAGCGCTGGCCCTCCGACACCACAAGCGCGTCGCCGAGCCCCTGTTTGTCGCCGAACTCTTTGTACAACGTCGGGCGGGAGACGCCGACCGATTCGGCAACCTCGCTCATCCGGACCTGATCCCAGCCCTTCTCGATGGCGAGTTCTCGTGTCGCCCTCAAAACCTTTTCGCGCACATGCCGGCGGAAAGACACCCGCGCTGGTTCAGTTGGCATAGGAGCAGGATAGGCGCCAGCCCTACATGGGCAGTCGACCGACAGCAGGGTTCATATGGTCCTGTCGAGGAATTCGACGACCGCCGTCGAGAATGCGTCGTTGTTGTCGCCGGCAATCATGTGTCCCGCGCCCGATACGTCAACGGTTTGCGCGTGCGGAACGACGGTGAGGAAATGCTTTACTGTCTCTTCGGAGACCATGTCAGATAGTAGGCCCCGGACCAGCAGCGTTGGCGCGGACATCTGCCGCGCACCATCGAGAAGGAACGCGCTCATCATGTCGAAGTCTTTAGCGCCTTCGTCTGGATCACCCTGCAGGAACTGGAAATTCGACGTCACGAAGGCTGGATCCCATCGCCAGGCCCAGCGACCGTCTTCGCGACGGGCGAGGACTTTTCGGAGGCCGTCGAGGTTTTCGGGGCGAGGGCGGTGCGGGTTGTAGGCGGCGATCACGTCAGCGGCCGACTCTAGGCTGTCGAAACCTTCGGGGTGTGCCGACATGAACGCTACGACTCGTCGGGCGCCTTCCATCTCCATTCGCGGAGTGACGTCAACCAGGACGACGGCCTGCCATAGGTCCGGCGGGGCGAGCAAGTGTGTTCCGAGAATGGTCAAGCCGCCCAGAGAGGCGCCGATCGCGGCGACGGGGCGGCCGGAATCGGCGTATGAGCGCACGGCCAATAGGTCGGATCCAAGCCGGTCCCCGTCATAGCGTCCGTCGGGGTCCCAGTCGCTGTCCCCGTGTCCCCTGGTGTCGTACGCGGCCACCGTGTAGCCCCGCTGGTGCAGGCGTTGGGCGGTGACGTCCCAGGCGTGTCGGCTTTGACCTCCGCCGTGAAGGAGCAACACGACCGCCCGCGGCGCGTCACAGCGGTAGAGGTCGACCGCCAGCGTCAGCCCGTCCGCCGTGGGCACGCGCTCGACCACAGGAGCCGACGAATCGCCTGTTCTCTTTGCCGACATCAGGAGCTCGTCTTCGGTGCGACGACGGTGACGGTTCCCTGGGCCGCACACACCGCTCTGCCGTCGTTGCAGATGTCGATACGCGCCACACCGCTGGTTCTGCCCAGCGAGATAATCTCAGCCATGGCTACACAGGTGCCGCTGGAGACCGGACGAAGCAGATTCAGTTTGAACTCCGTCGTCGCGACCCAAGATCCCGTTGGAATCACGGGATAAAACACCACTCCGAGGCAGTGGTCGACCATGGCCGACAAGCAGCCCCCATGCAAGTTGCCGAAAGGCGTCTTCAGGTCGTCGCGTGCGTCCATCTCCGCGACGAGCCGTCCCGCAGTGAATTCGGTGTGACGGAAGCCGAGGTAACCGGCCAACCCGCCCGTGGTTTCTGCTGCGCTCTTTAGTTGCTCAGCGACCTGTTCGTTGAACGTGGTGAATTGCACAGGCCCTCCTACCTCATCTGCCGTCGAGACATTACGCCATAGATGTCACATCGGTCGAGCGTGGTCACCCGCCAGGATCGCCGGAAGGAGAAACCTCGACAGAAACGCCCGGAGTCCGTCACGACTGCGCTCCCGCGGCCCTCGAACAGTCAGCAGGCTCAATATCGTGCGGACAACCCACTCGGCGGCGTCGTCGACGGAGACGCCCGGTTCCACGCAACTCCAGTGTCTGGTGAAGATGGGACGCAGAAATTCGGTGACGATTTCGAAGAGGGACGTCGAGGTCCCCGCCGCGAGACCCACGCCGGCGAGTTCCTCGTCGCTGCCGAACAACAATCCGATGATCTCTTCGCGGCGCGCGGCCTCAACCGTGTATTCCACGAAATCGACGAGCGCGGAGCCCAGGTCGGCGTGCGCCGCGATCCGCGGGCTGATGCGGTCGAGATAGCGCTCGGCGGCGCGAATGATGACACCCGACATCACCGCCTCCCGACTGGGGAAGTAGCGATACACCGTTGCCCTGGACACACCCGCTGTTCTGCCGATGTCCTCCATGGTCGTGCCCACCACACCGCAACTCTCGAGGCACCGCTCGGCAGCATCGAGCAACCGGTCGCGAGCGGACCCACGATCTGTCGGCGCGGCGGCACCCCATCTCAACAACCTCGTCGACACACAGCCAGTATGCCGCGAGCGCACACCATTGTGACTTGCCCACGCACATGACACCATCGCAGTTATGTCTCAAGTCAGCCCCGTGGCCCTGAGCGGATGCCGATGCCGATGTTGGTAGAAGCGCGTACCCCGGTTGTCGTCGGCGTGGGCGAAGTTACCCATCGCGGGAACGACTTCGTGGACCCGATCGACTTGGCGGTAGAAGCCGCACGCCGCGCGGTCAAAGACGCAAGTCGCCCGGTCGAGCGGCGCATCGACACCGTCGCGACTCCGGGCATCCTGGTCATACCGCGCGACAATCCCGCCAGCAGGATCGCCGAAGCGATGCACATCAGTCCCGCCCGCCGCATCAGCTGTCCCGTCGGCGGAAACACCCCGCAGTATCTCGTCGAAGTGTTGGGTGGCGAAATAGGCGAAGGCCGTGCAGATGTCGTCCTGGTCGTCGGGGCGGAGAGCGGGCATTCCGCACGCAAGCTTCAGGGCGGGGCACTTCTCGACTCGCCGCCCCCACCCCGCTCCGACGACGAATCCCTGGGCGACGCCCGCCCCGGGCTGAGTCAAGCCGAATTGTCGGTGGGTCTGAGTTGGCCGCACGAGGTGTATCCCATCTTCGAGTCCGCGATCGCCGCGCGCCACGGCCGCGACTTCGATGCTCAACGGGAGTGGCTGGGCACGCTGATGGCCCCGTTCACAGCCGAGGCGGCACGCCATCCGGAACAGGCCTGGTTCCCACGCGCACGAAGTGCCACCGAACTCAGCGAAGTCACCGCGGAAAACCGCATGGTCTGCTTGCCCTATCCCAAGCTGCTCAACAGCATCATGTCCGTCGACATGGCTGCCGCCTTCATTCTCATGGCGGCCGAGGTGGCGGACGAATTAGGCGTCGCGCGCGATCGTTGGGTCTTTCCCTGGTCAGCAGCGACTTGCAACGACGTGTACTTCCCCGTGGAACGGCCGGACCTCAGCCGCTCATCGGGTATCGAGGTAGCGGCACGGAAGGCTTTCGATGCGGGCCGGTTGACCACCGACGACATCCGGTGGTTCGACCTCTACTCCTGCTTCCCGTCGGCAATTGAGATGGCTGCCGAGGCTCTCGACTTGGACCCCCTCGACGACAGAGGCCTCACAGTAACCGGAGGCCTGCCTTATCACGGCGGTCCCGGAAACAATTACGTCAGCCACTCGATCGTGGAGATGGTCCGACGGTGCCGACGCGACCCAACCGATGCCGGACTCGTCACCGGCCTCGGGTGGTATTCGACGAAGCATTCGGTCGGTGTGTGGTCGGCCACCCCGCCACCAGCCGGGTGGCGACTGCTCGACACGGCGGTCGAACAAGCTCAAATCGATTCATCGCGGCTGGCCGTCGCAGGCGCCGACGAGGCGACCGGTTGCGCGACAGTCGACGGATACACCGTCGTCTACGACCGAGACGGCCAACCTCGATGGACTCCGATCATCGCGCACCTGTCCGACGGGCAAAGAGTCGTCGCACGCAGCGACGATCCGCAGATCGCCGAGGCGATGGGCGCGGAAATGTACGTAGGTAAAACGGTGTGCCTCCGAAACACAGGGTCGTTCACCGGGTTCGAGCTTCCATGATCGCCGAGGCGATGGTGCTGACCGGACCGCGGAGTCTGCAGCGGCGCCAGATGACCATCCCCGACGTCGGCGACCGGGGTGCGATCCTGCGAGTTGAAGCATGCGGTCTGTGCGGAACAGATCACGAACAATTCACCGGACACCTGCCTGCCGGCTTCTCATTCGTTCCAGGGCACGAAATCGTCGGCATCGTCGAACATGTTGGCGCTGCGGCCGGCCAACGCTGGGGTGTACAAGCCGGCCAGCGCGTGGCCGTTGAGGTGTTCCGGTCCTGCCGAGACTGCCCCGAGTGCCGCCGCGGCGAATACCGGCGGTGCGCGGTGAACGGCATCGCCACCATGTTCGGGTTCGTCGACGTGGAGGTCGGCGCGGGCTTATGGGGCGGATACGCCACCCATGTGGAGCTTCCGTGGGACGCGATGCTGCTCCCGATTGCCGAAGACATGGACCCCGTTCTCGCCACGTTGTTCAACCCTCTCGGGGCCGGTATCCAGTGGGGGGCGACTCTTCCCGACACCAAGGCCGGGGACGTCGTAGCGATCCTGGGGCCCGGCATCCGCGGAATCTGTGCGGCGGTGGCGGCCAAAGAGGCGGGAGCCGCGTTCGTCGCGATGACCGGCGTAGGCCCACGCGACGAACAACGACTGGCCATAGCCAGATCATTCGGTGTCGACCTGCCCATCGATGTATCGCAGGACGATGCAGTGACCGCGCTCCAGCGTGAGACAGGCGGACGGCTTGCCGACGTGGTCGTCGACGTCACCGCTAAAGCACCCTCCGCGTTCGCCGATGCCGTCGGCCTTGCCAGGCCCGGCGGCACAATTGTGGTGGCCGGCACCCGCGGAGGAGGCGGCGCGCCCCGGTTTGAACCAGACTTGTTGGTCTATAAAGAATTACACGTCGTAGGCGCACTCGGCGTGGAGTATCCCGCCCACCGGGCAGCCCTCGAGATTCTCGCCATGGGCCGCTGGCCGTTCGACCGGATCACCAGAGAATCAACCGGATTCGCTGGGCTCGCGCAGCTGCTCACTTCGCTTGCAGATGAAAGTGCCCGATCAAGTGGGGCGCTGCACAACGTCTTTTTGCCCACGCCCTAACGGCGTGGGCAGAGGTTCAACAGAGAGGGCCACCCGTGACCATGGCGGAACGCGTACCGATGCTCGACCGTGAGCAGGCCCAGCTGCGAGCTGCCGAATGTGGGTTGCCCGAAGAGTTGGCAGACCTGTCGGTATTCCGCGTGGCACTTCATCAGCCGCGTGTGGCGGTTGCGCTGTATGGGCTGCTAGACGCGTTACTCTTCCGCGGTTCCCTTGACGCGCGGCTACGCGAGCTGGTCATCATGCGCATCGGCTGGATTACTGGCTCCGAATACGAATGGACTCAACATTGGCGAATCGCCACACTGCTCGGCGTGCCTGAGCATGATCTCCTGGCGGTGCGCGACTGGCAGAATTCCGAAAGCCTCGGGCCAGTCGAGCGTGCGGTCCTCGCAGCGACCGATGATGTGGTACGCGACGGGGTCATCTCCGAGGAAAACTGGGCTGGGTGCCAGAAGGCATTCAATAGCGATCACGCCGTTTTGGTCGAACTTGTCGGAGCAATCGCCAATTGGCGGCTCTTTTCGATCCTGCTTCGATCTCTGAATATTCCGCTTGAGTCCGGTACCGACGGCTGGCCGCCCGATGGGCGAGCTCCTCAGCGTTGCGATTGAGCGAAAAACGTGGACCGGTGCTTGACCGAAGCGGTCAGCGCCCCAATCGCCAGACCACGACCCGTGTCGTAGACGGACAAGTCCCCCCTCGGACACTCCGGGGCTTGCCCCCCGACAAACCTCGATCCTCACTCGCCGACCGACGCGCGCCCGCGGGTTCGGATCAGGCTCGCGACCGTCGTGATCACCAGGACCACCGTGATGACGCCGATCGACATCCCCGTCGAGATCTCCGGCACGTCGACGTAGTTGCCGCCGTTGATGAACGGCAGCGTGTTCTTGTGCAGCGCGTGCAGGATCAGCTTCACGCCGATGAAGCCCAGGATGATCGACAGGCCGACGGACAGGTACACCAGCCGGTCGAGCAGTCCGCCGATGAGGAAGTACAGCTGGCGCAGACCCATCAGAGCAAAAGCGTTGGCGGTGAAGACGATATAGGGCTCTTCGGTGAGTCCGTAGATGGCCGGGATGGAGTCCAGCGCGAAGAGCAGATCGGTGAAACCGATCGCCACCAGCGCCAGCATCAGCGGGGTGACGGCCCGCTTGCCGCCGACGGTGGTGAGGAACTTGTCGCCGTCGTAGTCGTCGGTGGTGGGCACGAAGCGGCGCACGAGACGCACCAGCCGGCTCTCCCGTTCGACTTCGGCGTCTTCCTCGTGACCGCTCTCCCGGGCGAGTTTGAGCGCGGTGTAGATCAGGAAGACACCGAAGAGGTAGAAGACCCAGCTGAAGGTGTTGATGGCGGCGGCGCCGACGGCGATGAAGGCCGCCCGCATGACCAGCGCCATGACGATGCCGATCAGCAGCAGCTTCTGCTGGTACATCCGCGGCACGGCAAACGAGCTCATGATCACGGTGAACACGTAGCGGGTTCCCGCGACGACGATGTCGGGTGCATGACCCGACCCCGTCATCTGAGCGACCCGCTGGGCAACGGGTTCCAACTCGGCAAGTTCGTTGCGGCGACGCGGAATTGAGCGTTCGTGTCCGGCCACCACCCAGTCCCGGCGGCGAATCGACTCGTGGTAGGCCCGTTCAAGTGCGACGAGCCGCTTGACCTCGTCCTCCAGTTCCACCTGGCGCAGATACCGCGGATCACCCGTCGCGACGGCCTTGGTCTCAGCGGCGGCGGTGCCGATGTCGCCGCCGTCGAGGCTTTCCACCTCCGAGTCGATGGTGTCCCCGCGACGGACCTGTTCGATGAACAAGGCTTTGGCTTGAACCTTCTGCCACATGACGGTGTCGTAGGTGCCCTCGGTGACATAGGTGAGGATCTCGACGTCCTGGTTCTGGTTGCCCTGCCGGATGATCCTTCCCTCGCGCTGCTCAAGGTCGGCGGGCCGCCACGGGACATCGACATGGTGGAGGGCCAGGGCGCGGCGTTGCAGATTGGCTCCGGTCCCCATCTTCTCGGTGGAGCCGATGATGACCGAGACGTCGCCGCGATTGCAGGCGGTGAACAACGCCTTCATCTCGCTAGGCTTGCGGGCCTCGTGGACGAACCGGATCTTGTCGGCCGGCATACCGCGTTCGACCAGTTCGTCTTTGATCGCGGCGTAGATGGTGAACTGGTCGGGGTCTTTGGAGGGTGTTCCGCGGTCGCAGAACACGATCTGCAGCGGCCCTGTCTGGGCGAGCGGTTGGCCGGTGTCGGGGTCGGAGTAGACCCGGTCGGCGGCCGCGGTGTGGATGCGCATGATCTGTTCTGCGACCGCAGCGGCCCGCGAGTTCTGCGGTGGGTCCATGTGCGCCAGTCGAGGATCCAGCGACACGTTGCGCCCATCGGTGGAGATTTTCAGCGCGTTGTCGCGGGCCGGTTCGCGGGCGTCAAGGTTGTCCATCCTCCACCCCAGATCGGCGATGAAGTCGCGGACCTCGGTGTCGGCCTCCAGGGAGATGACCTGCCGGCGGCCGTCGCGCAGCCGCGGCAGCGTCGTGGGCACCTGATCGCGGGTCACCACATCGGTGAACACCGACGAAATCGCCAGCAGGTCAGCGACGTTGGTGTACTTGCCCACCCGGGTCACCGGCCGCAGCTTGGTGCCGGTGGCATTGACCTCGACGGTGCTGTGGGTCGCGGTAAACGCCGCGCCCCAGTCACCCAACTCGGCGACGCCAGCGCCCTCCAGTAGATCGGGGCGAAGATAGCGCTGCATCACCCACAACTCACCGAGGGAGTTGGCGATCGGTGTCCCGGTGGCGAAGGTCGCGACCCGCTCGACGTACTCCTGACCGCTGATGCCGGCGACGGTGGCCTCATCGCGGCGGCGCTGGCGCAACACATCGAGCTTCAGCGCCAAATCTTCGGCCCGCTCGGAGGACTGCGTGTAGCTCAATTCCTCGATGTTGCAGAGTCGTTGGAGGTTTTTGAAATGGTGCGCCTCGTCGATCAGGAGGTAGTCGCACCCACTGGATTCCCAGTTCAGGCCGGTGTCCTTGCCAGCCTGATTGAGCTTCTGGTCGAGCCTCTTCTTGGCGTTCTTTATGGCCAATTCGATGCGCTTCTTGGAGCGCGGTGTCTGGGCAGTCTCCATCTGCGCTTTGAGGGCGTACAGCTGCTCTTCGATGTATTTGGCTTTGGTTGCCTCCGAGACCCCAATAAGTTTGAACATCGACTGCGGGACGATGACCATGTCCCACTCCGAGGCCGCCGACTGGGCAATGAGTCGGCGCCGGCCGTCGGCGTCGGTGTTGGTCTGTCCGAGAAGGATCTGCGCCCCCGGTACCCAGGACAGGGCCTCCCGCCCGAATTGTTCGCAGATGTGGTTGGGAACCACGATCCATGGCTGGCGGACCAGGCCGAGGCGGCGCAGCTGATAGGCGGCGAGCACCATCACCCCCGACTTGCCGGCACCGACCACATGGTCGATCAATGTTGTTGGCTCAGCAAGGATTCGGGCGATGGCGTCGCGCTGATACGGGTGCGGGGTCATCTTCTCGGACAGTCCCGGCAAGGGAAGGTGACGTCCGTCGTGGCGGGGCGCGACCAGGGAGCGGAATCGTTTGTTGTACTCGGCGACGAGACGATCGCGACGGGAGTCCTCAGCGAAGACCCAGCGCTGGAACTCTTCTGCGATCTTGGTGCATTTGGCCTGCGCAGCGAAGGTGGCTTCGGTATTCAGTGTGCCGTCTTCGTTGTTGACCACCACTGAGCGGGAGTTGCACAGGGCTTCCAGCAGGCTGACGGCGTCGAGGCCCTTGCCCTCCATCCCCCAGGTCTCCGTCAGAAGTCGGCCGCGCCGCATCCAGGAGGTGACCTCGACCACCCAGCGGCCGCCGAGGTGCTCGGCGGTGACCGACTGCACGCCAAAGGTTTCCCGCGCGAACTGGGCGACGACGTCGGCGGGAATCCACGGCGCACCGGGGCGCGCTTTGATTTCCTCGGCGGTGCGATCCACCGGCAACACCGCTTTGAGTGCGGTGACGTAGTCGTTGTAGACCAGGGGCTCGTCGCGGCTGGCGTCGATGGCTTGGGCGAGCTTGACGCGGACGTTGCCCGACAGCGCCCGGGTGGCCGGAACGAGTTCGGCCGGGTCGTCCAGGCTGGGGTACACCAGCCCGTCGAGCAGGCTGCGCGCGGTCGGGGCCTCCACCTCGAGCAGATCGGCGATGAGGGGTAGGTCGACCCGTTGGGTGCGGTGCAGGCTGATCGCCAGCGCTTCCTCGGGGCTGGCCGCGTATTGGACTTCGACCGGCGCCGTGAGCAGGTCGGTGGAGAAGATGGGAGCCTTGCGGGCCTCGCCGGTGGCCTCGTCGAAGATTTCCAGGGCCGCGACCACCGCCCAGCCCGGGTCGTCTTTGAAGGCGTCGAGGTGAGCACGCCGCTTGTGGGGATCGCGCTGTTGCCAGGCCTTGGTGTCCCATTCCTCGGCTAGTTCGGGTGGGACCTCGCCGGCATAGGGGCGGCCTGGCTCGCCCTCCTGATCGCGCCACTTGGCCTCGAAATCGGCGACCTTGCGGTCGTGAACGTCCTGCGTGATCTCGGCGGGGATGACCCAGGTGAAGCGGTTGAGTGGACCGTGGGTCCGCACGTATCGGTCATAGAGGGCGTTGAGGTGAGCGCGGATCTGGTTGCGTTCGGTGGCGCTGCGCCCGTCGCGCTGGGCGGTGATGAGGGTGTTGGCGGCGTCGCGCAGGTCGATGAGTTGCCGGGTCTCCGCTTCGCGGCTCTTGGGGACCCGTCGTGGTTCCCAAGTATGGCCGGTCCATTCCTCGAAACGGCGCTGGTCGTCGTTGTGGCGCAGCGTGTAGAGCGGGGTCTGTTCGCGCACCGAACGCAACGAGCGCTTTGGGACCAATTCATGGGGGGAGGGATTGATGGGGCGTCGACCCGCGGTCATCGTCGATATGGACGGCACGCTGTGCGATGTAAGCACCGTTGTTCATCTCCAAGCCGAACCTGACGGGTTCTCCGCTTTCCATCACGGATGCGCTGAGTGCCCGCCGAACGGGGCTGTGGTCGATTGGTGCGTTGACCACCACCGCCGGGGACACGCGATCTTGATCGTCACGGGCCGCGATGCTTGGGCGCGTGAGTTGACCACCCTGTGGCTCATGGAACACCTGCCGGTGCCGATCGACGGTCTGTACATGCGCTCCGCTGGGGATCTTCGATCCAACGTAGACGTTAAGCGGGAAATCCATGATCGGCTGGTGTTGACCTACGACGTCCGCGCAGCCATCGACGACGATCCAGAAATTGTGGGTCTGTGGCAGCAAGCCGGAATCCCCGCCGCAATTGTTCTGGATTGGGGCGAGGTCGTGACCGGGTCAGAGTAGACAGTGCGCATGAACCCTTTGATCTAACTGCCGGCAGACTGCCAACTGGAAGGATTGTTTTGAAGCCCTTCGCTATCCGTTCCACTGAGAGGTTGGTCGAGATTTGGTCCGGCTACCGAATTCAGTTCGGCGGGATGGAGCGGCATCCATGGCAATTGGCGGCGAAAGCGGAGTTGAAGGCGGCGTTGGCCAAATTGAGCATCGCGCCGGAATCAGCTTTTTGTGGCTACTACGACAGCACTGATCCCAAGCCTTCCGACACTGAGAACAGCCTGTTCACCAATCTTCTGGAGGCCATGCCGGGGAATGTTCGTTTCCTTCGTTTCGAGCAGGGGCCCTCTCGTCCGCCAGCACCGCCGATGCCGGTTGAAGTAGTTGACGGCCACCTGCATTACTACCGCTATCAGGTCGGCGGCCATTGGACGACGTGGGAGGCGGATCGTGTTCTCGCCCGTTGGAGCCGGCTACCCCGTCGAGTGGCAGGCGATGGTTCAGCACGCCCGGCCTGGTTCGCCTTGCGGGAGGGCGCGGCTAGGGACCGAGTAGAAGTCACCGGGGAGCGACTTGATCAGAACGCCACCTTCGGGCTGAGCGTCACTATCCATGCAACGAGAAACGGGCCGCGCAACGCAATCACGAATAGCGAGAGCACTATTGACGGTGCAATTGCCGCGTTCCACAACGACAGTTTCTCCGGGGAGCTCGTGGCGGCCCTGGCCGGCAAGCTTCCTGGCATCACAGCCCACGAACTTCGTGCTGCGCTCAACGCTTCAGCCGGAGTGCTCTTCAACACCCCGGCGATCCGCGTTAACCGTGGCTTTGTTCAAATCAGTCCGGCCGATGAGCGTTGCCGCGTAGGGGAGTTGCGGATATTGAATGACTCGAACGGGCGGCGGCCCGAACTGAGCGGCGAGATTTTCACAATTCGACCCGTACACGGCGGGGGAGCGAGATGACCCTCGCCAGGCCATGGCTGACATCTTCGGAGCAGCCGCATACTGAGCTGAGGCGACCGCAAGATCGAGCGGCAATCTATAAGGTTCACTGATCTCGACCGTAAGGAGAATTGGTTTGCGCTGCTCGCTACACGACGTTGAACTGAGCTCCAGCGGCGAGTGCCCGATCTGTTCGCAGTTGATAGTGAAAGTCTTCAAGGACGCCGACGATGCGGGTTATCGGGCCTGGATTGCCAAGCACCAGGGCGGATATGTGATCAACGTTCAGAAGAGCCTCAACCCGACTGATGCGCGTCTGCACCACGCCACTTGTCACACCATTAACGATGATCCTTCGCGCGGGGACGTGTTTGTCGGTGATTACGTGAAGGTGTGCGGATTGCGACTTTCCGCCTTGGAGGACTGGGCGATCAGCGAATGGCGTTCCTCGGTTGCTAAGTGTCGCCATTGCTTCTAAGCCAATGCCCGGGCTATTGGGGAGCCGGCAGGCCAGTTTCGGACCAGCCAGAATCCCTTGGGACCAATTTGGGACCACACGTTCCGCGCGGTCCTGAACGACCTGCACGTTCACGCCCGATCCGTAGACCTCAAATAACGCGCGTACCGCGCTTGAACAGGCACAACGTGCCAGACCCATTTCCTGGGGGTCAAGTGGTCGCAGGTTCAAATCCTGTCAGCCCGACGCAGGTCAGAGGCGGTTTCCGGAGTCCGGAAGCCGCTTTTTTCGTACCCCGTACCCCAACGCGGTAACCCAAAGGGGTTTCGGCACCTGCTGTGCGGCTCCGGTTGATGCTTGACCCTTGACATTCGAGGTCCGGTTTGCTGCTTTACGGTTCCGGGACGCGGTTCCGGCAGGGCCGTTACGGTTCTGGGACGCGGTTCCGGGAGGTCCTTTACCGAGAATTAGCTGGATGGATTCGGGGAGTTGTACTTCGAGTTGGATCCAAATGACCGAAGGTAACCTCACGTGGGAAGGACACAGTGTGATGGCCGAAGCGCAGTCCAACCGCCGCATCCCGTTGCTGGGACCGACCTCACGGGGGGAGACTGCCGAACAGGGTCGGTTGGATGCGTGCACTGCCGGGACCGAACCGTGGCAGGACTGGGGAACCTACCTGTCCGAGCGGGCGTGGGGCACCGTGCGGGAGGACTATTCGGCGAACGGTGACGCCTGGAACTACTTCCCGTACGCCCATGCCCGGTCCCGCGCCTACCGCTGGAATGAAGATGGCCTCGCCGGGTGGTGCGACCGGGCGCAGTACCTGTGCTTCGGGTGGGGTTTTTGGAACGGTTTTGACGACCACCTCAAGGAGCGTCCTTTCGGCCTGACCAACGAACAGGGCAATCATGGTGAGGACGTAAAGGACTACTGGTTTTATACCGACAACACCCCTACCCATTCCTACGCATCGGTGGTCTACAAGTACCCCCAAGATCGCTTCCCCTACGACGACCTCGTGGCGGCCAACCAGTCACGCACCACAGAGGAACCCGAATACGAACTGTTCGACGCGCTGGAATCGATGTGGCGGGAAAACCGCTACTTCGACATCACGGTGGAGTACGCAAAGGCCTCCCCCAACGACATGGTGTGCCGAATGACTGCGGTCAATCGAGGCCCCCGGGACGCTCCGCTCACAGCGGCAGCCCAATGGTGGTTCCGCAATCTGTGGTCGTGGCAGTTCGCTGACGAGCCGCCGCGAATCGAACGCGCCGCGCACGGTGCCACGTTCGACCATCCCAAGTTGGGGCGCTATTGGTGTTACACCACAGCAGAGGGCGCCCCGACCCAATGGATGTTTTGCGAGAACAACACCAACAACGAGGTTGTCTTCGGCACCGAGAATGCCTCGGCCTTTGTCAAGGACGGCGTCAACAACGCCATCGTCGACGGGCGCCCAGAGGCGGTTAACCAGGAAGGCGGTAGTAAGGCAGCTGCGGTGGCCAGCACCGTAATCCCCGCGGGGGGTTCCTGGACCATGACGGTGCGTTTTTCGCCGACCGAGCTACCCGATGCATTCGGCGAAACGGATCAGATTCTCAACGATCGCCGGCGCGAGGCGGACGAGTACTACGCCTCCTGGCAGCGCCGGTCGTTGAGCGAGGACGAAAAACGCGTCCAACGCCAAGCAATCGCCGGTCTGCTGTGGAGCAAACAGTTCTACAACTACCACGTGACCAGGTGGGTGAAGGGTGACGAGACGATGCCGCCGCCACCGCCGGAACGCTGGCAGGGGCGTAACGCCGACTGGCTGCACATCGTCAACGAGGATGTGCTGCTCATGCCCGATGCGTGGGAGTACCCATGGTATGCCGCGTGGGACCTGGCCTTTCACGCGGTGACTTTGGCGATGGTGGATCCGGCGTTCGCGAAAAAGCAGATCATCTACATGCTGTCCAGCCTCTACCAGCATCCTCACGGTGAGGTGCCGGCGTACGAGTGGGACTTCTCCAACACCAATCCACCGACGTTGGCATGGGCTGCGTGGGAGGTGTACCTCCTCGATGCTGCTAGTAGCGGCGAACCCGACGTCAGCTTCTTGGCGACGGCCTACCGCGGTCTGCTCACGTGCCTGACCAGTTGGCTCAACACAAAGGATCCGCTGGGTAAGAACCTCTACGCCGGTGGCTTTCTCGGCATGGACAACATCGGTGTGTTCAATCGTGATCATCCACTGCCCACCGGGGGGCAACTCGTGCAGTCCGACGGCACCGCTTGGGTGGCCCAGATGGTGATCCAGATGGGTGAGATCGCCTTGGAACTGCGTCGCTACGACCCCGGCTACCTCAACGACATCGAGAAACTGCTGCTGGACTTCGCGATCATGTCCAGTGCGCTGGAATCGGGCCGGGACGGGGTGAGCCTGTGGAACGACGATGTGGGCTTCTACTGCGATGCGATCGTCCACCCCGACGGTAGCCATAACCAACTCGGGGTGGTGTCGATGCAGGCACTGATCCCGCTTCTAGCAACGGTAGCTGTGCCGGCGGTGGACAACACCCCCGAGGATCCTGACTATCAGATGACCCCGGAGTTGATGCTGCTGCGCGAGAAGGTGCTCAAGCACCACCCAGAGTTCAAAGGGTCCGTCGCTCTCATCCCAGACCATGGTGATGGCTCGGCATTGTTGTTCACCGCGGTCAAACCCGACCGGCTGCGGCGCATCCTGCAACGCATGGTGGATCCGGATGAGCTGCTGTCCGACTACGGGATCAGGTCGCTTTCTGCGGCCTACCGGGACCAGCCCTACACATTCTGGGTAGGTGATGAGGCGCATACGTTGCCCTACTGGCCGGCTGAGTCGAAGAACAAGATGTTCGGTGGTAACTCCAATTGGCGGGGCCCTATCTGGTTCCCAATCAACCTGCTTCTCATCCAGTCGCTGCTCACCTACGATGCCTTCTTCGGGGACACGTTCACCATCGAATATCCCGCAGGCAGCCGCATCGAGGTGACGCTGGCGGAGGTGGCAGAGGACATCGCATTGCGGCTGATCAGCATCTTCGTTCGCGGTGACGATGGCCGCAGGGTGGTGCTCGGCGATCACGACTATTTCCAAAACGATGGGCATTGGCGGGACTTGGTCCCGTTCTACGAGTACTTCGATGGTGACGACGGGCATGGCTGCGGGGCGATGCATCAGACAGGGTGGACGGCAACCGTGGCGATCCTGATGCAACTACGGGGGCATTTCCGCGAGACCAGGGCCGCCACTCGAGGGTTGTAGGTCAGGCCACTTTCTGTTCTGCGCCAACGGTTCAGCTGTACAGCAGGTACCCCGCCTGGCTTGCGCGGAACTGGGCGGCCGCTCGGTCCCAATCTGCCAGCAGCGACGCGAGTCGATCGGCGTCTATCGCCAGGCGCACCCGATCTGATCCGGTGAGCGCGTCGATCGACGGCCCCCAGGCGAAGTCCCCCCGATGCCGTTTGCGGATCGTGTCGATGAGCAGCAGCGCCGTGCGGACCGGTCGGTATGCCTGCCGATCGGTGACGGTTAACCGGATGGCCGGGATGCTTTGTCCGGAAATTAGCCAGAGCCAATCAAATACGGACTCGTCGGAGCCTGGTCCCGCCGAATCACCGATGAGCACCGACTCGTATACCGCGTCGTCGGCGAGAACCTGGAAATACTCCAAGCCCGCTACCACTACTAAAGCTCAGGATTCCTGGTGACGGTGACTGGCGCGCTTTCGCGACACGAACGCGTCGAAATCGAATGGTGTTGAGGTTCAGATATTTTCACCAGCTACCAGTGCCTCGCGAAGAGCATTCAGAAGCGTTTCGCGTTCTTCGAGCAGCCGCAGTGCGGCGCGTACGACATCGCTCGCCGACCGATATCGTCCTGAGGCGACCGCGTCCTCGATAAACGCTTTGAAGTGCCCGTCCAGGCTGAACGACGTGTACCTACGCGTCCCCGAAAAGTGCCAACGATTGGAATTGACTACTCGGCGGCCGCAGGCAACCCGCATCAAAGATGCGGTGTGGATTCAGGTTTCGGTGGCAGGGCGGGGCGCCGACCGTGGGAGCGGAGTCCCGACAACTGCCGGGCGGCCCACTTGGCAAGGCGCGGGCGCTCGATCTTGGAGTTGTGGCGCGGATCCACGGGCAGCGTGTCTTTGAAGAGGATGGCTTGGATCTTGTTCGCCATGCCGGACTCCGCCGCCCGCGCGAGTAATTCCCGGTGCAAGCAGGCGAGTTCGTCCTTGCCGACGTCGGGCTCGACCTCGACACACAGGACGGGCAGTTCGCCCGCCGGTCCGGGGACTCCCACCAGTCCACTTCGCCTCACCTTGGGATGAGCGTCGAAGAGCGGCTCGACTTGCAGCGGGAAGACGTCCCCGCCCGCTGCCTTCACCCGCTGCGACACCCGACCGCAGACCCACAGCCTGCCCTGCGCATCGAGGTAGCCGACATCCCCGAATCGGTGCCAATCCCCCTGTGGGTCAGGCACTTTGTTCTTGCGCGTCGCTTCGGGGTCGAGGTAGTACTCGGGGCTCACGTGCTTGCCCCGCACCAGGATTTCGCCGATGTGCCCCGTGGGTAGCTCCGACGTCTCCTCGAGGGAATCGATAGCACCGTCGACGATGTCGATGATCTTCAGCTCGACGCCCGGAAGGGCGTAACCGACACAGACGCCGGCACCCTGCTCGGTCAGTTCCCACAAGCCGTCAAGGTGCTCGCGACTGCTCAACTCGGTCGACGGCATGGCCTCGGTGGCACCGTAATTCGCCGCCAACTCTCCGTCGGGCGCCATCACCGCGCTGAGCATTCGTTCGACCGGTCCCGTGATCGGCGCCCCTGCCCCGATGACGCGCTTCAGGGACGGCATCGTCAGGTTGCGCGCGAGCGCTTCCCGGGCCAGGTTCTCGATCAGGATCGGCGCGGCGAAAAACGACCCGACGTTGCAGTCGTTGATGACCTGGATCAGGGCGGCCGGGTTCACCTGTGCCGGGCCCTGGCGGGCAAAGTCGATGGGCGGCACCACCATTGTGCCGCCGGCACTGATGGGGATGAACAGGAATGCGGGGAAGACGGCCATGTCCACCGGGACCTCGTCGCCGGTATCCCAGCCCCAGCTGTGGTGGGCGTTGCGGAAGAGTTGACAGAAGTTGCGATGGAGGTACAGCGACGGTTTCGCCGGCCCGGTGCTGCCGGTGGTGTAGAGAACCGCGCACGGATCGTCAGGCCCGACGCTCGGCGGCGTCGGCTCGGTGGGCGCGTGTTTACGCAGTGACCTGATCGAGTGCGCGCCGGGGAAGGGTGGAAACCCGGTGATGATTCGGCCGCCCGGCAACAGTGGGCTTTCTGTGAGAATGAGCTTCCGGAGGTCGCGAGGACCCCACCCGAAGGTGATCCGCCCGAGGTGCGCGAGCGCGTTGCCGAGGAACGCCTCCGGCTGCACGCGGCTGAGCCGCTCCGCGACGTTGCGATAGCCGACCGAGGGGTCGATCCAGATGGAGAACGCACCCACCCGTGTGAGGGCAACGCCCATGACGCAGGTCTCATAACTGGGAGGCGACATGCAGACGATGCGGGTGAGTTCGGCAATGCCCATGTCGCGCAGGCCCACGGCGACCGACTCGACGTCGGCCGACAGCTCTGCGTAGGTGTGGCGTTTGTAGCGGCGAGTGCCGTAGCCCTCCCAGCCGTCCAGGTCGATGACTGCGATGCGCTCCGGGTCCTCACGCGCGACCCGCAACACGATGTCGGCGAGGTTGAAGATGTCGTCGGGGAACGGGTCCATCTCAGGCCTGCGTCACCGCGGCAGACCCCAGGAACCCATCGATGATCGTGGCGACCTCATCGGGCTGCTCCAGCATGAGCAGGTGGCCGGAATCGGGTAGCCATTCCTGCCGAGCGGGGTGCAGGGTCGAGTTCAGGCGACGTCCCGCCTTGGGCGAGACGATCCTGTTCTTCAGGCCCCAGATGGTGCAGATGGGCGGGAACCCCGGCTGCGGGGCGAGATTGTCGATGACCGAGTAATTCTCCAGATCGTCGAGCACCCCGAGCAGCGACTCGAGCTGGCCGGTGCCCGCGTATGGCCCGAAGACTTCTGGGCGGCGGTGGACATTGAGGGCGCGGCCGCGAGGCCCCAGCTGGAACAGGCTGGCGGCTGAGCCGATGCCGTTGGTGAGCTTCAGGTGCCCCAGCACCCGGTACACCTGCCGATTGATGCCGGGCATCCGCTCCCGCAACCACAGCAACGGTCCCAGCCAACCACCAAGGAACGTCGCCTCGGTGAGGGGGTTGCAGAGCACCAGGGCCTTGACCTTGTCCGGATGGCGTTCGGTGAACGCCAGGGAAATGGCGCAGCCCATGCAGTTGCCCACCAGCGCTACTTTCTCCAGTCCCCGTGAGCTGACGAATTCCTCCAGCATCGCCACGTAGTTGCCCAAGGTGTACCCCGCCCCGGGCTTGGCCGAGTCGCCGAACCCCAGCAGGTCAAGGGCGAAGATCTCGTACTTGCCCGCAAGTCTGTTCGTTACTTCCGTCCAGATTGCATGCGACGAGCCACCGTTGTGGAGCATGATCACCGGCTCACCCTGCCCGGTGTGCTCATACCTGATCGGCGATCCCCGGAAGTCGAAGCTCTCCAACGCAATCCGCCCCCGCATCTGTGCACGGCGGGTCTTCTAACCCGGCCGACCCCGCTTCTCGATGCAATCACGGCGCCGGGCACGCGGGATAGGGGCCGAAGTCACTACCCGAAAGCCAATCGCCGGTGCGGTGCCTGCGGGGTGGGGTCCAGTCGTCCGTACGCTTTCGGTTGGTCGATAACCGTCGAGGAGTCGCGCATGTCAACACCGTTCGAAGCCGTCACTTTCATGCACGGGCCGGCCATGAAGAACCGATTCATGTTGTCCCCCCTCACCAATCAGCAGAGCAATCCCGACGGGACGCTCTCCGATGACGAGGAGCGTTGGTTGACGATGCGCGCTGAGGGTGGGTTCGGCATGACGGTGACGTGTGCGAGCCATGTCGACCCGCGCGGTCAGGGTTTCCCGGGGCAGCTGGGTTGCTTCAGCGACGAGCATCTGCCAGGCCTTACCCGTCTGGCGGCGGGGATCCGCGCACAGGGGAGTGTGGCGATGGTCCAGCTACACCATGCGGGACGCCGTTCACCGGCTGAGCTCATCGGCGCGCCGCCCGTCGCTCCCGCCGACGACGCCAAGACGGGCGCGCGACGGATGACGATCGAAGAGGTGCACGGAGTCATCGAGTCGTTCGTCTCGGCGGCAGTCAGATGCGACGAGGCGGGATTCGACGGCGTCGAACTTCATGGCGCGCACGACTACCTGCTGTGTGAGTTCCTCAACGCCGAGTTCAATGATCGAACCGACCACTTCGGCGGGAGTCGCGAGGCGCGGTTCCGGATCTTCGACGAGATCATCACGGGCATCCGTCGGCGTTGCCGTCCGGACTTCATCCTGGGAGTGCGGCTCTCGCCCGAGCGATTCGGCCTCGCCACGGCCGACGTCATCGATGCGTTCGAGCGGCTGATCTCAACAGAGCAGGTCGATCTCATCGACCTCTCGCTCTGGGATGTGTTCAAGGAGGCAGCCGACGAGCAGTTCGCACCCCGGCCGCTGCTCGAGCTGTTCACCGCCCTCGACCGTGGGTCGGTTCGGCTCGCCGTCGCCGGTCACCTCTATTCGGGATCGGATGTGCGGCGCGCACTTGGTCTCGGCGCCGACATCGTGGCGATCGGTCGAGCGGCGATCACCAACCATGACTTCCCGCGACTGGTGCAGGCAGATCCCACGGCTGCGATGCGCGAGCTTCCCGTTGCCAGGGAAGTCCTCGTTGCCGAGGGACTCGGACCAGCGTTTCTCGACTACATGTCGAACTGGAAAGGGTTCGTCGGCGGCTGAACTACTCCGCGGGAAGCACCCCTGACGGCGCACCCTTCACCGTGGACTTGGCGCGCTTCTCCGCGCGAATGCGTTTGCGCCCGTTGACGAATCCGGCGGGGGAGACGGTCACCGACAGCAGCATGGTCTCACCGGCGACGTAGGGGTGGAAGCCGACCCCGCCGCCGCCGCGGCCCTTCACCGGGATGTCGCTGCAGGCGGTGACCTTCCAGCCCTTCTCCGACACCGAGAGCAGCGCCTCGTCGTCGGCACCGGTGATCGGGAGCGCGGCGATCACCGCGTCGTCGCCGTCGGCGAGCCGGATGCCGGCCACCCCGTTGCCGGCCGCGCCCTGCGGGTTGACCACCGACGGGTCGATGCGCAGTACCTTGCCGGCTCGGGTCACCAGCGCCAGGTGCGCACCGTCCGGCAGGACGCCGGAACCGAGTAACCCGGCGATGTCGGGGGCGACGGGCATGTCGCGGATCTTCGTCGGCAGGCCCGCGCCGGCGAAGAACTTGATCCGGCCGTCGGTCCAGGCGGCCCAGCCGATCCCATTGGAGAGCAACTCGCCGTGGCTGTCGGAGAGCACCCCGCGGTCATCGAGGCGCCAGTTCGGGTTCGTCTTGCGCTCGCGCGGGCCGTCCTCGGCGCCGGCGGTTCCGCCTACCGGGGTGGCGTCGAGGTCCAGCACCGTGCGACGGTCGAACACCGGGGCGTCGAACAGTTTCGCGGTCTGCTTGAGTTCGGCGTCGATCACCTTGCGCCGCGCCGTCTCTGAGGAGATCAGCTCGGTCAGCTGCTCGAACTCCTTGTCCAGCTTCTCGGCCTCGGCGCGCAGCTCGATCACGTCCAGGCGGGTCAGCCGCCGCAGTTGCAGCGCCAGCACGTAGTCGGCCTGAACGTCATCGATCTTGAACTTCTTGCACAGCCCGGCGCGGGCCTCGTCGACGGTGTCCGAGCCGCGGATGACGGCGACGGCGGCGTCGATGTCGATGTGGACCTTGAGCAGTCCGGCCACCAGGTGCCGGCGGGCGGTGACCTTCTCCAGCCGATGCTCGCTGCGGTGGACCACCACCGAGTCGCGCAGCGACAGGAACGCCGTGATCAATTCGCGCACCGACCACCAGCGGGGGATCCGGTCGGCGTCGAGGGCCACCAGGCTGGCGGCGAAGGTGCCCTCCAACGGGGTCAGTGCCAGAAGCGAGGTGCGCAGCTGTTCGGGGTCGTGGCCGCGCTTGGCGGTGACCACGATCCGCAGGCCGTTGCGGCGGTCGGTGAGGTCGGCCATGTCGGCCACGCCGGGCAGGTCGCCACCGTCGATCAGGGACCGGATCCGTTCCTGCACAGTCGAACTGGCAACACCCGGCGGCAACTCGGTGATCACCACGGTGCGTCCCTCCACAGTCACCGTGCCGCGCACGGTGAACGACCCGCGGCCGGTGGTGATGTAGTCGCGCAGCCCCGCCGACCCGACCACCGACCCGCCGCTGCCCCAGTCCGGCCCGGGCAGCAGTTCCATCAGCTTGTCGTCGGAGAGTTTCGGGCTCTTCAGCAGTGCCCGGCAGGCGGCCATCACCTGACGCGGGTTGTGGGCGGGGACCTTGGTCGCCCAGCCCTCCGCGATGCCGATGGCGCCGTTGCACAACAGAACCGGGAACTGGGCGGGCAGCACGACCGGCTCGACCCATTCGCCGTCGAAGGTCTGCACCATCTGTACGGCGTGGTCGTCGAGTTCGGCGGTCAACGCCGCCCCGGCCGGCGACAGCCGCATCTCGGTGTAGCGGTCGGCGGCGGGGATGTCGCCTTGGATGCGCGGGAACGCGCCCTGGCCGTCGATGATCTTCACCCGCTGGAAGTCGGCGGCCAGCAGTGCCGCCGCCCCGTACATCGACGTCCCGCCGTGCGGGTGCAGGTTGCCGGTCACCGCCGAGCAGACCTTGGAGGATTTCTGAGGCTTGTTGCCGGGCAACAACTTTGAGTCGTGCATCTGGTAGAGCAGGCGGCGCTGGCCGGGCTTGAGCCCGTCATAGGCACTCGGGATGGCCCTGTCCGACACCGAATACAGGGCGAACTGCAACTGGTAGCGGTCCCAGTAGTCGTCGGCGGTCAGGTCGTGGATCAGGTCCGGGTTCTGCTCGATGACGGTCATCTCGGTAGCTCCTTAGCTGAGGTCGAGCTCGGCGGTGTCGATGCGGGCGGCGGCCGCGGCCATCCAGTCGCGCCGGCCCTCCGGCGGACCGCCGAAGAGGGTGTGGTGCAGCGCCTGCGCAGTGTCGTCGGGGCTGATGCGGTAGACGGTGCGCTGGGACGGATCCAGCACTGTGGCCCAGAAGTCGTCGGCGTTCATCTCGCCGAGGCCCTTGTTGCGCTGCACCTCCACCTTGCGTTTCGAGGTGGCCCGCAAATGCGCGACGGCGGTGTCGCGTTCGGCCTCGTCCTGGCAGTAGATGCGGGTCTCGGCGTCGTAGACGACGAACAGCGGGGGCAGGGTCACGAAAACCATGCCCGCCTCGACCAGCGGCCGGTAGAAGTCCAGGAACATCGAGATCAGGCTGGAGTTGATGTTGCCGCCGTCGGGGTCGGCGTCGGAGGCGAACAGGATCCGGTCATAGCGGCACTTCTCCGGATCGCAGTGGTCACGCACTCCGCAGCCGAGGATGCGCTCGATGGCGTCGAACTCCTCCTTGGTGCGCGCCTTGCTGACCGTCCAGCCGAAGGTGTTGGGGGGCTTGCCTTTCAACGGGAACGCGGCCTGGAAGGTGGCGTCGCGGGCGGCCTTGACAGTGCCCAGCGCAGAGTCGCCCTCGCAGATGAACAGCTCCGCCCCGCTTCCGCGGCCGCTTTCCTTGCTGGGCAACAGCTTCGGCGGCAGTGACAGGTTCGTGCCCAGACCCTTGGCTTTGGAAGCGGCACGGGCGCGTTCCTTGGCGCCCTCGGCGCTGCGGCGGGCCCGTGCCGACTCCAGGGCCAGCTTCGCCCAGGTGGAGATCGTGGCGGCGTTGACGGGAAGGGCGGCCCACACGGTGACCGCGCGGGCCACCTCCGGGGCCATCGCCACGTTGAGGGAGCGCGAGGACACGGTGGTCTTGGCCTGGGAGTCCCAGGCGACGTCGGGGGCGCGGGTGTCGACGGCCAGTGCCGTCACCGCGGCGAAGTCCTGTGGCTCGGGACCGTCCTCGCCCTTGGCCAGGCCGAGATCCCTTAGCCGTGAGGCCTTTTCGGCCAGCGCCTCAGCCAAGCCCTTGAGCGCCGCCGTCAGGTGCGACCCGCCGCCGGGGGTGCGCACGGTGTTGCAGAACGCCGCGACGGTCGCGGGTTCGGCCGGGCCGGCGGCCAGCGACCAGCGGAAGGGTGTCGGGCCGCGGCCGGTGGTGTAGGAACCGGCGCCATCGACGAGCAGTTGCACCTCCGGCTGCGGGTTGCCGGCTGCCGTGCACATCAGTCCCAGCAGGGAGTCGGTGCCCCACGGTCCGTCAAACCGCTGAGTCAGCGCCTCGGGCACCTCGCCGGCCGGCCAGCCCTCGTCGACGACCACCAGGTGCACCCCGGCACACATCCGCGCGGCGGCGTGGGCGCGCAGCAGCACCTCGGCGATGTCGAGGGTGGAGTCGGGGGCCACGTCGGGGTCGAGCAGGATCCGCACCGAGGTGCCGTGGACGTCGGGCTTGCGGTTGGCGACACCGCGCAGCTTCTGGGTGTCGTTGCGGGTGAAGGGCGATTGGGGGTCGAAGTCCTTGCCCTCGAAGACGCCGGGGTAGCCGTTGCTGAAGCACTGGGCGTAGGTCTTGCCGTTGCGGCAGACTGTCACATCGGTTCGGGCGCTGATGAACACCGCAGCTGCCGCCCCGATGCCGTTGAGCCCGGCCCCGGTGGCTTTGGCGTCTGAGTGTTCGGAGAACTTGCCGCCGGCGCGGGCGGTGCCAAGGGTTTTGACGATCCCGTTCTTGCCGGTCTTGGGGTCGGTGTCGACGGGCAGGCCGCGGCCGTCATCGGCGACGGTGACCGAGCCGTCGGCGTGCAGCACGATCGTCACCGTCGAGCCGCCGTGGGCAGGGTCGGCGACCTCCTCGACGGCGTTGTCGACGAGCTCTCGGATCGCGGTGTTGCGGACGTCCTGGCCGAGGTTGACCGCGGGCCGCAGGCGGGTGTGCTGGACATCGTCCAGCTCGGTGATGTCGGCGGCGGTGTAACTCACGCTGGGCGTCCTTCGCTTCTCGGTGTGGGTGATGTCGGACTTGTCCGTGTAGTTCCAGGAAACATCGTCATAACGGTGGCGTCGGCTGGGGCGCGTTCGACACGCCGCTTCGGGCCAGGGGGCGGCCAGGATCACTCTATCGAACATAGTTTCGATAGCTTGGCCGCCGCGCCGAACACCGGGGCCTCCCGGACGAGCAGGAGAGCCTTGGGACCTATTTGGGACCACGACTTCTGCGCGCCCCTGAACCACTATATCCCCAGCTCAACGCATGTTTGTTTCGCATGTCACTCAGCCGCGTGCCCGTTGCGTGCGCACGGCGTCAGCAGCGGCAACGGCGTGCGGCCAGAGTGCAATTAATCGGCGTTTTCTCGTCAGCGCAAAAGCTATGCTGCGCAAAAGTGCTTCCTCGGCTTAGGCGGTCCGGTGGTGGATGGACGAGTGTTCGCTGGCAAAAGCGTCGAGACGGGCCAATCGTGGAGACGAGGACGACCCGGGCGGAAGGATGGGCTTCACCGATCGCTGGCGGTGACAGCCTGGCTGAGTGCCGGTGCCGTCACCGTGGGTACGGGTGCGTTGCTGTCCTTTGGGTCCGGTACGGCATTCGCCGATGCCGATACCGGAAGCTCGGCGGGTGCGTCCGTGACGGGAGGCGGGCCCGCCCCGGCCGTCCGCGGGCGGGTATCGGGATCACGCACGGCCTCGAGTTACCCAACGCAATCACGTCATGCCGGAGCTGACAAGCCGCCGGCGGCGGCTTCCTCGCCCTTGCGTTCGGTGGTCTCTGGCGGGGTCCACAGCTCCGGGGAGGCGCCGGAGGCTGTCGTTTCACCGGCGGCCGCTATCGGAGCCACCCACGAGGTGTCACGCGGCCCGCAAAATCGGCCCGCAGTCGGCGCAGTTTCGGCGTCATCGGCGTCGGAGCTCGTTAGACCTCTGAGCCTGTCGACGGCGGTCAGTTCCCTGAACGCCGCCCCATTGCCGCCCGCGGCTTCGGTAAGCAGTGCCCGTGTCGGCGACAGAAAGTTGCTGTCCGGTTTCGTTGCGATTTTCGTATCCAATGGGACAGCCGCGCATCCCGATGGGGGGTTGTTGCTGGGTAACGGCTTTTCCTGGAACGCCGACACGTGCACCGGTGGTGCGGTGTGCACCGGCGGCCGCGGTGGATTGATCGGTAACGGCGGCAATGGCTACAACGGCGGCAATGGTGGGGCTGCCGGGTGGTTCGGCGCCGGCGGGGCGGGCGGTGACGGGATCCGGCCGGGTACGGACGGTGGCGCTGGAGGACGGGGCGGGTTGATCATCGGGGATGGTGGCCGAGGCGGAGACGGCGCTGCCGCGGCTGCGTCTGGGGGCACTGGCGCCGGCGGCGGCGCCGGGGGCAATGCGGGCCGCTTTTCCCTTATAGGTAGCGGCGGCGCCGGCGGCAAGGGCGGTGCCGGTGGTGACGGGAGCGACAACCAGTCCGGCGGCGATGGCGGCAAGGGCGGTGTTGGTGGTCGGGCAGCATTGATCTTTGGTGCTGGGGGAGCCGGAGGGAAAGGCGGAGCAGGAGGCATCGGAGGGGCCGGGGTCGTTCATTCGCCGACCACAGTCGGGCGCCGCGATGGACAGGGTTACACCGGAGAATCGGATGCGCGCAGCGCCTACGCCGGCGACACGGGTGCTGGCGGCAGCGATGGTTTCGACGGAGGCGATTCTCAACCAGGCGGGCACGGAGGTAGGGGTCAGGATTCCTATGGAACGACCGGGGTCGCTCATGGTGGTCATGGCGGCAATGGCGGGCATGGCGGGACAGGTTTGGCCGGCGGTGATGGCGGCGATGGCGGAGCAGGAGCTTCGCGGGACGGCCTTGCCAACGGCGGTGATGGAGGCCGCGGTGGCGACGGCGGACTGGGTGCCAACGGGGGCGCTGGTGGCAGGGGAGGCGTTTCTATCTACCAGGGCGCAGGTGGTGGAGGCTCAGGTGGAGACGGCGGCGACGGAGGGAACGGCGGCGACGGGGTGCCGGGTTCCGATGGAGGCCATGGAGGGGACGGTGGCACCGGGGGCGCTGGGTCACTAATCGGGCGCGGCGGGCTCGGCGGAGACGCCGGAGCAGGGGGCCACGGGGGCACTGGCGGGAAGGGCGGGGACGGCGGCCCGGGCGGTCAGGGTGGTTGGGGGTTCTACGACGCCGGTGCCGGGGCCAATGGCAAGGGTGGCACGCCGGGCCGAGGCGGGAAGGGCGGTAACGGCGGTTCGGCAGGCAAAGCCGGGGCTGGCGGCCGCGGGCTAATTGGAGCGACCGGTCCAAGCGGTGCACCCACTCCAGACGGTGACCCGGGTCCTGATGGAATCCCGGGTACGGAACCGGCAAACCCAAGCACTCCGTACGCCCAATACGGCTACCCATTCTCATCGTTGCCGCCCGTCCCGCCACCCCTACCGAACTATCCCTCTCCGCCGCCCTACGTCCCCGAGAGTTAACGTCCTCTTCGGTCCAGCGCCCGGGCAAGGGGTGCTGAAGCCGCTGAACAAGCGCTAGGAAATTCAGTGGTGTCGCGGGCCGTAATCACTGCACGTCCACACACTGATGTGGCGTCCTCCTCGGTGAACCAGACTTACGTCCCACCCAGTGCGTTCAGGTAAAGCCACTTTGCGGTGTTGACGGTTGTCACAAACCTCTGCCGCTCTCGCGTTCGATGGGCGGCGACGGGGGTTGGTGGTGAAGCTCCCGGTGCCGGCGAATCCACTGCAGCGGCGACGGCGATGGTCTGCCAGTCGGTGGATGTCAGGGCCACAGCTTCGATCTGGGCGTTCACTTATTTGGATTCTCGATTGGTTTCGGACGAAACATCTAAATTACGAAGAATGATTGACGTCGACGGTGGAGGCACCGGATAGGGGTAGATCATGGCGGGGTTTGGCGGCTTTCGGGTCGGTGTTGTGGTGGTGGCCGCGGGCCTGGCGTTGCTCGGTCCGCATGCTGTGGTCGCCGCCGCTGACGCTGGTGACAGCGCCGGCCAGGTTGCGGGGCCGGCGGCGGGTCCGTCGGGCAACCCCGGTCAGGGTGCGGGGTCAGTCGGCCGTCGGGGCAGCACGCCGCAGCGGGCGGCGGCTCGGACCGCTGCTGCCTATTCCAGTCCGCCGGCTTCCAGCACTCCGGCCCTGAGCCCGTCGCTGCGGGCGGTCATCAGTGATCCGGCATCGGCTCCGTTGGTCCCGGCCGGCCGCGCCGTGGCCGCCCCCGCCGCTACGGTGAACCCGGCCGCCGCCCCGCGTGGCGCGGCGGGGCGCGCTGTGGCTGCGGTCGGTCCGGCCCGCGCCGCGAGCATCTTCGAGCCGATCCCCACTGCGTCGTTGGGAGGCGCGGCGGGGCGCGCCGTGGCTGCGGCCGCTCCGGTTCCCGCCGCAAGCATCTCCCGGCCAACCGCGGCTGCGGCGGTGGGGGGCGCGGCGGTGTCGTCCTCGCCGAGCGCTGCGTTCGCCCCCACCGTGCCGTCCCGGGCCGCGGCGGCAGCCCCCGCCCCGGCTATGCCGGCGGCCACCGCTGCGACGGGTCGGCCGCTGCAGAGCGTGGTGAGCGTGCTGGATCGGGTACTGGCCAGCGCCGCGAACTGGTTGGCAAGCCTGCCCACCAACCCGGCCACCACTCTCCTGCAGGGCGCCCTGGATCAGATCCGTCGCACGATCAACTCGACGGTGGGTTCCTGGTTCAAGGAAACGGGGGTCATCTTCGTCAACAAAACCGACCAGGCGCTGGCCGTTGTACAGGTCCCCAAAGGCGGAAACACCGACCCCGGGGCCGCACCGGTTTTCATCCCCGTGGGCGGACCAAGCGCAACCTTCAAGGGGTACAACTCCACTGGTCCGGATGTCCGGCTACGGGTCTACAGCGCATACCAAGACAGCTCGGGGACATGGCACACGGGCGATATGAAGGAAATCATCATCGCCAGCAACAGCTTTTTGAGTAGCCCGTACGCGGCTGTCTTAATGGACCCTTTCAAGGCAGCGGGTGGTAAGACCGAAAATTCCGCGATGACAGCAACTTTCTTTTCGCAGGGATCCGCCTGGCATGCCGACTACGTCCTGAGAGGCCCGATTCAGACCGGTCAGACCCGCACCTATATCGAGCGCGGGCCCGACGCCAAGGACTACAAGATCTTCTATGTCCAGGCATTCGAAGTCCCCCAGGGCGCCACAGAGGATTACCCCACTGCCGGCGGCGGCTGGGCTTAACGAACACCAAGCGCATCCGCTTGGCAGTTGAAGGTGCATCCGATGTGGATGGGCGGGCTGCGATCTAGTCGCGCAGCCATGGCGCGGCGAGGCCCCGCGCAGCCACGGCGCGGCGAGGCCCCGGGTTGTCTGTTGGCGCAACGCCGGGCGGGCACCCCCTCCGGCGCGCTTGGCAGGACACGAGTGGTGCCGACGGGGGACGAACTGAAGGCCTCTTTAGAGGAGTTGAACAGCGGTCCCATGGCAGACGCCCACCAGTAGGTAATCTCAGCCAATGACGCCACTCATCTGGTTGTACGTCGGCTTGCTCGTCATGTTCGTCATCTCAGCCTCCATCGTCGGTCGCGAGTAAGCACCGGAGCAGGCTCAGCTGCAGTCGCAGTCCCCGTCACAGTCGTCGCACCCGTACGCGCCGGCCGCTGCGTCGAAGGCCGCATCAGCGATTCGGTTCAACGTCCGCTCACGCTCGCGCTTGTCTCGCTCACGCCGGATCTCTTCAGGTGTCTTGAAGGCCATGTCAAGGTCCCTCCTGTAACTCGATCAGAAGCTTGCCACTCCACACCGACAGTTTCATTCCAGAGGTCGGCGCGGTTCGTTGCCGACCCATCGTCGCTAGGCTCAACCCAAGCCAATCCCACGACGATCGGGGGTAAGTCCCTTGGGGTGGTGGGGTTTCGGGCTTGAGGTTGACCATGTCCGGGCTGTGCCGGGTGTGTCGGTGAGGGCTTCGGGGTGGGCCATCGCGTAGTGGTCAGTGAGTTACCTACCAAGTG
>WBZU01000322.1_pt1 | contig 43502 bp, 26 predicted proteins | sample 5204311 | NCBI WGS metagenome assembly WBZU01 (sample SAMN12344359, study PRJNA552823) | activated sludge metagenome | biome: Activated sludge suspended growth; feature: Nitrification reactor; material: Wastewater; isolation source: activated sludge from nitrification reactor of wastewater...
AGTACTCGTGTCCGAAGTCCTTGGCGATCTCGGCGACCGCCTTGCGCAGGTCCTGCCGTTCCTCTGTCTCGTGCAATTCCATGACACTCCTCACATCGGTATCGACGCGCCACCGATCGGCAGCGCGCGAGGTTCATTTGAGCTTCGTGGCGTCCGACGCCACTTCACCGCCGTCCACCGCCTCGACCACGGCGAGGACGTCACCGCTCGAGACCTGATGGCCGACCTGGACCGGCAGGGCGCTCAGCACCCCGTCAATCGGGCTCGCGACGGTGTGCTCCATCTTCATCGCCTCCAGGACGACGAGGGTTTGGCCCGCCGAGACCGTCTCGCCCTCGGCGACTGGCAGTCGGACCACCGAACCCGGCATCGGCGCGGTGAGCGACCCGGGCGGGTTCAGAGTGCTCGGGTCGACGAAGCGTGGCGCCAGCCGCAGGGCGGAGTAGCCGGCGACCGAGTCGAGGTGGGCAACATCGCCGTCGAGGACGACATCATAAGTGCGGCGCACCCCGTCGACGCGCAGCACCACCCGCTCGCTACTGCCCTCGACAACCTCGACGTCGGCCAACGGCTCGTCGTCGACCTGCAGGCAGGTCCCTGTCGAACCTAACGTGTACCCGACGCGCACTTCGCGCCCACCCTGGGTTTGCCAGGTTGTGGTCTGCGGCTGCGAAGGGTTGTTGCGCCAGCCGGCGGGCAACGTGGCCTGCAGAGTTGCGACGGCACGCCGCGCGGCCACCCCGGCCACGGTCGCCGCGACAGCGTGCAGGCGCTCGGACTGCGTGTCTGGGAGGGCAGCGCCGAGTTGGGCGACGTCGTGTCGGTCAAGGAACCCAGTGTCGGTGCCCCGCCCGGCGAACTCGTCATGGCGCAGGACGCGAACAATCAGGTTGCGATTGGTGGTCACGCCGTGAATACGGGCGCCGGCCAGCGCCGCCGAGAGGCTGGCAAGTGCCTCGTCGCGCGTTGGTGCCCACGCGATGACCTTGGCCAGCAGCGAATCGTAGTAATGACTGATGACCGAACCGGCACGAAAACCCGAGTCAACCCGCACGCCGGCAAGCGCCGGGACATCCAAGGTGCGCAGGGTGCCGGTACAGGGCCGGTAGTCATCGGCCGGATCCTCGGCGCACAGACGGGCCTCGACCGCGTGACCGCGAATTCGCGGGTTGTGCATCTCCTCAGGCAGCGGGCGGCCCATGGCTACGAGCAGCTGGGCACGCACCAGGTCGAGGCCGGTGATCAGCTCGGTAACCGGGTGCTCGACCTGCAGCCGGGTGTTCATCTCGAGGAAGGCGAAGGAGTCGGCTTTGCCATCCTGAGCGGCGTCGTAGACGAACTCGACCGTCCCGGCGCCTACGTAGCCGACGGCGCGCGCGGCGGCGATGGCGGCCTCGTTCATCCGAGCGCGCAACGCGTCGTCGACGACCGGTGACGGCGCCTCCTCGATCACCTTCTGGTGTCGACGTTGCACGGAGCACTCGCGCTCGAACAGAGACACGACGTTTCCGTGCGTGTCGGCCATGACCTGGATCTCGACATGGCGCGGGCGCTGGACGTAACGCTCGAGGAAGACGGTGCCGTCGGCGAACGCGGCGGCGGCCTCACGCGAAGCGGAGGCGACCGCTTCGTCGAGCTCGTCCGGCGACGCGACAACGCGCATGCCTCGGCCACCCCCGCCGGCGCTGGCCTTGACCAGCAGCGGGTAACCGACGTCGGCGGCCAGCTTCGCCAGCTGCTCGGCCGACAGCCCCGTCGTGTCGCCACCGGGAAGCACAGGCACCCCCGCGTCGGACATCATCTTCTTGGCCTGCAGCTTCGAGCCCATCGCGTCGATCGCCTCGGGCGGCGGACCGATGAAGACGAGGTCGGCGGCGGCACAGGCACGCGCGAACCCGGCGTTCTCCGAAAGGAAGCCGTAGCCGGGGTGTACTGCGTCCGCGCCGGTGAGCGAGGCAGCGGCGATGATCCGGTGGATATCGAGGTAGGTCTCGGTTGCAGACGAGCCGGGAAGGTGCACGGCCTCGTCGGCGTCAGCGACGTGCCACGCGTCCGCGTCGGCGTCGGAATAGACCGCTACGGTGGCGATCCCGAGGTCGCGGCAAGTGCGGAACACCCGCCGCGCGATCTCGCCACGGTTGGCGACCAGGACCTTGCGGATCTCGGGCATCGCCATCACATCCGGAACACGCCGTAGCCACGCTGGCCACGGACTTCGCCGTTGTGGATCACCGACAGGCAGAACCCGAGAACGGTCCGCGTGTCGCGGGGATCGATGATCCCGTCGTCGTACAGGCGGCCGCTGTTGGCCAGTGCGACGGATTCGCGCTCGATCTGTTCCTCGACGGCGGCGCGCATCTGGGCGTCGGCCTCCTCGTCGAAGGGCAGCCCGCGGTCGGCGGCGGACTCGCGCGCCACGATGGACAGCACTCCGGCCAGTTGCGCCGGACCCATCACGGCCGACTTCGAGTTAGGCCAAGCGAATAGGAAACGCGGCGAGTACGACCGTCCGCACATGCCGTAGTTCCCGGCACCGTAGGACGCACCCATGGTGATGGTCACGTGCGGAACTGTGCTGTTGGACACGGCGTTGATCATCTTGGCGCCGTCCTTGATGATGCCGCCCTGCTCGTACTCGGCACCGACCATGAAACCGGTGGTGTTCTGCAGGAAGATGAGGGGGGTGTCGATCTGATTCGCCAGTTGGATGAACTGCGAACCCTTCTCGGCCTCCTCACTGAACAGGATGCCCCGTGCGTTGGCGAGGATGCCGACCGGGAAGCCGTGGATCGAGGCCCAGCCGGTGACGAGTGACGTGCCGTAGAGAGGTTTGAACTCGTCGAAGGTCGAGCCGTCGACCACTCGGGCGATGACGTCGCGGGGGTCGAAGGGCACCTTCGGATCGACCGACGCGATGCCGAGCAGCTGATCGGGGTCGTGCACCGGCGGGTGCGGCGGCGTGGTGGGTCCGGGGCCGCTCTTCCGCCAGTTGAGCCGCGCCATGATGCGACGGCCGATGCGGATCGCATCCTGCTCGTCCTCTGCCATGTAATCGGCCAGCCCCGAGGTGCGGGCGTGCATGTCGGCGCCGCCGAGCGACTCGTCATCGGAGACCTCGCCCGTGGCCATCTTGACCAGCGGCGGACCGCCGAGGAACACCTTGGAACGGTTGCGCACCATCACGACGTAGTCGCACATGCCCGGGACGTACGCACCTCCCGCGGTCGAGTTGCCGAAGACCAAGGCCAGTGTCGGCAGCCCCGCTGCGCTGTGCTGTGTCAAGTCGTGGAACAGCTGTCCGCCGGGCACGAAGATCTCTGCCTGCGTGGGCAGGTCGGCGCCGCCAGACTCGACGATGTTGATGATGGGCAGCCGGTTCTCCCGCGCGATGGCCATGCCGCGGAACACCTTGCGGAAGGTATAAGGGTTCGATGCGCCGCCGCGGACGGTGGGGTCGTGGGCGATGATCATCGACTCGATGCCCTCGACCACGCCGATGCCTACCACCACGCTACCGCCGACGGGGAACTTACTGCCCCAGGCGGCGAAGGGGCATAGTTCGAGGAACGCCGTGTCGGGGTCGAGCATCAGCTCGATGCGCTCGCGGACAAGCAGCTTGCCCCGCTTACGGTGGCGCGCAACATATTTCGCGCCGCCGCCGCCGTTGACCAGCGCCAGTTGCTCCGCGATGGTGTCGAGTTGCGCGCTCAGTCCTTCGCGGTTCTTGAGATAGCCGGGCGCGGTGTCGTCGACCCGATCGGGCAGGACCTGTACCAAAGTTTTCCCTCCGGGCGACCATCGACGTCGATCTACTAGGCGCTGATGTTAGCCGCAATTAACATCAGGTGACAACGGCGGCAGGCCGGGCGTCAGATTTGTTTCCCGCGCCGCGATTCCGTCGAATCGCGATGGACGAAGCGGTGCGCTTCGCTGCAGATCGAGCGATCGAAATAGACTGCAGGCGCGACGGCACACAGGGCCCTTGCGAGGTCGTATCGAGTTCCTCGTCCGGCGCGTGTGGTCTACGGTCGCGATCTCGGGTGAACGCCAGCAGTGATTGTCAGCGTCGCGCCATGCGCCTCAGCCAACCGAGCCTGCATAACGCCGGGTCGCTCAGAATCTATCGGTTCTCGTCAACTGCGGCCAGCCGCGGAGCGGCCTGATCAGGTGCCTGCCCGAGGGTATACAGCCCGAGACTGCCGAGAAAACCCGCACCGTGCTCGATAAGCATTTCAGTCGAGAGGTTCAGTTGTCCGTCTATCCAGCGACGGAGTATCTCGAACAGGCCCCCGACACCGTAGGTAGCGGCGAGATCTGCGACTTGGAGCACATCGCTGGGTATATCGAGGTGCAAGCGGGCCTCTCTGAGGACCAGCTCCGCAAATTCGGTCATCAGTTCGCTTCGCAGCTGCCGAAGGAGGGGTTCTGCGCCCGATTCGACAAACAGTATGCGGGCCATGCTGGGATCGTTCTCGATCACCTGAACCAGGGCCTTGATCGGAGCGTAAGCGAGTTCTTGAGGAGCAACCGTGTCGTCCGGAATGGCGCTGGTTATCACCGCTTGGAAGGTGGCGGAGATCTTGGTAAATACCGCGCGCAAGAGCGCGTCTCGGTCGCGAAACTGTTGGTAGAAGTACCGGCTCGTCACTCCTGATTTCGCACACACCGCGGTCACGGTGCACGCGGCAGCTCCGTGGGTGCCCATGATTGAGACTGCGGCATCAATCAACATCACGCGGCGCTGCGCATCGCGTTGAGTTGCGGACAGCCCGCCATAAACACGTGCTGGACTCATGTCCTACAGTCTGGCAGTCTTATCTGACAAGGCATAAAGTCAGATCCAAACTTCGAGGAAGGACTTCAAATGTCGGAAGATCAAGCCCCGGCCCGGACCCGGGTGCTGCCAAAACCCAGGCGTGTTCGGTTTCCGATGCCGACCTCCACGAAGCGGCAACATTTTGTCGATGGCGACCTGGTGATGAGCCATTTCATCTCGGTGCTTTCTGCGACGTTCCCGGAAGGCGAGGATTTCTTCATCCGTTCGGTCAGGAACTTCCAGAGTTCCATCGAGGATCCCCAATTGGAGACAGCGGTCAAGGGTTTCATCGGACAAGAGGCCACACATCGACACCAGCATCGGCTCCTCAACGAGCGACTCCAGGTCATGGGGTATCCGACCGCGCGGATCGATCGTCATGTCGCACGCTTGATCAAGCGATTGGAACGGCGCTTTTCGCCGGAAATGCGGCTGTCCATGACGTCCGCGTTGGAGCACTACACCGCTACGCTGGCAGAAATCATTCTTACCAGCGAAGACGCCCAGAAGCTCATTGGACAGACAGAGGTTCGACCGATTCTGCTGTGGCATGCGTTCGAGGAGTCGGAGCACAAAGCGGTTGCCTTCGACGTCTATCGGCTCGTGGGAGGAACCGAGCGCACCCGTGTACGGGGCATGCGGATCGCTTCAGTAATTCTGTTCGGCGAACTCATTCTGCAGACTGCCTTGTCCATGGCCGCTGATAGAGCCTCGTATAACCCGGTCACGTTGGTGCGCAGTCTGTACCGCTTCAGTCGCACCCCGATGTTCACCGCTGATGCGCTGCGGAGATTCCGTTCGTACAACCGCCCGGGTTTCCATCCTGATGATTGGGACAGTGCTGCGGTCCTGGAGCGTTGGAGCAAGGAACTGTTCGAGCAAGACGGTTCACAGAGAGTTAGCGCTCAGCTGGGATAGCAGAGGTGCGGAAGTTCGGCGACGCAGGAGCACAGTTCCTGCGTCGCTCCTTCCGAACAGGGTGTGACGCGCCGGCGACTCACGGATTCGGTGCTTGGTAGCCGGGCGAGACGGCGGTCGGACCCGCAAATGCGGTTCGCAGCGATCGCCACGGGGCTGGCTGGCGGCAAAGACTTTGGCGCTGGACAAGTCGCTTATTCGACCTGGGCGCAAACCGAAGGCCCGACTGCCGCTTGAAATTCCCTACCGCAAGCACTCGTCAGCTGCCGGGCTTCGCCGCTGCTGCCTCATCAATGGCGACCTTGAGCCCGTCGTATGTGCAGGGCTGCGCACCTAGGGCTTTCACCGATCCGAGCCGAATCGTCTTCTGCGTCGGAACGAGTCGGTCAAGCTCGCTCGTGGACAGCACATAGAACGTCCAGTGCGCCACGTCGAGCGGGTCCATATGGTCGCGGTCCTCACCCTCGAGCAGGCAGAAGACGTACACGGCGGCGCTTCGTTTCGCATTCTCCGCCCGGGTTTTACTGCTGGCGTCCCAGCCGTGTGCGGGGCGGATGCTGAACGTGATCTCTGATGGCCGGGTTTGTTCCCACGTCTGCACGTATGCAGCCGATTTCACTTCTATCCCGATACCGCCGAATTCGAGGTCGTGGTTGGCCCATTCACGGCGCTTGTCGTCGTCAATGCCGAGTGCTGTGGCCACGATGTACTCGGCCAGCACTCCGCGGGTGGTGTTCGTGAGTAGGTCGTCGTACGCCCACTCCCAGAATTCCTGTTTGCTCAGACGAGTCATCGCCGGGCCTTCATCGCTTGAGCAGTTCCCTTGCCCAGTGCCGCCGCCACGTTGTGCCGGTCGATGTCGTCGAGGGTTAGCACCGCTTCGGGCCGGGTGAGCCGCTTTACGTCCTCGGCGTGCGGCTGCGGTACCAGCAGCGCAAGTTCGCGTGCCTCATAAACGTCGATGTTTGTATGTATCCACTTGTTCTGATCGGTGCGCTCGTGGTCGACGCTCACGAACCAGTTCGCGATGAATACCTGCAGGTGTGGAATCAGTGTCCACACCTTGCGCCGAGCTAGTGCCGACCGCGCGTCTGGCCGGGTGAATGCGAGCCAGTCCAGTGCTCCACTGTCGGCATCGGTGAGCTTCCAGAACGCCCGGCCGTTGTGCGCCAGGACATTCGGCGGCCGGCTGGCTGGCCATGACAGTCTGAATTGGCCCCAGTAGGACGGCTTGTTCTGGCCCCACTGGGTGGGCGGTGCTGTGGTGTTGTGACGGTCTGATTTGGCCCCAGTTGCACGACACGCCGCGGTGATTGTGACGGCTTGATTTGGCCCCACCTCAGCGTGATTGGTGTCCGGATGTTCCGGGCTGCCGGTCAGTGGAGGTGCAGGTCGTGCGGAGGTCGAAGGTGGAGTTGTTCGCGGCGATTCGGCGTGATCATCGGGTCGAGGGGATCTCGATTCGGGGGTTGGCCGATAAGCACGGGGTGCATCGGCGCACGGTGCGTCAGGCGTTGGACGGCGCGGTGCCGCCGCCTCGCAAGACCGCGGTGCGAGTGGCGCCGCGGTTGGGACCGTTCACGGTCGTGATCGACGCCATGCTGCGCAGCGATCTGGATGCCCCGAAGAAGCAGCGCCATACCGCGCGGCGGGTGTTGGCCCGGTTGGTCGATGAGCATGGGGCACAGGGGTTGTCGTATTCGACGGTGCGTGACTATGTCCGCAAGCGCCGCCCGCAGATCCTTGCCGAGGCGGGCCGGCCGCTGGAGTTGGGGTTCGTGCCCCAGACCTATGAGCCCGGCGCTCAGGCGGAGGTCGATTTCCACGACCTGTGGGTGATCCTGGCCGGGGTGAAGACCAAGACCACGCTGTTCACGATGCGGTTGTCCTACTCGGGGCGGGCGGCGCATCGAGCCTCGATCACCGCCGGGCAGGAGGCTTTCCTGGAAGGCCACGAGTACGCCTTCGCCCGCTTCGGCGGTGTTCCGATCGACAAGATCCGCTACGACAACCTCAACAGCGCGGTCACCGCGGTCCTGTTCGGCAGGTCCCGCCAGGAGAACGACCGCTGGATCGCGTTTCGCTCCCACTACGGCTTTGAGGCCTGGTACTGCCAGCCCGGCCATGAGGGCAGCCACGAGAAAGGCGGAGTCGAAGGCGAAGGCGGACGGTTCCGACGCAACCACTGCGTGCCGATGCCGGTCGTCGCCTCGATCGACGAACTCAACGCCCTGCTGGCCGCCGCTGATGACGCCGACGATGCCCGCCGGATCGGCAGCCGGTCCACCAGCGTGGCCCAGGACTTCGCGGTGGAATCGATGCTGCTGGCGCCGTTGCCCAGTGAGCCGTTCGACACCGCACTGACGCTGAATCCGCGGGTGGACCGCTACGCCCAGATCATGGTGCGCTGCAACCAGTACTCCGTTCCGGCCCGGTTCATCGGGCATCGGCTGCGGGTCAAACTGTCGGCCTCCACGGTCAGCGCCTATGACCGCAACCAGGTGGTGGCCCGCCACCAGCGGGCGATCGGCAAGGGCGCCAAAGTCCTTGACCTGGATCACTACCTGGAGATCCTGCTGCGCAAGCCCGGTGCTCTGCCCGGGGCGACCGCGCTGGCCCAGGCCCGAGCAGCCAAGGTCTTCACCGCCGAGCACGACCGGTTCTGGGCTGCGGCTCGCAAGGCCCACGGCGACGCCGCCGGAACCCGCGCCCTGGTCGAAGTGCTGCTACTGCACCGCCGACTGGACCACGCCGAGATACTGGCCGGAATCACCGCCGCCCTGGCGGTCGGATCAACCAACCCCGACGTCGTCGCACTGGAGGCCCGCAAAGCCTCCGAACGCGCCACCGCCATCAGCCCGGGCGCAGAGAGCGATCGCGGCGCTGAGGTGGTCGATCTTGTGGCCCGCCGTGCTGAGTTGCCCGCCGACTCCCGGCCGATGCCCTGCCTGGACAAATACGACGCCCTGCTCGACAAGGAGAGCTCATGACCGCACGCCACAGCATGACCGCCCCGGCCGCGACCGCCGCCATCGACCAGGGCTGCCGCATGCTGCGCCTGCCCACCATCCGCGACCGCTTCGCCGAGATCGCCGCCACCGCCGAACGCGAACAGCAGACCTACCTGGGATTTCTGGCCGAGTTGGTCATCGCCGAGTGCGACGACCGTGACCACCGCCGCGCCGAGCGCCGCATCCGTGACGCCGGATTCCCCCGCCCGAAACGGTTGGAGGACTTCACCTTTGAGGCCAACCCCGCGATCAACCCCGCCCTCATCGGTCAACTGGCAAGCTGCGACTGGGTCAAGGCCGGCTACCCGCTGTGCCTGATCGGTGACTCCGGCACCGGCAAAAGCCACCTGCTGATCGGGCTGGGAACCCGTGCCGCCGAAGCCGGCTACCGCGTCCGCTACACCCTGGCCAGCAAGCTGGTCAACGAACTCGTCGAAGCCGCCGACGACAAACACCTCACCAAACTCATCACCCGCTACGGCCGCGTGGACCTGCTGCTCATCGACGAACTGGGCTACCTGCAACTCGACCGCCGCGGCGCCGAACTGCTGTTCCAAGTCCTCACCGAACGAGAGGAACGCTCGGCGATCGCCATCGCCTCCAACGAGCCCTTCTCCGCCTGGACAAAAACCTTCACTGATCCCCGGCTCTGCGCCGCGATAGTCGACCGCCTCACCTTCGCCGGCCAGATCATCGAAACCGGCACCCACTCCTACCGACTCTCCCACGCCCGAAACACCCGACCCCCCAAAGCGACTGGGGCCAAATCAAGCCGTCCTACTGGGGCCAAATCAAGTTGACATTGCCAGGCTGGCGGCGATCTCCTGTCCGATCTCGCGGGCCAGCCTCCTGAAGTCGGAAACACCGTCGAAGTAGTCGGATGACATGGTCAGCACAGCCCTCCCAGCCGCTCCCCACGAACGTCCTCCTTCAATCGCATCCCCTCACTCCGGTGGAACCATTGCGCCGGGCTCGGCCACTGATTAGCAGGGCTACTCACTAAAGGCCTCCCGAACACGTTGGCGCAGCAGCGCATCGAGTTCCGGATAGAACTGCGAGTGCGCACGGAAGAAACCCAACATGCCCTCGACGTCTTCCTCGAAATTCATCTCAAGGACCTCCATCAGCGGCCACGCACCCGTGAAGAAGGCCTCCAGTTCTCCAAGAGTGAGCGGCCGGCTTGAGTCCATCTCGGAAGCGCCAGACAACGTGTCTCCCCCGTACTCGTCAACTACACGGTAGTGAATTCCGGCGGCGGTAAGACTCGCGTAGACGCTCGTGACATCCGCTGTGGTGGAGTCTATTTCGATACGGGCGATTTCGACCTCACCATCTTCCTGGTCGGGCAGATACTCCCCACCCATGAAGTACGGGTGGATCCGTCCGATTGCTTTGCGCTCTTCGTCAGATAACTTCGCCTTTGACAGAAACTCCGGAATCTGCGCACGCTGGCCCTGGTCGATCAATCGCTGCAGAGCCTCACGACGGGCAGCACCCTTGATATGCGTCAGGAGCACATCCTCGGCACCCAAATCCCAGAAGTAAGAGTCGGGCCGGAAGCTGAGGTCAATCGGATTAGAAGACATACCGCGATCCTGCCAATGAGCACTGACAATTCAGATCGCTGCGACGCATTACTCAACTACCACTCGGTCCGTGGCACCTCGGCCGAACACCTCCGGTGAGTACATCTCCTCAGCCTTGGGCGGGCCGGCGGTAAAGGTGCCCGGGGTGGTCGCGCGGGCCGTATAGCGATACCGGTATGAGCCCTCCCACAGCAGCGTGGTGAACGCCTCAGCGCGGTCGTCGCGCAGGTTCTCGTGGTCGAACCACGGCCGGCTCCACCACCACCAGTCGCCCGACCCCCGCCCGGGGCCGCCAAGTCCGGGCCCGCCGATGACGCCGACCTCAGAACCGTCGGACGCCGCGTCGCTGGCGGTAGTGGCCAGTGATGGATCGAGTGGCTCAAGTCCCGCTGGCAGCGGATCGACGAGAGCGACGTGGTAGCGCCGCGCTCGGGCCGTCATGACCAGATTGACCCTGACGCGGGCACCGGCCCGGATATGCCAGGTGCCGTCATCGTCGCGTCGGACGTCGGCTCGATTGTCGACTGCCTCGTAGGTTCGGGAGACTTCGAAGCCGCGGTCGAGTGGGTCAAGGGCAAGGCTGGCGGGGGCGTACCGCAAGCCCAGCCTGTAGTAGAGCCGTCCGGGACCCACTTTCGCTAGCAGCAGGTCGTGCGGCTCGTCTGCTCCGGGCGACAATGCCGCCATTGGGACAACGAGGCGGCGGAGGTCGGTGGACCTGCCGTGGAACTCCTGTTCGCCCGCGAAGTCATCACCGAGCCAGAGCCGCGCGGTGAAATCAGGTGTGACGGACTCATACGTGTCGAAGTAGCGACCGAGGGCCAAGAGCACGAAGGCGTTCTCCTGGGTGCTGCCCCAACGCCCCGCGGTCCGGTGACCCAGCAGCCCCGCCACGAGCTTGGGTACCAGGTCGCTGTCGGGCTGGTCGGCGATGAGCGCCTCCAGAACGATCGCGTCGGCGCGCCTGTCCGAGGACAACAACAGGTAAGGACCGTCCTCGTATCGCACAGCTACGGATGCCGCGCCCGGGGTTTCGACCACACGGTTGGCGAGCTGCCGACGGACCTCGGCGGTCTGGACACGTGACTCGGGATCGGCGGCCAGGACCGGAAGGATCCAGGCGAGTCCCTCGACAGACATTGCACCAGCCGCCACCAACTGGCGGGCCGAGGCCGGGTCCGGGTCGCCGAGTGCGGCCCGTACGGAGATGGCGTAAGCCTCGATCACTGCGCGGGCATCGGCCGGGTAGTCGCGCGGGAATCGCTCGCCAATGCTTCGCAGGTATCGGACCAGTGGCTGCGACACCCGCTCGGGGACTTCGAAGCCCTTCGCTTGTGCGCGGGCCAGCGCATTGCCGACGTGGACGCTGATGTAGGGCCAGGAGTCCTCGTTCCGCCGCCACCAGCCGAAGCCGCCGTCGGGACACTGGCGCGTCGCAAGCATCTCGATGTCGCGTTGGACTGCCGCCTCCAACTCGGCCGGAGAAGCTTGTCCCTCAGTTCCGAAGGCCGCCAGCACATCTCGTAGGGCGGCGACGGCGAGTACCCGGGATGCCAACTGCTCGGCACATTCGAACGGGTAGGAGGCTAGGTACACAACGGCGTCGGCCAAGGCTGCAACCCCGGTCGATGAAGTCGTGACCTCCAGTCCACCGAAGGACGGGACCGCGCCGGCGGGCGCTCGGACCGGTTGGTCCACGGCACCGTCATCGAGCACGCCGTGCATCGCGTAAGCCTCTGTGGTGGCCGGAGACCACACTGGCAGAGTCACCGTCGCGGCATCGGCGTCAGAGGCTGATGCCGCAGCCACCTCGAATCGGGCCTGGCCTACCGACTCGGCCGCGGCGGGGAACCGGACCTCGACCCGGTCGTTCCCCGGCACGATCAGTCGGCGTCCCGCACCAGCCGTCAGCGAAGCGTTGCCCGCGCGGACGGCCACATCGACCTCGAGTGGGATGTCGGATTGGTTTTGGAGGACCACCGGCAGTTCGAAGGTGTCGCCCCAGGAGAGAAAGCGAGGCGCTGATGGACGGACCATCAGCGGCAGTCGGGCGGTCAGGGCGGACTCCCCCACCCCGAAACGAGCGACCCCGTCGGTCGCTACGGCGAGCACGCGGTAGCGAGTGAGGTTGTCGGGCAACGTGACCGGGACGGCAGCCCGACCATCGGCATCGGTGATCACGGTGGCCGCGAACAACGCGAGCGCGCTGAAGTCGGTCCGTGCACGGATTGGTCGCGGGGCAGATGGCCCCGGTCTCGGGCCGGCCATCCGCATCGCAGCCCCCGGCGCTGCCATGCACGCCTCTTCGGCACAGAGCAGTTCCGGGTCTTCAGCGAGCGCGAAGTCGTCAGGCCGTGCGAGCAGCACATGCGGTCGCGACCTGGCTGTCTCCACACCGGCGCTCCGCTTCGGATAGAACACGCCGAGTGGGTCGGGGTTCTTGTACGCCGCGACCGCCAGTACAGCCTCATCGACGACGATCACGGTTGCGCCCGCACCAGTTACAGGCGCCTCGTCGGCCCCGGTTACCGCGAGGTCCAGCACGGTTGATTCACCTGGCCGTAGGCCAGGTGCGCGCGGCATGATTGCCACAGCCAGCGCCCGGGCGACCGGCGGTACGGGAAGGTAAACGCTGGCCGATGAGAAGGCAGGCCGGGTAATGCCTACTGGCGCATCCGGTCGTGCGGCGGCCCCGGCCAGTACGACCTGCAGGTGGACCCCGGGTGTGAAGGCATCTTCCATCGGGATGCGCAAGGCGTGGAAAGCGTCGGTGACATGCAGCGGTTCAGTGCGGACGATGCCGTCGCGCTCCAGCACGAGAAGGCCATGCGCCGGCGTGAATGGCGACAGGAGTAGAACTTCCGCAACGTCGCCGGGGGCGTAAACCGGCTTGTCCGGAATGATTTGCAGCTCATCGCTTTTGGTGCGCCTGTCCGTGCTTGCACCCGTCACCCAGACTTCCAGGGTGCTGCGGTGCGCTCGCCCGGCGGCGTCGGCCGCCTCAGCGACTACCGTCCATTGGCCGGCACCAAGTCCTTCGAGTGTCACGGTCACCGCGTCACTCGCACTGACAGTGGCCCGTTCGACGGTTTCGGTGACGACTTCTCGCCAATGCCCGGCAACTTGGCGGTCCTCGCGGCGTTCAGCACGGACGTCCACGGGGATTCCAGATAGCGGTGCGCCATCGAGGTCAACAACGACCGTCTGGATCTCGATGGCGCCGCCACCTGTGAAAAACGAACGCTCGGAACGCAATCCGACATATAAGGCTGACGGGTGAACCAGGACCGATGTCGAGGCTGTCCAGGCCTGGCGGTTCACATCCTCGACGGTCGCCTCGGCCGACACAGACCAGGGGCGCAGTTCTGAGCCCGGTGTCGTGGAAATTCCGAGGCGGTGGCAACCGTCGTCGCCTGTGATGCCCTGGAATCTTTTGTCGTCGGCACTAGCAATGAAGATCTCGTCGCCGAGGACTTGGTCGAAGGTCAGTTCGGTGGGAGTCTCGCGGCCGAAGACGTTAACCAACACCGTAAGGGTCCGCCGCTCGCCGTCGACCTCACTGACAGATCCCGGCAGGGTGGCAAATGGCCCGTCCAAGATGGTCACCAACTCGCCGACCTCGAATTCGACGAGCCCGGGCTCGGCCTCCACCTCATCTTCATCGTCATCGTCGGCCCATGAATCCAACCGCCACCAGGGCACAGCGCTGCCGAACGTGAAGCGGTCCCAACCGGGTGGGTTGTAATGCGCGGGGGCTGAAGTGACCGACCATTTGACCGGTGCGGCACGCAGCGGACCGCCTGCGTAATAGACCGCCCGCGCCGACGCCGTGACCGTATCGCCGGCAATGGCCCGGTCCGGTTCGATGGCCACGCTGACTTCGTACTCGGGACGCCTGAACTCGGCGATCTTGAACTCGTGGCTCCAGAAGTGTCCAACTTGCACGCGAGCATTTCCGAGGTTGACCGTCTCGGGCAAGTCCACGGTGATGTCGAACCCACCTAGTCTATCCAGAGACGTTGAGCCCGAGGCAATTTCGTTGCCCCGCGGATCCCAGGCATTCCATGAAACAGTCTCGCAATAGTCCGCAGCTGGTGCGACGTCTCCCGTCGGCCCACCTGTGATCGTGCGGATCCAACCCTTGAGGTGGACTCGCTCGCCTGGGCGATAAAGGCCACGATCGTCGAACATGAGGCAGGCATCATCATCGGCGGGTTCATGACGGCGCCAGGCGCCCCGCCACCCGTCGGGCATGAGAATTGCAACATCATCTTCCCTCCGCACGACGAGTATCGGCTCAGGCGAATCTGTCAGCGCAAGCGAGCAGGTGCCGGCCTCTCGAGTGATGGCAGAGGCTGTACCGAGCTCTGCTGTCGCGCCTGCAATTGGTGCGCCCGTCGAGAGATCGGTGACCCACGCGTGCAGCGTGGCCGCGTCCGCTAGCAAGTCCACCCCGAGGCGCGTCGCCTGGACCCAGGAGATGGCAGTCAGACGCCGCCGGTCCTGTTTGGACATCCGATCCTTCGGTTCTACGGACACGATGAGTTGGCCGAGGCCCCCCTCAAGCCAGGGAGCGAGGTTTACCTCCACATCGGCCCATGCCAGCCCGGCGCCGGGCACTTTGAGCAACATCTCCGCGACCCGCTCGCCCGGAGGCTTGATGGCGTCGTCTGACCAACGCCGACCCTGGACCTCCTGCCACTCTGTCCAATCCGCTGGCCGCACCGTGTGCACCTGTACCCGGACCTGTTTGATCCCAATCGAGCGCACCGCAAGCATCGGGGCGCCCTTCGGGTCGAGGATCACATGATTGCCGCCGAGGATCCCCAGCCGCGGTTCGGGCGGCCCGACATCCACACGGACGGGTTCCGACGAACCGAGAATCTGGCCGAACACATCGCGCAGCGCCGGGTCGAGTGTGACCTTGTAGGACTCGTTCGCCACAGAGGCCGCGGTCACGTTGACGTACGAGCCAGACACCGACGCCGTGATCCGCTCCACCGTCGGATCGACGCCGATCATCGCTTCATCGAAAGACTCGGCTTCGATCTCATTGCTGAGCTCGATGCGCCAGGTCGCGCCTGGTGGATGCTCGCCCCGGCGACCCCAGCCGGAGCGCAGTCCGCGCACCCGGAAGGGTTCTGGTGTTGCGAATTTCCAGGTTTCTCTGGCCTCGGCGACTCTCGGTCCTTCGAGCGAGCGCACGCCCGCTTGGAGTGTCACGGAGAAGGCGGTGTCGAACGGGAACGGCGCCAGTGGGCGCAAGGTGACTGAACGCCTCCCGTCACCATTCGCGGTGGCGGCATCGAAGACCACGGCATGCCGGCCCGCGGTGAGCGAGGTCAACGCCACAACAGATTCAGCGTCAACGTCCTGATCGAAGACCAGCCGAACCTCGCTGTCGGGTCGGACCCGATTTCCTTGCGGATAGCGCTTCACTAGCCGGGGCGCAGGTGTGCCGAAGCCGAATGCAACATCACCTTCGAGCTCCGCGCCGCTTGCAGCTTTGGTCCCGGCTGGAATCTCGACCCGGTACTCCGTGGCCATCGGCATGCGTTCGCCGTTTGGCACGAAGATGAGCGTCCGGGGGTCCATCCAGCGCCACTCGCCGGGCGGCTGCGGATCTAATCGGACGGGCGGCTCCACGACCACCGCAGCTTCAACACTGTCGAGGGCGACCATCGGCGCGGAGAAGGTGATCGAAACCCCTCGAGCAAGGTCAACCTCGCCCTCAGGCTGGTACCGCACCACCTCCAGCGCGGCCGGCACGCCTATCGCTGCGGCGGCCGGGCGCTGCGGGTCGCCATCTGGGCCGGCGGGTGGTGGAAACGGAACTTCGACTACGCGGCCGGGCCTCGGGCGCGCCAATGATGCCTCGCGCAGGGCAAACCCGGATTCCGATACGGCGGGCGGCTCAGCGGGAGCTGGCAGGCGCTCAAGCAACCGGGCGGTTGCGGCGTCGTCGAGCCGACGAGCCTCAGGGCGCGCTATGGCCTCAGGCTCGGACCGGCCGGACGATGAGACCCCCTCGGCCAGTTCAAGACCCAGCGGCTTTGCCACGTCGTACCCCCAATTTGGTGATGAAATTTCTCTTAGCTGGACTGGCGGAGCCTCCCCTAGAGCGCTTCCGGCCATTGGTCTGGGAGCTTAGGTACTACCTCCGACAGTGTGGAAAACCTCAGCGCAACGGCGGCGACCGGTATCCAGAGTCTCCAGAGACACTTGTCCGGTGCGTGCGACAGACCATGCCCTCTGGTCCTAGCGACGACCACGGCCCCCTTCAAAGCTCCCAGCCACACGGTAATCCAGCGCATCAGTGCTCGTCTGCGGGATTTGATATCCCGAACCGCGGCAACGCTCGCCCCTGGCATTCTGATGTTCCACCAGCGTGGCGCCCTTCCCTACATCAACGCGCTTCACGCAGTTCGGACACTTCCACGTCTTCGGCCCAGCCGGGGTGGACCCCTTCTTCGCTTGACCCACTTGACCAGCCTTACTGGGAGCCTTTTTTGAAGCCTTCTTTGCCGGGGACTTTGCACCGCCTCCCTCAGTGGTGCCCAGCAATTCCGCGACTCTCTTGCGCACCTTCTCGGGATCGGCGCTCCGATTACGTGGCTCGGCCTTATCGGCAATCTGGTCCTTCTTGACAAGTGGAATCCCCCATACCGTCACGTTGCGCTGCTTCTTCGCTGGTTTCCCCCGCCTTCTTGCCATAGCTCCAAACTAACCGGGGGTTCCGACACAAGAAGATGACTCGCCTGATTCGGCAGGCTAGGGCCACGCCACGACCAACGAGGCAGTTCGCCCCTTCAAGAGTTCCGCTTCACTTCGCGGTAGTGGCGCCGGACAGCAGGTCCCAGGTTGAAGAGAGCACGCTCGATGTCATCTGGCTGCCGGTGGAGTGCGTGCGCCCATCGTTCGCACCATTGGACGTAATCGGAATACTTCCCGGGGGAATACCTGCTGTCCCAGATGCCGCCAAGCGCCCATACGGACCATGTGGTGTTGAGGTCCGCAATCAGTGGACCCGCGCCTGAATTTCGTTCGTAGACAGCGAAGTAGGCAACCTTGCTAGCGAACGCCGGACCCAATCCGGTCACCTTGCCATTCCCTAGAGTCCATGCCTGAGCGACTGCAGCTGCTCCCCCGCTCGACCAAGCTGTGCGGTAAGCACCCACCGCTTCGAGGATTCGTTGCTCCTGGTTTTCCCCGCCCGGGTTGATCATCTCAGCGGTACGCCAGCATCCGTACCCAGTCGCACCGAACCCCCATGCCATCGCGGCCAGAAACAGGTCGGTCGCGTCGTCGCAACGATCGAAGACGTCTCGCCGCGTAATGATCAGCGCATCATTGCGTTTCGATGGATCGAGCTTGTCGCAGAGCGCTTCTATGCGATTCCTAGTAGTCGAATGCCATTCCGGCTTGGCAAGCCAACGGCGGCCATACCAAGTGACTGGTTGATCTTCGGTATTCGCCGGACGGAACTGGCCAATCGCTGCCTCCAGAACCAGTTGCGCATCGGGGCTGTCTCCGTCTGAGCCGGGCTGCAGCCGGCCCTCGACAACGCGTCGCAAGAGCTCTGCCGAGACCATCACCCTGAAACCTTTAGCGGACCAATGGGTTCCCAACCCGTCGCGACCTCCACATGCTGCGGGCTGGGCAGGATGTCCGACCAGGAACCCACCTTCTTGCCCCCAGAGTTCTTACTCAGGGTTGTGTACCAAGACCTACTGTTGGATCCGCTGTAGGCACGGTCTATCGCAATCGCACCAACCAGCTTGCCGTCACGCACGAAGCGCACGATCGCTTTGTTTGTCAGTCGATCATCACGAGTTGCGGGGTTCGTGACCTCGGCCCACCGTGTCGCAATTTCAAAATTTCCGGCCTTCGACCACATCTCGTCCCACAACATCGTCTTGTCAATGAATCCTTGACCACTTGATGTAGCGCTGGTCTCCCATCGGTTGCCATTCCGAACCGCTACATAGAGGAAGCCGCTCTTCGAGAAGCGCACAATGGATCCACTCGGAGGCTCCGGAACAAGCGCTCGCCCGGACATTGATGGAATGGTCTGCGCCGCTTGCCCTACCTCTTGGAGCGGTTCTACGCTCGTAACAGATTCAGAGGGTTGGTGGGCGGCAGTTTCGACACGAGTCACGACCGGCGAATCGAGTTCGCCCGGGGGTACCTGAGTTAGAGATCGCGGGCCGAGTTCGCGGCGAACCACCGGAGGTTGAGTCGGCAACCGGAAGGTCTTCGGCTTGACGCCCTCTGCCCCAAGCGGATTGTCCGAGAGGATCAATCCCCCGGACTCGGCACGGGTGATCGACTGGTTCAAGATGCGCGCATTGGCGCGGTCATCCCAATCCCCAGAGGCTTCGAAGTATGCGGCGTGAATGCGATACCCGGTCATCGGGCCCTCGGCGTCGACAATGCAGAGGATGTTGTCGATCACCTTGTCAGCTGGGGTTTCCGCAAGCGGCGGGAAGGTCCCGCTGAACACCGTGTAGGGAAGTGGATCCCCTGCGCGCGCGAGCTTCTCGGCCGGAAGGACCAAACGAGTTCGGGTGTCCGCATCTCCGACAGACGAAACTGCCGAGACTGCCGGCTCGCTGCTGGCGAAGTTCGGGACTACCTTTGGCGCCGACTCCACGGCCGGCGGCTCTTCCACGACGGACTCTCGGGGTTCATCCTTGTCCGGCTCCGGGAACGAAGTGGGATCCGATCGGCCGAACAGTCTCTCGCGCTCCGCGGCGATCACTTCTTTCGCCAGCGCGGCTTCCGAGACGTCATAAGCTTCAGGAGCGCTCTCCGCCGTCTCGCTTTGACGCGCAAAGTCCTCGAAGATCTCACGCTTGCGCGCCAGCAGCTGATAAAGACGAAGATCGACTCCCTCCTCAGAGAGAAGTCGATGGACCTGAACAGATTGCAGCTGGCCCATTCGATGAGCACGGGCGATGGCCTGCCACTCAGTTGTGGGCTTGACTTGCGGTTCGCAGATAACCACTACGGATGCGGCTTGGATGTTCAGGCCTACGCCGCCGGCCTGTATCTGCGCCACTAACACAGCGCCACCTTGAGCGGCCGTAAAGTCGTCGATCATCGTCTGACGTTTGACCGCAGGAACAGATCCCGTTAGCGGGCCAAAGACTCGCCCGGGCAATGCAGCCGCGACTCGATCAAGGACGCGCAGGAAGTGCGAGAAGACAACGACTTTGCGGCCGTTGTCTTCGGCTTCCTCGACAATCTCGATGAGCCTCTGCATTTTTACAGACCTTGCGCCCTGGAGCATTGCCGCTTGGCGTGCCGCCATGAAGTTGCCGCGATACACCGCGTCACGGTAGGAGGAAAGGTCTTCACTTGAGAGTTCTAACCACTCCTCGACTTGAACAAGTTCGGGCAGTTCGGTGAGTACGTCTTCCTGGTTCCGGCGGAGGTACGCGGGAGCTACTTGGCGCCGGAATCGCTTCGGTGCAAACTCTGTCGCATCAATCACGAGGTCTGGGCGCAGGTATCCCACTAGATTTCGGAACTCGTCGATACGGTTCTCAAGAGGCGTACCCGTCAGCAGGATGGCGCGTTCGCCGCGTCGAATGAGCTGCCGAGTCCTCTTCGTCCTCTGCGCGTCGGGGTTCTTGATGTAATGCGCTTCATCAACGACGAGGCAACCGAACTGCGGCAGTGCGACATTGTTCGACAGCCACGGGAGGGTTTCGAAGGTTGTGACCCCAACTCCGCCATTACGTTCCCAGTTTCTCGCAGCCCATTGCCTCTCGGGGCCATGAAGGCGATGAGCCGATAGCTTGGACTTACTCGTGACTTCACGCATCCAGTTGGTCACGACGGCAGCAGGGCAGACGACCAGGAAGTTGTGTTCCCCTTTTGCGCGCAGATGCGCGAGCACTGCGATCGCCTCGACGGTCTTTCCGAGGCCCATCTCGTCTCCGATGATCACCTTTCGCTGCACAAGAGCGAATCTGGCTGCGAAGTGCTGGTAGCCACGGAGGGATGCCGTCAAGTGGTCGGCTTTGAGCTCGAACTCCCTTACCGCCTCGATGATTTCGATTGGAAGGTCGCCGTGGGTCTTTTCTTCGTCTTCGGTGACAAACCCGAGCTCAGCAAGGAGTGCGAAATAGTCTGCCGGCCGTGCAAGGAAGTCTTCCCAGGGGTCTGATGAGTTGATAGTCGCTTGAGTGCTGGAAATACTCGCGGCGGAATCGGTGATTTTTTGGATTGCCTCCGCGAAAGCCTCCGTGCTTGAGGTTGCAGTGGGGACGACGATTGCGTGCGTCACCGTGTTGTTGATGACGGCGGCAAAGGGGGCCATCGCGTCGACCAACGCAGTGGTCTCTGAAGAGACCGCCGCGCGTCTTGCCGCGTCCCAGGCCCGCAAGCGTCGGAGGAATTCCGTGTGCTGGGGTGTGCGTTTGTTGATGTCGATCCGCATCGGCATTTCGTCGTAGGTGTTCTGACGCAGTGTTCGGGCCGCACCCCTCATGCGCTTGGCTGTTGTCTCTCCAATACCCGGCAGCCGTTCCAGCCGGTGTTCGTTGGCCAATACGGCTAGGACGTTGGTAATGCCGTTCTCCGTAAGTGCGCCGACGCGCAACTTGTCTCGGGTTGCCTCGCGGAGGCGTTCGACAGACATGTCGGCCAACATCTGGTCGGTTTCCTTATTCCGCACGTTATTGCCGGCTTCAACAGCCGCCGTGCGGAGCTTGGCTTCCTCAGCCGCCGCGTTCCGTATGACTGCGACGGCACCCGGTAGGCCTGCAAAGTTAGAGGCAGACAAGACGGTCGCGCCCACGCCGTTCTCGGGGAGCTGCGGAGCGAATCCAACCCAGTAAGCGAGTGCGTCGGAGGGCTGAAGCGACTGGATCCGTCGGTCGACGGGAGGCGCCGCGAGCTTGACGGCCTCGCCCATTCCGGTCGCCAGGTACCAGCGGCGGTATTCGGGAAGGAACTGGGCCGCCGTCCGAGCCTTGTCGCGTGTCCCACCGAAGAGCAGCAAGCGGCCAAAGCCAGTTACAGCGCGAAGGTCGTCGGTCGCCTGCGCTACCTCGGTGGGCAAACGGTCGAGTTCGCGCTTGATTTCCGACGTCAATACAGGCAGACAGGCATTCGTCGCGATGGCCCTAAGGTGCTCGACGTCAGCCATCCGAAGCGGAAGGACATGCCACAGGACCTGGTTGCCGCCGCGAGCGACGACGACCCTCCGCCGAAGTGCCATGGCGGCTTCACTTGCTGAACGGATTACTTCCCCGCGCGCTGCAGAAGCAGCGGCGGCTTCCTCCACCCAGCCCCGCACCTCGTCACCAATGGCCGAAATTGACGGCTCGTGGTCCTCGCTACCCATGCTCCCCCGCTGGTCAGTAACCCTTTCCGGAAGGCTAGCGAACCCGACCGACGCAGCGTGAGATCAGGGCTGATTTGTCGCGGGCTTCCACTACGGTGACTTGTGAGGTTAAAGGGGAGGAAAAAGTGCTGCTCGAAGAGCTCAAGCCTGGGCTTCGTATCGACGGGCTGATTCCTGCCCAGGTCATCACCGTAGTGTTTGCTCAGTGGCACGGTACCGACGCCCTGGAGCTGACCTATAAGACCAACGAGGGCGTCCTCGGCCAGCAGGTCATCTTCCGGAAAGACCAGGACAGCCTGTCTGTCGCCCAGACCGGCAGCCGAGCTTTCGACGCCAACGCCTCGGACTTCAAACTGGTTGCTGAGGCGCAGCGCATCACCCTTGCTGGCCTGTTCGACCCGATGCTCGCTGTCGCCACCAGCGACGTACGACCGCTACCCCACCAGATCCGGGCCGTCTACGGGGAGCTTCTCCCCCGAACCCCGCTGCGGTTCCTCCTCGCCGACGACCCCGGTGCCGGCAAGACAATCATGGCCGGCCTCTACATCAAGGAGTTGCTGCTACGCGACGACGTGCGGCAGTGCCTGATCGTCGCCCCCGGCGGCCTGGTCGAGCAGTGGCAGGACGAACTGTTCTTCAAGTTCGGCCTGCGGTTCGACCTGCTGACCAACCAGCTGATCGACGCCAACGTCAACCTCAACGTTTTCGAGACCAATCCCCTGCTGATCGCCCGGATGGACCAGCTCTCCCGCAACCCAGAGTTGCAAGCGCAACTCAAAGAGACCGAGTGGGATCTGATCATCGTCGATGAGGCCCACCGGATGGGCGCACATTACTTCGGCGGCAAGCTGGAAAAGACCAAGCGCTTCCAACTCGGCGAGATGCTCGGCCAGATCACCCGCCATCTTCTGTTGATGACGGCGACGCCGCACTCTGGCAAGGAAGAGGACTTCCAGCTGTTCCTCACCCTGCTCGACCGCGACCGGTTCGAGGGCAAGAACACCAAGACCGCCGATACCAGCGGCATCATGCGGCGCATGGTCAAAGAAGACCTGCTGACTTTCGATGGCAAGAAGCTGTTTCCCGAACGCATAGCTGAAACGGTTCCCTACGAGCTCACCGAGCTCGAGTACTCGCTATACGAGCAGGTGACCAGCTACGTGCGCGAGGGTATGAACCGCGCTGACCGCGTCGGGGGTAAGCGGAAGAACACCGTCGGGTTCGCGCTCACCGTCCTGCAGCGCCGCCTCGCCTCCAGCCCCGAGGCGATCTATAGGAGCCTCGTCCGACGTACCGAGCGCCTCGAACGTAAGAAGCAAGAAATCCTCAATGGCACCTACACAGAGAAAGAGCCCAGCATCGACCTGGAAGGTCTCGATGCCGACGATTACAACTCAGAAGAGATCGAGGAACTTGAGGAAGAACTGCTCGATGCCGCGACGGCCGCTCAGACCGTTGAGGAACTCGACGCCGAAATTCTGGAGCTTGCTGAACTGACGAGCGTTGCCAAAGAGGTTCGCGATTCAGGGACCGACCGCAAGTGGACCGAATTAAGCCGGATTCTCCAAGACGAAGCACTGACGACCGATGCCACCGGTTGGCCGCGCAAGCTAATCATCTTCACCGAGCACCGCGACACCCTGGACTACCTCGCCGGGAGGATCCGCTCCCTGATCGGTCGGCCAGGCGCCGTCCAAGCCATCCACGGCGGGGTCCGCCGCAAAGAACGGCGCACGATCACCGAGGAGTTCACGAAGAACCGCGACTGCCAGATCCTTCTGGCCACCGATGCGGCCGGCGAGGGACTCAACCTTCAGGCTGCACACCTGATGGTGAATTACGACCTGCCGTGGAATCCCAATCGGATCGAACAACGCTTCGGGCGCATCCACCGCATCGGCCAAGAGGAAGTCTGCCGACTCTGGAACCTCGTGGCCAGCAACACCCGCGAAGGCGACGTGTTCGTTCGACTCCTAGCCAAGATCGAAGAACAGCGGAAAGCTTACGGCGGCAAAGTATTCGACGTCCTCGGCGAGGCTTTCAACGAACATCCGCTCCGCGACCTCCTGATGGAAGCTATCCGCTACGGCGACCTGCCTGAGGTCAAGGCCAAGATGCACGAAGTCATCGACCACCGCGTCTCCGATGGTCTCAAGGAACTACTCGAAGAACGGGCCCTAGCTTCCGACCACCTGGCTGACGCCGACCTAGCCCGACTGCGCGCCGCCATGGATGAGGCCCGCGCCCGACGTCTGCAGCCGCACTACATCGAGCTCGCCTTCAAAGCCGCCTTCACCCGACTCGGGGGACGAATCGCCAAACGCGAACGTGGCCGCTACGAAATCGCTAACGTCCCGGCCCAAATCAGAGCCAGCAAGCACCAACCCATCGCTACCAAGTACGACAGGGTCACTTTCGATCTGGTGCACGTCCAAACCGACGACCTGGCGCGCGCCGACCTCCTTGCCCCTGGGCATCCGCTTCACGACGCCGTCATGGACGAGGCGATCCGCCAATTCGGCGGTGTCCTGAACAGCGGGACCGTACTGGTATCGGCCACATTGGAAGAGCCGCACTTACTGGTCGGAGTTATCGAGGAAGTCGGCGACGCGACTGGCAGCGCTGTCGCGCGAAGGTTCGGCTACGCGTACGTCGACAGCCTCGGCACCGTGACACCAGCTGGACCGGCCCCCTACCTCGACTGCGTCGCAGCACCCGATGTTGCCGCTGTTTCTGCTGCCCGGAGGCTTCCCTGGCTCGCAGAAGCCGAAGACCGCGCAACCAGCTGGATCATCACGAACCAGCTCCCCGAATATCTCGCCGAGGTCCAGCCTAGACGTGCTGCAGAGCTGGCCAAGACCCGCGAGTTGGTGGCGAAACGGCTTGAGAAAGAACGAGATCGACTGCTTCTCGATGCTGCTGTCGCTGCCGAAAAGGAACGCGCCGGCGAGAAATCGAAGGAGTCAGCCGAGAGTCTGAACCGCAAGGCAGTCGAACTCGACATGCGACTGCGCAAGCGCTTGGAACTTCTGGAGAAACAAGCACTCATGTCGACGAAGCCACCGCGGATTCTCACGGCGGCACTTGTGCTTCCTGTCGGCATGCTCGATGGCGACCTTCCAGCATCAGCTCCAATACACGCAAAGGAAACCAAGGAAGTTGAACGCCGAGGTGTCGAGCTTGTGATGGCGTGCGAACGCGAATTGGGCCGCAATCCTGTCGAGCAGGCTTTCAACAACAAAGGTTTCGACATCCTTTCATCTTCGCCAAGTGGCGATACGTATCGCATCGAGGTCAAGGCACGGCTAGACGGTGCTGCCGACTTCTTCGTCACACACAACGAAGTGATGGTCGGTAAGAATGCCGCCCCGCGGTACAGGCTGGCGCTAGTCAGGGTGGACCCACGGGGTACAGAACATGACGAAGTTCGATATTTGGAAAATCCATTCGCATCGACCGATCTTGGCGACTTCGACGCGACCGGCGTCCGCGGCGACTGGAGCAAAATGTGGAACAGAGGAACTGAGCCATTCTGATGTCTTCTGAAAATGAAACGTCGAAGCGCAAGCTGATCGAGGTCGCCCTGCCACTGGAGGTGATCAACCGGGAGTCCGCCCGCGAGAAGTCGATCCGGCACGGCCACCCCTCAACCATGCATCTGTGGTGGGCACGCCGTCCCCTCGCTGCCGCACGTGCGGTCTTGTTCGCCCAATTGGTCGATGACCCTTCATCGCATCCCGAGGAATTTCCCACCGAGGAGTTGCAGCGAAAGGAAAGGGAACGCCTCCATAAGCTCATCGAGCGCCTGGTCGTCTGGGAGAATATTAGTGACGAGAAGCTTCTTGCCGAAGCGCATACCGAGATTCTCAAGTCGACCAACGGGAATCCACCACCCATACTTGACCCTTTCGCTGGCGGCGGCACTATCCCGCTTGAAGCTCAGCGGCTCGGGCTCGAGGCACATGCATCGGATCTAAATCCCGTAGCAGTTCTCATCAATAAGGCACTTGTCGAGATTCCCTCGAAGTTCGGCGGGCGTACTCCCGTTTCGCCCGATATCGCCAGGACGCAACTAGGTCACCCATGGCCCAAAGCCTCAGGACTGGCTGAAGACGTGCGCCGCTACGGCCAATGGATGCGAGATCAAGCCGAGAAGCGCATTGGCAACCTCTATCCGAAAGCCACTCTCCCCGACGGAACCAAAGCCACAGTTATAGCCTGGATTTGGGCCCGCACCATCACCTGCCCAAACCCAGCATGCGGTATCAAGATGCCCCTTGCGCGCTCCTTTTGGCTCGGCAAGAAGAAAGGCAAAGAGGCCTATATCGTTCCCGTTGTCGTCGAGGGGAAGGTCCGATTCACGATCGGTCATGATCCAAAGCGCGCACCCACGGTCGAGACTGATGGCACTGTCGGTCGTACAGGCGCGAATTGTGTCGGCTGCGGCGCCGCGGTCGACCTAAAGTACGTTCGCGCAGAGGCTCGCGCTGGGCGTATGGGAACCCAACTTATGGCGACAGTCGCTGAAGGCAACCGGACCCGTGTCTATGTCGAACCGACGCCCGATCACGAGGCAGCTGCGGACATTTCACGACCGCTGAATGCACCAGCCGGTGAGATTCCGCCACAGGCGCCCAGCTTCCGGGTCCAGGCTTACGGATTCAAGGAGTACACGGACCTGTTCACGCCGCGACAGCTCACGGCGCTCACCACCTTCAGTGATCTCGTCGCCGAAGCCCGCGACCGTGTCCTGGCAGACGCACTAGCCGCAGGGCTGCCCGAAGGGGACGACCTCGAAACGGGCGGCACAGGCGCCGCCGCCTATGCCGACGCTGTCGCAACTTACCTTGGCATGACCGCAAGCAAGCTTGCAGATCTCAACTCTGTAATCGTCAACTGGTATGTCAGTCGAGAATCAACAAGTTCAACTTTTGCCCGGCAGGCTTTGCCGATGACCTGGGACTTCGCAGAAGTCTTCGTCCTCGGGGAAAATACTGGGTCATTCCATAACGCATTGAAGATGCTGTCAGGATCGCTCTCGTGCTGTGCAAGTGGGCCAGTTGCAGCCGTCGCACAAGGAGCGGCACAGTCAGTGCGACTCGACTCCGCTGTTATCTCGACCGATCCGCCGTATTACGACAACATCGGCTATTCAGATTTGTCGGATTTCTTCTATGTGTGGTTGCGTCGCTCGCTCCGGCCGATCCATCCTCACTTGCTGAGCACGATGTTGGTACCGAAGGCGGAGGAACTAGTCGCCAATCCGTACCGGCATGCCGGAAAGGCCGGCGCCCATGAGTTCTTTGAGAAGGGATTTCAAGAAGTCTTCCGGCATGCGCGCGAATCCGCGTTCCCGGACTTCCCAATCACCGTTTATTACGCATTCAAGCAGTCCGAAACAACAGAGGTTGGGGAGGCTTCTACTGGTTGGGAGACGTTGCTGGAGGGAATGATTCGGTCCGGTTGGGCCGTGACTGCGACCTGGCCACTCCGAAGCGAGCGCACGGGCAGGGCTGTCAGTCAGGATACAAATTCATTGGCATCCTCCATCGTGCTCGCGCTCCGACCTCGTAGCCGGACCGCGCAAAGTACTGACCGTCGCGAATTTGTAGCAAAACTGAAGGCCGAATTGCCCGCTGCGCTCAAGGAGCTGCAGCAAGGGGCCATCGCGCCAGTCGACCTTCCGCAAGCGGCCATCGGACCTGGTATGGCAGTGTTCTCCCGCTACTCAGCAGTGCGCGAACCCGATGGTTCTGAGATGACCGTTCGATCTGCGCTGGCGCGAATCAACGAAATTCTCGATCAAGTGCTCAACGAACAAGAAGGCGATTTCGACTCAACAACCCGCTTCGCCATCGCGTGGTACCGCCAACACGGATACAGCACTGGGGCTTTCGGCGACGCTAACAATCTAGCCAACGCACGGAACACCACTGTAGAAGCGATGGATCGCGGCGGAGTCCTGACTAGCCGCGCCGGAAAGGTTCAACTCGTCAGGCCTTCCGCTCTCACCTCGGACTACGACATCCTTCGCGATCTCCACACAAGCAACTGGGAGGCCTTGCATCACGTCATCAATCGGCTTGAAAGTGATGGAATCGCCTCAGCTGGTGGATTCTTGCGGACTGCTTTGAGCCGCGAGGATGGTGCGATCGATGCAGACCTGGTCAAGGAACTTGCGCACCTGCTGTTTCGTATCGCAGAGAGCAACGGCTGGACCAAGGATGCGCTGAGTTTCAACACGCTGGTTACAAGTTGGCCCGACATTATGGACACGACACGATCGAGCGCGAAAGCCAACAGCACGCAGACAGGCTTCGATTTTGACAGCGAGGAATCGTGAAGAAGCTAGATGCCGGCGAGTTCCCGCTGGGAAAGGTTTTCTCAAGCGATTTCGAATTCGCGATCCCCGACTACCAACGTCCATACTCATGGGGCACCGAACAAGCGCTCCAACTCCTGGATGATCTCGATGGTGCCATCGATCGCGATCCCGACGAGCCCTACTTCCTCGGATCGCTTGTCCTCGTTCGCGACGACGGCCGACGTGCCGAGGTAATCGACGGCCAACAACGGCTCACAACACTGAGCATTCTCTTCGCCGTCATGCGGGATTTGACCAGCAACGACGATCTCCGAAAGGAGCTCAGCGACTTCATTCAGGAGCCCGGCAAGATCACGGCGGGCACCAAGGCGAAGCCACGCCTGGAATTGCGTCCCAGAGATGCTGATTTCTTTCGCGAGTACGTTCAAACCACCGGATCAACCGACAAGCTAATTGCGTTGGACGACAACGCCGTAGTGGTTGATTCGCGCCGCAACATCCGAGATAACGCCCGTGCACTCAATGCCGAGCTTGCCGGCTGGCAGCCGGGGCGCCTCGAGCAGTTAGCCGAGTTGGCCGGCAGTCGAACCTTTTTGGTGGTAGTAGCCACCCCGGACTTGACGAGTGCCTACCGAATATTCAGCGTAATGAACGCGCGCGGGCTCGACCTTTCGCCGAGTGACATTTTCAAAGCGAAGACCATCGGCGAGATCGCCGACGGAGACCGGCCAAAATACTCCCAGAAGTGGGAAGACGCCGAAGAAGAATTGGGACGCAGCGGATTCGCCGATCTGTTCCTGCACCTGCGAATGATCTATGCCAAAGAACGCGCTAGGCGTGAACTGCTGATTGAATTCCCAGAACAGGTTCTCAACCAGTACCTACCTAACCAGGCCGCCAAGTTCGTCGACGACGTGCTGCTGCCCTACTCAGATGCCTATGAGCATTTGACTAATGCTGATTACACGGGAGCCGCTACCTGGCAGAGCGTCAACGCCTGGTTGAAGCGGTTGGCACGACTGGACAACAACGATTGGCGACCGCCCGCACTTTGGGCATTGAAGAACCATCCCGACGATCCGAAGTTCCTCGACGCGTTCCTGCGCAAGCTTGAGAGACTTGCCGCAAGCATGCTTCTGCGTCGTGTTTACACCACTCCGCGCGCTATGCGGTACGCCAACCTGCTCAAGCAACTCGACGCCGGTAAGGGCCTCAAGTCCGAAGCTCTACATCTAAGTGAGCAAGAATGCGCCGACACCATCGACCGACTTAAAGGCGAGATCTACCTCGTGGCTCCGTCTCGTACCTACGTGTTGTTGCGCCTAGACGAGTTGCTCGCCAACCAACCCGGCGTCAGTTACGAACACCGCATCATCACCGTTGAGCATGTTCTGCCCCAACAGCCCAAGAAGGGCAGCCAGTGGCTCATCGACTTCGACGAGCAGGATCGGGAGTATTGGACACACCGTCTTGCAAACCTTGTCCTGCTCAACAGGCGGAAGAACAGTTCCGCCCAACGATTCGATTTCGCAAAGAAGAAACACCAGTATTTCTCGGGTAGCAATGGGGTCGCGACTTTCGCGCTCACCCTGCAAGTGCTGAAGAAGGAGTCGTGGACGCCAGCAGTCTTGAGGGCCCGACAAAGCTCGCTTGTGAAGCGACTAAGCGACGAGTGGGAGTTGACGTGACATGGCGCTGAGTAATCGTGATCGTATCGACCGGATGTTCCAAACGATGGCCGCACCCCTTGACGACTTCATCGCTTCCGTTGTAGGTCAGGGAGACCCGGAACTCGGGGCAGTCTGGACCAAACTTGTGCAGGCAAAGGACGTCAAGAACGGTGCGACCGGCGACAAGATTTACGACCCGCTCGACCCGCAGGTTCAGTTCCGCATCTTGACCGAGGGCAACATCACTAGCGGCTTCAAGGCCAGCTGGTACCCCTTCAATAAAGCCCTCGGGAAGGCCGGCGAGTCATTCGCCATCGAACTGCGTGAGGTCAGAAACTCCTGGGCTCACAACGGCACCTTCAGCGATGATGATGCCTACCGCGCTCTCGACACCGGTGAACGCCTGTTGAAGCTCATCGGAGCTATGAAGGAAGCTGACGAGGTACACGCCATTCGGCTCAATCTGCGGCGTGTTGCTTCAGACAAGGACGACAAGAAGGTCCTCAAGGCGGCGGTCGACAACCCTGAGGCAACCGGTTTGCAGGCTTGGCGTGACGTCCTGCCGCCACACGAAGACGTGGCGACCGGAAACTTCGCTGCCTCGGAATTCGCAGCGGACCTCTACAAGGTTGCTTTTGGTGGAGAGCAGGATGCCGGCTACTCGGATTCGGTCGAATTCTTCCGTCGCACCTACCTGACTGAAGGATTGAGCGACCTGCTCGGGCGCGCCGTGCGCCGGCTTTCCGGTGACGACAACGCACCCCCGGTTATCAACCTGCAAACCAACTTCGGTGGGGGCAAGACCCACTCTATGCTCGCGCTATGGCATGTCGCAGCCGGACTGCCCGTCGGAGATTTCCCTCAAGAGACTCAGGATCTGCTTAACGCAAGCGGTTACGAGGGGCTGAAAGTAAACCGCGTCGCCATCGTCGGAAATCACTTCAGTCCATCCGGCGAGACGAAAGACGACGGCACGCACGTCAACACGATCTGGGGAGAGCTGGCCTGGCAACTCGGCGGCCGTGAGGCGTACTCATTGGTTGCGAAGTCAGATAGCGAGCGCACGACCCCCGGTGAAGCTTTGCACGAACTATTGGCCAAGTACTCCCCCGCCGTGATCTTGATTGATGAATGGGTGGCTTACGCCCGATCACTCGTCGGCCGCGATGACCTCGCCGGCGGAACCTTCGATGACCAATTCACGTTCGCGCAATCACTCACCGAAGCTGTCAAAGGCACCTCTGGGACCTTGCTCGTTATTTCGATCCCAGCTTCAGAGTCGGGCGATGACGGAGACAAGATCGTCGCGGGAAACGCCGAAGAAGTCGGCGGTGCCCATGGCCTTGAGGCCCTGAAACGGCTGCAGAACGTCGTCCGCCGAGTCGCCGACCAGTGGCGTCCCGCGTCTTCTACCGAGGCATACCAAATCGTTCGGCAACGCCTGTTCCAACAACCGGATGCGAAAGCCTTGGCGGCCATCAGCGCTACCGCCCGGGCCTACGTCGACATGTACCGCAAGTACACCGACGACTTTCCTCGGGAGTCCCGCGACTCCGCCTACGAGGATCGCATCAAGAGGACCTACCCGATCCACCCGGAACTCTTTGACCGTTTGTACGAAGAGTGGTCATCGCTCGAACGCTTCCAACGGACCCGCGGCGTGCTGCGTCTGATGAGCACGGTCATACATGCACTGTGGACCGGCGAGGATGCCTCCCCACTGGTCATGCCCGGCTCGATCCCACTCTCTACAGCCAACGTAAATGCCGAACTCACTCAATACCTGCAGGACTCGTGGAAGGCCATCATTGACGCCGATGTCGATGGCCCAAACTCCGAGCCCGCCCGGATAGACAAAGAGAAGCCGCTATTCGGCCAACGTTCGCTGACCAAGCGACTAGCCCGCACCGTGTTCTTCGGTGCCGCACCGACGATCGGATCAGCCCACAAAGGTCTCGAAACCCAACGCGTATTCCTCGGCACAGCTGTTCCCGGTGACGTGCCAGGCAACTTCCACGCAGCTCTGACACAGCTTGCCGATCGGGCGACCTACTTCTACTCCGGTTCCGGCAAGTACTGGTATGACCTCCAGGCAAACATAACCCGCACCGCCAAAGACCAAGCCGAGCGCCTTCACAAGGAGGACGTCTGGGCCGAGATGGTGCGCAGACTCCAGGCGCAAGCACGTACCCGCGGGGATTTCGCCGGCGTACATGTGTGCCCGGAGTCCAACGCCGACATTCCCGACACGGACGAAGCCCGCCTTGTCATCCTCCATCCCAAAGTCGCGCACAAACGCGGCGGTGAATCAGAGGCGAAGACATTCGCGCACAAAGCAACAGAACAACGCGGCAGCGCCAACCGGACAAACCGCAACATGCTCGTCTACCTAGCCGCCGACGAAGCCCGGCTCCAAGAACTGGACAACGCCACCCGCGATTACCTCGGCTGGACACACGTTCTTGCCAACGAGGCAGACCTGGATCTCACCCAGAACCAAAAGAACCAGGCCACACAACGCCGGGGTCAAGCTGATCAGACAGTGACTTCCCGACTTCTGCAATCGTTTACCTGGGCACTGGTCCCAACTCAGCCCGACGCAGGCGCTCCGTTTGTCATCCGGGAGACCAAGGTCGAAGGCCAATCCGAATCTTTGGCCGAACGAGTGTCTCGTCGGCTCGGTAGCGACGGGGATCTGTCAACGCGACAAGCGGCCGTCACGATCCGCCTGGCAATCAACAAAGTTCCCCAAATCTGGAAGGACGGGCACGTCGGCCTCGGCGCATTGTGGGCGCTCTACTGCCAGTATCCGTATATGCCGCGCTTGCGGGACAGGCGAGTCCTGGAAGAAGGCATTCTCGATCTGCCGATGATTTGGCAGACAGATGCCTTTGCCTTGGCGACCGGCTTTGATAGCACCACGAACCGGTACATCGGCCTCTGGCTACCGACGGACACAAACTCCGCCCCGCAGCCGACGGATTCGCTTCTGCTCGTACGCCCGGACGTCGCCGAAACGCAGCGTGAACACGACGCACGAGTCACGGTCGTGGAGCCCGCCCCACGACGGGAAGATGAGACCACACTGCAGCCCGTCGACCCGCCCAAGGTCGTTCCACCCCAGCTCCCACCCGCGAAAACCAGGTTCTACGGGGTGAAGACGATCAGCTCAGACAAGATCGCACTGGATTTCAAGAACATCTCCGACGAGGTTCTGGCGAACCTGCGCCAACCGGGTGTCACCTTGGTGGTCAGAGTCGAGATCGAAGCCGCGGATACGACTGGGTTTGACGAGAACACCATTCGGACAGTTTCGGAGAATGCCAAGACGCTGAAATTTGATCAAGCCGGCTTTGAGACTCTGTAGGGACAGGACAACCCATCAGTGGATGCCGTCAGTCCATGATCCGACGCACACACCGGCTTTTGGTGAAAGGCTGTGGCGATTGTCTGAGTCAGCTCTGAAGCTCAAGACACCGCCAGGCACGTACCGGTGCTCTTGGACTCTGTCGAAACCGCCCGATGAGGCGGCCTGGGAGTCAGAGGGCGACGTCACGATCCTGGGCGGTAGGCAGCCGTCTGGCGGTGTATACGGTCACGCACCAATGCATGTCCAGGTTAGTCCTGGGGGCGGCATCACCTACGGAGCGCCACAGCACTTTGACTACCCGACGGTCCACGGCCAGCTGATCAATGGACGCGACCTGATCTTGATAGATGCCCGACTGCAGGTCTGGGATCGGGATCGGAACGGGTTTATGTCGGGACCGAACGCGCACTTTGACGCGTGGGCCGCCCTTGTGGGAAGCGGCATCCCGGAAACTCCGGACGTTTTGGTGGATTCAGGGGTTGTCCAACTCACCCATCTGGACGCATTGGCAGCTCGAAGCCCGATCGAAGAGGTCCAGTTTCCCGAACGGCCTTACGAGAGCGAAGAACCCATTTACGGGGCCAAGTTCCGTCAAGCTAGCTGTCAGATGTGGGCTGACGACGACGCCGAAGTCTCGGTCGAGTACGGCTTCTCTGCGGCAATATTCGGTTCGTACTACTTTGGCATCTCGTTTAGCCCCATGGTCAAAATCGAGCTCAACAAGGCCGTGCCCATCAAAGACTTCTTTACGTCCTGGGTGTTACCGCTGCATGGGCTTGTGTCGGCAGCAACCGGCGAGAACGAGGACATCACCTACTGGTCTTGTGCCCCCGTCATCAAAGGTGACAAACGTCCGGCGGCCCAACGGCAATTTCAGGTATTTACCAGGTGGGTAACACAGGAACCGTATGCCTCGGAGAACACCATCTCCGATAAGCAAGTCTCCGCAATTCGTCTAGCCGAAGGCGAGTCACTACTGCATCTCCTGCGGCGTTGGCAGAGGCTGGAAGCCGAACAGAACCCGATTCTGAATACATACGACATCCACTCGTTAGGTCCCGATCAGACACCAAGAGCAAGGTTCTTGTTGCTAGTACAGGCACTTGAGGGACTTTGCGGCCACGAAGATCGCTTGGCTGGTAGGTGGGGAACCTTTGAGACAAAACGCCAACGCATACTGGATGAGTGTGAACAAAATCTTTCGGCCAAGGACATTAAATTCCTGCGGAAGTGGTTAGCCAAAACCCCCTACAATCTCGACGCCGCACTCGGAGAGATGCTCAGCGAACTCCCATCGGATCTGGAACCAGAGTTGGCCCAATCCGAACTCGTCAAATCAGTTGTAAACCGAGTCGATACGGTCACCACGACCGTTGGGGCACTTCGGTATGTGCGGAACCAGCTTTCACACGGCACCGAGACATTCGACCCGCACGACCTCCACACCGTTGCCGGAATCTTAGGCCGGGTGGTCCGCGGGCACCTCCTGCGGCTGTTACAGACGTCTCGCGAGGCACAAGAGCGCGTACTTGCTCGACCTGAGCGGTAGGAAGTTGACATCGGCGCTTGTGCCCGAGGTGCCGACTAACGCTCAAGTCCGCCATCGTCTGCGAGCAGGCGGCACTCAGTTGCTCGGCTGACCCTCAGCGCCTCGGCGATGTTAGACGCATTCGTCGGCGGCAGCCTCTAGCCAAAGGCCAGTCTCAACTCCGTAGACACCCTATGGCGTGGGCAGTCCCCCGACTAGCGCACCCGCGTCAATATCGAGCCCCTCTGCGATCTTGACGATGGTCTCAAGCCGGAGGCTGCGTTGCCCTCGCTCCACCTTGCCCAGCTGTGTCCAGTGAATGCCGCACTGAACAGCGGCAGCTTCCTGGCTGAGGCCTAGTTCAAGCCGGCGTTGCCTGACCCGCTCCCCGAATACGCGGGTGGTCTCGTTGAGCGCGGTCGACTCGGCCTTGGGCATGGTTGTCAACCTCATACGGCCCGCGCGTAACAGGCCAGAGCGTAATAGTCCCATGCGTATTGCACGCAACTGTTACCGGCCTTATCCTGGGCCCTCTCCCCTTGCCAAATTGGAGGACCATGACCGGCGAGGATCCCAGTTGCGGATCGGTCGACAGCCCAGTCAGCGATGGCGATTACCACGACTTCAGCAACACATTGGCGCTCCTGGAACAGCTGTGCTGGCACCTCTTCTGCTGCGACTTGATCTTCGATGTGTTCCAAGACGACCTGTATCCGGCAATCAGTGCGGTCGCCAGTGCCGGCGATCTGCCTGATCAAATAGTGGAACTGCGCCAGAATCTGCAGGTCGCCTTTCGGGTAGCTGCCCAACGAATATGCGGAGAACCCGCCAGATCCGAGGCGGAGTCCGCTCTTGAAGAGATCGAGGACGCCGCCGCTGCAGAGTTAATGCCGCTTTTGAACCGAGGAACGCCTCCGGAATGCGCCTTGCCTGGTTGTGAGGACTTGGTGCTCTACCTCGAAGCCGGACGCTGGTCAGCGCGTTGCTACGCCCACTCCACTGCCCCTTACCGAGTTAGACATGAACGGGTGCAGGACTGGTTCTGCGAGGCCACCGAGCGCGCGTTCACATCGCGGATGATGGCGCGCCGGAATGTTGCAACAGCTTTGGTCACGTGGTGGGAGCACGTCGGGAGCCCACGACACGTGGTCGAAGACGCGATCCGTCCCGAGAGGCTCGTCCTTCCCCCGGACCTGTTGCCCTAAAGGCTCAAGCCTTCGTCACGCTGGAGGTCCTCCGCAGATCGCCTCGCGAACCGCAGCGGTGCCAACAACTCCCGATAGGCGGCGATGCGCTTCTCGAGGTGCGCCAGGGAATCTGCAGCGCTGCGCTCGGATTCGGTGCTGATCTGTTCGATCGTGCCGAGGTGTGCCGTGACGCGCACGATGGCTGTCGATTCCCTCTCGGAGACGGGGACATGGGGTGCTGCCCACGGCAGATGGGTCAAAAGCGCATCGACGAGGTGGCGACTTTGCCCGGGTGTTGCATCATGAGAGACGCTCAGGACCAGCTTTGTATTGGTCTTGCCGGCGTTGGTAGTCAGCCAGTTAAGTTGCTCGACGCTGAGGTGGTCGGCGTCGTCGACAATGATCAGAGAGCCTGGTTCGGGCCGCCACTCTCCAGACTGAAGTTTTGGCAGCCCTTCAAGGGCCGGCGCCGTGCTGTGCCTGTAGCGATGTGCTACCGCGAAGTCCATGGCTTCCGGTGTTGCCGCCAGCGCAAGGACTTTGTAGCCGCCGCGAAGTGCGGCGAGTGCAACACCCCTAAGAAGCGCGTGCTTGTTATTCGTGTCATAGGTGCTCACGGGCTGCACGGCCATGTCACTCTCAGCGATAGACGCCACCGCAGCGCTGACCGATCCCCCGACAGCTTCGGTGATCCCAGAGTCGTAACACGTTGCAGGGCTGAGACTTCCCGCGGTGTCAATGATTCCCACCTCTTCCCGCAGAGCTTCAAGATCGTCGTCGATCCTGTATCTCTTGGCCCGCTCTGGGTCCAGACGCGTGTCACTCGCGCCGCGGTCTTCCATGACGTCCTGCTCGATTGAGTCTGCAGCAGAGTCGCTTCCGCTCAGCCGCCACCACAGGGCGGCGGCGGGCAGTTCGTCGGGCAATGGTCCGCCCGCGTTCATGGCATGGCGCAGCATGCTGTTGAGGTCGGCTCCCGATCGGGCGATCTCGTCGATACGGGTGGCCAGCTGCGGCCAGTAGGGGTCCCTGGTGACCCGAAGATCGAAGGTCTCCACAATCCGTTGCCATCGCCGAATGTCGGATTTCTCAACGGAGACAACATGTTCTGACCGCTCTTGGATGGCGCGCTGCACTTCTGCTGAGCGGCGGCGGTGTTGCTGAGGTCCGGTGATGCGGGTGTCGGCAGGATCGACTCCATGTGCGGCGCGGAACACTGCGACCTCGGCGAGGACCTTTGGATGGTCGATGAGCGGACGTCCCCAGACCGGTATGTCCGCAGCGGTCCACGTGGCGACGGCTGCACGTACCTCGGCGGCGAGGTCGGACACCAGCTGTGCACGCACCCCCAAGTACGCCCCCCACGTCCGATCCTCAGCCAGGGCCGTGGGGATGGGATCAAGCCAATGCAGTGGCCCGGGTCGAGTGCTGGACGCGATTGGTAGCCGCCAATCCAGTAACGCCGCCGCGTCACGGGCCTCCGCCAGACCGCCGCGGGCAGCAGCCTCATGCAGCGCCGCGGCGGGGTCTATGCCTTCGCCTGCGAGCAGGGCGAGGTGGCGGCGTAGGACCGGCCACGCCTCGCATTGGTCGAGCGAGCTGTTGACTTGTTTCGCGGCACTGTCGATTCGCGCCATCGTCACCGACCCGGCGCAGTGTTCGGCGGCGGCGCCGAGGGCATCGAGATACATGGCCGAAGCGGGCCCTAGACGGACTGCCGAATCAGCGGCGTCGCGCATCACGGAGTGGGCGGACTGCTGGGCCTCATCGCGGCGCAGGATCGCGGCGAGGATGTCGACGGCAGTCGGCGGGTGGGTGGCCTTGGGGGTCAGGATGCGGTGCGGGTCGGCCTCGGCGGTGGAGAAGTAAAGGTGGTTCTCGTGCCGACCGCGGGTGAGGGCGACGTAGATCTGTTGGCGGCTGAGCTGGTCGCTGCCGACGACATGACAGGTGTCGGCGGTGATGCCTTGCGAGATGTCGATCGTGCTGGCGTAGCCCAGAGTGGTGTGCTCCCTGACGTAAGACGCAGGCAGCCGAACCGTCGTCATGCCGTCGCTGAGCAGCGGCCTGACCGTGAGCGCGCCGTCGCGCTCGACCGCATGGATCATCCAACGCTGGCCGTTCTTGACCCAGCCGCGCTTGCCTATCGGTAGCCATCGGGCATTGCTGCGGGTCGTGATCCAGTCACCGGCCGAGGCGAGCAGGCCGTCGCCGAGCTCGACAGTTCGGCCCGGTGGCGTGCCGTCACTCCGTAGCCGGTCGGCGCGAGCACGGTCATTGAGCTCGGCGACGAGATCATTCGTCGGTGCCAGCAGGATGCTGTCGCGGCCGGCGCCTCGGTCAGCGAGCCAGGCGGTGTACGCCTGCTCTGCGGCCAGTGCGTCGGCTCCGACGTGGACGCGGCCGTGATCGAGATAGAAGGCGATGCCGGCCGGATCGCCGCGCCGCAGAGCCAAACTTGCGGCCCCCTCGGCCCTGCCGCGTTGAGTGTCTCCGAAGCGGACAACCTCCGACAGCGTCAACGCGCGGTGGTCGGCGGCAAGGTCGCGCAGCACTCCGCCGGCCGAGACCGACGACAGCTGGTGGTCATCTCCGACCAGTCGAACACTCGCTCCGCGGGCCAACGCGAGCCCGATCACCGCGTCCAGTTCGGCGGTGGATGCTTTGCCGGCTTCATCGACAATCAGCAATGACTGGCTGTCGATGGCGTCGAACCACACCCGTGCGGGGTCCTCGCTGACCGCGGTTGGAGCTGACGTGGGATTGGCCAGCACGACGAGTTTGGCGAGGGTATCGGTGGCGGCGCCGAGATCGGCGGCAAGGACTTCTGCCGCCGCGGCGGTCGGGGCCATGCCCACGACAGAGCCGCCGCTGTTCCGCCACGCTGCGGCCAGCGTCGCCATCGCGGTCGTCTTCCCCGTGCCTGCCGGGGCCAACGCGAGTTGAACCCGGGCACCAGAGGTCGCCATTTCGCGGACCAGCGCACGTTGCCCGTCGTTGAGGGATCGGCTGGTGACGTCGGCTTCCAGCAGCGCGAGCTCGACGCTGGTGTCGTCGGCGACGAGACCGTCGTCGAGCGCAGCCGCGTCCAGGATTCGGCGCTCGGCAGCGAGCACTGCCGGGCTGGAATAGTCCGTCTCGCCATGGCGCGTGTACACGCTGGCGCCGTCGACGCGGCGGCGCAACGCCGTAGGCTCGCCCTTCTCGGCGTCGCGCTGACCGGACAGCACGACGCTGTGGCGCTCAAGTGCGGCGCTCACAATCCGCTCGATCGCCCCCCGATCGTCAGCCCGATTGGCGGACCGCAGCTGCCGTTCAGCCTCGGCGCGAACGTGATGCGGGCGCCAGGTGGAGCGCGACGCGGAGACGGCGGCGATCACCGTCGCCGCAATCTGATCGACCGCCTGGCGATCCAACTCAGGTTGCGCGACGGCGATATGGGAGGACGCACTTGCGATCATCGCGTCGACTTCGTGGGCGCCGCCGAGGATCTCTGCGGCTTGAGTCCGCCACATCTGGCGCTGCTCCCCCAAGGAGCGCGGTTCGTGTTTGGGAGCCCGCGTCTCCAGGTTCGCTTGCTGCTTGAGCGCGATGAATTCGACCGTCGTCGGTTCGCGGCCATGGGAGTTTTGGAACACTTTGGCCAGCTCTCCGGCCCGCTGTTCGATCGACCTTCGGCGGGTGGAGAACCTGGTGATTAACTCCTGCGGGATGCCGGCAATCTCGCGCACACATCCCTTGCCCGCGCCGCGCGCCGCAGCGAGAAAACGGAAGCCGAGCTTCATAAGCTCGGCTTCCATTGCGGTGTTGTAGGCCTCCGAGGCGGCGACGTTCATCTGGAACATTGCCTTGCCGTCGAGGGCTAGCCAGCGCGGGATGCCGTCGGCCCCGGTGACGCAGACCTTGTTGCTCACCACGATGTGGGTGTGCGGATTTGGATCTCCCGAGCGCGAGTCGCGGTGTTCAAAGCCCGCGATAATGAGTCCTGTCGTCTCGACCTGGGCCACTCCCCCCGCCCCCATCCGGGAGAACGCCGCGTGCTGTTCGAGCATGGCAATCACATGCTGTACCGACCTCTGATGCGCCCGTTCAATTGCGCGGGCCAACGGCCGCGGCGCCGTCGCCCACGCGATTGAGATCGACTTCACCGGGGTGAAGGTCAAGTCGTAGCCGGCCACCGCGGTCGTCGCCGGTCGGGACTGACTGGCAACGAATCCGGAGAACTCCCGCGCATCCGCCGGGTCACGCCCGTACTGCTCGACGAACATTTCAGCGGCCACAGTCGACCTAATGCTCGCGCGCTTGGATTCAGCGATCGGCGCGAAGGCGTCGCGGCCGATCGCCCGATTGAAGTCCGCGTAGGCCTCGCAGAGTCGGGTCTTGAACTCGTTGCGGCCCGAGTGGATCGCGAACCGGCGCCCCAACTGCACCGCGGAGTTGGACACCACCTCGCCCCGATCGACCAAGTAGGCGCTGATCTTTTCCGCGTTCGGGTGCAGACCCTCGCCGAACAATGCCTTCATCTGAGCCTCGGAAACATGCGAACCTTCGACTACCGACCAAAGCTCCTGCACGGAGTCGTCGTTCAGATCACGACCCTGCGGTTGTCCCAACGAGTCCAGTCCCCGGCCCATCCAACGGCCGGGAGTCTCGCCCTTCGACGAGTAGTAGTCGTCCAGGCTGGGCCGCCCGCGGTGAGTCGAATCAGATGCCGCAACTTGCCGGATCAGGTAGAGGTAACCGTCGCCGGCGGTCAGCTTGTGCATCGTCATCATCGCACTATCACCGTCCTCGAATTGGGCCGATGCTAACCCAGCACCTGAGTGCATGACGTGTGATGCGTTGTGTGGCAGTAGATTTCGAAGTAACAATATCGGGCATAGCGGGCATAGCGAGCAGGCCATGAGAAATGAAGCGAAAGCGGAGGGGTGGTGCGCGCGGGTGGCTGCTATCGGACGTGCAGAGTTCTAAGTTCAAATTTGTGAGATACAGCAGGGCGGTGAGTGAGGCTCGACGTGCTGCGCTGACCGCAGCACGCGCTGAGCAGATTCGCGACTTGGAGCGCGCGCAGGCCAACGTCCGCGATCTCAAGCGGATACTCAAGTCCCTCGATGAACTCGATCAAGTCGACGACTGGTTCGCGCAGCGACTGGCCAAGCTGAGGGCGGAGGCGGAGGCTCGACGCAACCGCCACCGAACGGAAGCCGGCCGGGCTGCCGCTTCCATGAGGGAACGCGGAGAAGACTTCGCGCGAATCGCTGCAATGAGCGGCACAACAGAGAAGACGGTTCGTGAACTCATTCGCTTCGCAGCAGCTGCCCGAACTGATGAGAAGAGCGATACTCCACGACAGACGAACGTCGATGGATCCCCGGCGGAGGGGCCATCGCCTCCGACTCTGTTCTGACCCCGGTGTTGTCGGTACGGCTTGCGAGAATGGCCCGAGTCGAATGGGAAAACGTGGAGGACGCCATGCCGAAGCCGGACAAACGAGCGCGCTACCGTGGCTGTCTCCTGGGCGGTGCCGTCGGGGACGCTTTAGGGGCCCCCGTCGAGTTCCTGAGCCGGGATGCCATCCTCGACCGATTCGGACCGGAGGGCATCAGCAGTTTCGCCCCTGCGTACGGCCGTCTTGGCGCCGTGACCGATGACACCCAGATGACCCTCTTCACCGCCGAGGGACTGATTCGTAGCTGGGTCCGCGGGAGCCTGAAAGGCATCACGACTGAGGTGGGCGTTACCGCGCACGCCTACCTGCGCTGGCTTCAGACCCAATCGGAGCGGCCCCATCGCGACATCGACCTCATGGATGAGGAACCCGGTTGGCTGTTCCAACAGCGCGACCTCCACCACCGCCGCGCGCCCGGCAATACCTGCCTCTCAGCGTTGAAGGACATGCGTTTTCTGGGCGACAGTCCGGCGCGCAACAACAGCAAGGGCTGTGGCGCGGTGATGCGCATGGCTCCGGCCGGTCTCTTCGTTGCAGCCTTCGATCGAAGGCTTGATGCCGCGGCCGCGTTCGAACTCGGAACCGACCTCAGCGCCATCACTCATGGGCACCCAACTGGGTCGCTTGCCGGTGGCGCTTTCGCGGTCTTGATCATGGAACTCGCTAGAGGGGCCGCGCTCTCCGATGCACTTGCGACCGCCAAGCGTTCGCTAATCGAGCGGCCTCGCCACGAGGAGACGCTGCTGGCCTTGGAGTCAGCCCAACGGTTGGCCGATCAGGGCATCGACAATCCCAGTGCCATACGCCAACTGGGAAAGGGTTGGGTGGCCGAGGAGGCCCTCGCGATCTCCGTCTACTGCGCGCTCGTCGCGGAGGACTTCAGGCAGGGCATCATGCTCGCCGTCAACCACGACGGCGATTCAGACTCGACGGGCTCGATCACCGGCAACCTACTGGGCGTCGCCCAGGGTGTCGAGGCCATCCCGGCGGAGTGGCTTGAAGACCTCGAACTGCGTGACGTGATCAAAGAGGTGGCAGACGATCTCTGCGACTTCCCCGGATGGGAGATCAGCGACTACGACTACGGCGAGGGTTCACTGACAGATCGAGTATGGCGAAAGTACCCAGGGTTCTAACTGCTAATCAGCTCCTAAGCAGCGAGAACAGCGTGGCAGTAAGAATTCGGCTCCTGTGCGACGGTGGGGATCGTGGCAAACAAGACCCCCGCGGAAGCGGCAACACAGCATAGGAAAGCGCATGGAACACGACCCGCAACCCAACGGCCTGACCGACCCGCTTGACAGCGAACCGGTCATTTCAATCTGCGAAGCGCCCGGATGGAAACCCGGACCATTCAAAGTCGCTCTCTTCTACACAACCGCGGAGATGGCGCGAATGATCAAGGTCGATCCCTCGACGCTTCGACGCTGGCGTCGCCAATATCCACCCCGCGGTCCCAAAGCCAAGAGGATTTCTGACCGGAGCTGGCGCTACTACCACTCCGCCTTCATCGAGTGGCTGGATCGGGACGGCTACCCGATGGATGCCGCCTGATGTCAGAGAGGATCAACCTCCCCGTCGCGGTCTCGCTGTCAGCAGGCATTGAGGTTCGCGATGGCTTGGCTGACACTTTCCGGGCCCGAGTCCGCTGGACCGACCCGCACACGAAGAAGCGCAGGTCGATCTCCGAAACCTTCGCCACCCGCGAAGAGGCTGAAGAGTGGATTGGTAAAGCCCAGGGCGCAGCTAGCAGAGGCGTCAATCCCGACGTCGCGGCGATGACTGTCACTGAATACGGCACTGCCAACATGAAGTTGGCGCTGCGTGGGCTCGCGAGAAAAACCACCGACCCCTATCTGGCCGGCTGGCACAAGCGCGTTGTCCCGGTCCTTGGCCATCTGCCGATTGGCATGGTCAGCAACGGAATGGTGGACCGCGCGATAAAAGCATGGATTGCCGATGGCGCGAGCAGGTCGACGGTCAAAAACTCTCTCGCGGTCCTGGTCCTGGTGATGGAACAGGCCGTGCGGGACGAGGTCATCGAACGAAACCCCGCGAGGGTCTATGGCTGGCAGCGCCAGTACCAAATGTCTGAGGACGAGATCGACGATCCGCGCGCCCTGGCACTTGCTGATCTTCACGCTCTTGAAACGCTCGCCGGGTAAGTCCCTTGGGGTGGTGGGGTTTCGGGCTTGAGGTTGACCATGTCCGGGCTGTGCCGGGTGTGTCGGTGAGGGCTTCGGGGTGGGCCATCGCGTAGTGGTCAGTGAGTTACCTACCAAGTGA
>WBZU01000247.1_pt2 | contig 43265 bp, 40 predicted proteins | sample 5204311 | NCBI WGS metagenome assembly WBZU01 (sample SAMN12344359, study PRJNA552823) | activated sludge metagenome | biome: Activated sludge suspended growth; feature: Nitrification reactor; material: Wastewater; isolation source: activated sludge from nitrification reactor of wastewater...
TCAGTTGGCCGGGACCATCCAGAACGACATCCTCAAGGAGTTCATGGTCCGCAACACCTACATCTACCCGCCCGAGCCGTCGATGCGCATCATCGCCGACATCATCGGCTATACGGCCAGCCACATGCCGAAGTTCAACTCGATCTCGATCTCCGGCTACCACATCCAGGAAGCCGGCGCGACGCAGACGCTGGAACTGGCATTCACGCTCGCCGACGGCATGGAGTACGTGCGCACGGCGATGGCCAAGGGCCTCGACGTCGATGCCTTCGCCGGCCGGCTGAGCTTCTTCTTCGGCATCGGCATGAACTTCTACCTCGAAGTCGCCAAGCTGCGCGCCGCGCGCCTGCTCTGGTGGCGCATCATGAAGCAGTTCGGGGCGAAGAATCCGAAATCGCTGATGCTGCGCACGCATTGCCAGACCTCCGGCTGGTCGCTGACCGAGCAGGACCCGTACAACAACGTCGTACGCACGACCATCGAGGCGATGGCGGCGGTGTTCGGCGGCACGCAATCGCTGCACACCAACGCCTTCGACGAAGCCATCGCGCTGCCCACCGAGTTTTCCGCGCGCATCGCCCGCAACACCCAGATCCTGATCCAGGAAGAAACCCACATCTGCCAGGTCATCGACCCCTGGGCCGGCAGCTACATGATGGAGAAGCTGACCCAGGACATGGCCGACGCGGCCTGGCAGATCATCGAGGATGTCGAGAAGATGGGCGGCATGACCCACGCCGTCGAGACCGGCTGGGCCAAGCTGCAGATCGAGAAATGCGCCGCCGAAAAGCAGGCGCGCATCGACTCCGGCCAGGACGTCATTGTCGGCGTGAACAAGTACAAGCTCGAGGAAGAGGCGCCGATCGACATCCTCGACATCGACAACCACGCCGTGCGCGAGGCGCAGATCGCCCGCTTGCAGAAGATCAAGGCGACGCGCGACCAGGCGGCGACGCAGGCCGCGCTCGACGCGCTGACCGAAGCGGCGAAGAACGGCACCGGCAACCTGCTCGATCTGGCGATCAAGGCCACCCGGCTAAGAGCGACAGTCGGCGAGATTTCCGACGCGCTGGAAAAGGCCTACGGCCGCCATCGCGCCAGCCACCAGACGGTGAGCGGCGTCTATCGCGCCGCCTTCGGGGAGGGGGAAAGCATGAAATCCTTGCTGGAACAGGTCGAAACTTTCATCGCCCAAGAAGGCCGGCGGCCGCGCATCATGGTCGCCAAGCTCGGCCAGGATGGCCACGACCGCGGCGCCAAAGTGGTGGCGACGGCCTTTGCCGACCTCGGCTTCGACGTCGACGTCGGCCCGCTGTTCCAGACACCCGAGGAAGCGGCGCGTCAGGCGATGGAAAACGATGTCCACGCCATCGGCATTTCGACGCTGGCCGCCGGCCATAAGACGCTGGTGCCGCAGCTGATCGCGGCGCTGAAGCAGGAAGGTGCCTCCGACATCGTCGTCTTCGTCGGCGGCGTGGTGCCGGCACAGGACTACGCCTTTCTCGAGCAGGCCGGCGTCGCCGGCATCTTCGGGCCCGGCACGCCGATTCCCGAGGCCGCGCACAAGGTGCTGCGCGCCATCTGCGGCCAGCGCGCGCCGCGCGACGCCTAGGCGGCCCGGATCGGCGCACCGCCATGGCTGACTTTTCGCCAAGCGCATTGTCCGCGGAAGACCGCGCGCTCGCCGACGGCGTGCTGGGCGGCAACCGGCGCGCGCTGGCCAAGGCGATCACGCTGATCGAGTCGATCAAGCCGGACCATCAACAGCGCGCCGAGGCGCTGCTCGAAACGCTGCTGCCGCACACCGGCCGATCGTTGCGCATCGGTATCACCGGCGTTCCCGGCGTCGGCAAGTCGACCTTCATCGAGGCGTTCGGACTGCATCTGATCGGGCAGGGCCATCGCATCGCCGTGCTGGCGGTCGATCCCTCCTCATCGGTCACCGGCGGCTCCATCCTCGGCGACAAGACGCGCATGGAGATTCTCAGCCAGCGCACCGAGGCCTTCATTCGCCCCTCGCCGTCCTCCGGTTCGCTCGGGGGCGTCGCCGAAAAAACGCGCGAGGCGCTGCTGCTGTGCGAGGCGGCCGGCTTCGACGTCATCCTGGTCGAGACCGTCGGCGTGGGTCAGAGCGAAACCACCGTCGCCGGCATGACCGACTGCTTCGTGCTGCTGCAGCTGCCCAACGCCGGCGACGACCTGCAGGCGATCAAGAAAGGCGTCGTCGAGCTGGCCGACATCGTGGCCTTCAACAAGGCCGATATCGATCCGGTGGCCGCCGAGCGCGCGGCGGCGCAGATGCGCGCCGCGCTGGCCATGCTGCGGCCGGCAGCGGCCCGCTGGCAGCCGCCGGTGCTGACCGTTAGCGCCATTCAGCGTACCGCCATCGCTGACTTTTGGCAGACGCTGCTCAACTATCGGCAGACGATGACCGACGCCGGCGAACTGGCCGCCAAGCGGCGCCGTCAGGCGCTGGACTGGATGTGGACCATGATCGACGCCGGCCTGCGCCGGCGCTTCCGCGAACACCCGGCGGTACACGGCGCGCTGCCCGAACTGGCGCGTTCCGTGGAAGCCGGCGCCGTCACGCCGGCCGCCGCCGCGCACAAGTTGCTCAACATGCTGAACCGCTATTTCTAGGCATTTTCGCAGGAGACCGCCATGCACGAAATCATCGAACAACTGGAACGCAAGCGCGAGCAGGCCCGCCTCGGCGGTGGCCAGAAACGCATCGACGCCCAGCACACGAAAGGCAAGCTGACGGCACGCGAGCGGATCGAGCTGCTGCTCGATGAAGGCACTTTCGAAGAGTGGGACATGTTCAAGGAACACCGCTGCACCGACTTCGGCATGGCCGACACCAAGATTCCGTCGGATGGCGTCGTCATCGGCTACGGCACCATCAACGGCCGCATGGTGTTCGTCTTCTCGCAGGATTTCACCGTGTTTGGCGGCGCGCTGTCGGAGGCCCACGCCGAAAAGATCTGCAAGGTCATGGACAAGGCCATGCAGGTCGGCGCGCCGGTGATCGGCCTCAACGACTCGGGCGGCGCGCGCATCCAGGAAGGCGTGGCGGCGCTCGGCGGCTACGCCGAAGTGTTCCAGCGCAACGTCATGGCATCCGGCGTCGTCCCGCAGATCTCGATGATCATGGGCCCCTGCGCCGGCGGCGCCGTGTATAGCCCGGCCATGACCGACTTCATCTTCATGGTCAAGGACAGCTCCTACATGTTCGTCACCGGCCCGGAAGTCGTGAAGACGGTCACCCACGAAGAAGTCACGGCCGAAGAGCTCGGCGGCGCGGTCACGCATGCCTCGAAGTCCGGCGTGGCCGACCTCGCCTTCGAGAACGACGTCGACGCGCTCCTGATGCTGCGCCGCTTCTTCAACTACCTGCCGCTCAACAACAAGGAAAAGCCGCCGATCCGGCCGACTCCCGACCCGGCCGACCGCCTCGACTACAGCCTCGACACCCTGGTGCCGGACAACGCGAACAAGCCCTACGACATCAAGGAACTCATCATCAAGACGGTCGACGATTGCGACTTCTTCGAACTGCAGCCCAACCATGCCAAGAACATCGTCATCGGCTTCGCGCGCATGGAAGGCCAAACGGTCGGCATCGTCGCCAACCAGCCGATGGTCCTGGCCGGCTGCCTGGACATCAAGAGCTCGATCAAGGCCGCCCGCTTCGTGCGCTTCTGCGACGCCTTCAACATTCCCATCATCACTTTCGTCGACGTGCCCGGCTTCATGCCGGGCACGGCGCAGGAATACGGCGGCATCATCAAGCACGGCGCCAAGCTCCTCTATGCCTACGCCGAATGCACCGTGCCGAAAGTCACCGTCATCACGCGCAAGGCCTATGGCGGCGCCTACGACGTGATGAGCTCGAAGCATTTGCGCGGCGACGTCAATTTCGCCTGGCCGTCGTCGGAAATCGCCGTCATGGGCCCCAAGGGCGCGGTGGAGATCATCTTCCGCGAGGAAAAGGGCGATCCGGCCAAGGTCGCGGCGCGCGAGGCGGAGTACAAGGCCAAGTTTGCCAACCCCTTCGTCGCCGGCGCCCGCGGCTACATCGACGACGTCATCCAGCCGCACGAGACCAGGAAGCGTATCTGCCGCAGCCTGGTCATGCTGCGCAAGAAGAAACTCGAAAACCCCTGGCGCAAGCACGGCAACATTCCGCTGTGAACGGCATGCGCGACAAAACCAGGCTTGGCGCCCCGGCAGGCGGCGTCTGGCCGCGCCGCGGCGTTTGATCGTCTAGGCGAAGGAGCAGACTTCGATGGACCGCAAGCTCAGGCAATTGTTCAATCTGCGCCGGGACCAGGACGACCCGGACATCATCGACGCCGAAATTCGCGCCGGCAGCGAACCTGTCGGCGCCAATCTGTGGGTGCTGTTCTTTGCCATTCTGATCGCCTCGGTCGGCCTGAACGTCAATTCGACGGCGGTGATCATCGGCGCGATGCTGATCTCGCCGCTGATGGGGCCGATCATTGCCGTCGGCTACGGCGCCGCCGTGCAGGACGTGAGCTTGATCCGTCACGGCATGCGCGCGCTGGGCCTGTTCACAGCCATCAGCCTGGTGACATCGACACTCTATTTCACGCTCAGCCCGCTCGACCAGCCGGGCAGCGAATTGCTGGCGCGGACCACGCCGACGCTCTGGGACGTGCTGATCGCCGCCTTCGGCGGCGCCGCCGGCATGGTGGCGGCGACGCGCAAGGACGTTTCCAACGTGCTGCCTGGCGTGGCGATCGCCACCGCGCTGATGCCGCCGCTTTGTACGGCCGGCTTTGGCGTGGCCCATGCGCGCTGGGACATGTTCGGCGGCGCCTTCTACCTGTTCGTGATCAACAGCGTGTTCATCGCCGCCGCCACGCTGGCAATCTCCAAACTCCTGAAGCTGCCGCTGCGCGGCAACGTGACGCCGGAAGCGCGCATGCGCCACCGCGTTTTCATCACCGTCGGCATCGGCGCCGTGCTGCTGCCGAGCGTCTGGCTCGGCTACCGTTTCGTGCACCAGGAGGTGTTCGCCCAGGGCGTGCTGCGGGTGGCCAAACAACTGCGCGACGATCCGGCGCTCGATGTCGTCGCCTACCAGAGCGACAACGCCGCGCGGACGCTGCACCTCGTCTTGCTGAACGCTCGCGGCGAGCAGAAAGTGCGCGAGGTGGCGACCGCCCTGCTCAGAAACGAAGGCTTGTCCAACGTCACCTTGAGCCTGCGACATGCCGGCGATGCGCCGGTGGATGTCGGCGCGCTGCGCAACCAGTTCGCCCAAGACTTCGAAGGCGAACGCATCAAGACTTTGCGGCAGGCCGACGAGCGGGTCAGGGCGCTGGAAACGAAGCTCGCCGAGTTTGTCGCCGCCCCCCAGCGTTCGGCGCTGCCGGACGCCGCCCAGCTGCGCGACGAGGTCAGCGCCCAGTTCCCGTCGATACGCAGCCTGACCTTGGCCTACGGCACCCGCAGCGAAGGCGGCGTCGAGCGCTCGGACGAAGCCACGGTGGTGGTCGTCGACGGGACGCCGCGCCTCAGCGCGCACCAGCGAGCCGCACTGCGCCGCTGGCTGCAAGTGCGGCTGGAGAAGCCGTCGGTGGACGTATTGGAGCAGATCAGGAAATAGACGAAGCGGAGCGGGCGGGGCGTCTCCGGCGATCCCCACCGCGGATATCAATCAATGATAGAAAGCGTCCTATGTTCAAGAAAATCCTCATAGCGAACCGCGGCGAAATCGCCTGCCGCGTCATCAAGACTGCCCGCAAGATGGGCATCAAGACCGTCGCCGTGTATTCCGAGGCGGACAAGGAAGCCCTGCACGTCGACATGGCCGACGAAGCCGTCTGCATCGGTCCGGCGCCGTCGAAGGAATCGTATCTCGTCGCCGACAAGATCATCGCCGCCTGCAAGGCCACCGGCGCCGAGGCGGTGCACCCCGGCTACGGCTTCCTGTCCGAAAACGAGGCGTTCTCCAAGCGCCTGGAAGAGGAAGGCATCGTCTTCATCGGTCCGAAGCACTATTCGGTGGCGGCGATGGGCGACAAGATCGCTTCGAAGAAGCTGGCGCTGAAGGCCAAGGTCAATGTCATCCCCGGCTACAACGATGCCATCGACACGCCGGAGCAGGCGGTCGAGATCGCCGCGAAGATCGGCTATCCGGTGATGATCAAGGCCTCGGCGGGCGGCGGCGGCAAGGGCTTGCGCGTCGCCTTCGACGACCAGGAAGCCCACGAAGGCTTCAGTTCCTGCCGGACCGAGGCGAAAAACGCCTTCGGCGACGATCGCGTCTTCATCGAGAAGTACGTCGAGGAGCCGCGCCACATCGAAATCCAGGTATTGGGCGATGCCCACGGCAATTGCGTCTATCTGCACGAACGCGAGTGCTCGATCCAGCGCCGCCACCAGAAAGTCATCGAGGAAGCGCCTTCGCCCTTCCTCGATGCCGCCACCCGCCAGGCCATGGGCGAGCAAGCCGTGGCGCTCGCCAAGGCGGTGAACTACCAGTCGGCCGGCACGGTGGAGTTCGTCGTCGGCGGCAAGGACAAGAGCTTCTACTTCCTGGAGATGAACACGCGCTTGCAAGTCGAGCATCCGGTCACCGAGTGCATCACCGGGCTGGATCTGGTCGAGCTGATGATCCGGGTCGCCGCCGGCGAGAAGCTGCCTTTCGCGCAAGCCGACATCCCGCTCAAGGGCTGGGCCATGGAATGCCGGATCAACGCCGAGGATCCGTTCCGCAACTTCTTGCCCTCGACCGGCCGCCTGGTCAAGTTCATTCCGCCGGTCGAAACGCCCGGCGCGGTGCGCGTCGATACCGGCGTCTATGAAGGCGGCGAAATCTCGATGTACTACGACTCGATGATCGCCAAACTGATCGTCCACGGCGCCGACCGCAAGCAGGCCATCGCTCGCATGCGCAGCGCGCTCAATGCTTTCGTCATCCGCGGCGTCGCCAGCAACATCTCCTTCCAGGCGGCCTTGATGCAAAACCCGCGGTTCGTGGCCGGCAACTTCAACACCGGGCTCATCGCCGAGGAATATCCGAAGGGATTCAACGCCGCCGACGTTCCCCACGACGACCCGGCGATGTTGATCACGGTGGCGGCGGCCATGCATCGGCAGTATCTCGCCCGCAACGCCCTCATCAGCGGCCAGATGCCCGGCCACGAATACCATCCCGGCGACGATTTCGTGGTCAGGCTCGAAGACGGCGATGATTACCACGTCACTGCGCTGCCGGCGGCGGGCGGCTGGAATGTCGACTTCGCCGGCAAGCGCCACGAAATCCGCACCACCTGGCAGTTCGGCCAGCCGCTTTACCAGGGCACGTTCGACGGCCAGCCTTTCTGCATGCAGGCGGAGCGCCACGGCCTCAACTATCGTCTTTTCCATTGGGGCAAGCAGATCGACCTCATGGTCATGGGCGCCCGTGCCGCCTATCTGCAGTCGTTGATGCCGAAAAAACTGCCGCCCGACATGTCGAAGTTCCTGCTGTCGCCGATGCCGGGCCTGCTGACGCAGGTTGCCGTGGTGGCGGGCCAGGAAGTCAAGGCCGGCGAGATTCTGGCCAAGATCGAGGCCATGAAGATGGAGAACGTGCTCAAGGCCGAGCGCGACTGCGTGGTGGACAAACTGCTGGCCAATCCCGGCGAGTCGCTGGCGGTGGATCAAGCCATCATCGCCTTCAGGTAGCGCGAGACTGCTTGCTTAAGAATACCTTAACCTGGATCGACAATAATTCGGTTTTAGTTGTTTCAGCCAGGATCGATCCAGATGGTGCCATTTCGTAGCTGTCTGTTGCTGCTGGCCGCAGCGAATGCCGCCGCGGCTTTTGCCACCGACGAGTTGATCGCCATTTCGGCGGAGCAGGCCGGCAAAGCCGGTATTGCCGCCGCGGCGCTGGCGGACATGAAGGCGACCGGCGGCATCCGCCTGCCCGCGCAGGTCGTGGTGCCGCCGTCACGGATCGAGGTGATCACCGCGCCGTTGCCGGCCATGGTCGCGGCCGTGCGCATCGGGCACGGCGAGACTGTGAAGAAGGGCCAGGTGCTGGCTCGTTTGCAGGGCGCGCCGCTGCTTGAATTGCAGCGCGAGTTTGCCCAGGCCCGGTCGCAAGCCAGCCTGGCCATCGAGAACCTGCGTCGCGACGAGAGCCTCTACGCAGATGGCATCATTCCTCAAGGCCGCCTGTCGGCCACGCGCGCCGCCGAGCGGCAGGCGGCGCTGGCGCTGGCCGAGAAAAGTCAGTCGCTGCGACTCGCCGGCCTGGCGGAACCCGGGGCGCAGGCCGCCCTGGCGAGCGGCGCCGACATCCGCGCGCCCTTCGACGGCGTGGTGCTGGAGGCGTCGGCGCAGCCGGGCCAGCGCGTCGATGCCATGACGCCGCTGTTCAAGCTCGGCCGCATCTCGCCCTTGTGGGTGGAGATCCAGGCGACGCCGGCGCAGGCCGCCGGCATCGCGGTGGGCGACGAGGTCAAGGTGCCTGGCTGTCCGTCGGGCGGCCGCGTCACCGTCATCGCGCCGCAGGTCGATGCTCACGACCAGTCCCTGCGCCTGCGCGCCGAACTGCCCTACCGCGTCGCCTGCGTGCGGCCCAATCAGTTCGTGCAAGTGGACGTGCAGCCGGCGGAGACGGGCAGCAGTGATGCCTGGCGCGTGCCGGCCGGCGCGTTGACCCGCCATCTCTCGCGCACCTGGGCGTTCGTCGAGGTGCCGGGCGGCTTCCGGCCGGTGGCGGTACAGGTGCTGGAAGAATCGGCGCAGTCGTCGCGCGTCGCCATGCCGGTCGATGCGTCGGCGCGCATCGCCGTCAAGGGCATCGCCACGCTCAAAGGCGTCTGGTTGGGGCTGGGTGCGGCCGAGCAGTGACATGTTCGCACGGCTGACCGAGTTTTGTCTGAGCCAGCGCCTGCTGGTGCTGATTGCCGCGCTGCTGCTGGTTGGCGCCGGCATCTTCGCCTTCAACGGCCTGCCCATCGACGCCTTCCCGGACGTCTCGTCCACGCAGGTCAAGGTCATCATGAAGGCGCCGGGCATGACGCCCGAGGAGGTCGAGGCGCGCATCGTCACGCCGATCGAGGTCGAACTGCTCGGCATTCCGCACAAGCGCATGCTGCGCTCGACGGCCAAGTACGCCATCGCCGACATCACGCTCGATTTCGACGACGGCACCGACATCTACTGGGCGCGACAGCAGGTCGCCGAGCGTCTCGCCGGGGTTTTCAAGGACCTGCCGGAAGGCGTGTCCGGCGGTCTGGCGCCGATCACCACGCCGCTTGGCGAAATGCTGATGTTCACCGTCGAGGGCGACATCGGCCTCGAAGAAAAGCGCACGCTGCTCGACTGGACGATCCGGCCCCAGCTGCGCACCCTGCCCGGCGTCGCCGACGTGAACAGCCTGGGGGGGCTCGTACGGACTTTCGAGGTGACGCCCATCCTCATCGCGCTCAAGGCGCGCGGCCTGCAGATCGCCGATCTGGCACGCACCCTCGAGGCCAACAACCGCAACGACGGCGCCGGCCGCCTCACCGAGGGCGAGGAATCGCTGCTCGTCCGCGTCGATGGCAATGTCCGGACCATAGAGGACTTGCGCGCCATCGTCGTGCATCGCGACGTCGGCGGCCGCGTCACCCGGCTCGGCGACGTCGCCACCGTGCGCATCGGCAGCCTGACGCGCTACGGTTTCGTCACCCACGGCGGCAAGGATGAAGCCGTCGAGGGCCTGGTGCTGGGTCTGCGCGGCGCCAATGCCCGCCAGGTCGTCGAGGCGGTGCGCGCCAAGCTCGCCGATATCGCGCCCTCGCTGCCGCCCGGCGTGACGACGCAGGTCTTCTACGACCGCGGCACCCTGGTCGAACGCGCGGTCGGCACGGTGTCGAAGGCGCTGGGCGAGGCCATCGTCCTGGTGCTGGTGTTGTTGCTGGCCTTCCTCGGCAATCTGCGCGCGGCCATCGCCGTGGCCTGCGTGCTGCCCTTGGCGGCGTTGATCACCTTCATCATGATGCGGTTGACGGGCATGTCGGCCAACCTGATGAGTCTCGGCGGCCTGGCCATCGCCATCGGCATGCTGGTCGACGCGGCGGTGGTGGTGGTCGAGAACATCGAAAGCCGGCTCGCCGATGCGGCGGGCGCCAAGCTGCCGTTCCTGCATCGCGTCTATCGCGCGGTGAGCGAAGTGACGGCACCGGTGGTGTCGGGCATGACCATCATCGTCATCGTCTTCCTGCCGCTGCTGACGCTGCAAGGTCTCGAAGGCAAGCTGTTCATTCCCGTCGCGTTGACCATCGTCTTCGCCCTGTCGGGTTCGCTGCTGCTGTCGCTGACCGTGATCCCGGTGCTCACCTCGTATTTGCTGAAGCCTGCGCGCGAGCATCATGAACCCTGGCTGCCGCGCCAGGCGATGCGTCTTTACGAGCCGGTACTGGTCTGGAGCCTGGCCAACGCCAGGAAAGTCATCGCCGCCGCGCTGGGCCTGCTCGCCGCCACCGTCGCCGCTTTCCTGCTGCTCGGCAAGACCTTCATACCGACCATGGACGAGGGCGATATTCTGCTGCAGCTGGCCAAGCTGCCCTCGATCGCGCTTGAACAAAGCGTGCAAACCGACTTGGCCGTGCAGCGCGCATTGCTGGAACGCGTGCCGGAGATCAAGGACATCGTTGCACGTACCGGCTCCGACGAGCTCGGCCTCGACCCGATGGGCCTCAACGAAACCGACAGCTTCCTGGTGCTGGCACCGCGCGAACAATGGCGCAAGCAGGACAAGGAGTGGCTGACCGGGGAGATCCGCAAGGTGATGGCGGACTTTCCGGGCATGGACATCGCCTTCACGCAACCCATCGAGATGCGCGTCTCGGAGATGCTGACCGGCACGCGCGGCGACCTGGCGATCAAGATCTTCGGCCCCGACCTCGCCGAGCTCAACGCGCTGGCCGAGCGTATCGCCGCGCTGCTCAAGACCATTCCGGGCGCGCAGGACGTGCTGACCGTGAAGAACGAGGGCGTGCAGTATTACTCCGTCGAGATCGATCGTCTGGCGGCCGGCCGCTTCGGGCTCTCGATCGAAGAGATCGCCGCGGCGTTGCGCGCCCAGATCGAGGGGCGGTCGGTCGGCATCGTGCTGGAAGGCAACCGCCGCACGCCGCTGATGATCAAGGGCGGCGAGGGCATGCGCCATTCGCCGGTGCTGTTCGCCAACATGCAGCTGGCGCTGCCCGATGGCGGCAACGTGCCGCTCTCGGCGCTGGCGCGCCTGAAGCGCGTCGCCGGGCCCGTGAAAGTCGACCACCAGGACGCGGCCCGCATGGCCGTGGTGCAGGCCAACGTCACCGGTCGCGACCTGGTCGGGTTCGTCGAGGCCGCGAAGGCGAAAGTGGCCGCCGAGGTCAAGCTCGACGCCGGCTACCGCCTGGCCTGGGGCGGCCAGTTCGAGAACCAGCAGCGCGCCGCGCAGCGGCTGATGCTGGTGGTGCCTATCGCGTTGGCGCTGATCTTCCACATCCTGTTTACCACCTTCGGTTCGATAAAGCAGGCGGCGATGGTGTTCGTGAATATCCCCTTCGCGCTGATCGGCGGCGTCTTTGCGCTGCTGATCACCGGCGAATACCTGTCGGTGCCGGCTTCGGTCGGTTTCATCGCCCTGCTCGGCATCGCCGTGCTCAACGGCCTGGTGCTGATCTCCCATTTCAACCAGCTGCGCGCGCAGGGCCTGCCGCTCGACCGCGTCGTCGTCGAGGGCGCCAGGCGTCGCCTGCGGCCGGTGCTGATGACCGCCTCGATCGCCGCTTTTGGCTTGGTGCCGCTGCTGTTCGCCACCGGCCCGGGCTCGGAAATCCAGCGGCCGCTGGCCATCGTCGTCATCGGCGGTCTCGTCACCTCGACGCTGCTGACGCTGGTGATGCTGCCCATCCTCTATCGCCGCTGGGGAAGTGAATGAAACGCCTCGATGCCTGCCTGAAGCTGCTCCTGCCGCGCGCGCTGGAAACCCAGGTCATCGATTGCCTGCTCCAGCACCCGCGATGGGTCGGCCCGTTCATCACCCGTCATGTCGAGGGCCATGGCGATCCCGAGAGCATGGAAAGCGCGGAAGAGCAGGTGCGCGGCCGCGCGGCGCGCGTCGAGATCGAGATCCTGATGGATGGCGGCCATGTTGCCGAACTGCTGCAGGAGCTGCGCGCCGAACTGCCCAGCCGCGCCGTGGTCTGGTGGCTGAGCCCGGTGCTCGAAGCGGGGAGCCTGATATGAAAGGCGGGCTGCTGCCGATTTTTTGGCTGCTGGCCGCGGCGGCGGCGGCGGCCGATTTTCCCGACCTGCCGCCGGGGGCGCAGGTCGAGCGGGCCTTGCACGAGCATCCGACGGTGCGTGCGGCCGAGGCCGGCCTGCGCGCCGAGCAGGCCAACCGCGAGCGGCTCGAAGCCGGACCGCACGAGTTTGCGCTCAAGCTGTCGGGGCAGCAGCGCCGCGACCGGCCGCTGGACGCTAGTTACAACGAGCATGAGATCGGCGTCGAACGCGCGTTCCGCCTGCCGGGCAAGGCGGCCGTCGATGCCGAACTGGGCGCAGTGGGCGTCGAGCAGGCCCGTTTCATGGTCGGCGACGCCCTGCACGAAAGCAGCCGGCTGTTGCTGAAACGCTGGTTCGACTGGCAGCGGGAGACGGTTGCCGTGCAGGAGTGGCAGGCGCAGGTGGTCGTCCTCCAGCGCCAGCAGGAGGTGGTCGCCAAGCGGGTCGGCGCGGGCGATGCGGCGCGTCTCGAGGCTCTGCTGGCCGAAGCGCAATTGCTGCAGGCGCAGGCGCAACTGGCGCAGGCGCAGACGCGGCGCGAACATGCGGCGCTAGCGGTGTCGCAGGATTTCCCGGCCGTCGCGTTGCCGACGACGATCGTTCCGGCGGACCCGCAGCCGCCGGCCAATACTACCGATGCCGCCGAGCATTGGCGCGAGCGCATCCTCGCGCACAGCCACGAACAACGCGTGGCGACGCTGGCGACGCGGCGCAGCCGGCTGGCCGCGCAGCGGCTCGATGCCGATCGCGTCGCCGATCCGACGGTGGGCCTGCGCGCGATGTCGGAGCGCGGCGGCCAGGAACACATCGTCGGGCTGCAGCTGACCATCCCGCTCGGCGGCGCCTCGCGCGCCGCCAGCGCTCGCGCCGGCGTGGCCGAGGCCGATGCGGCCAGTGCGCGCGAGGCCCTGGTGCGCGCGCGGGTGGAGACGGAAGCGCGGCGCACGGTCGCCGCCGCCCACGGCGCTTACGCCCAATGGCAGCGGCTGGCCGAAGTCGCACAGCGAATGGCGGGCAACGCCCATCTGCTGGACAAGGCCTGGCGGCTCGGCGAAGGCCAGTTCGGTGAGCTGCAAACGGCGCGCCGGCAGGCGATCGAGGCGCGGCTGGCCGAAAGTCAGGCGCGGCTGGACGCCAACGAGGCGCGCTACCGGTTGTTGCTCGACGCCCATGCGCTGTGGTCGCTCGACGACGACGCCGACCACGAGCACTGAGGACAGCCGCGAGTATCATGCGTCATCGATGGCAAGCGAGGAGAATCTCATGCGCATGGATGACGAACAGGAAAGCGGCAACGTCGAGGACCGGCGCGGCATGGGCATGCCCATGCGCGCCGGCAGCGTCGGCATCGGCACCATCATCCTGGCGCTGGCGGCCAGCTACTTCTTCGGCGTCGATCCGTCCGCCGTGATCGGCGTCGCCACGCAGATGCAGGGCGGCGGCCAGGTGCAGGAAGTTCCCGCCGGCAAGCCGCCGGCGGATGACGAAATGGCGCGCTTCGTCAGCAAAGTGCTCGGTTCCACCGAGCGCACCTGGCAGGATCAGTTTCGGCAGATGGGCCGCCAGTACGAGGATCCGAAGCTGGTGCTGTTCAGCGGCGGCACGCCGACGGCCTGCGGCACCGGCCAGACCGCCATGGGGCCGTTCTACTGTCCGCTCGACCACAAGGTCTATATCGACCTCGCCTTCTACCAGGAACTGAAGAACCGCTTCCGCGCGCCCGGCGAATTCGCCCAGGCCTATGTCATCGCGCACGAAGTGGGACATCACGTGCAGAACCTGCTGGGCATCTCCGAAAAAGTGCAGAACGCTCAGCAGCGCGCGCGCAGCGAAGGTCAGGCCAATGCCTTGTCCGTGCGCCTCGAATTGCAGGCGGATTGCCTGGCCGGCGTCTGGGCGGCGCAGGCCAACGAGGCGCGCCACATCCTCGAAGCCGGCGACGTCGAGCAGGCGCTGACGGCCGCCTCGGCGATCGGCGACGACACCTTGCAAAAGCAGGCGCGCGGCCGCGTGGTGCCCGACGCTTTCACCCACGGCACGTCGGAACAGCGCGTGCGCTGGTTCAAGCGCGGCATCGAAAGCGGCGATATGAACCAGTGCAACACTTTCCAGACGGCGAGCCTGTGAGCTAGCCGAGCGCGGCGATCACCTCCGGCGGCGCTTGCACCAGCTCGATCAGCACGCCCTCGCCGGCGACGGGGAACTCGTCGCTGGCTTTCGGATGCAGGAAGGTGATGTCGTAGCCGGCGGCGCCCTTGCGGATGCCGCCGGGCGCGAAGCGCACGCCTTGGGCGGTGAGCCACTCGACCGCCTTCGGCAGATCGTCGATCCAGAGGCCGACGTGGTTGAGCGGCGTGGTGTGCACGGCCGGCTTTTTCTCGGGATCGAGCGGTTGCATGAGATCCACTTCGACCTTGTGCGCGCCGCGGCCCATGGCGCAGATGTCCTCGTCGACGTTCTCGCGCTCGGAAACGAAATTGCCGGTGACGTCCAGGCCCAGCTTGTCGACCCAGAGCGTGCGCAGGCGGTCCTTCGAGAGGCCGCCGATGGCGATCTGCTGGATGCCCAGCACCTTGAATGGTCTTGTCATGACTTGGTTTTCCTCGTGAGCAGATAAAGACCGGCGACGATCATCGGCAGGCTCAGCCATTGTCCCATGCTGACGACGTAGGAATGGCCGAAGATGCCGGCGTCCGGCTCGCGGAAAAATTCGGCGACGAAGCGGGCGATGCCGTAGCCGATCAGGAACACGCCGGAGACCGCGCCGCGCGGCCGTTGCCGGGCCGAGTACCACCAGAGGACGACGAACAGCAGCAGCCCTTCGCCGACGGCCTGATAGAGCGGCGAGGGGTGGCGCGGCAGGCTGTCGACCTGCGGGAACACCATGGCCAGCGGAAAGTCAGCCGCGGCGACACGCCCCCACAGCTCGCCGTTGATGAAGTTGCCGATGCGGCCCGCCATCAGGCCGAGCGGCACCAGCGGCGCGATGAAGTCGGTGACCTGGAAGAAGGTCTTGCCGTGCCGCCGCCCCCACAGGCCCATCGCCACCAGCACGCCGAGGAAGCCGCCGTGGAAGCTCATGCCGCCTTTCCAGACGGCGACGATCTCCAGCGGATGCGCGGCGTAGTAGCCGGGCTCGTAGAACAGCACCTGGCCGAGTCGGCCGCCGACGATGACGCCGAGCACGCCGTAGAACAGCAGGTCGTCGAGCGCCTTGAGGTCGATGCCGTGCCAGGGCTGGCTCGCCGCGCGGCGCCGGCCGAGCACGAGGAAGGCGATGAAGCCGGCGAGATACATCAAGCCATACCAACGGACGGCCAGCGGACCAAGACTGACGGCAACGGGGTCGAACTGGGGATGGATCAGCATGCGATGGAATCGAATCGGAATCGGCGGTCGGCGGCAGATGCCAGTTTAGCGCGGGACGGCCGACGTCTTTCGTCCGCGGCGATCAGCGTGTATCTTGCGCGCTGATTCCGCGATCAGCGCACTGACAATACTTCATGCTCGACAAGCTCTGGAAAGGCCGCGGTTCGGCCAAGACTGCCGATAAGAAAAAGGCGCCGGCGTTCGTCTTCGACCGAATCAAGCTGAAGCAGCTCGCCACTTATTTCCCGATCGGCCGCAAGCTGCTGTACTACCCGGAATACCACCAGAAGGCGGTGCTGCACACGTTGGCGATCGGCTATCGCGTCAATGAGCGTCTGATCTATACCCACGACGCCGTGCTGCTCGACGGCCAGGGTCATCCGACCGGTTTCCGGCTGGACGACGGCGAGGTGCTGCCGGTCAACAAGCTGACGAGCTTCGAGATTCTCGTGCCCGACACCAGTGAAATGGAACGCAAGCTCGACTACGTCACCCGCGCGGCGCTCGGTCCGGCCGGGCAATTCCGCAAGGGCAACACCATTACGCTGGTCGCCGAGAACGTCGAGCGCTGTTTGCCGAGCGTCGACACTGTGGTCGAGCGCCGTCAGGTGATGGAAGAAGGCCCCTACGCCGGCAGCGCGACCATCCTGCTGGCGCCGGATTTCGCGACGCTGAAAGTGGTCGACAAACGCCGCCACCAGCGCGTGGCGGCGGCGCTCTGGGCCGATCTCTATTTCGCCAAGGACACGCCGCCGTTCCGCTGCGTGCTGCGCGATTTTTCCGAAAACTCGCTGCGGCTGAGCGTCAGCGACGACGGACGGCCCATGCCGGCGCTCAAGCCCGGCGGCCCGGTGGTCGTCGAGTTCGATTTCGGCAGCATCGAGACGACCTATCGCATTCGCGGCAAGACCATGCGCGGCGAGGGTGATTTCTGCGTCGTCCAGGTCGAGCAGTTGTACCGCGATGGCGACTTCGAGCGGATCCGGATGATGGATGCCATCGAGATCAAGACGCGGTTGTTGAATTCGCGCGCCTGACCGCGCCGCGTCCGGATCGGCGAAAGTCAGTCCCCGCGGGGCGCCGGTGTTCGCGGGCGCTTCGGCTAAAATCGAAGACCGTTTTCCGGCAGGAGATTCCGCGATGCCCCACTACCGTTCCCGCACTTCGACCCACGGCCGCAACATGGCCGGCGCCCGCGCCCTGTGGCGCGCCACCGGCATGAAGGACGGCGATTTCGGCAAGCCGATCATTGCGGTCGTCAATTCCTTCACCCAGTTCGTGCCCGGCCACGTGCACCTGAAAGACATGGGTCAGCTGGTCGCGCGCCAGATCGAGGCGGCCGGCGGCATCGCCAAGGAATTCAACACCATCGCCATCGACGACGGCATCGCCATGGGCCATGGCGGCATGCTCTATTCGCTGCCCTCGCGCGACCTGATCGCCGACAGCGTCGAGTACATGTGCAACGCGCACACCGCCGACGCCATGGTCTGCATCTCCAACTGCGACAAAATCACCCCGGGCATGCTGATGGCGGCGCTGCGCCTCAACATCCCGGCCGTGTTCGTTTCCGGCGGACCGATGGAAGCCGGCAAGGTCAAGTGGCACGGCGAATACCGCATGGTGGACCTGATCGACGCCATGATCGAGGCGGCCGATGTCCACAACTCCGACGAGGAAGTGAACGCCATGGAGCGCTCGGCCTGTCCGACCTGCGGCTCCTGCTCGGGCATGTTCACCGCCAACTCGATGAACTGCCTGACCGAGGCGCTCGGCCTCTCGCTGCCCGGCAACGGATCGCTGATGGCCACCCATGTCGACCGCGAGATGCTGTTCGTCAAGGCCGGCCAGGTCGCCGTCGATCTCTGCCGCCGCTGGTACGAGCAGGACGACACCAGCGTCCTGCCGCGCAGCATCGCCAGCTTCAAGGCCTTCGAGAATGCCATCGCCCTCGACATCTCGATGGGCGGCTCGACCAACACCGTGCTGCACCTGCTGGCCGCCGCGCAGGAAGCCGGCGTGAATTTCACGATGGCCGACATCGACCGCCTATCGCGCAAGGTGCCGTGCCTGGCCAAGGTGGCGCCGGCGACGCAGCAATATCACATGGAAGACGTGCACCGTGCCGGCGGCATCATGGCCATCCTCGGCGAACTCGACCGCGCCGGCCTCATTCACCGCGACAGCCCGACCGTGCTCTACCCGACGCTCGGCGAGCAGCTCGACTGCTGCGACGTCAAGCGTACCGACAACAAGGCGGTGCACGACTACTATCGCGCCGCGCCCGGCGGCGTGCCGACGCAGATGGCGTTCTCGCAGAACCGCCGCTATCCGAAGCTCGACCTCGATCGCGCCAACGGCTGCGTGCGCAGCAAGGAGCATGCGTATTCGCAGGACGGCGGCCTGGCGGTGCTGTTCGGCAACATCGCCGAGAAGGGCTGCATCGTCAAGACCGCCGGCGTCGATGACTCGATCCTCAAGTTCACCGGTCGCGCGCGGGTGTGCGAATCGCAGGAAGAAGCCGTCGACAAGATACTCGCGGGGCAGATCGTCGCCGGCGACGTGGTGGTGATCCGCTACGAAGGGCCGAAAGGCGGCCCCGGCATGCAGGAGATGCTCTATCCGACCTCGTATCTCAAGTCGATGGGCCTGGGCAAGGACTGCGCCTTGCTTACCGACGGTCGCTTCTCCGGCGGCACCTCGGGCCTCTCGATCGGCCACGCCTCGCCGGAGGCCGCCGCCGGCGGCGCCATCGGCCTGGTGGAAGAGGGCGACACCATCGAGATCGACATTCCCAACCGGCGCATCCATCTGGCTGTGGCAGAGTCAGTCATGGCGGCACGCCGCGCGGCCATGGTCGCGCGAGGGACGGCCGCCTGGCAGCCGGCCAAGCGCGAGCGCGCCGTCTCGGCGGCGCTGCGCGCCTACGCGGCGATGGCCACGTCGGCCGACATGGGCGCGGTGCGCGACGTGAGCAAGCTCGGCAAGTGAGCGCCGTCCCTAGGACGGCGCAGCCAACGAACCGGCGCCGCGTCGCGGCGAACCTTCGTCACCTCCCCGCGAGGGGAGGTTGGGAGGGGCGGGCGATATGAGCGCCTTTCACGATCTCTACACCGGCCGCCTCTGGTCCATCATGTCCTGGGACCAGTTGACGGCCTTCTGGGCGCGCGTCGGCGGCGAGGGCTGGTACCTTTATGCGGTGGGCGAGGAGGTACCGACGGCGCCGGCGCCGGCAGAAACGACGGCCGAGTTCGTCAGGCGCATCGATGCGCTGCTGCGCGACGACCACCGCCACGACTACTGCGCCATCGTCTATGCCGACAATCTCGACGCGCCGTCCTTCGTCAAGATCTACGACCCCAACAACCTCGGCGTCTCCTGCGGCTTTTCGACCCATCCGCCGCTGCCGGGCTGGATCATGAGCCGCGTGCCGCCCGACGACCTGCGGGCCGAACGCAAGCCGCCCGAAGGCCGTCGCCGCTGGTGGCGGGCGCTGACCGGACGATGAGGCTGCTATGATGACGCCATTTTCCGGGGCGACGGGTGCGACCATGCCGAGACGAACGATGCTGCTGCTGACGCTTTTCCCTCTGATGGTCCAGGCGCAGGTATACAAGTGGGTGGACGAGAAGGGCAAGGTGCAATACGGCGACCGCCCCGTTGCCAAGGAAATCAAGAATGTGCCGGTCCTGCGCGAAGCGAAGCAGCAGACCTCCGTACCGCAACCGGGCATGAAGGCGGAGGAAGTTCGCAGACTCTACGGCGAACCAGAACGCGTGCAGAAAACGAGCACGAAGAGCGGCGTCAGCTTGATATGGCTCTATCGCAAATCGAAATTGTCGAGCCAGGATTTCATCGTCAAAATCCAGGATGACGAAGTGGTTGAAGTGCTGACCGATACCGGCGAAAAAGCACCGCCCGCGCCGAAAACCAAGCAAGCGTCGCCAGATGACCCTGCCGCCTCCGATGAAACCCGCTTTGCCGCCAGCGGCAGCGACTATAGTGCGGCGCAGGAAGAATCGGCACGGCGGGCGGCGATCGAAAAAGAACGACGTTGTGCCGCTCTGCGCGAAAACATCCAGCAGATCCAAAACCAGGAACGTCGTGGCGGTTCGGCGGCGACCATGGACAATCTGCGCGAGCAAAAGCGCAAGCACGACAACCAGGCCTGGTCCCAGGGATGCTGAGCGCAAGCGCGGGGTAGATAGACCGCGCGCACGACCCATGGTTGCGTATCAGTCTAAAGTAGACTAAATTACTCGGAAATAAGACGCCGAGGATACGCCGATGGCCAACCGACTCGCCGGGGAAACCTCCCCCTATCTGCTTCAGCATGCCGACAACCCGGTGGCATGGCATCCCTGGGGTGAGCAGGCGCTTACTCTGGCGCGCACGCAGAACAAGCCTATCCTGCTCTCGATCGGCTACTCGGCTTGCCATTGGTGCCACGTGATGGCGCACGAGTCCTTCGAGGATGCCGAGGTCGCGGCGGTCATGAACGCGCTGTTCGTCAATATCAAGGTCGATCGCGAAGAGCGGCCCGATCTCGACCAGATCTATCAGACTGCCCACCAGATGCTGACCGGCCGCGCCGGCGGCTGGCCGCTGACCATGTTCCTCAACCCGGCGGACCACATGCCTTTTTTTGGCGGCACGTATTTTCCGAAAACGCCGCGCCACGGTTTGCCCGCCTTCCCCGAGGTTTGCCGGGGCGTCGCCCGCTTGTATCAGCAGCGGTCGGCCGACATTGCCCAGCAAAGCGGTGCCCTGCGCGACATGCTGGCCAGCACGGTGCCGCGCCCGGCCGGCGATACCGGCCAGACCGGGCTGGATGGCCTGGACAGCGCGCCGATCCGGTCGGGGCGCGATTTCATGCTGCGCGGTTTCGACGCCCGTTACGGCGGCTTCGGCGGCGCGCCGAAATTTCCGCACGCCGGCGAACTTGCCTTCCTGTTGCGGCGCGCCGGCCGGGGCGATGGCCAGGGAGACGATGCGGCCCGTGATGCTGCCCTGACCACCTTGATCCGCATGGCCGAGGGCGGCATCCGCGATCAGCTCGGCGGCGGCTTCTGTCGTTACAGCGTGGACGAGCGCTGGGAAATTCCCCATTTCGAAAAAATGCTCTACGACAACGGTCCGCTGCTCGGGCTCTACGCCGACGCCTGGCAGCTCAGCGGCGATGCGCGGTTCGCGGAGGCTGCCGAATCCCTGGTCGACTGGCTGCGCCGCGAAATGCTGCTGCCGGGCGGCGCGTTCGCGTCCTCGCTCGACGCCGACTCGGAAGGCGAGGAAGGCCGCTATTACGTCTGGGATCGCGGCGAAGTCCAGGCCTTGCTGACGGAGGAAGAATGGGCGGTGGCCGCCCGCCACTGGGGCCTGGATAGTCCGCCCAATTTCGAGCATGCCCACTGGCATTTGCGCGTGGCGGCGCCGTTGCCGCCGGCGCAAGCGGCCATCCTCGCCAGCGCCCGCGCCAAGTTGCTGGCCCGGCGCGAGACCCGGGTGCGGCCCGGGCTCGACGACAAGGTGCTCACCGGCTGGAACGCCCTGATGATCGAAGGGCTCGCGCATGCCGCGCGCGTGTTCGACCGCCCCGACTGGCTGGCGCTGGCGCGCGGCGCGCTCGATTTCCTGCGCACGACGCTTTGGCGCGACGGCAGGCTGCTAGCCACGGCCCGGCGCGGGCGCGCGCATCTCGACGCCTACCTCGACGATTACGCCTTCCTGCTGCTGGCCCTGACCGAATTGCTGCAGGCCGACTTTCGCGCCGATGATCTCGCCTTCGCCCGCACGCTTGCCGAAACCCTGCTGGCCCGCTTCGAGGACAAGGCCGAAGGCGGCTTCCACTTCACCGCCGACGATCACGAGACCCTCATTCATCGTCCCAAGCCGATGCACGACAATTCCATGCCCTCGGGCAATGCCGCCGCCATCCTGGGCTTGCTGCGGCTCGGCCGCCGGCTTGGCCAACCTGCGTGGCTGGCGTCGGCCGGGCGCGCGCTGCGGCTGTTTCAGCCGGAGCTGAGCCGCCATCCGGGCGGTGCGGCGACCATGCTGATGGCGTTGGAAGAGGCGCTGGCGCCGGCCGATGTCAACGCGCCGGCCTGTACCGACGTTAGTTGCTCCATGCCCGAACGGGTCTTGCAAGCCCGGTGAATTCGGATAGACTCACGGGCCGTTGTACCAATTTATCCGACAACTTCGCAGAGGACCATTCATGAAACTGCTTACCGCCACCCTTTTCGCCGCGACCGCGCTGGTCGCCACCAACGCCATGGCCAACGCCGATCTGGCCAAGAAGAGCAACTGCCTGTCCTGCCATGCCGTCGACAAGAAGCTGGTCGGCCCGTCCTACCAGGACATCGCCAAGAAGTATGCCGGCCAGAAGGATGCCGAGGCCATGCTGTTCGAGAAGGTCAAGAAGGGTGGCAAGGGCACCTGGGGCGCGATCCCGATGCCGCCGAATGCCAACGTCAAGGACGATGACATCAAGACGCTCGTCAAGTGGGTGCTGGCCGGCGCCAAGTAAGCTGCGCCGAAGTCGAAAAGAAACCCGCTGCGGCGGGTTTTTTTTCGGGTATCGAGGTAAGCTTTGCACTCGATGAACGCCCGATCCAATTTGAGTATTTGCCACGACTGCGACCTGTTGCAACGCGAACCGGCCGAGCCGTCCGGCGCGGTCGTCAAATGCGTGCGCTGCGGCGCGGTCCTCTACCGCTGCAATCCAGGCAACCGCGAGCGCACGCTCGCCTTGACGCTGGCGGCGGCAGTCCTGTTCCTCATCGCCAACGCGTTCCCGATCGTCGGCATCGAAACGCAGGGGCAGCACAATGCCAGTACGCTCCTCGGCGCGGTGCTGACCCTATGGCGCGATCATGACGGACTGGTGGCCTTGCTGGTGCTGGTCACCACCGTCCTGGCGCCTGCGACCGAGATTGCGATGATGATCGCCGTGCTCGCCGCGCGCCGGCCCTCGATCCGCCTGCTCCGCTGGCTTCCGGCGATTCGGCCCTGGGCCATGATCGAAGTCTTCGTGCTCGGACTGCTCGTTTCCATTCAGAAGCTGTCTCATCTGGCCATCCTCATTCCCGGCGTGGCGCTCTGGTCGTTCATCGGGCTCATGCTGCTGTTGGCCGCCAAGTCGGCGACTTTCAATGCGCGCGACGTCTGGCAATCGGTGTCCTTGAGCGAACCCCGGAGAACATGAGCGAGACCGCTGCCCTTGCCGCATCGTCGGCGCGTTCGCTGGGGCTTGCCGCCTGCCCGGCGTGCGGCCGGATCGAACCGCTGTCCCGCGAAGACGCTCCGTGCGGGCGCTGCGGCAACCCGCTGCATTCGCGCAAGCCCGAGAGCGTCAGTCGCACCTGGGCCCTGTTGACCGCTGCCTGCGTTTTGTTCATTCCCGCCAATCTGTTGCCGATCATGGAAACGGGATCGCTGTTCGGCAGCCAGCAAGATACGATCATCAGCGGTGTGATTTATCTCTGGACATCGGGCTCCTGGCCGCTGGCAGCGCTGGTGTTCTTCGCCAGCATTGTCGTGCCGCTCGCCAAGCTGGCGATTCTCGGTTTTCTGCTCGTGTCCGTTCACTACCGGATGCGCCGCTGGCGCGGGATCCGTACCCGCCTGTACCGGTTCGTCGAATTTGTCGGCCGCTGGTCGATGCTGGACATCTTCGTCGTCACCGTGCTGGCCGCTTTGGTGCGCCTGCAGTCGTTGGCTACGATCAAGGCGGGTCCGGGCGCGTTGGCGTTCGGCGCCGTCGTGGTGTTGACCATGCTGGCTTCGATGGCCTTCGATCCGCGCCTGATCTGGGATGGTCCGGAAGAACGCAATGGCTGACGACGCTTCTCATCCGCCCGGCAATCTTCCCGAGGCGATCCTGGTGCCGCGCCGCCGCCGGGCGCCGCAACTGGTCTGGCTGGTGCCGCTGATCGCCTTGCTGATAGGCGCCTGGCTGATCGTGAACGCCCTGACGAGTCGCGGACCGACCGTGATCATCAGCTTTCTCACCGCCGAGGGCATCGAGCCGGGCAAGACCCGCATTCGCTACAAGGACGTCGATATCGGCGAAGTGCGGAAAGTGACGCTCTCACCCGATCGTCAACACGTGCAGGTGACGGCGCAGCTCGAAAACCAGATTGGTCGGGAAGTGCCCAAGGACACCCGCTTCTGGGTAGTGAGGCCGCGCGTGGCGGGCGGCAAGATTTCAGGGATCGGCACCTTGTTGTCCGGCGCCTACCTCGGGCTCGATATCGGTAAATCGCCCGAAACGGCGAGCGAGTTCGTCGGGCTGGAAGTGGCGCCCGTTCTGACGGATGGCCGGCCGGGCCGCCATTTCGTCCTGAAAACGGACGATATCGGTTCCCTCGAGGTCGGCTCACCGGTCTTTTTTCGCCGCCTCCCCGTGGGCGAGATCGTCGCGCATGAGCTGGATGCCGATGGCAAGGACATTTCCATGCAGGTCTTCATTCATGCCCCCTACGACCGCTACGTGACCACCCGTGTCCGCTTCTGGAACGCGAGCGGCGTCGATATTTCGCTGGATGCCAATGGCGTTCGCTTCCTGTCGCAATCCTTGGCCTCGGTGCTGCTCGGCGGTATCGCCTTTGGCGCCGTCGATGACGACCAGGAGGACCAGCCGGCGGCCGATGGCGTGCATTTCACCTTGTTCCCGGACCGCGTTCAGGCGATGAAGGCGCCGGATGCCAATCCGCTGGTCCTGACGCTGAACTTCTGGGATTCGATTCGCGGCTTGACGCCGGGCGCGCCCGTCGATTTCCGCGGCATGGTGGTTGGCGAAGTGTTGTCCGTCGGCGCCGACTACGAGCCGGGGCGCGAGTGGTTCCATTTTCCGGTCCGCATCTCGCTTTATCCCGAGCGCATTCGTCTGCGCGGTCCGGCCGCGCCGTCAGGCCAACAGGAACGCGACGCCAAGACGGCGGATTTGGCCGACAGCGTGCGGCGCGGGCTGCTCAAGGCGATCAACGAGCGTGGCTTGCGTGCGCAACTGCGCAGCGGCAACCTCCTGACCGGCCAAAAGTACGTCGCGCTGGATTTCTTCCCGGGCGCGAAAAAACTGTCGCTGGACTGGAGCAAGTCGCCGCGCAACCTACCGACGGTCCGCGGCAACTTCGACGAGTTGCAGGTTTCGTTGGCGAAAATCCTGGCCAAGATCGACAAGCTGCCGCTGGAGGAAATCGGCGGCGACCTGCGCAAGGTGCTGGCAACGCTCGATCAATCGGTCTCCAGCATCGATCGGCTCGCCCGGCGCATGGAAGACGATATCGGTCCGGAAGTGAATGCCAGCCTGCGGGAGTTGCGCACGGCCCTGGCGTCGGTCGAGCGTCTTCTGGCGGCGGATTCGCCCCTGCAGCAGGAGGTGCGTGACGCCATGCGCGAAGTCGGGCGGGCGGCGCAGTCTTTCCGCGTCTTGTCCGATACGCTGGAACGGGAACCGGAATCGCTCATTCGCGGCAAGAAAGGGGAAACGCGCTGATGTCCAGAATCGAGAGCCGCGCGGCTAAGCGCTTGGGTGTACTGGCGGGCTTGCTTCTGCTGATGGCCGCATGCGCTTCCTCGCCGCGCGTCCAGTACTTCACGCTGCCCTTGCCGCCTGCGCCGACGGTGCAATCGGCAACGCCGGCCGGGCCGGTGGTCGCCGTGGGGCCGGTGAGTATTCCAGAAACGGTCGATCGGGCCCATCTCGTGCTCAATCTGAGCGCGAGCCGGGTCGAGGTGTTGGACGACGTTCGTTGGGCGCAACCTTTGCGGGCGGAAGTCAGTCGCGGCCTGGCGGCGCATCTGGCCCAGTCGCCAGGGCTGCCGCGCGTGCAGTTGCTCGGCCAAGCCACTTTCGGCGAGCCCGACGTGCGTGTCGTCGTGGATATTCTGCGCTTCGAATCCCGGCGCGATGCCGAGGCGCTGATCGAGGCACAGTGGAGCTTGCGGCCACGACGCGGCGGCCAGGTGCAATATGGTCATGCGCTCGTTCGCGAACCGGTGACGGGTACGGGGTTCGAGGCGCTGGCGGCGGCGCACGGTCGGGCGCTGGCGGGCATTGCCAGGGAAATTGCCCGCGCGCTACCGGCCGAACCTTGATTGACAAGCCCCGGCGCGCAACGCAGAATCAGCCGCGCTCCCCATCGACGCTGGCAAGCCACCCACAACCCATTACGGAGGTCGACCCATGTCCGGATTGTCCACCCAGCCCATCGCCCTGGCGGTGGTCGCGACCCTGATCGCCGTCGCTTGCGGCAAGAAGGAGGAGGCCGCGCCCCCGGCGGCGGCCAGCGCGTCGGCGGCCGAGCCGCTGGTCGTCAAGCTCGGCCATTCGGCGCCGCTGACCGGACCGCAGGCGCACATCGGCAAGGACAACGAGAACGGCGCGCGCATGGCGGTCGACGACGCCAATGCCGCGGGGATCAAGCTCGGCGACCGCCAGCTCAGGATCGAGCTGCAGGGCGAGGATGACCAGGCCGACCCGAAGCAGGGCATCCTGGTGGCGCAGAAGCTGGTCGACGCCAAGGTGAATGCCGTCATCGGCCACCTGAACTCCGGCACCACCATTCCAGCGTCGAAGATCTACGCGGATGCCGGCATTCCGCAGATTTCGCCCTCGGCCACCAATCCGACCTACACCCATCAGGGGTTCAAGACGGCCTTTCGCGTCATGGCCAACGACGAGCAGCAGGGCCGGGTGCTCGGCGCCTACGCCGGCAACCAGCTGAAGGCCAAGACCGTGGCGATCATCGACGACAAGACCGCCTACGGCGAAGGCCTGGCCACCGAGTTCAAGAAATCGGCCGTCGCCGCGGGCGTCAAGGTGGTCGCCGAGGAGCATACCGACGACAAGGCCGTCGACTTCAAGGCCATTCTCACCAAGATCAAGGGCAAGAAACCCGACTTGATCTTCTACGGCGGCATGGACCCGCAGGCGGCGCCGATGGCCAAGCAGATGAAGGAACTGGGCATTGTTGCCAGGCTGTTGATGGGCGACGGCGGCTGCACCACGGAATTCGTCAGGAACGCCGGCGAGGCGGCGGAAGGCCACTACTGCTCGCTGCCGGGCATTCCCTACGAGAAGATGCCGGGCGGTCCCGCCTTCATCGAGCGGTTCAAGGCGAAGTACGGCGAGATCCAGCTCTACGCGCCCTATGCTTACGATGCCGTGATGGTCGTCGTCGAGGCGATCAAGCGCGCCAAGTCGGTGGCGCCGACCAGCATTCTTGCCGAGCTGCCGAACACGGACTACCGGGGCGTCACGACGCGCATCGCCTTCGACGACAACGGCGATCTCAAGGACGGCGCCATCAGCCTCTACATCGCCAAGGACGGCAAATGGACGGCGCTCGATACCATCGGCGGCGGCGCGCCGGCGCCGGGCGGCGGCATGGTGGGCATGGCCGGCATGGCGGGCATGGTGGGTGTGGCCGGGATGGGTGGCATGGCGGGCATGGCCGCGGGGATGGCCGGCATGGCCGGCGCGGCGGCCTCCTCGGCGCAGCCCGGCGGCAAGAAGTAGCGTGCCACTCGGACCGCAAGACGGCACCCAGCGCGGGTGCCGTTTTTCGTAGCGCATGGACATTTTTCTCCAGCAACTGATCAACGGCCTGACCCTGGGCAGCATCTACGCGCTGGTGGCGCTGGGCTACACCATGGTCTACGGCATTCTCGGCCTGATCAACTTCGCCCATGGCGAAGTGGTGATGATCGGCGCGCTGTCGTCGCTGACTTTCGGGCGCTGGCTGGAGAACAGCGGTTTGCCGGGTCCGCTGGTGTTGCTGGCCGCCCTGCTGCTGGCCGCCCTGGTCTGCATGACGCTCGGCTTTACCATCGAGCGCGTCGCCTATCGGCCGCTTCGGAACGCGTCGCGACTGGCGCCGCTGATCACCGCCATCGGCGTTTCCCTCGTGCTTCAGCAATTGGCGATGCTGGTCTGGGGGCGCAGCTACCATTCCGTGCCGGCCTGGTTGCCGGCGGGGCGCCATGAATTTCTCGGCGCCTCCTTCACCGACGTGCAGGGGGTCATCGTCGCGGTGGCCGCGCTGTCCATGGCCGGGCTGATGCTGCTGGTCAATCGCACCCGCATGGGCCGGGCGATGCGCGCCACCGCCGAGAATCCCGCCATCGCCGGGCTGATGGGCGTCGACACCGACCGCATGGTCTCCCTGGTTTTCGTCATCGGCTCGGCGCTGGCGGCGCTGGCCGGCGTGCTGGTGTCGGCCAACTACGGCATCGCCCACTACCACATGGGCTTCATCCTCGGCCTCAAGGCCTTCACCGCCGCCGTGCTCGGCGGCATCGGCAATCTCGCCGGGGCGATGGTCGGCGGCGTGCTGCTCGGCATCATCGAGGCGCTCGGCGCCGGCTACATCGGCGACCTTACCGGCGGCGTGTTCGGCTCGCACTACCAGGATGTGTTTGCCTTCTTCGTGCTGATCATCGTCCTGGTTTTCCGGCCTTCGGGCTTGCTGGGGGAAAAAGTTGCCGAGCGGACGTAGCAAGTCCTGGCTCGGCATGGCGCTGATCGGCTGCGCGCTGGTCATCGCCCCGCTGGCGGTCGGCGCCGGCCTGGGCAACGCCTGGGTGCGCGTGCTGGACTTCGCGGCGCTCTACATCATGCTGGCGCTCGGCCTCAACATCGTGGTCGGCTTCGCCGGGCTGCTCGACCTCGGCTATATCGCCTTCTACGCCGTCGGCGCCTATCTCTACGCCTTGCTTGCCTCGCCGCACTTCGGTCTGCACTGGCCGGCGTGGGCGATCCTGCCGCTCGGTGCGGCGGTGGCCGGCCTGTTCGGCGTGCTGCTGGGGGCGCCGACGCTGCGCCTGCGCGGCGACTATCTGGCCATCGTCACGCTCGGCTTCGGCGAGATCATCCGCATCTTCCTGAACAACCTCAACGCGCCGATCAACATCACCAACGGCCCCAAGGGCATCGCCGGCATCGACGCCATTGCCGTGTTCGGCCACCGCCTGTCGAAGCCGATCGACATCGGCGGCTTCACGGTATCCGGCGCCACGCTCTACTACTACCTGTTCGTCGCGCTGGCGCTGGCCATCGTATTCGTTTGCGTCCGCTTGCAGGACTCGCGCATCGGCCGCGCCTGGGTAGCGATCCGCGAGGACGAAGTCGCGGCCAAGGCCTGCGGCATCGACACGCGCAACGTCAAGCTGCTCGCCTTCGCCATGGGCGCCTCGTTCGGCGGCGTGGCCGGCGGCCTGTTCGCCGGCTTCCAGGAATTCGTTTCGCCGGAGAGTTTCGGCCTCATGGAATCGATCATGGTGCTGTGCATGGTGGTGCTGGGCGGCATGGGCCACATTCCTGGCGTCATCCTCGGCGGCCTCATGCTGACGGTATTGCCCGAGGCGTTCCGTCACGGGGCCGGTCCCGTGCAGCAGGCGCTGTTCGGCAAAGTGCTGCTCGATCCCGAGGCGCTGCGCATGCTGTTGTTCGGGCTGGCGCTGATCGCCGTCATGCTTTACCGGCCGGCCGGTCTCTGGCCGGAATCGCGTCATCGGCGGGAGATGGCGGAATGACCGTCCTGCTCGAGGCAGTCGGTGTCGGCAAGCGGTTTGGCGGCGTCCAGGCCCTGAAGGACGTCTCGTTGACGATCCATGCGGGAGAGATCTACGGCCTGATCGGCCCCAACGGCGCCGGCAAGACCACTTTCTTCAACGTCCTCACCGGCCTCTACGTGCGCGATGCCGGCGAGCTTCGCCTCGCCGGCAGGCCGCTCGACCTCGCCAGCCCGCATGAGGTGGCCAAGGCCGGCATCGCCCGCACTTTCCAGAACATCCGCCTGTTCGGCAACATGACGGCCTGCGAGAACGTCATGGTCGGCCGGCATGTACGCACCCAGGCCGGCGTCGTCGGCGCCGTGTTGCGCACTGCCGCGACGCGCGCCGAAGAGGCTGCCATCCGCCGCGCGGCGGAAGAACTGCTGCATTACGTCGGCATCGGACATTGCGCCGGCACTATCGCGCGCCATCTTTCCTACGGCGACCAGCGCCGGCTGGAAATCGCCCGCGCGCTCGCCACCGAGCCGAAGCTGCTGGCGCTCGACGAGCCGGCGGCCGGCATGAACGCCACCGAGACGGCGGCGCTGAGGTCGTTGATCGACGGCCTGCGCGCCGACGGCCTGACCGTGCTGCTGATCGAGCACGACGTCAAGCTGGTCATGGGCCTGTGCGACCGCGTCGCCGTGCTGGACGATGGCGAGAAGATCGCCGAGGATGTGCCGGCCGCCGTGCAAGCGAATCCCAAGGTGATCGAGGCCTATCTCGGTGCGAGCCATGCTTGAAGCGATATCGAGCCGTGCGGGCCAAAGTAGTCGCCCCCTTCCTCGGGAAGGGGGGCGGGGGGATGGTGGTGCCTTGCTGGCCGTCACGAACCTTGAGGTTCGCTACGGCGGCATCGTCGCCGTCAAGGGCGTTTCCTTCGCCGTCGAGCCGGGGGAGATGGCCTGCCTGATCGGCGCCAACGGCGCCGGCAAGACGACCACGCTGAAAGCGCTGGCGCGGCTGCTGCCGGCCAGGGGCGAGATTCGCTATCGCGGCGCGCGCATCGACACGCTGCCCGGCCACGCGCTGGTTTCGCGCGGCTTGGCGCTGGTGCCGGAAGGGCGCGGCGTCTTCTCGCGGCTGACTGTCGCCGAGAACCTGGCCATGGGCGCCTATCATCGCCCACGCCACGAGCGTGGCGAAGTCTGCGCCGACCTCGACCGCATCCACGAACTGCTGCCGCGCCTGAAGGAAAGGCGGCATCAGCTTGCCGGCACGCTTTCGGGCGGCGAGCAGCAGATGCTGGCGCTCGGCCGTGCGCTGATGGGCCGGCCGCGGCTGTTGCTGCTCGACGAGCCTTCGATGGGCCTGGCGCCGCTGATGGTGCAGAAGGTGTTCGAGGTGATCCGGACCATCGCCGCGCAAGGCGTGACGATCTTGCTGGTCGAACAGAACGCGCGCCTGGCGCTGGAAGTCTGCCAGCGCGGCTATGTGATGGAGAGCGGCCGCATCACGCTGGCCGATACGGCGTCGGCGCTGGCGGCGGACGCGCGGGTGCGCGCCGCCTATTTGGGAAGCTAGTTGATCTGAAGGGTGTCGGCGAAGCTGATGGCGTCGAGTTGGGCGTGGTTGAGCGACGCCATGCCGATGCCGAGCTTGGTCGCCTTGGCCTCGATGCCCGCGGTGCTGTCGTTCTCGCAGGCCAGGGCGAGTTCGAGCAGCGGTGCGTAGGCGCCTTCCCGCTTCAGCAGGGCATCGGCGATCGGCTCGGGCAGATGCATTTCATCGAGGATGGCATTGATGCGGACGCCCAGCAGCACGTCGAGCAGCGAAAAGGCACCGGTGATGAACAGGTTGTCGAGCGTCGAGCGATCGAAAAATTCCTTGCCCAGCACTTCCATCAGGTGGCCGCGCGCGATGGCGGTCTGCATCAGCGCTGCCGCCGAGGGATCGCGGCTCGCCGTGACCAGCAGCAGCGACAGCCACTTGTTGAGCTTGGCGTAGCCGAGGATGGTGACGGCGTGGCGGAAGGATTCGATTTCGCACGACAGGCCGAAGCCGGCCGAGTTGATGTAGCGCAGCAGCTTGTAGGACAAGGCGACGTCCTGCTTGAGCGCCGTTTCGATTTCCTTGACCTCGGCGTTGCGCCGCACCAGGTTGAGCACGCGCACGATCTGGGCGTGGCCCGGATTCAGCTTTTCGGCCATCGGCCGGCCGCGCAGGAAGAACCAGCCGGTGGCGCCGGCATAGCCGTGTTCCATGGCATCGGCGAAAGCCTTGATGTCGGGCAGGCCCTTCGCCAGCGCAATGCCGGGCACGTGCGGTAGCCGCGGATGAACGCCGGCATCGGCGAGCAGAAAGCGGAACCCGGGCGCCGGTGGCAGGGCCATGCCCGGCGCATAGCCGTCGAGACAGAGCGGCAGATGCGCGCGCGCGGCGGCGGCGAGGAACTCGCCGCCGGCGGGCGTGCCCAGGCTCGCGGCGGGAAACTCGACCATCGCGTTCTCCGGCGGTTGCCAGGCCAGCAGATCCTGGTCGGGCTGGCAGCCGGCGAGGCCGACGAAAACGCTGTGCGCCTTCGGCCAGACGTCGGCGACCATGCCCAGCGTCTCGGCGGCCTCGGCCGCCGTCGCGGCATGAAGGGTCAGGCGCGAGGCGGTGATCGCCTTCTGCCGGTTGAGAACGGGTTCGCGGCGGATGATGGCCATCACGCGCCTCCGGAACGCGCGGCGTAGGAGAAGATGTCGGCGAAGAACTGGTCGGCCGGCAGGCCGCGGGCGATGAAATCGCGCTGCGCCGCCTCGACCATCACCGGTGCGCCGCACACATAAGCCTGGTGTCCCGACAGGTCCTTGAAGTCCTCGAGCACCGCCAGATGGACGAAGCCGGTGCGGCCGGTCCAGGCATCGGCCGCGGTGGGCTCGGAAAGCACGGGCACATAGGTGATGTTCGGGTGCGCGGCCGTCCATTGCGGCGGCAGATCGGGCAGATACAACTCGGCGCGGTTCTTGGCGCCCCAGTAGAACGCGATCGGCCGTGCGATGTGGTTGTGGATGGCGTGCTCGATCAGCGCCTTGATCGGCGCGAAACCCGTGCCGCCGGCCACCATGACGATCGGTTTGGTCGAATCCTCGCGCAGGTGGAAGGTGCCGAGCGGCCCCTCGAAACGCAGGATGTCTTTCAGCTTCATGGCCGTGAAGACGTGGTCGGTGAAATTGCCGCCGGGTACGTGGCGCAGGTGCAGCTCGATGATCTCGTCCTCGTGCGGCGCGTTGGCCATGGAGAAGGCGCGGCGCTTGCCTTCGGGCAGCAGGAATTCGATGTATTGGCCCGCCAGGAACTGCAGGCGTTCGTTGCTCGGCAGCTTGAGCTTGAGCAGCATGACATCGTCGGCCAGCTTGCGAAGCTCATGCACGCGGCAAGGCATGGTTCTGACGGGAATGTCCTTCTGGCTGCTGACTTCGTGCACTTCCAGGGTGACCGCCGACAGCGCCCGGGCGCAGCAGGTGAGCACGTGGTCGTGCCGTTCGGACTCGGGCAGCGAATGCTCCTGTGCCTTGCCGTGATCGACGCTGCCTTCGAGCAACTTTGCCTTGCAGCTGCCGCAAGCGCCGTCGCGGCAGCCGTAGGGCAAGGTCAGGCCGGCGTCGAGCGCTGATTGGAGCAGAGTGGCGTCGCCGGCGGTTTCGTAGGTGTGGCCGCTGGGCTTCAGGGTGACTTGGTAGGCCATGCGATAATTGTCCGGTGCAAAGACTGCTTATTGTGGGTTGTGGCGATGTGATGCGCCGCGCCCTGCCCGATCTGATCCGCCGCTGGCGCGTCTATGCCCTGGTGAGGGAACGCGACGCGTCGCTCGCCTCCCTCGGCGTGACCCAGATTGTCGGCGATCTGGATCGGCGGTCGAGCCTGCATCGTCTTGCCGGCCTGGCGCATGCCGTGGTCCATAGTTCGCCGCCACCCGATCACGGCGATGACGACCCGCGCACGCGACGGCTGATCGCGGCATTGCGCCGCGGCAGTCTACCACGCCGCCTCGTCTACATCAGCACCAGCGGCGTCTACGGCGACTGCGGCGGCGCGCGCGTCGCCGAAACCCGGCCGGCGCGCCCGGCGACGGCGCGGGGACGCCGCCGCTGGGCGGCCGAAAGTCAGTGGCGGCGCTACGGCGCCACGTCGCGCTGCCGCGTCGCCATCCTGCGTGCGCCGGGCATCTATGCCGCCGACCGCCTGCCGCTCGAACGGGTCCGCAAGGGCTTGCCGGTCCTGCACGCGGCGGAGGATTCCTGGACCAATCACATTCACGCCGAGGACCTTGCGCGCGCCTGCGTCGCCGCGCTGACGCGCGGCGGGGCCAATCGCCCCTACAACGCCAGCGACGACTCCGACTTGCGCATGGGCGACTGGTTCGACAAGCTGGCCGACGCTTTTCACCTGGCGCGGCCGCCGAGAGTCAGCCGCGGCGAGGCGCCGAAATTCCTGTCGGCGGCGATGCTGTCGTTCATGAACGAATCGCGCCGCCTCGACAATGGACGGCTCAAGCGGGAACTGCGGTTCCGTTTCCGCTACCCGACGGTCGATGCCGGCCTCGCCGCCGCGCTGGAGAAAACCGCATGCTCTGGGTGAAAACCTTTCACATCTTCTTCGTCGTCGCCTGGTTCGCCGGCCTGTTCTACCTGCCGCGCATTTTCGTCAACCTGGCCATGGTGCCCGACGGCGGCGTCGAGCGCGACCGTCTGCTGCTGATGGCGCGCAAGCTCTACAAGTTCGTCACGCCCATCGGCATCCTCGCCGTGGCGTTCGGGCTCTGGCTGTGGTTCGGTTTCGGCTTTGCAGGCGGCTGGCTGCACGTCAAGACGGCGCTCGTGCTGGTGCTGCTCGGCTACCACTTCTATTGCGGCAAGCTCTATCGCGACTTCGCGACGGGACGCAACGCGCGCTCGCACGTCTGGTTCCGCGTGTTCAACGAGATGCCGGTGCTGCTGCTGCTCGTCATCGTCATCCTCGTCGTGGTCAAGCCGTTTTGAAGCCGGAACGCTACTTCGCGCCCTGCCCGCGCGGGCTGGAGGCGCTGCTGGCGGCAGATGCCGCCGCGGCCGGCGGCGTCGACGTCAAGATCGTGCCGGGCGGCGTCGAGTTCGCGGGCGACCTGGCCTGCTGCTACCGGATGAACCTGGCGTCGCGCATCGCCACGCGCGTGCTGCGGCGCGTCGCCACGGCTGACTATCGCAGCGAGGACGACGTTTATCGCCTGGCGCGCGGCGTCGACTGGCCGCGGCATTTCGACGTCGAGCGCAGCCTCCGCGTCTATGTCACGGCGCAGCGTTCGCCGCTGAAGAGCCTCGAATTCGCCACCTTGCGCGTCAAGGACGCGGTCTGCGATGTCTTTCGGGACGCCAGCGGCCGCCGGCCGAGCGTGAATACCAAGGCGCCCGACGTGCGCATCCATCTGTTCCTCACCGCCGAGCGAGCCACGCTCTATCTCGACACGTCCGGCGAGCCGCTCTGGCAGCGCGGCCACAAGATCGCCAAGGTCGAGGCGCCGCTCAAGGAGAACCTCGCCGCCGGCATCCTGCGCCTGGCCGGCTGGCAGCCCGGCGTGCCGCTGCTCGACCCCATGTGCGGTTCGGGCACTTTTCTCCTGGAAGCCGCGCAAATGAGTCTCGACGACGCGCCCGGCCTCGGTCGCGAGCCGGGCGAATTCGCCTTCGAGCGCCTGCGCGGCTTCGATGCCGGCCTCTGGCGCGCGCTGCGAAAGTCAGCCGCGGCGACACGCCTGCCCGCGGACACGCTGCCCATCTGGGGTTCGGACCTCTCGGCCGACGCGGTTGCCCGCGCCGGCCAGAATCTCGCCCATGCCGGCCTCGACGATCTGGTGTCATTGGCACGCGCCGACATCCTGGCGCGCGCCGCGCCCCAGCCCACCGGCATCCTGATCGCCAATCCACCCTACGGCGAGCGGCTCGGCGAACTCGACGAGCTGGCCGCTTTCTATCCGAAACTGGGCACGGCCCTGAAACGGAACTTCGCCGGCTGGGACTGCTGGTTCCTGTCCGCCGACACGCGGCTGCCGAAGCTGATCGGCTTGAAGCCGATGCGCAAGATTCCGCTGTTCAACGGCAACCTCGAGTGCCGGTTGTACGGCTTCCGTATGGTGAGCGGTAGCAACCGCTGAGGAGCTTCGCCGCCGGGCCGTTCCAAGGCGAAGCGGCACGCGCCGGAGGCGCAGGCTGCAATGGTCGTCGATCGAGGAACCCCGTAATAGCCCGAGCACAGCGAGGCACGCAGGCTCCTCCCCGCGAGGGGAGGCCGGGAGGGGCGGGTGAGCAATTCGAGCTCGCTCGATATTGTCCAAGCCCTTGGCTTAGACAATATCGAGGTGCTTGATGCCGGCGGTCAGGTCGCGATCGGCGGCTTCCTTGCCGTGCAGCTTGATCTGCAGGCGCAGATCATTCACGGAATCGGCGTTGCGCAGCGCGTCCTCGTAGCTGATTTCGCCGCCTTCGTAGAGATCGAACAGCGACTGGTCGAAAGTCTGCATGCCCAGCTCGCGCGAGCGCTTCATGATCTCCTTGATTTCGCCGACGTCGCCCTTGAAGATGAGGTCGGAAATCAGCGGCGAGTTGAGCATGATTTCCATCGCGGCGATGCGGCCCTTGCCGTCGCGCTTGGGAATCAGGCGCTGGGAGATGAAGCCGCGCACGTTGAGCGACAGGTCCATCAGCAGCTGGTCGCGCTTCTCCTCGGGGAAGAAGTTGATGATGCGGTCGAGCGCCTGGTTGGTCGAGTTGGCGTGCAGCGAACCCATGCACAGGTGGCCGGTTTCGGCGAAGGCAATGGCGTGTTCCATGGTTTCGCGGTCGCGAATCTCGCCGATCATGATGACGTCCGGCGCCTGGCGCAGCGTGTTCTTCAGCGCCGTTTCCCAATCGTCGGTGTCCACGCCGACCTCGCGCTGCGTGACGATGCAGTTCCTGTGTTCGTGCACGAACTCGATCGGATCCTCGACCGTGATGATGTGGCCATGGCTATTGTCGTTGCGATAGCCGATCATCGCCGCCAGCGAGGTGGACTTGCCCGAGCCGGTGCCGCCGACGAACAGCACCAGGCCGCGCTTGGTCATGGCGATGTCCTTGAGCACGGGCGAAAGCTTCAGCTCGTCGAAAGTCGGGATCTTGGTGTTGATGGTGCGCAGCACCAGCCCGGTGCGCCCTTGCTGGATGAAGGCGTTGCAGCGGAAGCGACCGATGCCGGTGGGATTGATGGCGAAGTTGCATTCCTTCTTGGCTTCGAACTCGGCGGCCTGCCGGTCGTTCATGATGGCGCGCGCCAGTTCCATGGTGTGCTGCGGTGTCAATGTCTGCGTAGTCGCCGGCATGACGCGGCCATCGACCTTGATGGCCGGGGGAAAGCCGGCGGTGATGAACAGATCGGAGCCTTTCTTCTGGACCATCATTCCCAGAAGCTGGTACATGAATTTCAGGCCTTCGTCGCGTTCCATCGATCACTCCAATCGGTCCGGATCCTTGTGTCTCCGGCCGTTCGCGTTGCTCACTCGACCTGCGTGACGCAGGCTCGCCTACGACGCAACTTTCCAGGCTGCCACGTCAGCCTGGAAAGTTGTCCTTGTTTGCCGCCTTGTTGCGCGCCTCGGCCGGCGATACGACGTTCCGCCGCACCAGATCCTGCAGGTTCTGGTCGAGGGTCTGCATGCCCAGTTGCTGACCGGTCTGGATGGCCGAATACATCTGCGCCACCTTGTTCTCGCGGATCAGGTTGCGGATGGCCGGCGTGCCGATCATGATCTCGTGCGCGGCGATGCGGCCGTTGCCGTCCTTGGTCTTCAGCAGCGTCTGCGAGATCACCGCGCGCAGCGATTCGGACAGCATCGAGCGCACCATTTCCTTTTCCGCCGCCGGAAACACGTCGACAATCCGGTCGATGGTCTTGGCCGCCGACGAGGTGTGCAAGGTGCCGAACACCAGATGGCCGGTCTCGGCGGCGGTCAGCGCCAGGCGAATGGTTTCCAGGTCGCGCATTTCGCCGACCAGGATGACGTCCGGGTCCTCGCGCAGGGCGGAGCGCAAGGCATTGGAAAACGACAGCGTGTGAGGGCCGACCTCGCGCTGGTTGATCAGGCATTTCTTCGATTCATGGACGAATTCGATCGGATCCTCGACGGTGAGGATGTGGGCGTATTCGTTCTCGTTGATCTCGTCCACCATCGCCGCCAGCGTGGTGGACTTGCCGGAGCCGGTCGGGCCGGTGACCAGCACGATGCCGCGCGGCTGGTTGGCGATGTCCTTGAATATCTTCGGCGCGTTGAGCTGCTCGAGCGTCAGCACTTTCGACGGAATGGTGCGGAACACCGCGCCGGCGCCGCGGTTCTGCACGTAGGCATTGACGCGGAAGCGCGCCAGGCTGGGCACTTCGAAGGAAAAGTCGCACTCCAGCGTCTCCTCGTAATGCTTGCGCTGGTTGTCGTTCATGATGTCGTACACCATGGCGTGCACGTCCTTGTGCTCCATCGGCGGCAGGTTGATGCGCCGCACGTCGCCGTGCACGCGGATCATCGGCGGCAGTCCCGAGGAAAGATGCAGGTCGGAAGCCTTGTTCTTGACGCTGAAGGCGAGCAGTTCGGTGATATCCATGAGCAGGCGATTCCGTGGCTGGGCGATAGGGACGCGGCGGTAGGGGCTAGACGGCGGCTTCGGTATACTGAGGCCGATATATGACCTCAATCGCCGCCAACATGCAAGCTGTAATAGGCCGCATTTCCCGGGCTTGTACGGCGGTTGGCCGCGACCCGCGCGCGGTCGCGTTGCTGGCGGTTGCCAAGACCTGGCCGGTGGCGGCGCTGCGCGAGGCCGCCGCGGCCGGCCAGCGCGCCTTCGGTGAAAACTACGTGCAGGAAGCGTTGGCGAAGGTCGATGCGCTGCGGTCGCTCGACCTGGAATGGCACTTCATCGGCCCCCTGCAAAGCAACAAGACCCGGGCGGTTGCCGAGCACTTTGCCTGGGTGCATAGCGTGGACCGTCTCAAGATCGCCGAACGGCTGGCCGCGCAACGGCCGGCGGGCATGCCGCCGCTCAATGTCTGCATCGAGGTCAACGTCTCGGGCGAGGCGAGCAAGAGTGGCGTCGCGCCGGGCGAGGCGCCGGCCTTGTGCCGCGCCGTGGCGGCGCTGCCCCAGCTGCGGTTGCGCGGGCTGATGACGATCCCCGAGCCGGCGACCGCCGCCGATGCAAAGTCAGCCGCGGTGCGGCGCCGCTTCGCCCAACTGCGCGAACTGCGCGACGAACTGAACGCCGGGGGCCTCAATCTGGACACCTTGTCGATGGGCATGTCCCACGACTTGGAAGAAGCGATCATGGAAGGTGCGACCATCGTGCGCGTCGGCACCGCTATTTTTGGCGAGAGGGTCAAATCATGAAAATCACGTTCATCGGCGGCGGCAACATGGCCGTGGCCCTGATCGGCGGCCTCAAGAAGAAAGGTTTTTCGGCCGCCGGCATCCAGGTGGTGGAGCCGAATGCCGAGGCGCGCGAGCGGCTGACCGACAGCTTCGGCGTCCGATGCGCGCCGGCAGTGGATGCGGCCGCCCTGAATTGCGAAGTGATCGTGCTGGCCGTCAAGCCGCAGCAGATGCGCGACGCGGTGGCGCCCTTGACCGGCGCGCTGGCGACCCAGCTGATCGTCAGCATCGCCGCCGGCTTGCGCATCGCCGACATGAGCCGCTGGCTGGGCGGTCATGCCAAGCTGGTGCGCACCATGCCGAACACGCCGGCGCTGATCGGCAGCGGCGTGACCGGCTTGTGCGCCGCGCCGGGCGTCGACGCCGACGGCCGCGCGATGGCCGAGAAGATCCTGGGGGCGGTCGGCCGCACGGTCTGGATCGAGGACGAAGCGCAGATGGACGCCGTCACGGCCGTTTCCGGCTCGGGTCCGGGCTATGTCTTCTATCTCATGGAAGCGCTGGCCGACGCGGCGGCCGATCTCGGCTTCGCCCCCGAGGTCGCGCGTCTGTTGGCGGTGGAAACGTTTCTCGGCGCTGCGCGCCTCGCGGAAACCAGTCCCGAGCCATTGTCGCTGCTGCGCGAGCGGGTCACGTCGAAAGGCGGCACCACGGCGGCGGCGCTGCAGTCGTTCGACGAGGCCGGCCTGCGCGCCAGCATCGCGCGCGGCGTGCAGGCCGCAACCGCGCGCGGCCGCGAGCTGGGCGACCTGATGGGGAAGCATTGACATGCTGTTCTCGCTGTTCACATTGATCGTCGGCAGCCTCGCCGACCTGCTGGCGCTGGCGCTGCTCACCCGTTTCGCCATGCAGTGGGCGCCGTCGCTGTTCCGCAGCCCGCTCGGCAATTTCATCGCCGCGGTTACCGACTGGGCGGTGCTGCCGGCGCGAAAGATGGTGCCCGGCCTGTTCGGGCTCGACATGGCCAGCCTCGTGCTCGCCTGGCTGGTGCAATCGATCTACATCGGCGTGCTGCTCGCCATCACCGGCCTGCATGGCGGCATGTCGGTCGGCGCGCTGGGCATCGCGCTGATCGCCGGGCTGATCGAAGCCCTGCGGCTCGGCGTCTATCTGGCCATGGCGTCGATCATCATCTCGGCGGTATTCTCGTGGATGAGCCCCCATGCCGCCATCGCACCGGCCGTTCACCGGCTGGCCGAGCCGCTGCTGCGCCCCTTCCGGCGCGTGATCCCGCTCGTCGGTGGCGTCGACCTGTCGCCGCTGTTCGCCCTGCTGGTCTTGCAGGCCTTGCTGATCGTGCTCGGCTCGGTGCGCGCGGCGCTGCTGCCCTTCCTGATCCGGTGAATTCGCCGCCCTGGCTGCGCGCGGCGGGCGGCGACGTGGTGCTTGCGCTGCACGTTCAGCCCGGCGCGAAGAAAACCGAAATCGCCGGCGAGCACGGCGAGGCGCTGAAAGTCAGGCTGGGCGCCCCGCCGATCGACGGCAAGGCCAACGACTGCCTGATCGCCTTTCTGGCCGAACGGCTGGGCGTACCGAAGGCGAGGGTGATCCTGGAAGCCGGCCAGACGTCGCGCGCCAAGCGCGTGCGCGTCGTCGGCGTCGAAACCAGGGCGGTCGAGGCCGCCCTGGTTTCTTGAGGCGAGGCGGCGCTACGCCGATTGGGTGACGAAGACGTTCTGCGCCGGCATCGGCGCGGGGAAGCCCGCTGCGTCGAGCGTCTCCTTGATCGTCCGGTTGGTGTCGAAATAGACCTGCCAGTAGTGGTCGTTGTGGCAGTAAGGACGCACCGCCAGCACCGGTCCGACCAGATTGAATTCGAGGATCTCGACATCCACCTTCGGTTCGGTCAGCACGTTGGGGATGGCGGCGATCTTTTCGCGCAGCAGCGCCATGGCGGCCTGATGGTCGGCGGCCCCGGACAGCTGGCACTTGAGGTCGACGCGCCGGAACGGATTGTGCGTGAAGTTCTGGATGGTGTCGCCGAAGATCTTGCCGTTGCCGAGGACGGTCTGGATGTTGTCCATCGTATTCACCGTCGTGGTGAACAGGCCCATCTCGGTCACGGTGCCGGTGATGCCCGCAACGGTGACGAAATCGCCGACCTTGATCGGCCGCAGCACGACCAGAAAGGCGCCGGCGGCGAAGTTGGACAGCAGCCCCGACCAGGCCATGCCGATGGCGACGCCGGCAGCGGCGATCAGGGCGGCGAACGTGGTGGTCTGGATGCCGAAGTAACCGAGGATGCCGACCACCAGCAGGACGTTGAGCGTGACGGTGATCACCGAGCCGAGATAGCGCAGCACGGTCGGATCGACTTTCTGGTGCTCCAGCGAAGTGCGGACCAGCCGCACCGCGAGGTGGATCAGCCAGCGGCCGATCACCCAGAAGGCGATTGCGGCGAGAATCTTGAGGCCGATATCGGTGGCGACGGTGATGAAGAGATCCTGGTAGCGGCTGATATCCTGGGGGGTCATGGCGTCCTCCGTGGCAACGGGTAAATGGCGGCGCCATATCGTAGTCCCGCCGGGTCGGCGCGATTGTTAACTTTTTTGTTAACTTTTGTGCCCCTGATCGGGGCGCCGGTCAGGACAAGCCGTCGTGATGGGCGAGGTGGCCGTTGATCAACGTGTAGCGCACGCGGCCCTTGAGATCCTGGCCGAGGAAGGGCGTGTTCTTGCCCTGGCTCCGGAGCGCTTCGCGGCTGACGCGGAAAGTCGCTGCCGGATCGAAAACGCAGATGTCGGCGGCGCTGCCGGGCGCGAGCGTGCCGGCGGGAAGGCCGAGAACGCGGGCGGCGTCCGAGGTGACGCGGGCCAGCGCTTTTACCATCGGCAGCTGCATCTCGGCCGCCCAGCGCAGCGTCAGCGGCAGCAGCAGCTCGAGACCGGTGGCGCCGGCTTCGGCTTCGGCGAACGGCGCCTGCTTGGCGTCGTCGTCGACCGGCGTGTGGTCCGAGCAGAGCGCGTCGATGCTGCCGTCGGCGAGCCCGGCGCGCAGGGCCTCGCGGTCGGCGACGGAACGTAGCGGCGGGTCGAGCCGGCAGTGCGGATCGAACCAGCCGATGTCGTTTTCGCACAGGTGGAGTTGATGCGCGGCGACATCGCACGTGACGGCGATGCCGTCGGCGCGGGCGGCGCGGATCATCGCCAGTCCGGCGGCGGAGGAAATCCTTTGCAGATGCAGCCGCACGCCGGTTTCGCGGGCGAGATGCAGCAGCGTGGCCAGCGCGATGGTCTCGGCGACGACGGGAATGCCGGTGAGGCCGAGCCGGGCGGCCACTTCGCCGTCGTGGGCGACGCCGCCCTTGGCGAGGTAGGGGTCCTGCGCCTGCAGCCAGACCGAGAAGCCGAAGGTGGCGGCGTATTGCATGGCGCGCAGCAGCACCTGGGTGTCGACCACGGCGATGTTGGCCTGGCCGAAGGCGATGCAGCCGGCCTCGGCCAGTTCCGCCATCTCGGTCAGCCGCTGGCCGGCCAGGCCGACGGTCAATGCGCCGACCGGATGGACGTTGGTGAACTCGGGCAGCCGGGCCCGATGGCGCAACATTTCCACGAGACCCGGCTCGTCGAGCGGCGGATCGGTGTCGGGCGGACAAGCCAGGGTGGTGATGCCGCCGGCGGCGGCGGCGGCCATTTCCGATTCGAGGGTCGCCTTGTATTCGAGGCCCGGTTCGCGCAAGCGCGCCGAGAGGTCGACCAGGCCCGGGCAGACGATGCAGCCGGTGGCGTCGATGGTGCCTTCGGCGACGAAGCCGGCCGGCGGCGCGTCGCCCCGGCCGACGATGCGGCCGTCGGCGACGAACAGGTCGGCGGGCGTGTCGACGCCGCCGGCGGGATCGATGATGCGGCCGTGCTGGATGCGGATTCTCATGGTCAGGCTCCCGCCAGCATGGCCATCACCGCCATGCGCACGGCGATGCCGAAGGTCACCTGCGGCAGGATTACCGCCTGCCGGCCGTCGGCGACCGCCGAGTCGATCTCGACGCCGCGGTTCATCGGCCCGGGGTGCATGACGATGGCGTCGGGTTTGGCCAAGGCGAGCTTTTCGGGCGTCAGCCCATAGGATTTGAAATATTCCTGCGGACTCGGCAGCAAGGCGCCCAGCATGCGTTCGTTCTGCAGGCGCAGCATCATGACGACGTCCACGCCCTTGAGTCCTTCGCGTAGATCGTGAAAGACGCGCAGGCGGCCGGGGCCGATCATGCGCTCGACACCGGTGGGCAGCAGCGTCTTGGGCCCGATGACGCGAATGTCGGGCACGCCGAGCGTCGCCAGCGCATGCAGTTGCGAACGGGCCACGCGCGAATGCAGCACGTCGCCCACCACGGCGACGGCGAGCCGGGTGAAGTCCTGCTTGTAGTGGCGGATGGTGTACATGTCGAGCAGGCCCTGCGTCGGGTGCGCATGGCGCCCGTCGCCGGCGTTGACGACGTGGATGTGCTCGCGGCCGGTATTGGCGAGATGCTGGGCGATCAGGTAGGGCGCGCCGCTCGAGGCGTGGCGGACGACGAACATGTCGGCCTGCATGGCGGCGAGGTTGTCCACCGTGTCGAGCAGGGTTTCGCCCTTGGTGGTGCTCGAGGTATTGATGTTGAGGTTGATGACGTCGGCGGAAAGCCGCTTGGCGGCGATCT
>WBZU01000326.1_pt1 | contig 43007 bp, 29 predicted proteins | sample 5204311 | NCBI WGS metagenome assembly WBZU01 (sample SAMN12344359, study PRJNA552823) | activated sludge metagenome | biome: Activated sludge suspended growth; feature: Nitrification reactor; material: Wastewater; isolation source: activated sludge from nitrification reactor of wastewater...
GGCGATCCGGGAGCAGTACGGGATCGAGCGTGACGATTCGCTGAAGCTGCGCGACTATCCGACCCTGAACTCCGTCGTGGGGTTCGTCCGCGAGCGCGCACGCCTGGGAGCTCCTGAGGCGGGCGCGTCCGCGGACGGCGATGCGCCGGAGCCGGCCGGAGCTGCCGTCCCCGCCGGGGATGGCGCGCCGGCCGGGTATCCGCGCCGCGTCCCGGTCCCGGTCCTGCGGCCGGCGCTCGGACTGTGCGCGCCCACGGGCGTCGAGGTCGGGGCCGGAGCCCGCATCGTCCTGATGCCCGACGCCGGCGGCGTCGGCACGGCCCTCGCGGCACGGCTGGAGGCCCGCGGCGCCGAGGTGCTCGCCATCGACGGCGCCCCGGAGGCGGCAGCGCTCGAGGCCCAGCTCGATGCCTGGGCCGCCGAGGGCCCGATTCGCGGCGTCTACTGGCTTCCCGCCCTCGACGCCGAGGGTCCGCTCGCCGGCCTGGATCCCGCGGCCGCCGCGGAAGCGCTGCGAGTCCGGGCAAAGCTCCTGGCCGTCGCGATGCGGGCGCTGGCCGGCCACGTCGACGCGGCCGGCACGTTCCTGGTGGCCGCCACGCGGCTCGGCGGCCGCCACGGGGCGGGAGCCGATGGCGCGGCGTCGACGTTCGGCGGGGCCGTGACCGGCTTCACGAAGGCCCTGGCCCGGGAGCGGGAGGCCGCCACGGTCAAGGCGGTCGACTTCGCCCCGTCGCGGAAGACGGCGGCGCTCGCCGACCTGCTCATCGAGGAGACCGAGCGCGACCCGGGCGCGGTCGAGGTCGGCCACGCCGACGGCCTCCGCTGGACCGTGGCCCTCGCTGACACGGATGCGGTCCCCGATCCCGCACGCGCGCTGAGTGCGGACACGACGTTCCTGGTGACCGGTGCGGCCGGATCGATCGTCTCGGCGATCACCGCCGACCTCGCCGCGGCCTCGGGCGGCAGGTTCCACCTGCTCGATCGCGTGCCCGCCCCCGACCCCGGCGATCCCGACCTGCGGCGGTTCGCCGAGGACCGCGACGGTCTCAAGCGCGACCTGGCCGACCGGATCCGGTCCCGCGGCGAGAAGGCGACACCGAAGCTCGTCGAGCGCGAACTGGCGGTGATCGAGCGGGCGCGCGCCGCGCAGGACGCGATCGACGCCATCCAGGCCGCGGGCGGCACCGCCACGTGGCATCAGGCCGATCTCACCGATCCGGAGCAGGTGCAGGCGGCGGTCGCGGCGGCGCTGGCGGACGCGCCGCGCATCGACGTCCTGCTGCATTGCGCGGGGCTGGAGATCAGCCATTTCCTCCCCGACAAGACCCAGGCCGAGTGGGATCTCGTGTTCGACGTCAAGGCCCACGGCTGGATCAATCTGCTGGCGGCCGTCGGGGATGCCGACGTCGGGACCGCGGTCGGCTTCTCCTCGATCGCCGGCCGGTTCGGGAACGCCGGGCAGACGGACTACGCCGCGGCGAACGACCTGCTGTGCAAGAGCGTGGCCGCCTTCCGCCGGGACCGGCCCGGCACGCGCGGCATCACGATCGACTGGACCGCCTGGGCCGACATCGGCATGGCCGCGCGCGGATCGATTCCGAAGATGATGGAGCTGGCGGGCATCGACATGCTGCCGCCCGCAGTGGGGATCCCCGCCGTGCGCCGGGAGCTCGAGGCGGAGGGCCCCGGCGGCGAGGTGCTCGTCGCCGGCGCGCTTGGCGTCCTGCTGGACGAGCGCGACCCCGCCGGCGGTCTCGATCTCGAAGCCGCGGCCGGGCCGGTCGCGGCCGGCGGCCCGATGCTCGGCGCGCCGGCAGGAATGACGTCGGCCGGGGAGCTGCGCATCCTGACCACGCTCGACCCCGCCGAGCACGGCTTCCTCGCCGACCACCGGATCGAGGGGACGCCGGTGCTGCCGGGCGTCATGGGCATCGAGGCGTTCGCGGAGGCGGCGGTCGTGCTCCTGCCTGGCTGGGTGCCCGTCGCTGCGGAGGACGTCGCCTTCCTGGCCCCGTTCAAGTTCTACCGCGACGAGCCCCGCGAGCTCGACATCCGGGTCGCCCTGCGGGATGGCGGAGATGGCACCGTCGTCGCCCGCTGCCGCCTGCTGGGCCGCCGCACGCTGCCGTCGGGCGACGTGCAGGAGACCGCGCACTTCACGGCCACCGTGCGGTGCGCCCCGGCGGCCGATCCGGCTCCCACCTCTGCCCCGCCCGTGGGCCCGGACGGGGCGGTGGTCGACCGCGACGCCGTCTACGGCGTGTACTTCCACGGACCCGCCTACCAGGTGCTCGACGCCGCCTGGCCGTCGGATGGCACCGTCGTCGGTCGCCTCGCTGGCGGCCTGCCGCCGAACCATGCGCCGTCCGGCGACGGGTTGCGGTTCGCGCCCCGCCTCATCGAGCTCTGCTTCCAGACCGCGGGGATCTGGGAGATCGGGACCACCGGGCGCATGGCCCTGCCGGCCGGGATCGACCGGGTGACGGTGGACCCGGGCGCTGCCGAGGCCGACGGCCTGCACGCGGTCGTCGTTCCTTCGGAGACGGGCGTGAGCGCCGAGGTGCGCGACGCCGAGGGCCACGTCACGGTGCGGCTCGACGGCTACCGGACGATCGAGCTCCCGGGCGGCCTGGAGGCCGACGCTCTGGCGCCGATTCGCGCCGCGATCCGGGAGTGAGCGCGGTGCTGCCGTTCCGCCGGCTCGCGATCGTCAACCGCGGGGAGGCCGCGATGCGGGCGATCCACGCCGTGCGCGACCTCAACGCCGAGGGCGGCGACCCGATCGCCGTGATCGCGCTCTGCACCGAGCCAGAGCGCCGCGCGCAGTTCGTCCGCGCCGCCGACGAGGCGATCTGCCTCGGGCCGGCGACGTTCGTCGATCCGCGTGACGACGAGCGCAAGAGCGGCTACCTCGACTACGACGCGCTGGAGCGCGCGCTCGTGGCGTCCGAGGCCGACATCGCCTGGGTGGGCTGGGGCTTCGTGGCCGAGCAGCCGGAGTTCCCGGAGCTCTGTGCGCGCCTGGGCATCACGTTCGCCGGGCCCGACGCCGACGTCATGCGCCGCGTCGGGGACAAGATCAACTCCAAGCTGCTCGCGGAGCGCGCCGGGGTGCCGGTCGCGGCATGGAGCGGCGGCGCGGTCGAGACCGTCGAGCACGCGGTCGCCGACGCCCGTCGCATCGGCCTGCCCCTGATGGTCAAGGCGACGGCTGGAGGTGGCGGGCGCGGCATCCGCCGGGTCGACACGCTCGAGGCCCTGCCCGCGGCCTTCGAGAGCGCTCGCGCCGAGGCCCTGCAGGCCTTCGGGGACGGGCGCGTGCTGCTCGAGCGCCTCGTGACGCCGGCGCGCCACGTCGAGGTCCAGGTCATCGCCGACAGCGCCGGCACGGCTTGGGCAGCCGGCGTGCGCGACTGCTCGTTCCAGCGGCGCAACCAGAAGGTGCTCGAGGAGTCGTCCTGCCCGGTCCTCTCGCCCGAGCAGGACCGGGAGATCCGTGCGGCGGCTGCCCGCCTGATCTCGCAGGCCGGCTACTGCGGCGCGGCCACCGTCGAGTTCCTCTACGAGCCCGCCGAGCAGCGCTTCTCGTTCATGGAGGTCAACGCCCGGCTGCAGGTCGAGCACCCCGTGACCGAGATGGCCACGGGCATCGATCTCGTCAAGCTCCAGCTCCACGTCGCCGCCGGCCACCGCCTCGAGGGCGAACCGCCCGCCGTGGCCGGTCACGCCGTCGAGGCGCGGCTGAACGCCGAGGACCCCGGTCGCGACTTCGCACCGGCTCCGGGGCGCATCCGGCTCCTGCGCCTGCCATCCGGGCCGGGCATTCGCGTCGATGCGGGCGTGGCCGAGGGCGACCGCATCCCGGCGGAGTTCGACTCGATGATCGCCAAGGTGATCGCGTGGGGAGCCACGCGGTCCGAGGCGCTCGCCCGCCTGCGGCGGGCGCTGGACGAGACCGCGGTCGTGGTCGAGGGCGGCACGACGAATCGCGGCTTCCTGCTCGAGCTGCTCGACCGGCCCGAGACGGCGTCCGGCCAGATCGACACCGGCTGGATCGACCGCCTGCGCGAGCGGGGCGAGATCACCTCCGGCCGGCGGGCCGACGCGGCGATCGTCCAGGCGGCGATCGAGCTGGCCGACCAGGCCGCCGCGGTCCAGCGCGCGCGCTTCTACGCCTGGGCGGGCCGGGGCCGGCCGCAGGCGGACGCCACGGTCGGGGTCACCGTGGACCTGCGCTACGAGGGGGTGGCCTACCAGATCACCGTGCGCCAGGCCGGACCGGGCGCGTATGACCTCGACGTGCTCGGCCGCACAATCCAGGCGACCGTCGAGCGCCTCGGGACGTACGAGCGCCGGCTCACCTACGCCGGCCTCACGTATCGCTCGATCGTGTCGGTCCAGCCGGACGACGTCCTGGTCGAGGTCGACGGTGCCGCCCACCGCATCTCCCGCGACGACGGCGCGATCGTCCGCAGCCCGGCGCCGGCCGTCGTCGTCGCGATCCCGGTCGAGCCCGGGGATGTCGTGGACGCCGGCGACGTCGTGGCCGTGGTCGAGAGCATGAAGATGGAGCTGTCGCTGACGGCGCCGTTCGGCGGGCAGGTGCGGGCGGTCCTCGCCGGCGCGAACGTGCAGGTCGACGCCCAGCAGCCGCTGGTGCAGCTCGATCCCGACGGCGCAGTCGCCGACGAGTCCGAGTCTCCGCGCTGCGTGCTCTTCCGAGGCGACCCCGCCGCACCCGCCGGCGCAGAGGCACGCGCCGCGCTCGTGCTGCGGCGCCTTGGCTGGCTCGCCCTCGGCTACGACATCGCGGCAGACGAGGCCGAGCAGCTGCTGGCCGAGCTTGGCGGCCTCGGCCTCGCGCCGGACGACCCGGCCCGCCTGGCTGGCGAGCTGCGGGTCCTCAGCCGCTACGCCGACCTGCGTGCGCTGACCCGGCCCCACCACGACGCGGACGCCGACATGACCAAGCGGGTCCGCAGCCCCGAACAGCAGTTCCACGCGTTCCTGCGCTCGTTCGACGCCGAGACCGAGGGCCTCGGCGACGCCGACGTGGAGCGGCTCCAGCGTGCCGTGGCGCATTACGGCGTCCCCGGCCTGGACCGCACGTGGGCGCTGGAGGCGGCGCTGCACCGCATCTTCGTCGCCGAGCAGCGCTTCCGCGACGCGCGCGGCGCAGTCCAGGCGATCCTCGACCGCTGGCTGGACCAGGCCGAGGCCCTGCGCGGGTCGGCGGGGGACGCCGCGCGCGATGTGCTCGGACGGCTCGTGGCCGGCGCGGAGGCGCGCGACCCGGTCCTGGCCGATCTCGCCCGCGAGGTGGCCTACCGCCTGATCGACGAGCCGGTCGTCCTGGCCGCGCGCGCCGCGACCTACGCCGAGATGGCTGGGCACCTCAAAGCGCTCGAGGCCGATCCGGGCCGCGACGATCGCGAGGAGGCGATCCGGGCGCTCGTCGAGGGCCCGCAGCCGCTCGCCCCGATGCTGACCGCGCGGCTGGCCGCGGCCTCGAGCGAGCTGCGCCGCGTCCTGCTCGAGGTGATGTGCCGGCGCTACTACCGGGTCAGGGCGCTCGATCCCTTCGCCGACGTGGACGGCGAGCACGTCGCCGTCCTGGCCTCGTCGTACTTCCACCGGGCCCGCCGGCACCACCTCTTCGCGGCGTTCGTGCCGCTCGACGGGTTCGCGACGGCCGTGCGGGCCGTCGCGGCGCAGGCCGAGGGCGCGGACGCCGAGGACCGGGTCGTGGCCGACATCTACGTCGCCGGCCTCCCGGCCGATCCCGACGAGGAGGGAGCGGCGCTGCTGGCGGAGATCCAGGCGGCGGGGCTCCCGAAGCCGCTGGATCGCGTCGTCGTGGCGGTGGCGGATCCGGCGCGCGGCCACGGCATGTCGGCGGTGAGCCTGCACACCTTCCGCCGCGGCGAGGACGGCGCCTTCGCCGAGGACCTCGTCCTCCGCGGGCTGCACCCGATGATGGCCAAGCGGCTGCACCTCTGGCGCCTGGACAGCTTCGAGCTCGAGCGCCTGCCGTCGGCTGAGGACGTCTACCTCTTCAAGGCAACGGCGCGTGAGAACCCCAAGGACGTGCGGCTCGTCGCGCTCGCCGAGGTCCGCGATCTCACTCCGGTCCGGAACGCCGACGGGCGGCTCGTGGCGGTCCCCGAGCTCGAGCGGATGGCCGGAGAGGCGATCGAGGGCATCCGGCGCTACCAGGCGCACCGCCCGCCCCGGGAGCGGCTGCGCTGGAACCGGATCGTCCTGCACGCCTGGCCGTTGATCGACCTCGACCCCGACGACCTGCGCTCGGTGTTCGGCGGCCTCGGGCTCGAGAACCCGGAGCTGGGGATCGAAACCGTGCTCCTGCGCGGGCAGCACCACGAGCCGGGCGGCGACCTGCGCGAACGCCTGCTGCGCTTCTCGTGGCTGGCCGGAAGCGGGCTGGTCGTCGACATCGACGAGCCGCCCGATCGGCCGATCCGCCCGCTCGACGACTATGCGATCAAGGTCGTCCAGTCCCGCCGGCGGGGCGCCGTCTACCCGTACGAGCTCGTGCGAATGCTCGCCCCGCCGCACGGCGAGGGCCGCGCCGACCTGCCGGCCGGCGAGTGGGTCGAGCACGACCTCGATGAGGCGGGCCAGCTCGTGCCGGTCGATCGGCCGCCCGGTCGCAACGAGGCGGGAATCATCGCCGGCGTCGTGCGGAGCTTCACGTCCCGCTACCCCGAGGGGATGGCCCGGGTGACGCTGTTCGGGGACCCGACCCGCGCGCTCGGGTCGCTGGCCGAGCCCGAGTGCCGGCGGATCAACGCGGCGCTGGACCTCGCCGAGCGGCTGGGGGTCCCGGTCGAGTGGTTCGCCCTGTCGGCCGGGGCGAAGATCGCGATGGACTCCGGGACCGAGAACATGGACTGGGTCGCGGCCGTGCTGCGCCGGATCATCGAGTTCACCCAGGGCGGCGGGGAGATCAACGTCGTCGTGGCCGGCATCAACGTCGGGGCCCAGCCGTACTGGAACGCCGAGGCGACGATGCTCATGCACTGCAAGGGCATCCTCGTGATGACGCCGGACTCGGCGATGGTGCTGACCGGCAAGCAGGCCCTCGACTACGCCGGCGGGGTGTCGGCCGAGAACAACTTCGGCATCGGCGGGTACGAGCGGATCATGGGCCCCAACGGGCAGGCGCAGTTCTGGGCGCCGGATCTGGCCGGAGCCTGCCGGATCCTGCTGGCCCACTACGACCACGCCTACGTCGCGCCGGGCGAGCGCTTCCCCCGCCGGGCCGACACCGCCGACCCGGCCGACCGCGACGTCCAGGCCTCGGTTCATCGGGCCGAGGGCACCGCGCTGCCGACCATCGGCGCGATCTTCTCGGAGGACACGAATCCGGGGCGCAAGCAGCCGTTCGACATCCGCTCGGTCATGCACGCGGTCCGGGACCAGGACCACGAGCCCTCGGAGCGCTGGGTCGGCATGTCCGATGCCGAGGCCTCCGTCGTCTGGGACGCGCACCTCGGCGGCTGGCCGGTGTGCCTGGTCGCGTTCGAGTCGACGCCGCTGCCGCGGTTCGGTCCGGTGCCCGCCGACGGCCCCGACCAGTGGACCGCCGGAACGCTGTTCCCGCGGTCGGCCAAGAAGATCGCCCGTGCGGTCAACGCGGCGAGCGGGAGCCGGCCGCTCGTCGTGCTGGCCAACCTGTCCGGGTTTGACGGGTCGCCCGAGTCCATGCGGTCCCTCCAGCTCGAGTTCGGCGCCGAGATCGGGCGCGCGGTCGTGAACTTCGACGGGCCGATCGTGTTCTGCGTGATCTCCCGCTACCACGGAGGCGCGTTCGTGGTGTTCTCGACCAAGCTCAACGATCAGATCGAGGCACTGGCCCTCGACGGGGCCCACGCCTCGGTGATCGGGGGGTCCGCGGCCGCGGCGGTCGTCTTCACCCGCGACGTCGATGCCCGCACCCGTCAGGACCCGCGCGTGGTGGCGGTCGAGGCCGAGCTCGAGGCCGCCGCGGGGCCCGCCCGTCAGGAGCTGCGGGCCAAGCTCGCGGAAGTCCGGGCGCACGCGCGCTCGGAGCACCTGGGCGTCGTCGCGGCCGAGTTCGACGCGGTGCACTCGGTCCAGCGCGCGAAGGACATGGGCTCGATCCACGAGATCATCGAGCCCGCCGCGCTGCGGCCCGCGCTCATCGCGGCCGTCGAACGCGGGATTCGCCGCGTGGACGGTGCGCGCGCGGGCAGCGACGGCCGCGTCTCGGATCCCGCGGCGGGCTGATGCGACCGGGGTGGCTGACGGCGCTGCAGGCCGAGGTGCCGACCGGATCGGGCTGGCTGAGCCCGGGCGAGCGCGACGTGCTTGGCGGGATGAGCTTCCTCAAGCGCCGCTCGGACTGGCGGCTCGGGCGCTGGGCGGCAAAGCGGGCCGTTGCCTCCTGGCTCGGCTGCGATCTGGACCGGGTCGAGATCGTCGCGGCGCCCGATGGCGCCCCGGAGGCCCGCCTCGACGGCGCGCCCGCCCCCGCCGCGGTCTCGCTGTCGCACCGGGCGGGGCACGCCGCCGCGCTGGTCGGCGATCCGGGCACGTGCTTGGGGTGCGACCTCGAGCTGATCGAGCCGCGCAGCGAGGGTTTCGTGGAAACCTGGCTCGGGCCGGCCGAGCAGGCGCTGGTCGGCGGGGCGCCGCCCGATGACCGCCCGCGACTGGCCAATCTCGTCTGGTCGGCCAAGGAGGCGGCGGCGAAGGCCCGCCGGGAGGGGCTGCGGCTCGACGTGCGGCAGGCCGATGTCGACGTGCAGCCGCCCGGGCGCGACGGCTGGGGCCCGCTGCACGTGACCTGGCCGGAGGCCGGCGAGGCGACCGACGGCTGGTGGCGGCAGGACGGCGACTTCATCCTCGCCGTCGCCGTCGATAGCCGCGAGCCGCCGGTTCGGCTCGCCTGACCGGGCCCGCCGGCCGGCGCCTGCTAGAACGGTCGGCATGGATTCTGCACCGGTCGACGAGCCCGAGGTTGCGGCCGCTGCCGCCACACTGGCGGCGTTCGTGGCCCGGACGGGCGCCGAAGCGGCGGTTGCGCTCGTCGACCGAGGGGAGGCAGCCCCGCCGGCGCTGATCGAGTGCACGCCGGGCGCGCCGGCCGTGGTCTCGGTCGGCGAGGACGCCTGGAGTCTCGATGTGGCCGGCGCGGCGGTCGAGCCGCTGCCGCTGCCCGGCGGACTCGACCGGGTGCGGCGGCTGCCGGCGCTCGAGGTGGACGCCCTGGCCGGGGAGATCGCCGCCCCGCTCGGCGCGGTGGCGGCGCTGGCCGAAGCCGTGCGCGGATTGGCTGGCGTCCTGCGAGGGCGCGGCGTGGCGACGGCGCGGTTCGCCACGACCGATGCCGCGGTGCCGTTTACCGTGGCGGCGCGGACCGGCGATCCGCTCGTGCTGGCGTTGGGCGAGGAGCAGTTCGAGATGCCCGCCGGCTGGCCGTGACGGTGCGGACCGGTTGACACGGGAGGGTCGGCGCGGGTTCGATGGCGCCGACGACGGATTCGACGAACGAGGGGCGGCGGCATGGCGGACAGCGGATCAGGGAGCGGCGGGCAGGGCGGCGGAACGCCGCGCCGGCGGCGTTCGGGCGGCTCCGGCGCTGGCGCCGGCCGGTCCGGAGCCGGCGGCTCCGGGGCGCGGGGCGGGTCGGGCGGGTCGGCCGGCGGCTCCGACGGCGGCGGGGCTGGCCGGAGCGGCGGCGGGAGCGGCCGATCGTCCGGGGGGTCGCGCGGATCGGGCGGCGGGGGCGGCCGGTCCTCGGGCCGTTCGGGCAGCGGCGGCGGGAGCGGCCGGTCCGGCGGATCCGGCGCGTCGGGCTCCGGGCGCCGGCGGTCGAGCCAGCGCCGCCGGGCGCCGAAGGCCGCGCCCAAGCCGCCCCCCGCGGGACAGGAGCCATTGATCCCAGAGGAGGCCGACGCGGTTGCGCCCGCGCCGGAGTCTCCCGAGGAGACGCCGGCCCGGTCGCCCAAGCGCACGCCTCGCGCCCGCTCGTCGCGGGCCGCCGCCGATGCCGCGGCTGCCGCGGCCGCGGTGGCCGCCGCGGCAGCCGTCGACGGTGAGCGGGCGGACACGAAGCCCGCGGCCGGCGAGTCCCCTCCGCCGCCCGAAGCCGAGGCCGAGCCGACGCCTGAGCCAGAGCCCGCGCTTGAGCCCGAGCCGTCGCCCGTGGCTGCGGCGGAGTCTGAGCCGGAGCCCGAGCCGGAGTCCGAGCCGGTCCCCGAGCCCGAGCCCGAGCCGATCCCCGAGCCGATCCTCGCGCCCGAGCCCGAGCCTGAGCCGATCCCCGAGCCGGAGCCTGAGCCGGTCCCCGAGCCGGAGCCTGAGCCGATCCCCGAGCCGGAGCCCGAGCCGATCCCCGAGCCGGAGCCCGAGCCGATCCCCGAGCGCGAGCCGATCCCCGAGCCGGAGCCGGAGCCGGAGCCCGAGCCGATCCCCGAGCCCGATCCCGAGTCAGATCCGATCGCCGCCGACCCGCCGGCGGCGGCCGGCCCGGCTCCTGTGCCCGCGTCGGATCGCGCGGCACGCCAGATCGAGCCCTGGCCCGAGATGGAGTCGCTGTCCGAGGAGGCCGGGCCTGAGCCCGCCGCGGACGAGCCGCCGCTGGCCGGCGCCGGCGCGGCCACGGCAGCGGCGGACCCCGGGGGCGCCGGGCCGCCTGCCGCGCGCCGCCGGCGACCGAGCCCGGCCGTGTTCGGGTTCATCGCGGTGCTGGCGCTCGCGGCCGTCGGAGCGATCGGCTACGCCATCGGCCACTCGGCGGCCGACGCGCCCGCCGCCTACGATCGCGGCAATGCCGCGGGCCAGAGCTTCGTCCTGAACCAGTACAAGCCGGGCAAGCTCCGCTATCGCGCCATCTTCGACGAGGGGTACTCGCAGGGCCGCATCAAGGGCCAGGCGGAAGGTGCCGCGAAGGGCGAGGCCCAGGGGCAGGCCGCCGGGAAGCGCGCGGGCCTCGAGCAAGGGCGGGTCCAAGGGCAGGCGACCGGCGTCCGCGACGGAGCCGCGACGGCACTCGGGAACTTCCCGGCCTGGACGACCGGCGCGTTCTACGTCGTGAAGATCGGATCGGGACCGCAGGCCGAGATCCCGTACGCCGTCCAGTCGCGCGTCCAGGTCGCGCCCCAGGTGGCCTACGACCTCTGCCAGGACGACCAGCAGCGCCTCTGCAGCCGGCCAGAGCCGTGAGGCCGGCCGCGGCGGTTGCCCGCCGCCGCGGCGGCGGATAGCGTCCGCGCGCCGCCACCCGACCACAGGAAGGACAGCTGCACCGAATGAGCATCCGCCACCGCACGGCGCTGGGCGCCGTCGCCGCCGTCGCTGCCGCCGCGCTGGCCGCCGCCCCCGGCGCGCAGGCCAATCCGGCTGGGAAGACCACGCTGCAGGAGACGATCACCAGCCGCGCCGGCGCGTTCCGCCCGCTCGTGGCCGGCCCGGGCGAGTCCTACGTGCTGCGGACCAACGGGTTCGCGTCCGCCCGGCGCTCGCGGGCCCGGACCCGCCGCTCGCTGGCCTTCTTCGGCCAGCTCACCGATCCGCAGATCGCCGACGAGATGTCGCCGGCGCGCGTCGAGTTCGTCGATCCGGCGGGCGGGTCGGTCAGCGCCTCGTGGCGCCCCCAGGAAGCCTTCGGGGCCCAGACCTTCGATGCGACGATCCGCAACCTCAACGCCAACCCGCGCAGTCCGGTGCGCCAGGCCAGCGGGGCGCGCCGCCGGATGGGCTTCATCATCACGACGGGGGATCTCGCGGACAACCAGCAGCTGAACGAGACCCGCTGGTTCATGGACGTCCTGAACGGCCGGCGGGTCGATCCGTTCTCGGGCACGGCGGTCGCCGCCGGCCAGAGCTGCGGCATCGTCAAGCCGCCGCTGACCGCCGCTGAAGCCGCCACGCTGAACGCCGACGTGGCCGCTCGGACCTACACCGGCGTCCAGGACTACCGCGACTACGACGTGCCGCAGCGCTGGGGCGGCTACTGGGATCCCAACCAGGCGCCGCCGGCGGCCCCGAAGAGCCTCTACGCGGCCTTCCCGCGCTATCCCGGGATCCTCGATGCGGCCCAGCGGCCGTTCACGCCCCAGGGCGCCAGCGTGCCGTGGTACATCTCGCGCGGCAACCACGACGGCCTGATCCAGGGCAACGCGCCGGCGTCCAACGCGCTCTTCAAGGCGATCGCCACGAGCTGCCTGAAGGTCTTCCCGAGCCAGGCCGTGAACCCGGCGGACTTCCGCGGGCTCTCGCCGACCGCGCTCTTCAAGAAGCTCGGCAACCCGACGTTCATCGCCTCGCTCCTGAGCGGGGCGGGCCTGACGCCGCCCGATCCGTCCCGCCGCTTCGTGTCCAAGCAGGAGTACAAGAAGCTCGCGACCGGCGCGGATCGCAGCCACGGATTCGGCTACGTCGACCCCGCCCAGAACCGGGCGTCGAACGGCACGGCGAGCTACTACGCGTTCTCCCCGGCGAAGGGGATTCTGTTCATCTCCCTCGACACGGTCGCCGAGGGCGGTGGCGCGAACGGCAACCTCGACAACCCGCAGTACCAGTGGCTCAAGCGCGTGCTGGACGCCAACTCGTCGCTCGAGTACCGCCACGGCCGCCTCGTCCGTGACCGGGATCCGGACAAGCTGATCGTCGTCTACCACCATCACACCCTCGAGACGATGGACAACCCGACGCCCGACGAGGCGGCCGGGAAGTGCACCCAGCCCAACGAGGCCGGCTGCGACGCCGACCCCCGCAACTCGCGGCCGATCCACCTCGGGCTGACGGGCAAGGACAACTACCGCGACCTCCTCCTGACCTACCCGAACGTCGTGCTCGCGGTCGTCGGCCACACCCACCACAACGCGGTGAACGCCTATCGCCGCGGTCGCACCGGCCTGTGGCAGGTCAACACCGCCTCGCACGTCGACTACCCGCAGCAGAGTCGCCAAATCGAGATCATGGACAACCGGGACGGGACGCTCTCGTTCTTCGGGACGATCCTGAACACCGCGGCGCCGGTGAACGTGCCGAAGGCCGGGACCGCGGCCTTCACGACGGCCCAGCTCCCGTCGATCTCCCGGCTGCTGGCCGCGAACGATCCGCAGTCCAAGGACGACACGAGCGGCGGCGGGACCGGCAGCCGCCGGGACCGCAACGTGGAGCTCGTGATCCGCAATCCGCTCACCCTGTCGACGGGGAGCCGCCCCACTCCGGCGTTCACCGGCGCGGCCCGCTAGCTGCCGGCCGCCCGGGCCCGGCGCCGCCGGGCCCGGGAGCCGGGCTGGCGGGTACGCTCGCCCGCGATGGACATCCTGCTCGCCCTCGCCGCGGCGTTCTGCTTCGCCCTGGGGACCGTGCTGCAGCAGAAGGCCGCGGTCGACAGCAGCGAGGCCGAGGCCCTGCGGGCGGGCTTCCTCCTGCGGCTCGCGCGCCGGCCGGTCTGGGTCGCGGGGCTGGGCGTCGACGCGCTCGGCTTCGTCTTCCAGGCCTGGGCGCTGGGCGTCGGGCGCCTCGTGGTGGTCCAGCCGCTCCTCGCAACCACGGTGGTCTTCGCGCTGCCGCTCGGCGTGCGGATCACCGGCCAGCGCATCACCCGCCGCGACGCGCTCGGAGCCGTGGCCGTGACCGCCGGGATCGCGGCGTTCCTCGCCATCGGCGATCCGTCCGGCGGCCGCAACGACGCTCCGCTGCGGGCGTGGCTCGTCGCCGGGGCCGTCATCGCGGCGATCTGCAGCCTTCTGGTGCTCGGGGCGATCCGGGCACCGCGCGCGCGGGCCAAGGCGGCGCTGTTCGGCACGGCCACCGGGATCCTGTTCGCGCTCAGCGCGGCGCTCACGAAGGCCACGGTCGACCAGCTCGGGGAGGGGGTCGGGCACCTGGTGACCGACTGGCACCTCTACGGCCTGATCGCCGTCGGCTACGTGAGCATGAGCCTCAGCCAGATCTCGCTCCAGACGGGGGCGCTGGCGCCGGCGATCGCCACCCAGATGGCGCTGGACCCGATCGCGGCCGTTCCGCTCGGCATTCTCGTATTCCACGAGACGCTGAACACCACGCCGCTGGCCGTCGCCGGTTGCACGGCAGCCGGCGCCCTCATCGTCGCCGGGCTGGTCGCCCTCGCGAGCAGCCGGCCGGCAGCGGACGGAGTCGCGGACGGCGGGACGCCGGCGCTCGAGGGCGCGGCCCGGCGCTGAGTCGCGGCCGCCGCCCGGCGGGTTCAGGCCTCGACGCCGCCGGCTCCGGACGGGACGGGCTGGGCGTCGGCGAGCGCCCGCTCGATCAGCACGGTCATCTCCGCGACCTCGAAGTCGGCGCCGACGACCTTCACCGCGTCCGAGTACATCGCCAGGTCCTTCGGGCAGCTCACGAGGAAGTAGTCGAGGCCCCCGAGCTGCTGCGCCTCCCGGATACGCTGCTCGCTCGGGCGCTCCTCGCTCTCCGGCCCGTCCTTCATCCACATCCTGCCGCCGCCGGCGCCGCAGCAGAAGGTGTTCGTCCCGTGCCGGGGCATCTCGACCAGCTCGGCGCCGGTCGCTTCGATGAGCGTGCGCGGCGCTTCGGTGATCCGGTTGTACCGCGCGAGATAGCACGGGTCGTGGTAGGTCACGCGCGTCCCGGTGAGCGGCGTTCGCAGCGAAACCGCGTTCCGCGCGACGAGGTCGGCCAGCAGCTCGGTGTAGTGGTAGACCGGCGTGTCGAGGCCGAGCTGCGGGTACTCGTTGCGCAGCGTGTTGAGCGAGTGCGGATCGGTGGTGAAGATCGCCTCGAACTGCGCCTCGGCAAACGCAGCCAGGTTCTGCTCCGCCAGCAGCTCGAACAGACCCTCCTCGCCGATCCGTCGCACGTCGTTGCCGGCGTTGCGCTCGCCCTCGTACAGGAGGCCGAAGGACACGCCCGCGTCGTGCAGGATCCGCGCGATGGACTGGGAGGCGTGCTGCACGCGCTCGTCGAACGAGGCGAAGTCGCCGACGAACCACAGGTACTCCACGGGCTCCTTGCGGGCATCGGGGATCTTGAAGTCCAGGCCCTTGGTCCAGCGGGCGCGCATGCGGGAGGACTTGCCGTAGGAGTTCCCCTGCTGCGCGTAGTGCTCGAGCGTCTGCTGGAGCAGCGGGTCCATGCGGCCCTCGTCGACCAGCGCTCGGCGCATGTCGACGATCGTCGGCACGTGCTCGATTCCCACTGGGCAGGCCTCCACGCAGGCCATGCAGGTCGTGCACGACCACAGGACCGCATCGGGGATCAGGGGCTCGGCGCCGTTGTCCCCTGCCGGCTCGCCGGCGTGGCCGTACAGGCGGTCACGGAGGTCGAGGATCAGCTGCCGCGGAGCCAGCGGCGTGCCGCCGGCGGTGGCCGGGCAGGCCGCCGTGCAGCGGCCGCACTCGGTGCACGAGAACGCGTCGAGCGCCTGCTTCCAGCTCAGATCGGCCAGCGCCGCGACGCCGACGAGTCCCTCGGGCGCAGGGTCGAGGGCGGCAACCGGGGCGGCCGGCACCTGCGTGACCGCCAGCGGTCGCGCGGTGCCCCGCGGCGGGAGCTTCCCGAAGAACACGTTGGGGATCGCGGTGATGATGTGGAAGTGCTTGGACAGCGGCAGCAGGCACAGGAAGACCAGGATCGTGACGCAGTGCAGCCACCACCCGGCCTCGCTGATCGTGTGCGCCGAGGACCGGCTGAGGCCGCCGAGCCCCGCGGCCACCAGTGCCGTCACCGGCGCGAAGTTCCGCTCGTTGCCGTGGATGTCGTACTCGACCAGGCGTCCGGCGTCGTAGAGCAGCCCGCCCACCATGATGAGCAGGATGAAGACGAGGATCAGGACGCCCTCCCAATGCGGCGCGTCACGGAAGCGCTGCTCCGCGCCGCCGATGCCGAACAGGCGCGGGGTGTGCAGGATCACCCGGCGCCAGAGCATGTAGCTGACGCCGACGATCACGACGGCCTCGACCAGGTCGCGGACGATGAGGAAGGGCGGCCCGAGCGGCTGGTCCGGTCCGAACCCGGGGATGTCCCAGCTGGCGTCGAACGTCCGGCCGAAGAGGATGATGACCTGGATGATCAGGACGACGAAGCCCCAGAACACCAGAGCGTGCATGATCCCGGCCGGCTGCTCGCCGGCGAAGAACTTCTTCTGCCCGAGCCCGTAGACGATCGCCCGCCGGAGGCGCTCCGGGATCCGGTCGAAGCGCGCCGACGGCCGCGCCGCCAGCAGGATCCGGGCCCTGCCGGCCAGGATCCCGACGAACACCAGCAGCCCGATCGCCCAGAGGACCGGGAACAGAACCTCGCTCATGACCGCGGGGCCGCCGCGCCGCTCAGCCGCCGACGAGGCTCGTCAGCTCGTCGGCGACGTCGAAGAGATCGGCGACCGCCCCGTAGTGGGCGACGTTGAAGATCGCCGCACCGGGGTCGGTGTTGACGGCGATGATCAGCTCGGACCCCTGCATGCCCTCCACGTGCTCAGGGGCGCCGGAGACGCCGAGCGCGAGATACAGCTTGGGCGTGACCGTCGCTCCCGACTTCCCGACCTGGCGTGCCTTCGGCACCCAGCCCGAATCGATGACGGGCCGCGAGGCCGCGAGCTCGGCGCCGAGCGCCTCGGCCAGCTCCTCCGCGATCTCGACGTTCTCGGCGCCGCCGATGCCGCGGCCGGCGCACACGATCAGGTCGGCGGCGGTCAGGTCCACGCCGTCGTCGGACGGGGTCACCGCTTCCACGAACGTCGTCCTGAGCCGCTCGAGCTCGGGAGGCGCCGGGAGCTCGGCGCGCTCGCCCCGGCCGTCGGCCCGCGGCTCCTCGTGCAGGGCCGCCGGATTGACGGCGACCACGGCCGGGAGGGGGGCCTGCACGGTGGCGTGCAGCTGCCCTCCGTAGATGGCGCTGACCGCCTGCGCCTCGCGGCCTTGAATCGACAGGCCGACGCAGGCGCCGACGAACGGGAGGCCGGCTGCCGCCGCGGCGGCAGCAGCGAGGTCATACCCGGCCGTGGTGTTCTCGAGCAGGACGAGGTCCGGCGTGCGCGCCTCGATCGCTGTCGCCAGCACGGCCTGGTGCGCTTCCGGGAGATACGGCGAGAGCGCGGGGTGCGTCACCTCCAGGACCACGTCCGCCGCCGCGAGCTGCCCGGCGTCGGCCGGCACGCCGCCGGGCACCAGGGCCACGAGCGCGCCGCCGGTGGCGTCGGCCAGCGGCCGCGCGAAGGCGAGCAGGCACTCGTTCACCGGCAGGTCCACATAGACCAGGACATCTCCCATCAGCTCACCACTCCTCGTTCGCGCAGCACTGCCGCAATCTTCGCGGCCACCTCGGCCGCGTCTCCGTCGAGCATCGTCGCGCCGGCCTGCGTCTCGGGCCGGGCGAGCGAGACGAGCTTCGGCGCGACGCCCGGGGCCTCCACGCTGGCCTCGAGTGTCTCGGTGGTCGCCTCGGTCATCGCCTGGCGCAGGCGGCTCATCGAGACGTACCGCGGGGGCGAGCTCGCGGACTGCACGCCGACGACCGCTGGAAGCTCGAGGCCGAGCACCGCGAGCCGGCCGCCGCCGTACTCCTGCACCACGTGCGCGGCCCCGTCGACGAGGGTGACGCCGACCGCGACGGTCGCGTGCGGCCAGCCGAGCGCCGCGCCCAGCAGTGGCGCGGCCTGGCCGAATACGTCATAGGGCGTCTGGACGCCGGTCAGCACCAGGTCGGGGGCCAGGTCGCGCAGCGCCGCCGCCAGCGCGAGTGCCGAGGTCCGGGCGTCGTAGGGGTCGATCTCGCCCGCGTCGACCACGACCACGCGGTCCGCGCCGCGGGCAAACGCCACCCGCAGCGCCTGTTCGATGCCCTCCGACTGGACACCCACCGCGGTCACCGTGGCGCCGGTGGCCTCCTTGATCAGGACCGCCTCCTCGAGCGCCTGGTCGTCGAACTCGCTGATGACCATGTCGACGAACTCACGATCGATGTCCGCGCCGTCGGCGTCCACCTCGAGCTCGTCGCCGGCTTTCGGCATCAGCCGGATCGGGACCGCGATGTTCATGGCCGCACCCTGGCGGTCCCGACGAAATCTTGCCTGCACATCCCGGTGCGGCTCCTTTCGGCTCGTTCGGTCTCGAGGCGCACCGGCCGGGCCGGCCGCCGGCGCTGACGTTACTGCCAATCGAACGCCGGCGTCGCGGGGAGAGTCCCGCAGAATCTGCGGCGGATGCCCTCAGGCATTCACGGCCTCGAACCCGTAGTTTCCACGCTCGCGCGCGGGCAAGGGGCCGATGGCCGGGGGGCGCCGATGTCTCATGCTTTCGTGACCGAGTGGAGGCGAAGGAGGATTCGTGGCAAACGAGCTTGAACCCGAGGTGCTGAAGGTCGCCCTGGCATCGATCGACGACTTCGCGAAGCGCGAGCTTCCCGATTCGCTGCTGATCGAACTCGACGAGCGGGACGAGTTCCCGGCCGAGCTGGTGCAGCAGATGTCGTCCAGCGACGGGCTCGGGATCCCGCTGCTGTTCGTGCCCTTCGAATACGGGGGCATGGGAGGCGGCGCGTTCGACGTCACGCGCATCTGCGAGCGGATGGCATCGATCGATCTGGGGCTGGCGACCTCGGAGCTCGCGACGTTCCTCGGCAGCGACCCGATCAGGGTCGGCGGCACCGAGGAGCAGAAGCGCACCTACATGAGCCGGATCGCCCAAGACGGTGTGCTCTTCGCCTACGGCGCCACCGAGGCCGAGGCCGGCAGCGACCTCGGCGCCCTGAAGACGAAGGCCGAGCCGGTCCTGGACGACGGGGCGGTGACCGGCTACCGGATCACCGGCGCCAAGCAGTGGATCAGCAACGGCGGCGTCGCCGACTACTACACCGTCCTCGCGATGGCCCCGGGCGGCCCGAGCTGGTTCGTGATCGACGCCGGGACCGAGGGCTTCACCCACGGCGAGCACGAGGACAAGCACGGAATCCGGCTGAGCAACACGGCGGCGCTGTTCCTCGAGAAGGTGCACGTCGACACCGATCGGCTCATCGGCGGCGTCGAAGGCCAGGGCCTCGTCCAGGCCCAGCAGGTGTTCGGCTACACCCGGCTCATGGTTGCCGCGTTTGGGCTCGGCGCCGGCTCGGCGGCCCTCGACCGGGCGATCGCGTACTCGCGCAAGCGCATCCAGGCGGGCGGCCCGCTGTCGGAGAAGCCGGGCTTCACCCACAAGCTGATCGTTCCGCACGTCGTGGCGCTCGAGGCGTCGAGAGCGGCGATCGAGGAGACCGCCGAGCGCCTGGATGCGGGCGAGCCGCAGCTCAACGTCGAAGGGGCGGTGGCCAAGTTCCTCGCCAGCGAGGCCGGTGACGCAGCGGCCGACGCCGCGATCCAGGCCCATGGCGGCTACGGCTACACCCACGACTACATGGTCGAGAAGATCAAGCGGGACGTTCGCATCACCAGGATCTACGAGGGCACCTCGGAGATCATGGAGATGACGATCGCCCGCGGGCGCTGGCAGGAGCATCTGAAGTCCGGCGGCGACTACTACCATGCCCGCGCGCGCGAGCTCGATGCGATCCACGCCGAGCATCCCGCGGTCGGCGCGGATGTCGCGGCGATGGCCCAGCGGGCGCTGGCGGAGCTGCTCGAGCGCTGCCGCGTGGAGAAGCTCACCCGCCACCAGCACGTCCTGCTTCGCCTCGGCGCCCTGATCGCGCAGGCGGAGGGGGCGGCAGCGCTCGCCCGGCGGGCGCAGCGGGCCGCCACCAAGCAGTTGCACCCCAAGGCCGCGCGGGGCCTGCGCGCCGATGCGCTCGCCGCCGTGAGTCGCGTGAACGCGCGCACGGTGTCCCTCACCATCGCAACGGAGGCCGTCCGCTGGGTGGCGGGCGCGGATGGCGGCGAGCTTGGCGATTTCGAGCAGCGTCTCGGACTGGCCTCGATCCACCGCGCTCAGGGCGGGCTGCTCGCCGACCTCCAGGCCGTCGCTGAGGCGGTCTACGCCCGCAAGCGCCGGTGACCGGACGCGAGCGGCCGGAGTCGGGGGCCGGCTCAGGCCGGCCTTGACCATCCGGGCGCCGGTAGGTGAGCATGGCGCCGGTGAGCACGACCGAAGACCCCGGGCCGGAGTCGGCGGCGCCCGGCTCCGCCGATCCCGAGGGCTCGGGCGCGCCAGGGGCCGGCCGCTCGGGAGCCTTCGTGGCCGCGCAGCGCGCGCGGCGGCTCGCGAAGCTCGATGCCCTGCGCGCGCGCGACCGCGACCCCTATCCGGTCCGCTTCGACCGCTCGGCGTCGTGCGCGGAGGTCCGCGCCCGGCACGGCGCCCTCGGCCCCGACGCCCGCACCGGGGAGACGGTCCGCGTGGCCGGCCGCGTGATGCTCATCCGCCGCCACGGCCAGGTCACCTTCGCGGACCTCCGCGACGGCAGCGGGACGATCCAGCTCCTGGCCTCCGCCGACACGATCGGCGGGGAAGGCCTGGCCGACGTCAACGCGCTGGACCTCGGCGACTGGGTCGGGGCCGAGGGAGAGGTCGTCACGAGCCGGCGCGGCGAGCTCTCGGTGCTCGTGACGAGCGTGCAGCTGCTGGCCAAGACGCTGCGGTCCCTGCCGGACAAGGCCCACGGCCTGGCCGACGTCGAGGTCCGGTTTCGCCAGCGCTACCTCGACCTCGTGGTCAACGACGACCCGCGCCGCATCTTCGACATCCGCTTCAAGATCATCGCCTCGATCCGCGCGAACCTCGCCGAGCGCGGCTTCGTCGAAGTGGAGACCCCGGTGCTCGACACGGCGGCGGGCGGCGCCGCCGCTCGGCCGTTCATCACTCACCACAACGCGCTCGACCTCGAGATGTACATGCGGATCGCGCTCGAGCTGCACCTCAAGCGGCTCGTGGTCGGCGGGCTCGAGCGAGTGTTCGAGATGGCGTCGGTCTTCCGCAACGAGGGGATCGACCTGACGCACAACCCGGAGTTCACGCTCCTGGAGGCCTACCAGGCGCTCGCGGACTACGGCGACATGATGGATCTCGTCGAGGATCTGATCCGGCGGGCGGCGCGCGACAGCCTCGGCACCACGGTCGTGACCGTCGACGGCCGCGAAATCGACCTGGCCCGCCCGTTCGCCCGCGCGAGCATGGGGGACCTCATCGAGCGCTACGCGAACGTGCGCATGCACCCCTCGATGCCGCGTGAGGAGGCGGCAGCGCTGTGCGCGCGGTTCGGGGTCGACGTCGAGCCGGCCTGGGGGGTGGGGCGCATGATGAGCGAGGTCTACGACGCCACGGTCGAGGACGAGCTCATCGAGCCGACGTTCGTGATGGACCACCCGCGGGAGATCTCGCCGCTCGCCCGCGCGCACCGCGACGACCCCGAGCTGACCGAGCGCTTCGAGCTCATCATCGCCGGGCGCGAGCTCGCCAACGCCTACTCGGAGCTCAACGATCCGGTCGACCAGCGCGAGCGCTTCGAGCGCCAGGCCGAGCTGAAGGCCGCCGGGGACGACGAGGCCCAGGACATCGACGAGGACTACATCCGCGCCCTCGAGTTCGGGCTGCCGCCGACCGGCGGCCTGGGCATCGGCGTCGACCGGCTCGTGATGCTCCTGTCCGGGGTCGACTCGATTCGCGAGGTCATCCTCTTCCCGACGTTGCGCCCCGAGGGCGGTGCCCAGCAGCGGCGCAAGTGGGCGGTGGCCTCGCCGCTGCCGACCGCCGCGTCGCTCGGCGGCCCGCCGCCGGCGCCGGCGGTGCCCCCGCCGGCGGCGGCCGGCGCGATCCGCCCGCTCGCGCCCACGCCGGCGGCCGGCGAGGTCGGCGCCGACGAAGAGGTCCCGCGGCCGCCCGGCGAGCCGCCGGAGCAGCAGGCGCTGCTCCCGGTTCAGGTCGCCGCGGCCCGCCCGCCCGCGCCACTGCCCTTCGCCGGGGCCGTCCGCTGGATCTCGGTGCTGACCGCGCTCAGCGGGCTGCTGCAGATCCTGCCGTTCCTGCCGGGCGTGGCGGAGGACCTCGGCTTCTTCTCGGAGCCGTTCCTGGCCCGCACCGGCCGGGCGAACTCGACGGTGGCCTCGGTCGTCGTGGGGATCCTCCTGCTGCTGGTCGCCCGCCAGCTGCACCGCCGCAAGCACGCCGCCTGGCAGGCCGCGATCGTGCTGTTCGGGGCCGCCGCGATCCTGGCCACGCTGCGCGGCCCCGACCCGGTCCTGATCGTCTTCAACGCCGGGATGGTCGCCGCGCTCGTGGCCACGCGGAAGGGCTTCCCGGCCCGCGGCGACCCGCACTCGCTGCTCGAGTTCGTGCGGTTCGTCCCGGCCTACCTGCTCGCCGTCGGCGTGTACGGGTTCGCCACGCTGCTGGCCGAGCAGCACCGGATCACCCCCGACCTCACGTTCGGCGGGATGCTCGAGACGGTCTACGGCGGGATGGTCGGGCTGTCGGGGCCCTACACGTACCGCGGGCGGTTCTTCGAAGCCTTCTTCCCGGACTCGCTCCTGGTGCTCGGGGTGCTCGGGCTGCTGATCGCCGCCTTCCTGCTCTTCCGTCCGCTGGTCGAGCGTGGCGGGCCGTCGACCCCGGATCGCGATCACGCCCGCCGCCTCGTGCGCGAGTACGGCTGGGACACGCTCGCCTACTTCTCGCTGCGCGCGGACAAGAGCTACTTCTTCGCCAGCGACGGCGAGGCGATGATCGCCTACGCCTACACCAACGGATACGCGCTCGTGGCGGGAGACCCGATCGGCCGCCCGGAGTCGCTGCCCGTCGTCCTCGACGAGTTCCTGGACTACTGCCGCGACCGCGCCTGGCGGGCGGCGTTCCTGTCCGTGCGGGAGGCCGACGTCCCGCGCTACAAGGCCCGGGGCTTCAACAGCGTCTACCTGGGGGACGAGGCGATCATCCGCTGTGACACGTTCTCGCTCCAGGGCGGGGCGATGAAGCCGGTGCGGTCCGCCGTGAACCGGGTCGACAAGCACCATCGGTTCCGCCTGATGCGCGAGGCCGATGCGTCGCCGGCGCTCGTGCGCGACCTCAACGAGATCTCGCGGGAGTGGCGGGGCAAGGCCGCCGAGCGGGGGTTCACCATGGAGCTCGGCCGGGAGGTCGAGGGCGCGAACCCCGACTTCCTGCTCGCGGTCGCCTTCGACCGCGACGACCGCGCGGTGGCGTTCCTGCGGCTGGTGCCGTGCTACGGGAGCGACCCCGGCTACTCGCTCGACCTCATGCGGCGGCGGCCGGCGGCGGCCAACGGGATCACCGAGTACCTCATCGCCAACGCCGCGCTCGGGCTGGGGGAGCAGGGGTTCCGGCGGCTGTCGCTGAACTTCGCCGCCTGGGGGCGGCTGTTCCAGGGGGACGCGGGCCTGCACTGGTGGGAGAAGCTCGCGCGGCGCGGGCTGACGGTGCTCAACCCGTTCTTCCAGATCGAGTCGCTCTTCGCGTTCAACCAGAAGTTCCAGCCGTTCTGGCTCCCGCGCTCGATCGTCATCGAGGATCCGAGCCAGGCCGCACACGTCGGCATCCTGTTCGCGAGCGTGGAGGGCTTCCTCACCATTCCGGTCGTCGGGCGCTTCCTCGTGCCGTCCGGGCGGGCCACGACCGGCCGCGCGGCGCGCGCGCCAGCCTCGGCGGGGCCGGCGCCATGACGCCGCGCCAGGTCGTGCGCAACCTGCTGGCCGCGCTGGCGGTCCTTGGTGCCCTCTACGTCGTCTGGCGGCTGCGGACCGTGGTCGAGCTGCTGGTCATCGCCCTCGTCCTGTCGATCGCGCTTGCGCCGGCGGTCCGCCAGGTGCAGCGGATCCCCCACGTGCGCCGGGCGCCGGCCATCGTCCTCGTCTACCTCGGCCTGCTGGCCGCCGTCCTGGCGATCGGGGCGGTCATCGTGCCGCCGGTGGTCAAGGAGGTCAACCAGTTCGCGCACGAGGTGCCGCGCTACGTGCGCGACATCCGCGATTCGCGAGCCCTGCGCGAGTACGACCGCCGCTACCGGATCACCGCCAAGCTCGAGGCCCAGGCGAACAAGCTGCCAGGGACGCTCGAGGGCGCGGCCGCCGAGCTCGAGTCCGTCACCGTCGGGGTGTTCCGCCGCATCGTCGAGCTCATCGCGGTCCTCGTGATCGCGTTCTTCCTGCTGCTCGACGGCGGACGCTGGCTGCAATTCCTCATCGGGCTGCTGCGGCCGCGCGACCAGGCCCGGGCACGGCGGCTGACCAGCGAGGCCGCCCGGGCGGTCGGCGGCTACGTTGCCGGCGTGCTGTGCATCTCGCTGGCCGCCGGGCTCGCGTCGTTTGTGATCATGACCATCCTGGGGATCCCGTTCGCGGTGCCCCTCGCCGTCCAAATGGCCTTCTTTGCCCTGATCCCGCTCGTCGGGTCGGCGATCGGGGCGATTGCGATCGCGGTCGTCGCGTGCTTCGGCGACTTCCCGACCACGGTCCTGCTCTGGCTGGCCCTGTTCATCGCCTACCAGCAGGCCGAGACCCACCTCATCGGGCCGCAGATCTACCGGCGCACGCTCCAGATGCACCCGCTCCTGGCGATCGTGGCCGTGCTCGTGGGGGCGAGCCTCCTGGGAATCCTCGGGGCCTTGCTGGCGATCCCGGCGGCGGCGCTCATCCAGCTCGTGCTGCGCGATGTCTGGTCCGAGCGCGCCGACCGCGAGGTGCCGGAAGTGCAGGACCATTCCCCAGAGGCCGATACCATCGTCACATGAGGGGGTTTCGTTTCGTCGCGCTCGCCTGGACGCTCGTGGCCGCATTGGCGGCGCCCGCCGCGATCTGGGCCGACGACTCCCAGCCGCCGGCCCCGGTTCCCGACACTGCGGTGTCCACGGACCCGGCAGCGCCCCCGGCGCCGACGACGACCGCCACCGAGCCGGCACCTGCGCCCGCACCGCCGAGCCCGGCGCCGACCACGACAGCTCCAGCCGGCGCGCCCGCGCAGGGCACGGCCGTTGCCACGAAGGAGCGGACCCCGGACGCGGCCGTGCCGATCGCCTCGGCGGCCGGAACGACGACCGTCACGATCAAGGACTTCGAGTTCACGCCGCCGACGATCAACATCACAGTCGGCGACACGGTGGTTTGGAAGAACGACGGCCCGACACAGCACAGCTCGACCTCCGACCAGGGCGTCTGGGACACCGGGCTGCTGGCCAAGGGGAAGAGCGGCTCGCACACGTTCGAAGAGGGCGGGACGTACACCTACATCTGCACGCCGCACCCGTTCATGAAGGGCAAGGTCGTCGTGGCGGCGGCGTCCTCGGGCACGACCGACACGACCGGCACCCAGGGCTCGAGCGGGGACACGACCTCCGCGCCGACCTTCACCGACGGCTCGGGCAGCGCGGTGGACTCGACGTCCACGGGTTCGTCGGACTCCGGTTCGCTCGCGTCGACCGGCTCGGACTCCGCGCTCCTCGCGCTGGCCGGCCTGCTGCTGCTCGCCGGCGGCGTCGGGCTGCGCCGCCGTCTCGCCCGCCCGGGCGACTGACGCTCCCGCTCCCGGGTACGCTTGCCGCCGCATGGATCCGGCCCTGCTCCGCAACCGCCTCCTCGTCGCCACGGGAATGTGGCGTGAGAGCACCGACGACCCCTTGCCGAAGCTCCCGCCCGGCGATCCCGCGCAGCAGCTGACGCAGTTCGAGCTCGCGCTCGTCGACATGCTCTACGCCGGCGCGGTGCCGGCGACGGCCCGGGATGTCGCCGACAAGACGTGGGACCTCGTGCACGACCGTCCGGAGGACGATCCTGTCCGGCGCCGCGTCGTCGAGATCCACGAGGGCCTCGCCCGTCTCGGCCTCCCGCGCGACTGATGCTGCCGTGCGTCGCGTCCTCATCCTGGCTGGCGCCATCGTGTTCGTGGACACGATGTTCTACGGGGCGATCGCCCCGCTCCTCCCGTACTACGAAGCCCGGCTGCACCTGAGCAAGTCGGCTGCGGGCGTGCTCGCCGGCGCCTATCCAGCGGGGACGGTGCTGTTCGCGCTGCCCGGCGGCTGGCTGTCGTCGGCGGTCGGCCCGCGTCGCACCGCCGTCGGGGGCCTGCTCGTCATGGCCGCCGCGACGCTGGTCTTCGGGCTGGCCCGGAACATCGCCGTCCTGGACCTGGCGCGGTTCCTCCAGGGCGCCGCCGGCACCTGCATGTGGGCGGGCGCGCTCGGCTGGATCCTCGGTGAAGGCCCGCGCGAGCAGCGCGGCGAGATGATCGGCACGGCGCTCGCGGCCGCGGTGGGCGGCATGATCGTGGGCCCGGTGCTCGGCGGCGTGGCGGCCGCCGCGAGTCCCGGGATCGTGTTCGCGGCAGTGGCGGCGATCGCGACCGGGCTCGCAGTGATCGCGACGCGCACTCCCGTCGGCGCCCCGCCGGGCGCGCCGCCGATCCGCGATATCGGCCGCGCCCTGCGGACGCCGCGCGTCGTCGGCGCGATGTGGCTGCTCCTGCTGCCGTCGCTGCTCGCCGGCGCCGTCGAGGTGCTCACGCCGCTGCGGCTCAGCGCCCTGGGTGCGACGACGACCGCGATCGGCGGGGTGTTCCTGATGGCCTCGGCGGCGGAGATGGTCCTCAGCCGCGGGGTAGGACGCTTCGCAGACCGCCGCGGACGCTTCGCCCCGATCCGGATGGCGCTGGGCATGGTCGTGGCGATCCTCGTCCTGCTGCCCGTGCCCACCGCACCGGTGCTGCTCGCCGCCCTGATCGTCGCCTTCTGGGGCGGGATGGCCTTCTTCTGGACCCCGTCGTCCGCGCTCGTGGCCGACGAGAGCGAGGCCGCCGGGCTCCCCGCGGAGTTCGTGCCGGGGTTCTCGAACCTCGCGTGGGGCGGGGGCCAGGCCATCGGCTCGCTGGCTGGCGCGGCGATCGCCGCCGCGACCGCAGATGCGGTCGCCTACGGGATCCTGGCCGGGGCCTGCGTCGCGACGCTCGCGGTCCTGCTCGCCCGGCGCCCCGGCCAGGCCCCCGCGTAGGCGCCGGTGGCGGCCCGATAGCCGTCCACCCGGCGCCTCGGGATTGCGTCCCGGCCGGCCTCGTGCCGAATTCACGTGAGCAGGACGACAATTCCCCTTTGATCGGAGTCACGGATGACCCACGGTCAGGGGCCCAGCCGGGTCCCCGCCAGGCGCGGGCGCCTGTCTGCGATGGCATTGGCCATCGCGGCGGTTGCCTGTGCCATCAGCGCCATGGAGGCGCGCATCGCCGCCGCGGCGCCCGCCGCGGCGCCAGGCCGGCTCATCGTCGGCTTCGATCCGGGAGCGGCGCCCCGGCAGGCGTCGGCGGCCCTGGACGACGCCGGGGTCACGCCGGTGCGCCGGCTCCCGGGAACCGGCGCGTCCCTGGTCCGCCTCGACGCCGGCGTCACGCGCGCTGGCGCCGAGCGCGAGCTCGACGGCAGCCCGGCCGTCGCGTTCGCCGAGCCCGACTACCGCGTCACGGCAGCGGCCGTCACCAACGATCCGCTCTTCGGATCGCAGTGGGCGCTGCAGAACCTCGGGGCGAGCGGCGGCGTGCCGGGCGCGGACATCGACGCCCCGGGGGCCTGGGCGCTCAGCACCGGCGTCGGCGTCATCGTGGCGACGACCGACACTGGCGCCGACCTCGCCCATCCGGACTTGGTCCCGAACCTCTGGACGAACCCGGGGGAGATCCCGGGCAACGGCGTCGACGACGACCACGACGGTTGGATCGACGACGTGCACGGCATCGATGTCGCCAACGGTGACGGCTCGCCGGCGGACGACAACGGGCACGGCACGCACGTGGCCGGGACGATCGCGGCGGCGGCCGGCAACGGCGTCGGCGTGGCCGGCGTGGCGCCCGGCGCCCGCATGATGCCCCTGAAGTTCATGGACTCCGGCGGCAGCGGCTACACGAGCGCGGCGATCACGGCGATCGCCTACGCGCAGGCGCACGGCGCCCGGGTGATCAACGCGAGCTGGGGCGGAGGGGGCTACAGCGAGGCCCTGCGCCAGGCGATCCTCCAGGCCGGCCAGGCCGGCATCGTGTTCGTGGCCGCCGCGGGGAACGACGGGGCCAACACCGACGCGTCACCGGACTTCCCGGCGGACTACGACCTTCCGAGCGTGATCTCCGTGGCCGCCTCGGACCGGAACGACGCCCTCGCGTCGTTCTCGAACCGGGGCGTCTGCTCGGTCGACCTCGCCGCGCCGGGCGTCGGGATCCTCAGCACGGTCCCCGGCGGCTACGCGACGTACTCGGGCACCTCGATGGCCGCGCCGCACGTCGCCGGGACGGCGGCCCTCATGCTCGCCCGGGCGCCGGGGGAGGCGCCGGCCGACGTCCGTGCCCGGATCGTGTCCAGCGCCGAGCGCCGGTCCGCGTTTGCCGGCCTGACCGTCTCCGGCGGCCGCCTCGATGCCGGCGCCGCCGTGGCGGCCACGGCGGCGCCGGCACCGGCGCTGCCCGGCTGCGGCAGCGCCGCGCCGCCGCCCGGGACGGCGCTGGCCGCCGTGGCGCCGCCCTCGGTCAGCGGCCGCCCGGTGCAGGGGCAGCTCCTGCAGGCCGGGCCCGCCGTGTGGTCGCGGCCCGACGTGTCCGTGTCGCGAGCCTGGCTGCGCTGCGACGAGTCCGGTGACTGGTGCGAGGCGATCCCCGGTGCGTCCGGGGCTGCTTACCGGCTGACCGCAACCGACGTCGGCGCCACGATCCGTGTGAAGGAGATCGCGACAGCCGGCAGCCAGCAGGCGCAAGCCGTCTCGGCGGCCTCGCCGTTCGTCACGACCGCGCCGGGCGCCTCCGGGCCGGCCCTCTCGTTCACGGCACGCCCGGTCCAGCGGGCCCTGCGGGCCGGCGGGATCGCCGCCCGGGCAGGCTGCCCGGCGGCCTGCCGGGTGACCGTGAGCGTCCGCATCGACATCCTCACCGCCGCCGGTCGCCGGCTGCGGGCGCGCTCCAGCCGGGCGGGCCGGCAGGTGTCGGCCCGCCGGGTCCGTGACCTGCGGCTTCCGTTCACGGCGGCCCAGCGGCAGGCGGCCGTGGCGGCCCTGGCGGCCCGGCGCGTCGTGCGGGCAACGCTGACCGCGACGGCGACGGACGCCGCGGGCCGCCGCGGCGCCCCTCAGGTCCGCACCGTTCGCATCGTCGGGTAGGTCCCGGGCGGTTCCCGCGGGCGCGCTTGCCGCGCCGCGGCGACGACCGGTAGGTTCGTCCGCCATGGGCCCCGACGCATCCCCCGCCGACGCCGAAGCGCTGGCGGCCCGAATGATCGACGCGGCCCACGGCGTGTACGGCGCGCACGCGGGATGCCGGGCGCTGCACGCGAAGGGCACGGTCTGCGCCGGGACGTTCGTGGCCGATCCGGCCGCGGCCCGGCTGAGCCGCGCCGTGCCCTTCCAGGGCGCGCAGGTCGAGGTCCGGGTCCGCTTCTCCAACGGCTCCGGCGACCCCGATGCTTCCGACGGCGCGCGTGACGGGCGCGGCATGGCGACGAAGTTCCTGCTGCCGGACGGGCGGACGGCGGATCTCGTGGCGATCAGCCGCGAGACGTTCTTCGTGCGCACACCGGAGGACTTCCTCGAGCTCATGGCGGCCCGCCGTCCCGACCCGGAGACCGGGCAGCCGGACTTCGCGCGCATCGGCGCGTTCCTGGAGGCCCACCCGGAGTCCGTCGGCCCGATCCAGACTCAGCTGGCCGCCGAGCCCGTCGCCAGCTACCTGCAGACGGCGTTTCACGCCGTGCACGCCTTCGGGCTGGAGTCGCCGGACGGGGAGACGGCCTGGGTCAAGCTCCACTGGGTGCCCGAGGCCGGCGTCGCCACGCTGAGCGACGACGAGGCGGCGGCCCGCGCCGCCGATTTCCTCCAGGCCGACCTGGCTGAGCGCCTGGCCACCGGCCCCGCAGCGTTCCGCCTCGAGGCCGAGCTCGCGCGCGACGGCGACCCGCTCACCGACCCGACGGCCCTCTGGGGCGAGCGTGACCGCGTGACGCTGGGCCGGCTCGAGCTGACCGGGATCGCCACGGATCGCGAGCGCGACGGCGACGTCCTCGTCTTCGACCCGACGCGGGTCCCGGACGGGATTCGCTGCCCGGACGACCCGATCCTCCACGCCCGCACGCACGCCTACTCGGAGTCCGTGCGCCGCCGGACGGGCGTGGGGCGCGACGCGATGCCGTAGCGCTGGCCGGCTACTGCGCGGCGGCCTTGCGCGCCGTGCGCAGCCCCTGCTTGGCCAGGAGCCCGTTGCCGATCAGCAGCAGCGTCTTGTTCGGCGGCGCGCGGAAGCCGCTCTTCGTATGCGCGGCGTACCGCGCGATCCCGTCGCCGCCGACGTCGAGCCAGCCGGTGTGCTGGCGCGCGGCCAGCCCGATGAGCTGGGCGTTGTAGTCGTGGCCCAGCAGGCCGGCGCGCCGGCCGCCCGGGGGCAGGAGCCCCGGCGCCGCGGCGCCGAGCACGATCCCGCGCCGGTCGCCGGCGCCCACGGTGACCGGGACGGCGGCGGGGTATCCGTCGGCCTCGCGGAAGGCCACGAGCTGGTGGGGGAGCGCGCGCAGCGCGCGGGCGGCCCGGGCGCTGTCCATGCGCGGACCCGCGCCCTTCTTCGGCTCGGCCTGAGGCGGCGGCGGCTGCGCGGGTCGCGGGGCCCCCGTCACCTCCGGCGCGCCGGCGCACGCGAGATCGGGCCAGGCCACGATCCGGTCGACGGTCACGGTCACGGGCACGCGGTCGGCGTAGTACTCCCGCAGGAGCCAGTCCCAGCCAAAGCCCCGCTTCGGCGCGCCCATGAACCGCGTCGCCTGCGGCCCGATCACGTCTTCGAGGTAGGCCTGGCTGGGCTCCTCGGTGATCGTGGCCGTGCCTTGGACGAGCACGAACAGCCGCCGGGTCGAGAATCCGTGCTCGCGGGCGTGGTAGGCGAGCGCCACGCGCGGCTCGGCGCGAATCCGGTCGAGCTTGCGGCCGAAGCCCAGGGACGTCGTGAAGGTGACGGTCCCGGCCTCGCGGTCGCGCAGGCCGATCGGTGCCACCGGGGTCACCACGGCGCCGCCGGCCTGCGTGACATAGGCGAGGGCGGCGGTCAGGTCGCCGCCGAGGACATCGTCGACGTCGTCGTTCCAGGTCACGGGCATGGCTGCGACTGTACCGCCCGCGAGCGAGCCGCCGGCCGGGCGGCGCGCCCGACGCTGGCAGCCTCTACCCTGCCCCGCATGTGGAGGAGGATCGCCGCCGCCGCCCTCGCGCTCGCCGCCAGCGCCGCCGCCGCGGCGCCCGCCCTGGCGGCGCCGACGCTCGACGTCACCCGCCAGTGCGCCTACTCGCGCCAGACCGTGAACTTCGCCGGCACCGGCTATCGCACGAACGTCCCGTACCGGTTCACGATGAACGGCACGACGGTCCTGCGCGCCCGCACGACGGCCACCGGGGACATCGCCGGCCTGATCCGGCTTCCGCGGATCTCCCGGGCGACCGGGCAGCGGGGCTACGTGCTGCGGGTCACCGACGGCGCCCGCGCGGCGGTGAGCCGCATCTACGTCACGGCCCTGTCGGCGGACTTCGCCCCGCGGCTCCCGAAGAGCATCCGCAGCCGCGTGACGTTCACGGTCCGCGGGATGCTGCGGCGGTTCACGACCGCCTACGTCCACTACATCCGGCCCAACGGGACGGTGCGCGCGACCGTGAGCCTCGGCCGCACCTCCGGCCCGTGCGGCCTCGTCGCCGCCCGCCGCCAGCTCTTCCCCTTCGTGCCCACGGCGGGGCGCTGGCGGCTGCAGTTCGATCTGCGGCCCGGCTACAGCCGCTCGGTGCGCCCGAAGCCGTTCGTGCGGATCTCACTGCCGATCGTGCGTCGCGCGGCGGCCAGCCGCTGACCCGCGGTCAGGCCAGCCCTTTCGCGCGGTGGGCGATGCGCCCGCCGACCGCGGTGAGGAGCACGCGGGCGGTGGAGACGCGCGTGAGCGGGACGGAGAAGATGTCGCGGTCCACGACGATCACGTCGCCGCGCATGCCGCGCCTGATCTGCCCCGACCGGTGCTCGAGGTGCAGCTGGAAGGCCGCGTTGCGCGTGTGCATCCGGGCGGCGAGCGCGAGGCTGATGCCCTCCGCGCGCGGCCGCAGGGGCTGCGGGTAGCCCTCGTAGACCTCGTCTGCCGTCCGGTTGACCGCCATCTCCATGGCGCGGAAGGGCAGGAGCGGGTCGACGGGCCAGTCGCTGCCGCCGCACAGCAGCGCGCCGGCCCGGTGCAGGCTGCCCGCCGGATACAGGGAGCGCCACCGCCGCTCGCCGACGTACGGCCGCAGCGCATCGACGGTGTACGCGTCGCGCTCGGCCCACTGGAGCTGCATCGATGCCAGCACGCCAAGCTGCCGGAACCGCGGAACGTCGTGCGGGTCGACGAGCTCGAGGTGGGCAATCGTGTGCCGGTTGCCCCGGGGGCCGTTCTGCTTCCGGGCGTGCGCGAACGCGTCGAGCGCCGAGCGCGCGGCCCGGTCGCCGATCGCGTGGACGTGCACCTGCCACCCCGCGGCGTCGAGCGCGGCGACCGCCGGGTTCGCGATTCGCGGCGGGTAGTAGGTCGGGCCGCGGTTGCGGCTCGAGACCCACCGGGGCGCCGCCTTCGTTCCGGCGTTGCGGAGGTACGGCCGCAGCATCGCCGCGGTCTGGGTCGGGTACTCGGCCACGCCGTCGAAGAACATCTTCACGACCCCGCCGCGGACGTCCGGGCGCCCGTGGCGGGCCTTCAGGTCGGCCAGGAACGCGAACATGTCGGCGCGCCTGGCCGCGAGGCCGGCGTCGACCTCGATCGCCGCTCCCGGCTGGATCACGAGCCGGCCGCGGTCGCTGAGCGCCGCCAGGGCGGCGAGCTCCGCGTCGTCAGCGGCGGCCGTCAGGTACGTCGTGATCCCCTGGCGGAGCATCTCGCGGTGGGCGGCATCCAGCGCGGCGGCGTCGTCGTCGACCGTCGGCTTGGGGATCACCTTCGTGACGAGCAGGTAGGCGTTGTCGGACAGGATCCCCGTGGGCTCGCCGTGCGCGTCCTTGACGATCACGCCGCCGTCCGGATTCGGCGTGGATCGGCCGATGCCGGCTACGGCGAGCCCGCGGGAGTTCACGAGCGCCGTGTGGCCGTTGGAGTCGAACACGACGATCGGCCGGCGGGTGTCGAGGCGGTCCAGGTCGTGCCGGGTCGGCTGCTTGGGCATGACCGTCGGATCCCAGTTGACCACTTGGAGCCACTGGTCGGGCTCACGCCGGCGGCCGGCGGCGACGAAGCCGCGAATCGCCGCCACGAACTGCGCGATCGTGAGCTTGCGGTAGGCGAGATCGGGCGTCGTGAGGTTCCGTCCGGCCCCGAGGGGGTGCGCGTGGCCGTCGTGGATCCCAGGCATGACCATCCGGCCGCCGGCCTCGATGACCTCGGTGCGAGGCCCCGTGAGGGCGGCGGCGCCGCGGCGGTCCCCGACGTAGGCGATCGTGCCGCCGGAGATCGCGACCGCCGTGGCCCGCGGCCGGGCCGCGTCCATCGTGTGCACCGTCGCGTTCGTGATCACGAGGTCCGCGGCGCCGGCGGCGCGAGCCGGGCGGGCCGCGAACGGGAGCCCGAGAACGCCGCCGGCCACGGCCGCGCCTCCCGCGATCAGCGATCGGCGCGACAGCCCGTCGGCGCGCCCGGCGTGGTCCTGCGGCATGCGTGTCTCTCCCCTCCAGGCCGGCCGCCACCCTCCGCGCACCCGGCCTGACTATTTCGTCAGCCGGGCGACCCTATCGGTCCGCGCCCGGCGCGTCCAGGCGGCCGTCAGTCGCTGTCGGGCGGCGGGCGGCGGTCGCGCTTGCGCTGCGCCTGGCGGCGCTTGGCCTCGAGCCGGCGGCGCCGCGCCGCGCCGCTCGGCGCGGTGGGCCGGCGGGGCCGGGGCACGTGGAGGGCCTGGGTCAGGCGGGCTTGGAGGCGGGCCAGCGCGAGCTCACGGTTGCGGGCCTGGCTGCGGGCGTCCTGGGCGACGGCCGTCACCCGCGGCCCGAGCTTGGCGGCGATCCGGCGCTGCTGGTCGGGCCCCAGCGCGCGCGAAGCGAAGACGTCGAAACTGGCCTCGATGCGCGACGCCGTGACGTTCGCATGCTGGCCGCCGGGCCCGCCGGACCGGGAGGCGCGCACCGTGATCTCCGCGAGCGGGATCGCGGCGCCGCGGCCGAGAGGCATCGGGTCGTCCATCCGGGCGATCGTACGGGGCGATAGGGTCGGGCCGGTGAGCACCCTCCAGATCGAGATCGAGACCCTCGGCCCGTTTTCCCTGGCCCAGAGCATCGCCTTCCTGTCGCGCTTCGATCCGCTCGGCGCCGGCCCGTCCGACGACGGCCGGCTGCGGATCGCGTTCACCGACGACGCCGGCTTCCCGGCCGGCGTGGCGGTGCGCCAGGAGCCCCACGGCGTGTTCGCCGAGGGCACGACCCGGCTCGGCGAGGAGGCGCTGGCGCGGCACGTGGCCCGGATCCTCTCGCTGGACGTTGATGCCCACGGCCTGGCTGAGGTGGGCGAGCGCGATCCGGCGGTCCAGGCGCTCCTGGACCGCTATCCGGGGCGCCGCCCGGTGTGCTTCGGAACCCCGTTCGAAGCGGCCGCCTGGGCGGTCATGTCCCAGCGCGTGCAGATGGCCCAGGCCGCCAAGGTCAAGCACGAGCTGGCCCGCCAGCTCGGGGCCAAGCTCGTGGTGGACGGCGAGCGGCTCTACCCCTTCCCGGGCCCGTCGGTGATCGCGGAGCTCGACGAGTTCCCGGGGCTGTGGCCCGCGAAGGCCGAGCGCCTGCGGCAGCTCGCCCTCGCCGCGATGGACGGGGCGCTGGATCCGCAGGCCCTGCGCGCGGTGCCTGCCGAGGAGGCCGTGGCCCGGCTGCAGGAGCTGCCGGGCCTGGGGCCGTGGTCGGCTTCGCTGGTCCTCGCGCGCGGGGCCGGCCATCCGGATGTCGCGCCGGCGTCCGCGCGGCTGATGGGGCCGTCGGTCGCCCGCATGTACGGGCGGCCGGCGGCCGAGATCGACGACGCCGCGCTGGCCGAGATCTCCGAAGGCTGGCGCCCGTTCCGCTCGTGGGTGACGTTCCTCGCCCGCGCCGCGTCCGACGACGCTCCGTGATCCAGCACGTGGCGCTCGAGATCGCCCGCCGCGACGCGGAGGCCGAGGCGGCGTTCTGGGAGTTGCTGGGGTTTCGTCGCGTGCCGGCGCCGGCCTCGCTGCGGGAGCGCGCGACGTGGCTGCAAGCCGGGCCGACCCAGGTCCACCTGCTCTACGCCGAGGCGCCGGTGCCTCCCCGCGAGGGGCACGTGGCGGTGCTCGCTCCCGAGTTCGAGGCCACGGCGGCCGCGCTGGAGGCGGCCGGGCACCCTGTCGACCCGCGCGCCGAGCACTGGGGCGCCGCGCGCGCGTACGTCCGCAGCCCCGCCGGGCACCGGGTCGAGTTCATGGCCGCGCCGCCGCCGTGATCCGGCCAGGCGCCGCCCGCGCATAGGGTAGTCGGACGCGCACGCGGAGCGCGCCGGTTCCCAAGGAGGAGAGCGAGATGGCCGCGCAGTACGACCTGGTGATCGTCGGAATGGGCTCCGCCGGCCTGACCGCGGCGGAGTTCGCGGCCAGCCTCGGGGTCCGCGTGGCCGCCGTCGAGCGCGACAAGGTGGGCGGCGACTGCCTGTGGACCGGGTGCGTGCCGAGCAAGGCGCTTCTGGCCTCGGCGAAGGCGGCGCACCACCTGCGCCACGCCGACCGCTGGGGCCTGCCGGCCGCCGATCCGGTCATCGACACGGCGAGGGTCTGGGAGCGGATCAAGGCCGTGCAGCAGGAGATTGCGACCACCGACGACAGCCCCGAGCGCTACGAGGCGATGGGCGTCGAGCTCATCCGGGGGCCCGCCCGCCTCACCGGACCCACGACGCTGATGGCGGGCGACCGCGAGCTCGAGACCCGGCACGTGCTGCTCTGCACGGGCAGCCGCCCGGCGATCCCGCCGATCGAGGGCCTCGAGGCCGCCGGGTTCCTGACGAGCGAGAACGTCTTCGAGTTGGACCGGGCGCCCGAGAGCTTCATCGCCATCGGGGGTGGGCCGATCGCGATCGAGCTGTCGCAGGCCTTCACCCGGCTCGGCGTCCCCACGACGGTGCTGCAGCGCGACCCCGGGATCCTCCCCAAGGACGAGCCGGATCTCGTCGCGGCGCTCACCGGCGTGCTGCGGGCGGAGGGCCTGGAGCTCATCTGCGATGCCGCCATCAGCCGGGTCGAGAAGGCGAACGGCCTCAAGGCGGTCCACGCCACGGTCGGCGGGGAGGAGCGGATCTTCCAGGCCCACGAGCTGCTCGTCGGCGCCGGCCGGCGCCCGAACACCGACGGGCTCGGGCTCGAGGACGCCGGGGTCGAGCTCACGGCCTCGGGCCACGTGAAGGTCGACGGGCGGCTGCGCTCGAGCGTCTCGTCGGTGTATGCCTGCGGCGATCTCGTCGGGCGGTTCCTCTTCACGCACTCGGCGGGCGCCGAGGCGGCGGGCGCCGTGCGGACGATGTTCTTTCCCGGCTCGGCCAAGGCGCCCAGCTTCGTGCCGTGGGCGACCTTCACCGACCCGGAGCTCGCGCACGCCGGCCTCACGCTCGCCCAGGCCCAGGCCGAGCACGGCGCCGACGCCTGCGAGCTCTGGCGCCAGGACCTCGTGCACTCCGACCGGGCCCGGGCCGACGGGCAGACCGACGGCGCGATCCTGATCGTGACGGCGAAGAAGCGGATCGTCGGCGCGCACATCCTCGCCCCGGCGGCCGGCGAGATGATCCACGAGCTCGCGCTCGCGATGTCCCAGGGGATGAAGCTCGACGAGCTCGCGAGCCTTGTCCACGTCTATCCGACGGTCGCGATCGGCGTGCAGCAGCTCGCGGCCGAGGCGGCCTACGACAAGGCCGGCAAGTACCGCTGGCTCGTGCGGAAGGGGTAGGCCGCGGGCCGGGCGGGCCGGGCGGGTCGCGCGGGCCGTGCCGCGGGCACCCGGGCCGCGCCGACCGATTCGCCCGCGAGGACCTGGCCGGCCCTCCCCGGGGCGAACCTGCGCGCTTCCGCCACCGAATCGGTGGTTCAGGCGCACGAGATGGCCGGGGGGCCGCGCGCGGTGCGAGCTTGCGCGTGTCAGCACCGGATCGGTGGTTCAGGCGCGCGAGAGTGCCGTGGGCCGCGAGGCCCTGCGCCGCTCGCATTCGCAGCCCGCGCGGTGCGAGCTGGCGCGCCTCAGCCACCGGATCGGTGGTTCGGGCGCGCGAGAACGCTGGCGGGCCGCCCGCGGTGCGAACGTGTGCGCGTCAGCCACCGGATCGGTGGTTCGGGCGCGCGAGAACGCTGGCGGGCCGCCCGCGGTGCGAACGTGTGCGCGTCCGCCACCGGATCGGTGGGTCAGGCGCACAAGAATGCTCTGCCTGCCCTGGCGCCCGCCCTGGCGCCCGCCCCGGCGTGGCCAGCGCCGGCACACGTGCACGAGCGCACGATGGCAAGCCGGCGGCTAGGCCCAGTGAGCGGCAGACCGCTGCCACCAGGGCCCGGCGGCCGTCGGCGGGTCGCCCGCCTGGAGCGGCGCCTCGTCCCCGAGCTGAAGCCCCCGCGACGCCAGCCGCTGCGCGACGAGCTCGGCGATGCCGAGCGCGGCGGACAGGCCGGTCGAGCGGATCGCGGCGGCGTGCAAGAGCTCGGGCAGCGCGCTGGCCGGCTCGATCACGTAGTTGACGCCCTCGCCGGCCGGGCGCAGGCCCGCGTAGTGCGCCTGCGGCGCCGCGCCGGCGAGGCCCGGCAGCAGCTCGGCGGCCCTCGCGGTGACTTCGGCCTGCGCCTCGGGGCGCACCGTCCAGTCGCCCTTGTCCTCCTGGTCGACGGCGGTCGGGCCGGCGACGACCTTCCCGTCCAGGGTGGGGAAGACCAGGACGCCCTTCGTCTGCCGGTCCGGGATCGGCAGCAGGATCCGGTCCAGCGGCTCCCCGGCCGGCGGCTCGAACACGAAGAACTCGCCCTTGCGCGGGTAGATGCGAAACGCCGCGCGGTCCCCGGCGCCGGCGGCGATCTCGTCCGCGTGCAGCCCGGCGGCGTTCACCGCGGCATCGGCTTCGATCGCCTCGCCGCTCGCGAGCTGCACGGCGAGGGCCCGCGCGCTGGCGCGGCTCACGCCCACGACCTGGGCGCCGGTGCGCACCGTCGCGCCGTGGGCCTGCGCGGCGGCGGCGAGCGCCAGCGTGTAGGCGACCGGATCGGTGACCCACTCCCCGGGCACGAGCAGCTCGTGGCCGTCGAGGTCGGCCTGCACCCCGTTGATCCGCGCGTTGGCCTCGAGCGCGCCGATCGCCTCGAGCTGGGACTCGTCCCGCGCGCGCAGCACGGCGCCGGCCCGCCGGACCGGCACGTCGAGCGTCCGCAGCACGCCGTCGCGCAGCGCCGCCGATCGCAGGATCAGCTGCGTCTCCAGCTCGCCGGGGTGCGAGTCGAACCCTGAGTGCAGGATCCCGGAGTTGGTGCCGCTCGCGCCGAGCGCGAGCTCGGGCTGGGCCTCGACGAGCACGACCTCGGCGCCTCGGCGGGCCAGCGCCAGGGCCGACGCCGCCCCGACCACGCCGCCCCCGATCACCACGACGGTGCGCCCCATGCCAGCCAGCCTACCGGCGCCGCAGTGCGGCGAGAACCTCGAGCGCGACGAGGTTGCGCACGTTGTAGCCGCACCGCAGCCCCGCCGGGGTGAAGTCGGCGGCGCTCGCCCCGCACAGGCTCGGGTGGATCCCGTCGGCATCGAGCCCGTCGCGGGGCATCCCGCCGAGCGCCAGCGCCCGCCAGAAGTTCGCGACCGGGATGCGCTCGCGGGCGCCGAGCGCCACGATCTCGGCGTTGTAGGAGCCGACTCGGGCCGCGAACCCGGCCCGGTCGCGGCGCGGCGGGATCGTGAAGAGCACCGGCACCGCGCCCCGGGCGGCGACCCTCCGGACGAGTGCGCCCAGGTCGCGGCGAAAGCGCCGGCGGTCGCCGAAGCGCTCCAGGTCGTTCGTGCCGAACTCGATCAGCACGCTCGCCGGGTGCAGGCGGGAGAGCTCGCAGTCGATCGGCGCGACCGCGCCGGGGCACCCGGCCAGCCCGCGGGCCGGGGCGAGCGCCGCCCCGGCGTCCCAGCCGGCGACCGCGGCGGCGCTTGCGCGGGTGAAGGAGTTGGCCACCTCGCACCACGCCGACGTCAGGCCCGGATCGAAGCGCGTGCGGCGGAAGTACGCGATCGTCGGCGCGAGCGCGCGGTAGGCGCCGAGGTTCCCGGTCCCGCAGCCAACGTCCTGGAGGAACGACGCCGATTCGGTGATCGAGTCCCCGGCCTTGGCGAACACGCCGGGCCGGGCGCCCAGCCGGCGGCCCTGTGCGCGCAGGGCAGCGATCCGGGCGGCGACCGGGCCGCCGAGGCGGGGGACGACCGGCGCAGCGGCCACCGAGGCGGGGGTCGCCGCGGCGGCTGCGGCGCCCGGGAACCCGAGGGCAGCGGCGGCGGCCAGGGCGGTCAGCAGGCGGCTCACGCCCCTGGTATCGGCGGCTGCGGCCCGATGCGATACTCGCGGCCATGGCCTTCCTCCCGCGCCCGCCGGCCACCCGCGACGAGGAGATGATCGCCTCCCAGACGCCGGCGATCGAGACCGAGCTCACCGACGTGGAGCGCATCTCGCTGGTCGTGCGCGAGCTCAGCGCGGGCTTCACCGCCCTGGGGAAGCTCGGCCCGGCCGTCTCGATCTTCGGCTCGGCCCGCACTCCGCCCGGCTCGCCGACCTACGCACTGGCCCAGGAGACCGCCCGCCGGTTCGGGGAGGCCGGGTTCGCCGTGATCACCGGCGGCGGGCCCGGCGTGATGGAGGCCGCCAACCGGGGCGCCAGCGAGGCGGGGGCCGCGTCGGTGGGGCTGAACATCGAGCTGCCGTTCGAGCAGCGCACGAACGACTGGGTCGGGCTGCCACTGGACTTCCACTACTTCTTCACCCGCAAGCTCATGTTCGTCCGCTACGCCTGCGGCTTCGTCGTCATGCCCGGGGGATACGGCACGCTCGACGAGATGTTCGAGGCGCTCTGCCTGATCCAGACCGGCAAGGCCCAGCACTTCCCGGTCGTGCTCGTGGGCACCGAGTTCTGGTCGGGCCTGCGGGACTGGCTGCACGGCAGCGTCCTGGGCTCGGGCTTCATCACCGCGATCGACGTCGAGGAAGTCGAGATCACCGACGACCCCGAGGAGGCGGTGCGGATCGTCGCGAGCGGTGCGGCCAAGCAGGGCTTGCAGCCGCGCCCGCCCGCCCCGCCGGTGGGCTTCTGAGGCCGGGCTGGCTACCGGGGCCGGCCCGGCGGCGGGCCCGGCAGAATCGCGGCGGGATCCTCGCCGCCGTGGTCTCCGGGGATGTCGGCCTTCGGGTAGCGCGCCCGCACCTCGTCGATGAACGCGGCCAGCTCGCCGGCGATGCCCCCGTGCTCGATCTCCAGCACGTTCTCCGCATTCAAGGTGCCGGCCCGCGAGAGGTTGTAGGACCCGACGAACACGGTGTCGTCGGCCACCGTGACCTTCGCGTGCATGTAGTCGTGGACGGTGCCGGGCGCATAGGGCGTCGACCGCTTGCCGCTGAAACCGCCCCACTCGAGCACGCGCTCCAGGAGCGGGACCTTCCACGAGGCGTTGCCGTTCTCGTGCCACTGGCCGACGACCTGGAGCATCTGGGTGTGGTCGACCACGCCGGCGAGGTCGGTGCCCGGCTCCGAGACGGTCTCGGCGAGCGTCGCGAGGATCGGCGCGGCGGTGATGACCGGCGAGGCGATGCGCAGCCGCGAGGCCCGGTCGATCGCCCCGGCGATGCGGTGCGCGAGCGCGGTGCCGCGTCCGGGGGAGAACCAGGCCCGCACGGTGGCGTCTCCGACGGCGACGGGCGCGGGCTCGACGAACCCGCTGCGCTCGACGTCGCCCTGCTCCCAGAGCTGGCCGAAGTCCTCGGTGAAGGCGGCGGCCAGCTCCGGCGACGCGACGGTGACGATCACGTTCTCCTCGCGGGTCCAGGAATCCAGCGTCCAGTTCGTCGATCCGGTCCACACCGCCTCCCCGTCGCGGACGAGGTACTTGTGGTGCATGAGGTCCGGCTTGCCCGGGATCGCGCGGGTGGGGAGGCCCAGCGCCTCGACGATCTCCGGCACGGTCTGCGGCGGCGGAGGGACCGGGACCCGGTAGGCGTCGTCGTAGTTGTAGATCAGCCGGATCGCCACGCCCCGGCCCGCCGCGGCCTTGAGGGCGGCAGCGACGCCGTCGCCGATCTCGCCCGGCAGCCGCACGTCGTAGAGGGCCAGGTCGAGCGTGCGCTGCGCGGCGCCGACGAAGTCGACGATCGCCTCGGCGATCGCGGGCGGCTGCTGCCCGCCGTCCGTGAGCGTGCGGATCGTGATCTCGGGCGGGCCGGCCATGGTTCCCCCCAACCCTACGGCCCGGCGAGGTAGGCTCGCGCCCGTCATGGCCCACGGCCCCGACTTCGAGCGGCGCCTGCGCGTGCGCCCCAAGCACTTCCGGCTGGACGCCACGGACCCGGGCGACACCGGCCGGCTCGACAAGCCGGGCGCCGCGGAGTTGCGCGAGCACCAGCTGCAGGAGCTGCGCACCCTGCAGGACACGCTGTGGGCGGAGAACCAGCGCTCGCTGCTGCTCGTCTTCCAGGCGCTGGACGCCGCGGGCAAGGACGGGACGATCGCCCACGTCATGTCGGGCGTGAACCCGCAGGGCTGCGACGTGCACGCGTTCAAGGCGCCCACGGCGCTCGAGCTCGACCACGACTTCCTCTGGCGCTGCCAGGTTCGGCTGCCCGAGCGCGGACGCATCGGCATCTTCAACCGCTCCTACTACGAGGAGGTCCTCGTGGTGCGCGTCCACCCCGACCTGCTCGCCCGCCAGCCGGGCGTCGACGCCGAGGACCCCGGCATCTGGCGCAAGCGCTTCGCGGACATCAACGCCTTCGAGGCCCACCTGGCCCGCAACGGCACACGGGTGGTCAAGTTCTTCCTCCACGTCTCCAAGTCGGAGCAGAAGCGCCGGTTCCTCGAGCGCATCGAGGATCCGGAGAAGAACTGGAAGTTCTCCGCCGCCGACGTGCGCGAGCGGGCCTCCTGGGACGCCTACCAGGCGGCCTACGACGAGATGCTGCGCGCGACGAGCACGTCCCACGCCCGCTGGTACGCCATCCCGGCCGATCACAAGTGGTACATGCGCGCCGCGGTCGGCGGGATCGTCACCCACCACCTGCGCGACCTGAATCCGGCCTATCCGACGCTGCCGGAGTCCGAGCGCGACGCGCTGGAGGCCGCACGCGTGCAGCTCCTGGCCGAGCCGGAGTGACGGCCGCGGCCCGGCCGCCGGTCACAGGCGGGCGACACGCGGCGCGCCAAATCGGTGGATAATCCTCCGGGTGGCACGAGCGGGAGCCCTGGTGCTGGGAGCCGGACTGGCGATGCTCGCGCTTGCGCCCGCCGCGCCGGCGTCGCTTCGCTTCCGGCGCTGCGCGCCGTACACGGCCGCGCCCACCGCCCGGTGCGCGACGCTCCGCGTGCCGCTGGACCGGACCGGCGCGGTGCGGGGGACCCTGAGCCTGCCGGTGCAGCGGATCGTGGGGACCTCGAAGCGGGGCGGCGTGCTGCTCGTGCTCTCCGGTGTCGACGCCGAGGGCTTCGGGTCTCAGCTCGCAGGCATCGCCGACGCCCTGGACCGCAAGATCGGCGGCCGGACGCTGGTCTCGTTTCCCGCGCGCTTCCAGCCGGGGCGCCGCGGGCCCACCTGCCCGCGCCTGGAGCGGGCCGCCGTGCCGACCCCGGGGCTCGTCGCTGCGTGCGCCCGGCAGCTCGGGCGGCGGCGGGGGCCTTTGGGGGTCGCCGGCGCGGCCGGCGACGTCGAGTCGGTCCGGGCGGCGCTGAAGGCCGAGCGCGTCGACATCCTCGCCGCGGGCTATGACGCGCTCACCGCGCTGGCCTACGCGGCGGCGCACCCGGACCGGGTCGGCCGCATCGTCCTGGACGCCCCGGCGGCGCCGGGCGGGCCCGACCCGCTCGGCACCGGCGCGCTGGCCGCCTC